>Ga0247611_10000106_pt1 | contig 166197 bp, 147 predicted proteins | sample 177DNAGHGhighgp2_FD_192422 | JGI IMG/M metagenome (GOLD analysis project Ga0247611, IMG submission 192422) | Sheep rumen microbial communities from Palmerston North, Manawatu-Wanganui, New Zealand - 1770 DNA GHGhigh gp2 | ecosystem: Host-associated > Mammals > Digestive system > Stomach >...
GAGATGATTCAGAATTTATACATGATAAGCTTTATTTATTTTTTAAAAACAAAAACGAGATTGATGTGGAGGTTGGAAAAGTAATATTACAAAGATATAACTCCAAAATTATAGATTCCATGAACTGAGATGGAACAAAGAACTAATATCTGTTGAATTAACAATAATAGAAAATAACAAATGACAAGAATAAATTCAGCAATCCACGTTAAATGTCTTACTGATGAGCATCTATTGGCTGAACAAAGGGAAATAAAAAGACTACCTTATTGCTTAAGAAAAGCTATTGTGAGCGGAAGTATATATAAGATTCCTGTAAAATTTACATTAGGTAAAGGTCATGTGTTGTTTTTCTTGGATAAGATGTCTTTTGTATTAGGAAGATATTCCGAAATATATTATGAACTTATACACAGAGGATTCGATGTTCATGATTACTCTGATAACTGGAAAGGAATCGATTCAAAATATTTCAATAAACATAATTGCAATTTAGAGGAAAAGAAATTGCTTATTGATAGGATAAGTGATAGAATAATGAACAGTAAAAAGAAATACTGGCATTATTATGGTAAAACGATAAGTAAAGAAGATGCCATTGTATTATTAAAACAAAAAAGCAGATAAAGATCTGCTTTTTATTACTGAACTATAAGACCATAATATTCCTTAATATGTATTATACCTGATATTCTTAATTCAAGGATTCCAGTTTTAAATTAGATTTTATTATGGCTTAGCTATTCTTATCTTTCTCTTAGGCTTTTGATCTTCATGTTGTTCAGTGTTATCATTTCCTCCAAGAGCATCGAATGAAATTTCTGGTTTATCTATCGTCTCTCCTGGTGTAAGATCTTCACCGTCACCTTCTCTTGGATCCTGGAAATCCTCCTTGTCGTGTACTAGATCAAGCATGTTATCTGTCTTCTTAGCATCATGCTCGTAGTAATTGTACTTAGTAGCTCCTTCTGTCTCAAGATATTTCCAAAGGTTAACCAATGCAATATCCATAAGGCTTCTGAACTCACCATACTCTTCCTGTAAGTCTCTCCAGTCCTTTCTCTCATCGAAGTTAAAATCCTTCAACACATCGATAGCAAACTTTCTGTCCTCGATATAGTTAAGTAATTCATACTGAACGAAACCGTGAAGACGTTCAATATCATTGTTCTGAACATCCTCTTGTGTAATAAGGTTCTTATCGATAGCTGACTGAACCTTCTCTACAATTTCATTAAGAAATACGTCCTTATTAAATTTCATATTATATCAAGAATTAGAATTTAACGGACTTTATTTTAGATCCTATATAGTCGCAGCAAACAGTGTACATCCACTGCTTTGCAACCTTGTTAGACAACTTCTTCTTGGTGTATTCCTCTACCTTTGCCTTTATTTCCTTACAGCATCCACATTCTTTACCATGTACTGCGTTACTGATGAAATCCTCAGCACAAACCTTGAATTCTTTCTTGAAAAACTTTTCAATCTGCTCATCGGTTGACTTCTCTGTAAGTACTGCCTTACTCTCATTAAGGAAAGCAACACCCTTATCTGTTATGCCAGTAGATGAATTCCACATCTCATTGAGCATTGACTTGTAAGAAGCTCTTTCAGCCTCACTCAATGAATTAAAATCCTTTACAGCATATTCATGCTTAATAGCAGCGATAAGTTTAGCCTTATCAGCAGCAAATGCTTTCTGCTGTTCATTAATCGCTACATTCTTGGATGTATTATATACGTTTTCAAATGACTTCATTTATATTAACGTTAACTTTTACTATTTATCTATTTTTAAGCTATTCTAATATTTTTCACAGAACGGAAAGGAACCTCATCCCTGTCATATTCAAACTGTCCTGGCTTCACTTCATTAGCAAAGTCTGATTCATCTGATATGAGTACAATTTCATGTCCTTTCTTGATGTTATTGATAGCATATATCTTTATATAAGATCCACTTGGATCATCCACATACTCATAATCTGCATTTGGTTCAATATTACAAGTTTTAGAATCCCTGTAAAAACTGGCATATCCAAATGGTATTGCATATATACCCTTAGACTTATCTATTGTGAACGCAAACTCCCTTATATTCTCAGAGTAAAGATCGCTATCATATATTAGCCTTACTGGGCACGTCTCTATACTATCCCCTTTTCCGAAGAACTGACCAGCGATCATTCTACCACCTTTATACATAATCTTGTTGTCGGTGTTATTGTTCCACAGTCTCACTTTGGATATCTTCATATCCTTGTCAGGATCAATGTCAATAATTTCCTCATATCTGGTATCAATACTATGATCATCAACTTCATCGAAAGGGTTATAAAAACCTTCCTTTACTGCGTTCTTTCTAAAGTTATATTCCTTAATGATCATCTCTGTCTGTTTTGACAGCGAAGCAGCCTCATTAATAACATCATCATCACTTGAACTGTTAGCGGTGATAGAATATGCCTCAGCAAGATTAAGAAGATTTATAACGGATTCTTTTGATATTGTTGATTTGTAATATCGATCATGATTGATATCCTGGATTGTTTCCAGGATACCTTCACGATAATATTTCAATGTATCTTTGTTTGTCATTGTTTATCCAATCTTATGTTTACCAAGATAATTCTTTTCAGTAACACGATCCATCTTATCGAACTTAACAAGCATTACGCTTTCATATAATGGAGTTGCAACAGATGGTGTATAGTTATGTTCTGAAACAAGAGTGTATTTCTGTTTCAAATCATAAGGCATGAACTTTGCAAGTTTTGATGTCTTTGCAAATCCAGCACAATCTGATCTCTCAAGAAGTGTTTTTCTGAATCTTTGATTATCAAGTTTTGATACCTTGTTTGATCCGTCATCATATATCGCTTCAGAAAGTACGAACCAATTTCTCATTCTCTTATCGAACTTACGTGTAATATTAACATTTGTAGAATAAGACTCAGAAACTTCATAACTATGTCTGTAAGTTACATTTACTGATTCTTTCTGAGGTGCTTTCTGAACTGCTTGAACAAGTCCCTTTGTAAGAATGTCTACACTCCAGTTATCTGTTGGGATTTCGATTGCTGGAACATCAGTTCCGCTGTACTTAACAGAAACCTTTACATTGCCATTTACAATCTCAGCAAGAAGTGTTATGTTACATCCTTTTAGATTAGCACTTACCTTCTGTGAAGGACCAGTTGCCTTAGGATCAATAATTTCAACATTACCATCCTTCTGTGCCTTTATATCAAACAAAGGGGTCTTTGTTGAAGAATCCTGGACAGGAACAGCAAGCTTGAACAAAGATTCGACATCAGCTTTTATCTTTCCTTCAATCTCAGCATTATTATGTACATCACCTTGTGCTACCGCAAACCTTGAAGATTCAATATGATTTCCGTTTACAAGAGCATCATTTATATTCTTTATTGCTGTTTCAATATCATCCTTTGAATCTGCTGGAACAACCTGGAAAATATTCTCATTGTAATAGATAATAATACCATGCTTCATATTGGTCTTAATCTTTGGATCATTTCCTTCCTTTATCAAAGTAGGATAGATGTAGAATATCACATTATCTTCTTTACCGTCTCTCTTGATTCCAGTATCGAATGTGATATAAGGTTTCTGCATCTTTTCTTTCTTTACAAGGTAAGGTTTACCTAAACCTTTTATGAAACCTGATCCAGATGGCTTATTGAATGGTGTAACTTCAAACCAGTCATCACTGACACCAAGTTTGTTATATTCATCAATAATCTTCTGTGCTAATTCACCAGCATCATTTGAAAGCTTGTCAGATGCACCTTCGCGATTCTCTATTTCCTCTACAGCGTTATTAAGTTGATCAAGTGAAATCTTTCCATATGATGCTTTCTGTATACTTCCAGTCTGCTTTAGTATATTACCTAAGATTATCTGTTTTATCTTTGCTGCATTCTTATTGACTTTCTTGAACTCGAGACTTGTAGACTTCTCATCAAATTCATCAATGCTACATGCTGGATCAATTTCAATACTTGATCCATCGAACTTGTTCTCAGTTACTGGGTCAGCTATAGTTTTTCCAGAACTTACATCAATATTACAGATAAACACAGTCTTTACAAGATCCTTCTTCGCATTATCTGTTCCTGGCTCAATTACTGGAGTTCCTTCTGAATTAGTAGAAGAATCAACAGCTGAAGAATCACCTTCGCCTTCCTCGTTTAATTTATCCTTCATAGGAATTCCAAGAGATTCCTCATCCGCTTCAATCATAGCAAACATATATTCGTAAATCTCTCTTCCTCTTGATGTTTGTGCAACTCTTGCATACAATGGTGATTCTGCCTTTACATTAACATCTAGATTTTGATCTGATTCTGGCTTTTCGTTAATCTTCTTAACAAGTTCATCGGTTGTATGTACATTCTCTGGTTCAACTGGTTTCTCTCCATCGTATACAGAGAAGTATTTCTTGATTCTGTCAGAATATGCATTCTCAAATCCCATATTCTCATCTTGATTATCAGATTTTGCTTTTACAAAATCATCAAAATCATTATATTTCAGATAATTGTCAATCTTGAACAGCTTAGCACCTATTATTTCATAACTGTCACCCTTAGTTGTTACTAGATAAACTGTATTGTATCCTTTTTCTTTGTCTTCCTTACTAGACTTTGCATATAGGAACTGAGTAACTTTACCCTTACCTTCACCTACAGTTCTCTTATAAACTTCTGAGTTCTGTTCTGGTGTCCAGTCAAGTAGAACTGGATCGAGTGAAAGCCACTTGCTATATTCCTCATCAAATTCGTCATGATCCTTATATGCATCATAATCTATATCATCGGTTGAAAGTGTCGCTACACCATCATCTCCTATTTCATAATAATCTCCATTTTGTCCTTTAACGAGTCCAATCAATTTGAACTTCATTTTATTTGCTTCTTTATCAAAGTTAATTACTTCAGCAATCGCTACATTACCTTGTTCAACTTCCTGATCGGCAAGAACAGCCTGACCGTTTCCAGTCTGACGGAGAAGATAATATTCACCCTTCTTTGGTACGATATCAAGAACATAGTCAGCATCACTTGCAAGACCAGACTTGAATACAGGAATAACCTTCTCTATAATAAAATCAAGATAATTTATATACGCCTCGCTTGAAACAATTTCAGTAATAACATGTGAGAAGTTGTTATCATAGAAATCCTTCTGTGAATCCCACATATTCTCAAGCTTCTCCTTAGAAGCAACGATAAGGTTAGAGTGCTTTTCATCCTTAGCCTCAGAATATTTAACGAAATTAGAAATTATACCGTTACCTATAGCATAGTAATGTTTCAGCATCTTACGGTATGCTTTCTCTATTCTTTCATATTGTTTTGTATATGAGTTCTTCTCAGGTTTTTGATATTTTTTCAAAATCTCTGTTAGTTTGTCACATGCTGATGTATCAATGTCTGCAAGTGATTTAGAACTTATTCCTATCTCACGGAACACTTGCTGCATGTTTACATATTTGTCTGCATAGTTGTTAATGATAGCATAGCATATTTCTCTTGTAGATTCTTTTGTTACTTGAATCTGTTTTGGTTCACCTACTGGCTTACCATTCTTATATCTCTGATACAGGAACTGTCCTGCACGTACAGCAAGTGATGTAAGAGCAACACCAGCAGAAATCATAGCAAGTACAGACTCATCAACTTTGTCTTGAGAAACACCTTCGTTAAGGAATTCTTCAGAATATGCTTCATGGAAACTAGAATATACCTTACCACTATAAGCAGATGTACTTACATTCTGCTGTGATCCACTTACACTTGCATCTGAGTTTCTGTCATCATCAACCTTTGATTCATCAGCACCCAACTTAATTTTACTGAAGGCATCCTGTGCTGTACGGAAATCCATCTCTATCTCTTCAATATATTGTGAGCAGAATGGATATAATCCTATATTTCCAGTCTTATGGTTCTTTGATTTCCAGTTTCCAGTCCACATTCTGGAGATCCAATCATAAATTCTGCTACCGATTCCAGGCATTACTGATTTCATGTTAAGACCATCTTCTGCAAGAGTGAATTCTTTCTGTGCTCTCTGTAAAGTTTTAACAACTCTGTTATAGCGGATCTTAATACTCTTGTTAAGTCCTTTGATTAATTTTGAAATAGCAAGAATAAGTGCAGCAGAACCAGCTACAATTGCAGCCTCTTTCCAGTGCGTTCCAAACCAAGCAAGACCATCTCCCAAACTTGAATGATGTACACTTTGATCAATATTAATGTTCGTTATGCTATGATCATCTATATTTACCCCTCCATTAGAGTCAGATGAAGATTTACCCATAAGTATGTCCTTTGCTTTTTTAACTGATTTTTTGAATTCTGGTGTTGTTACTGGTACTGGTGCATCATTTCCTCCAGTAACTGCACGATCTGCACCAGTATACACTGTGTTTGAGTGAAATCCTGATGCGTTGTCCTCATTAACTTTATTAATCGACCTTAAATTTCTCATTTTCTTACCAAGAAAATTATCTTTCATTATTTATCTAAAGGAAAATCGCTTACTTTAAAATTACTGATAAATAACGAAAAGCAATATAGTAAATGTATAAATCAATTTTTGCATTTGATTTCTCATGCAATAAGCCAGCTATGACATCATATATAAATGGTGTTATTGATTTTTATGTATGGCCATCGAATATAGACACTAAGTCATATGACAGGCTTACAAGTTGTGATGTTAATATTTTTGATAGAAAACTTGAACATATCAAGGACAAATCACTCGATCAACATGAATTGATACTTGAACACGTTGATAGAGCAATTAATCTCAGTGAGATTATTTTACAGACTATAGATAATCTCGTCTCTGATAACAATTTATCGAAAGATGATGTTGTTATTGCTAATGAAGGATTTGCATTTTCAGCAAAAGGTGATGCAGCTTTACAACTTTCTGGATATAAGTATGTACTAATTGAAGCTCTTATAAAGCACGGGTACACCAATCTTAAAACTTATTCGCCAACCACAATAAAGAAAACAGCAGAATGTTCAAAGAAAGGTTTTGGAAAAGATGCAATGATTGAAGCAATGGCACAACAGGATATTGATCATCACCTTATAAAAATACTTCATGATGATCCAGATTATCTTAAAAAGAAATCAAATTATGTTCTTTGTATGGATGATATTGCCGATTCTTTCTGGAACCTGAAAACATGTATGAAAGATTTGAATGGCTGAAGTTAAGTATACAATATCAAGAACAGATATAGAGAATACACCAAAAATGTTCATATATTCAAAGACTGATCTTTACCATACCGTCAGAATAGATAAAGATGGAAAAGAAACTTTCAATGGTGATGTATCTGAATATATGGTAAGAAACGGTGTAGATGGTATCCCTTCATTTGAAGTTGATAAATGGAGAGACACTGTTGAATCATTCATATACGACCACAACGATAAAGTTGATTCTGGGGAAGGATTTAATGTCAAATTCAACATAACATCTGTTGACTCAAGAGGTGCGTATGCATATGAAGAAACAGTAAACGGAGAAGTCGTTAAATCTGGTGTAGGTTGGGGACTTGATTTTGATACTCAGGTTGAAACTGATACATGGATGGATGCGGTAATAGAATACAACAAGGCTAACGGCATCAAAATGCCAAGTGACAAGATAAGGGAAAAGCTAGATAAACTGAAAGAATCAATAAAGTCACTTGATAATGAACTACCAGAAGATCAAGGATTCGAAATGCCTATGATTTCTGTTGCTTTACCAAGTCTTAATAGTGATCCTTGTGAATTTGTATCCAAGGTAAAAGAAGCATCTGAGAATGTTGTTGCAACAATAGCTGGTGTGCCTTCACCTAAGGATATAATAAACCATAATATTAAAATTGCAAAGGAAAACATATACACAACAGCAACCAGGACTTATGATGCACAGACTAAAATTGTAGAAACACCTGTAAATAACATTGACAGAGAAATTATAGATAATACAAATTATTGGAGAGAAGTAAATGCATATTATGATCAGCTTGCAAAAGAAGAAGGGGAAAGCGTAGCTCTGTTTGATGTTGTTATTGAACCACCAATAAAATATGAACCTATCAATTTAATATATGATGGAGCAGAACCAGCATATAATGATGGTGAAACGTATCTACCAACAGGAAATATCCAAACAGTTGAAATATCAGAAAGTGACAAAGCCCTTGAGTATAAAGAAGTTACATATCTCAATATATACAATCCACGTGCGAGTTATGGAACAGCACAAGAAAATTATATTGCTAAAGATCATGTTGGTGAGGCTATGAAAAATTTATGGGTTCCTTTAAGAAAAGGATGGCAAGAATATGCAACAAATACACTACATATTGATCCTACATGGTGTATAACTTCTGGGTATAGACCAAAAAAATATAATAAAGGATCATCAACATCAGCACATATGTATGGATACGCAATAGATGTACAATTGCTTCGATTCCTTAAAAATGGAGAACAAAAGAGAACAGCAGCAAGATATCTTTCTGGCTTTATAAAAGCTTTTCTAAAACAAAATAAACATATACAATTCGATCAAGTTCTAATAGAATTTAAGGGAAATTCACTATCAACATCATATACAAGCTGGGTTCATATTGGATATAAAAACCGAAATGGATCAACAAGACGACAATTTTATGCGGAATTCAACGCAGGAGCAGAAAAAGGACATCATGGATCGTCAGAAACATTATAATAGTTATAACAAATGAAGAATCCAACTATGGATGAACGTTCAGTAATGAACCTAAAAGTAGTGATTCATTGAAACAAGAAATGAAAACTAATTTTTATTAGATTTTTATGTACGGTACAATTGATCCAAGAACACAGACACAATTATTAAACGGTATAAAACAACCACCACCTAATGAAAATATACCGAATGATCAGATTCATGACGGTCAAGAGCTTGACGCAAAAACTAAACTGTATCAGAAACTTGATAATATGAAACCGTTTAAGAGAATGGTTTTTCTTAAAATGATGCAGTTCAACATTCTTTCTGAAACATTGGATGCAGTAAACAATGGTAAAAACACACCAGAAAGAGTTTGGAAAAGTGTCATAGGTAAAATGCATGCTATAAAGGATTTGAAAGCTGGTAAAGACAAATCTGGAATAGACTTCAGTAAAATAATATCAACGCTTCTTCCGCTTATAGGTATGCTTGCGGGTTTATTTCTTGCGTTAAGGCAGGCAGAAAAAGAAGAACAGAATGCAGCAGAGCCAGATTTGGATCCAAATTTCCCAGATGAAGAAAAAGCAAAGAATATACAAAGAAGCGTAGTAATGCAACTATGCGAACTAAAAGAAAAAGGTTTTTCACTTAATTAATGTCAGATACATCTACATTATTCCCTTGTTGCATATCAATATGTGAATCTGATTCATCAACGGATCTTGAATATGTAATCAATTCTGGTCTTGGTAATAATATATCATGTCCAGAAAAATTCATTGTCGAATTCGGTACAGAGAAACCTACAATATTATTAACACTAGGACAAAGAATATATGTAGATCAAATTATAGGATACATGAGAGGTGTTAAGGTTAGATCTAAGATAAATGGAATAATAACAGATGTAACAGACAGATATTTCATAGGAATATATGAACATGATTCTGATTACATTTTACAAAAATTAGGTATTACAGATTTGTCAGAGAAATTCATTAAACAACTTTTAACAAACAACAGTGAAAGCGATTTCGACAAAATGAACGATCTTCTTAAAGAAAGTTCATATACTAACAATTTCATAAAGGATTATATTCTAAGGTTCAGATTTGCAGATATAGCTAACAATTATGTAAACTATTCTGCCGTTGGTGTATCTCAAGCATATAATAACACATCACGTATATGTGAAATGTATGATAGGGCTGCTGATTCAATAATTGACAGATACAACAAAGAGATGAGAAATCTATGTTGTGCGGAAAGTGTAATGACATATTGTGAGAACGAAAACCTGATGGGACTCAAAATGGCGATTGATGGAACAAAGAAAAAATATTTCGATCAGATATTATGGCAATATAATAATGTTCCATCATTTGGATATAATTCTGGAAGAATAAGCGACATGATGCTTTATGATGAGTATCTTAACTATATAACAAGCAATGAATTTGTATATGATGATGATAATCCTTATGTTGTTGAATTATTCTATCACATTACAACGTTCCTGCAAATAAGAAGCAGACTTGAGCTTAATAACACTAATATAGCTGGACTTATATCAAAGTTTAATACATTATGTAATGACAACATAAGGAAATATTGGGATGACAGAATGTATGACTACTATGGTAGAATCAAGCAGATATTCTCTTTTGATTTCTATGCCGATAATGAGGATGATTTGATTCAAGCCAACATATATGATAAAAAAAGAGTTACACTTTATTCAAAAGTTTTGAAGTATCTTACAACATTATGTAATTATACACCACCTATGTCTGTTGAGGAAAAATACAAGGATATGGATGTTAACAGTATTATCAATAATGCACAGATACAAGATACTGCTTCAGAAAAGGCGGCAAAGCAATTATATTCTAATCTTAAAAAGATAGCTATATTCTTTGTACAACTAAGAAAGATTGAATCTGAGATTGATCCAAAGTATTTCAAGCAATTTGCTTCTGAACAAGATTATAATGATATATTCACACTTAAAGAACAATTAGGTAAACAGAATATTAAGGAATATATCATATCATACAACAACATGGCTGCTCTTGGTAAAACAAACCAAGCATTTCAATCAACACAAGATGAATTTACTGAATTTGAAAGTAAGTATCTGGAACCTTTCAAGAAAATGGTTCAATCAGAATCAAGAATCCTTAGAAATCTTGCTGATAGGGCTATAAATTTCTATATATCAAACGATAATAAAATAAACTCTGGTGAAATATTTGATCAATTCCAGGAAGTTGATTGGGGAGGAAAGAGTACAATTTTTAAAGACAATGAACCACACGATTTCTATTATCTTGTAGAACCAACAACAACACAAGAGAAAATAAATTCTCCGTATATGAACGGAGGTAAGAAATCAAACGAAGATAATGACGGATATAAGTTCGATGAGAATTCGCTAAGAACTCAATTCGGAATAACTGATTACGAATATTGGGTGAAATATTGTGGAATTGCAACTATAGTAAATTGTATGCTTCCTATGTACTGGCCAACAGGATTGATTGTTACAGGCGTCCCTATACCGATGCCTATCATATACATCCCATTTGCTGTAATTAAAGGAAGAGTTACTGTTGTAATAGGATTAGGTATATGTGGAATATGTCCGTTACCAATGTTATTGTTTGTCAATTTTGGTGACATTCCTGGTTCACTAATTCCAGCAATAAACATAGCGATAGATACACTTAAAGGATTAGTATCTATGATTCCATCTCTAAGTGTTCAACCAATTAAAGAAACAATAAAGGGAATGATTACAGACCAGGATAACAAAATAAATGATCTTAGAGAAAAGAAAAATGAAATAAAAAAGAATATACAAAATCTTCAAGTTGGTGTGAAAACAGATAAGGAAACACTTAGAAATCTTAAAAAGAAAAGAAAAGACAATCATACAACAAATACAAAGAAAAAGCAATCAAGCGAATAACTCGATTGCTTTTTTTGATATATGATAGTCTCTCTTTTAAAGCTGTTTAAGAATATCATCCATGTTCATTCCCTGGCCAGGCGCAGGTGCTGCTGGAGTATCAACATTTTTAGGTGTGACAACAGGAGGTGTTACTCCAGATACCGCTTGTACACGTGTTGGTGTTTGATCTACAGGTGTTACTGTGTTTGTTGGTACAGCAGCTGGTGTAGGTGCAGGATGGAATGCTGTTTGTGCAGACGTAGGAACTGCTGTTGGTGTCGCTACTGGCATATTAGCTCCAGGGAACTGAGGTGTAGGATTATATGTAGGTGCTGTTGGTGTAGGTGCTGCTCCTGGAATATGAGGTGTATTTACTGCCTGTAAACCAGCTTGCATAGTCTGAGTCTGTGTTCCAGCCATAGATCCTGTACTCATGAAGTTACGTGCAATCGCAAGCACCTCTTCTACATGCTTTGTCTGCTCCTCTGTCCAATCATGATAATCATACTTTGAAAGATCAGGTGAATTCTTGCTCAGATAATCCATAAGAACATCAGGATCTGTATTCTCATCAACTACAGAATACTGATTAGGATTAGCTGGATCAATGTACCACATACCAGAAGGTAGGATCTGATTACCATTGCGCTCATCATAGAAACTTGACTGGTCAAAATTGTTGAAACCAGACTGGTTTGTACAAACAATAGAGAACTTTCTACCATAGATTGGATGGAAAGGATTAATACCCTGTTTTCCATCACCCTGTGGGAATTCCTCATTGTTCAACTTCTCGTAAACCTTCTTACCATAAACGAACACACGAATTTGACCTACAAGTTCAGGGTGCTGTTCATCAGAAACAATCTGAACCAAAGACGCATACTGCTTCTTAGAACCAAGATACTGCTTAGCCCAATCAACATAAGTTGCAATCTGAGTGTTGTAAAGGTTGAAATACATGTCGGTAACAGGAGAAGGCTGACCAACTGAACGAGGATCGTCCACATACATTCCCTTCTGAGTAATAGGATTCTTTACCCAAGAAACCGACTTAATCATTGTACATCTACTAGGATCAGCATAGTTAGGAATAAATCTGATCACTGAGCGATACACACCATTCTTTCCGTCTTTAAAAGATACTTTGTACTGTTCTGTGTTCTGCTTTTCTTCTTTAGTAGCTCCAACAGGGCTAAATAAATCTTTAGATGCCATAATTTTTTAATTCTTTTAATTTTGTTTAATGTTTTTAATTTAGTTAATATTCTTTTTTAATTCTTTGATTACTTCTCTCTATTCATCTTTGATAAAATATAAGTTAACTTTGATCTAGTTTCTGGATTAAAGCTCTTAAATTTGTTATCAAAGACGCTTCGATTAAATGTAATTAGAAGAATTCTAAGTATATTCTTATATGTATTATTTCCCTTACAAACTAATCTTACTGTAGGAGGTAGCGAATCATAATCTATATCACCAATATATCCAGAATTCGGTGGTAAAAGATCCTCATCCTCAATATACATCTTTGTAAAGATATTTGTCTTGTTTATGTACTCCAGGAAAAGATCATAAACCTTATCAACATAATCTTTGTCTGAATTTAGAATATATTCTGTTTCCTTATCATTGTTATCAATAAAATGACAAAAATTTTCGAGTATCGTATCTCTATATAGTTTCTTTGTTGTCTTTTCGATATTTGGTGTTGTATCCGTTATTGTGATCTTGTAATTCATCTTACCACAAGATAAAATAACACCCTCAATATTCTCAATATCGTTACCTGACCACGTTTTACCATCTGTCATTCTACTTGCGATATCAAGTCCATTATTAATATCATCAAACTTACATATGCATTCCTTTACACATATTGGTTTTAACACCGACACATTTATAATCGATGCAAACTTATCAGCATCATTTAATTTTTTTGTTGATGTGTATAAATTACCTAAAATAAATTTATCTGTGCAATTATCGTATGTTATCGTGCAAGTTTTAGGTACTGGTTTATAAAAGAATCCACAATTACAATTACCAAATCCCTTATACAATTCATTATACTTTGATTTTATATTAAAATTAACAAAATCTACAATATCTTTATATATGGAATTAACAATACAATCAACCTTACCTATTTGCTTATTTTTTGAATTTAAAGGATAAACATCAGAATCCGTAATGACAACCTTAAAATAAATCATATCAAGTTTTTCAGTTACAGTAACCCTATGTGTTTGCATATAAGCAAGGTCTTTTTCTGTAATATTCTTAAATTCTTTTATCATCTGTTACATTCTTTACTGTTGCAAATATACAACTAATATTTGGTATTGAAAAATTAAATCCTAGTCAAAACAGAATATTCTGCATTTTTTTCAACCAATATATGCTCATCGAATAAATTTTCATCAAGCATAGTATGTGAAACTATGAATATATTAAGATTCATCTCCTTTGATATCTCCTTTAAATACTTTATAATCTCTGTTGAACTTTCATAATCCAGAGAACTTACAGTTTCATCAAGACAGACAAGGTTTATCTGAGGATATTTTCTTTTGATCATTTTCAACAGACTACACAATACAGTCAAATCTACTTTCTTATGTTCACCTATACTTAAACTCTTTGGTTTGATACTTCTTCCCAGGTATTGCATATGTGGATCAAAGTTGTTATCAAACTCAAGAGAATAAGGAAATCCTAAGAAATTCAAAGTCTCTGCTATTTCCTCATTAAGAGTTGGAATATAATTGTTCATAATTGTCTGTTTAATACCATCAGCAGAATACATTGTTTCGATTATTTCAAGCATCTTCATCTTTTTATTTGCATCAACTATACTCTTCTCAAGATCAGACTTAGTTTTATTTGTCTGATTTATAATGTTTTGTATTGCAACAGATTCTTGTGAAATTGAACTTGATGCTTCTATTCTTGTATACTCTTTTGTAAGCTCGTTCTTTTTATCATTTATTTTCTGGATATTAATCTGAACTTCTTGCATCTGAGAATTAATCGTGTTGAAATGTTCGAGTAATTCATTATGCTTTTGTGTATAAGATGTTAATGTATCCTGTCTTTCCTTAAGTTGCCTCAAAAGATCATCTTTTATATTCTTAAATTCATCTGATGTAAAAGATGTACCACAAGTAGGACACTTATCATGGTTGAAAAGATTGATCTTCTTATTTATATTTCCTATTTCAAAATTCTCACCGTTAATTGCAGTTACAATTTGCTGATCAATCTTGTATGTATCATTGTAAGTATTATACAGCTGTGTATACAATGTATTCTGCTGCTGATAAAGAGCATCAACCTTTACAAGTTTTTGTTGTATTTCATAAAGCTTATCTTTTACATTATCAGTACTTTCGTTATTATTCAGATTGTCAAGTTCAACCTGTGATGCTTTTATTGTTTGGTCAAGCGAATATATCTGAGAATTGCTTATATTGATAGAATTACCAAGATCCTTCATGTCCTTTCTTACAAGTTCATAAACCTTGTTAATGATCTCAAGTGAAAATATCTTATCAATAATCAACCTCTTATCTGCTGGTGACATCGATATAAAGGATTTGAAGTTGTTAAGAGAAAGACTCATCACATTAGCAAAGATGTTGTAAGGCATATTATCAAGTATTTCTGTATCTATTATTCCTTGCATATTCTTCACACCAGCTTTGTCAAGAGGTTCATCATTTTTTGTTATAGTTAACGCTGAAGGAGAAAATGTTCTTTCAATTACATAAGTATCATTGTTCTTTACTATTGTTCCGCAAATCCATCCTTTCTTGTTAATCCAGTTAGAAACATCAGCCATATCTACTGGCTTACCGTCACCACCTTCAGTCTTTCCAAAAAGAAGCAACTTTGGTATAGACAAAAGACTACTTTTTCCAGATCCAGACTTACCAGACAACTGCCATAATTTTCCTTCATCGCTGAACTCTATTTCTGTGATATCGTCACCATAACTGAATATGTTTCTCCATTGTAACTTTACTATTTTCATCCAAGTTCCTCCGCAGCTCTTTTTAAGTATTCTATATTAATCTTATTAATTTCTTTCTCTTCTTTCTTCTTTAGCTTGAACGCTTGTAACTTAACTTCAAATATTTCTTCAACAGTTGCGTCAGGTTTTACGTTAAGATCAATAACCTCACCATCTTCATTCATGGCAACCTGTTGTGTATTAAGATCAACTTTTGTCATTTCTTCTATTAGTTCTATATTTCTTGGCTTATATTGTCTTAACCAATTTATGAATTTCTCAGTATTAACTATTTCAAGCTCATCACTTGTGAAAACAATATACACAAAATTGTTAGACACAATATCTTTCCAATCTTCTGGATTTCTTCCTATTTCTGAAAAGCGTTTCAACACATACTCTGGAGAATATGTATTTTCATAAAAAGATCTTATAAGTTTTCCGTTATCAACAGTAAATGTATATATTCCCTTTCTGTTACCTATATCAGATCTTTCAAGATGATAAGGAGATCCAAGATATATTCCTTTCTTTGATTCCTGTCTCTTATGTATATGTCCAGAAACTATTTTATCATCTTCAACAATATCAAGATTAAGACCATTGATAATAGGTCTGTTATTATCATACGTCATCCCAGATAATTCGGTATGAAATACAAGGATATCGTAATTGTCTTTGTTTTCCGCTATAATCTTATTTTCCTTTTTTAAATCACCAACCCACGATACAAGTAATAACTTCTTATCATCTTTCAACATAAGTTCATATTTATCATATATAAGCATAACACCATCAACATCATCAAAAGGTTTAAGTGATGTGATGTCGGTTTCGCACTTCTTGTATATATCATGGTTTCCTATTATAACATAAACCTGACACTCTTTTGCCATATCTTTCATAACATCAATTGCAACATTAAGAACATTAATGTCTATATTCTGTCTGTTGTCAAAATAATCACCAGCTATGACAATACATGGATTATGTAATTTTTTCTGTTGTTTTACAAAAGGAATAAAGAAATTATCAAAATAATCCTTCATTATCTGAAGTTTCTCAATATTACCCTTTCCAAAATGAACATCTGATATAAATATAACCTGATCTAAAGGTTCATTTGCTTTTGTTCTTGCCATTAGAATAATGCTTTTGATCTTGCGAAATGTTTATCTAATCCATATTCTTTCTCAAGATGTTCAAGTATATTAACCTTATCTTCAAGAGTTAGAATATCATTATATAATGTCTTGTAATTTAAGTCAAAGAATTCTGCGATTGTACAGAATATCTGTATGATTGAGAATTTGTTATACTTCTGTAGTTCATCCTTGAAATAATAATAAATCTTGAATAAGTCACCACGCTCTATTTTCTTCACAACTGGATTATATACAAGATCCTCATATTGTAAGACGCTTGAATCTTTACTTACATCAATATGTTGCTTTTGTCCATATTTCTCAAAAAATTCAGAATTCAGGTAAAGCTCATACATAATCTGCATTAATCTTCTTCTAATATATAACTCATCAATGTTTTCAGATACACTTTCTTCATATTGTTTTTCAACAAAAGGTGATATCTGAATAGAAGCTTGAGTGGTTCTCTCTACACCATACTCTACTTTATCAAATGAATTTTCAAATATTTTATCTTCCAACATAATTATACTGTTGTTTTATTTTGATCGAACAAACCTTGTCCCTTAATTTTTATAAATGGTGAAGCTATTGTGTTTTCAGTAACCACAGGTGGAGGTGTAACATCAACCAAGTTAGTAGATTGAACTGGTTCTTCAGATGGTTTTTCTATCTGACCTGGAGTGAATTTCTGATCAATCTTATTTCTTTTCTTTGCTACACCAGCAATAAACTTGTTACTTGATTCAACTGGATTTATAAGAGCTGTATCAATAATACCCTCTGTTGGATCCTCAGATATTCTAAGATATGTAAAATTACAGTCAAACAATTTCTTTTTATTTGCTTGAGGTGAAACACGATCATATATACACTTAAGATAGTACTTACCCTGAGCCATCATAAGTGCATCAGCAATTATACCAAACATAGCATCAACAGTAGCACCAAGACCAGATGATTCTGAAATCTGGCTTGCATTTACGTCATTTGTATCAAACTGTGAACGGTTAGTCTGCGTTGCTGTAATAATACACCATCCGTTTTTCTTACCCATAGCACGAAGATCCTCTGCTATTTGTTTAATCTTCATGTATGTATTTTCGGAATTAGGATTCCTATAGTTTTTCATGATGTTGAGATAATCAACAAAAATATTCTTGAACTTGAATGGTTTACCTTCTGTTGATAACTCCTCTTCTTTTGACAGAAGATAACTTTCAAGCTCAATAACACTTAATGTAGAAGTTGGGAAATCCTTTACTATAAGAGCACCAGGTTTTAACAATTTTGATTTTTTATACCTGTTCATCTTCTCCTTTAACTCTATAGTGTCTTTGGTGTATTTTTCATACTCAAGCGAAGGTATAGAAAGCATATTAGATCCTATACGTGCGATAACCATAGGGGTAGGAAGCTCAAGAGTTATATATGCATTATTTTCACCTCTATCTACAGACTTTGCACATATATTCTGGAGCCACAACGATTTACCAGTTTTAGGTGCAGCTGCAAAACATATCAACGCACCAGGGAATCCGCCACCATTCAAACAAAAATCCAAAAAATCATAACCCAACGATGATCTTTCAAGTTTCTTCTGACTGTGTGATTCCGCATCCCAAAAATCAGATCCAGTATCAAGATCATCTGAAAACTCCAAAACACAAGATCTATTGAACATAGTCTTAATGTGTTCAACCACTTGCTTTGCATTTCCAGCTTCCATATCATCTTGGTTCAGCTTCAAATATGCAGCAGCATCAACAATTGACTTCTTTACATTTTCAAGTATAGCCCAGTTTGTCGTCTCATCATATAACCATTCATCCGTATATGAAGATAACATTTGTTTTTGAGCATACAGAACATCAATAACATCATCTTGCAATACATCCTGCATGTTATTTTCAATAACAAGTTGCTTAATCTGTTCAGCTGTTGGAGCCTGATGATACTTCAAAACATAATCCTTTGCAAGCTTGAATGCATATTGCACTGGCTTTGCTGTGAAGAAATCTGGTTCGAACCTTAGTACAAGAGATGGTTCTGAAAGTATGTAGTGATAATAAACATTTTGTATAAACGTGTTATTACTGGCCATCAATTAAATTATATCTTTATATTATTATACGTTCAAATTGTATTAATGATTATTTACAGATAACAGATTATATTGCAAATATACAACTTATTTTCGAAACAAATAAATACATTACACTAAAATGTTCGATGATGCAAAAAAGGGATGACATTCAAATATATGAACTTGCTTATAACAAGGTAAACTATGGGTTATGGGATAACTCATTGTATACACCTTTACAATGTGGTGCAGCATGTAATAAAGTAGATGTATGCGATCTTAAAGACAATACAGGTGATAACATATCTGACAAGAATTTTTATTATAGCGAAACAACAGGGACATATTGGATATGGAAAAACGCACCTAAGACAAAATACATAGGCCAATGCCAATATCGAAGAAGGATTCAATTCGACGAGAGTTTTAACTTCGATACGATATTTAATGAACACAAGATCATATGTAACAAACCTATGATTCTTGGTGTATCTTTAAAAAAACAGATGGAAAGGTGTCATCCTTATATAAACATAGATATTTTTGAAAGTGTATTTTATGAAATACAACCATTATATTCAAATGTATTTAATGAAATATTTAACAAAAGCAATGCTCTTTTCTTCTCATCTTCATATATCCTTCCATATAGTGAATATTGTAGATATTGCAACTTCTTATTCTCTATATTAGATGCATATGCTATACGTATGAATTTCTTGAATAGAGATGTTCTAAAAGGGTATGTTTCAAGCAAATTGAATTATCCGACAATCGGATTAAGATCAAAGCCTATAGAATATCATATGCTAATAGGAGGATTCCTACAAGAAAGACTTTTCAGTGTATGGGTTCTTTCAAATTTCATACAATCTGAAATATATTATAAGGATTTTAAGTTTATGGAAAACAATATGCAGATAAAAACATACAGATAATAGATAAAAGGTGAGAATTTTCTCACCTTTTATTTTAATATACCAAGTGCATATACCTGTTTTCTTAATTTACTAGCAAGTTTCTTATACAACGACCTGAATTCCTTCAATCTGTCTGGATAATATTGTTTCCATAATGGCCTTAATTGATAATACCCAGCATCCCAGCACATGATATGAAGTTCTGGATGATCATTATCAAAAGAAAGTCGTTCCTTCATCGAATCAGATAAAAGATGTCGTGCATAATCAATTACATCTTTTGCTTCTTTGCTTAGTTTTTCTCCAACTTTTTCATCAAGTAATTCGTATGCATATCTATCATCATCATCGAATGTTGTCTTAACCATATCATAGTATTCATATTTGCCAGCAAGCTCCATCATTTTCTTTCTACTCATAAAGAAAAATTCATTTTTTATCTTATATTCATATCCTTTCCATGTTGCTGGCTGTATTGCGCTCTGACAACTTGCAGAGTTAAACATGGAATAAACTATACTGTCAGATATAAATTCGGCCCATAATTCATAATTATCTTCAGTTATAACTGGTGCAAGAAACTCATCCTTATTGTTTATCCAATTATTTGTTATAACCTTTCTTGATGTAAAATTAGCACACACTGGCAAGAAATTTTCCTTTGTTATAGAGAAGCCAGACAATACATTATCTGGTGCTGTGCTCAGGATGTAGCACTGCTGAAGAGACTTATAAACATTATTACTTGCGTTTACATAGAATCCTATTGCATCTGTTGTTAGCATAGATCCATCTCGTTCACCAACAGTTACAGGATTTTTAAGTGTAATTGTTGGATAAGTCTTTTTGTTTTTCAATGGTTCTTTGCAGAATTTTCTAAAACTGTTTTTATTATCAATATTATATATTATCTTTGTTCCAATTTCTTCAATCTTTCCATTCTTTACTTCAATAAGGTTATGTTTGAAATAGTTTTTATTATTACATACACCAGATTTCCATAAAGACAAACTTATACCCCATCTGTTTGAACATTTATCAAAATATGATGCATTAAACAAATAACCATCAAGAAAATTAAAAGATTCTAGAAATTGTTTCCTGAATTTCTCATATCCCGATCCAGACATGAAAACTGAGCTTGAAAATACACATATATTACAATTTGTAAGATTGTAACAATTCTTAATCATCATTATACGATAAAGAAACTGCGAAAAAAGATTCATTCTAGCATATTTCATATCATCCATGAATGATTGTGTATATGTATTGATTGAAACATCTTTTACCCCATCCTTAAAATCATTAGGAGCTGCATAAGGTGGATTCATTAGAAATATTATTGGTTTATCGTTAACCAAAGCATCATATAATCTTTGAGGTATGTGTAAACCTAAAAGTGATTTAATAGGATCGTTGAGAAAATCAAACTGAAATTTCTCAGCTTCTTTATTAGCATCAGATGCATCTATGTCACTTTTATGTAACGTAGATGCATACAAATGCTTAAATTTTTTAGATTTAGTTAAGTTTCCTATACCCCAAGCTGGATCCCAAACGTAATATTTGTTATACCAGTTTTTTCCAAAATGCTTCTCAAGTACAGTATGTGCAAAATTAGCAAATAATTCTGGAGTATAGAATTCTCCTTCTGATTTTTTATTTTTCATTAACATGTATTATATTTTGGTTCGATGAACCTCTAAACGCCAAATTGATATCAGCGTTATCAAGTTCAAAAGGACCATCTACAACAGTGTCACATTTACTCGCAACATCATATTGACTTTTAGTAAGTGAATCGAACTTATATCCAGTATAAAGCCATATTGTTTTATCTTCAGATTTCAAGAATCTTTCTTTGAATTTATCAATAAGCTTATTTACCCCTTCAAGATTATTAGGGTCTAATGGTTCTCCACCTAAAATTGTAAGACCAGAACAATATGTAGGCTCGATCGAGTCCAGAATACGTTCTATAACGTCGTCTGTAAAATCCTTACCATAATTAAAATCCCATGCCTGTTTATTAAAACAACCTTTGCAGTGAATTCTGCAACCACTAACGAACACAGATGTACGTACACCTGTGCCGTTAGTTGTAGAACAATATTTAATATTAGCGTACTTCATAATCGGTGTGTTATTTATTCTCATCAATATCAGTATGTATTACACGATTGTAAATATCATCAAGTCTCCCCTTGTTTGTATTTCCAGCGTTAACCTTTCCAAGATAACCACAAATACGTGCAGTAACATCTAATGTTTCATCATCATCATTTCCACAATTAGGACAAATGAATTTAAAGTTTCCATCCTCTGTTTTTATTAAATCGATATCACCTTCATATCCACACTTCTTACATACACCGATTTTTCTGTTAACTTCCGCGTATATAATGTGGTCATTCATCCACTGAATGATTTTTATAATAGCCTCTTGATTATTGTTGAGATCTGCTGTTTCGACATAGCTTACAGCACCACCAGAAGATAATGCAAGATACTCTCCTTCAATCTCAAGTTTCTTGAATGCATCAATTTCCTCACGAGGATCAACATGATAGCTGTTTACAACATAATCTTTATCTGTAATCTTAGGAATAAATCCGAAATTCTTTCTCAAAGCAAGAGCGAACTTGTATGTCAAAGACTCTTCTGGTGTACCATATATCGCATACTTGATAAACTTACGTTTCTGTTTATCAATTGTTTTCACGCTGTAAACTCCGTTATCGTTTTCAATATAAACTACTACTTTATTGTTTATTTTTATTTCATCACTTGGATAAAGTCTATTACCAAATAAACTACCTTTTTCAAGTGATGAAAACCAAAGATCTTTTGCAGTCATATTATTTTATTAAAATTACCTTTTCAAAATTTGTACCTAAGTGACTTTTATTTTCTATTGTATCAACAATAAATTTTTTGTATTTATGTGTATCATCTACAACAAACAGATAAGCTTTACATTTGAACTTTTCAATACATATGTCAATCCATTCATCACATGTCTTATCGACATCGGAATCTCCGTTCCAGTTTTCCTTATCAGAGTATGGTGGACATGTAAACAGACATTCATATGATGTATTCTCATATTCAAATATATTATGAGCAATCACAGAAGAATTATGATAATTCATATAATCTATTATGTCATTCGATTCTTTGACATGTGTGTCGTTGATATCGCTACCAATGTATTTCTTTCCACATAATTCAGTTCCTATCATCCTTCCAGAAAATCCTGAAAACGGATCGAATACTATATCATATTCGTTAAGATATCTTTCTATCAAATTCTTTGCAACCACTGGACTAAAAACAGAAACCTTTGGTGCTATTTTTGAAACGTTGAATCCATATATAATATCAGAAGGTTTACACGATCCAACATATTTCAATCTGTTTATCGCCGATTTCTCTATCAATAATGGATCCTTGAAAGCATCATATGGTGATTTAAAACCTTTTCTGTTGGCGTGATAAATTGATTTATGGAAATGTTTTATGACACCATCGAGAGATTTATCCTTGAAATTTTCATTTGGATATGGAAATTCTATATCTGTCTTGAACAATTTTAGATAGTGTTTGCTATATGTTTTATTTATATAGTCAAGAATCGGTTTAATTTGCTCGTATCTAAGTATCTCAACTCCGTTATGAAGCATACATTGGTGTTTTGCCTCATATATTTCGTCTTGTTCTTTCGATCTATCATACGGGTTAATCATTATATCACCGTCAAAAAACTGTTCACCTTTTATTTCTTGAAATTTTCCATTTACTTTAAAATCTGGATAATAACGTTTACCTAGAAATTCAAAGAAATAATCAGGTTGATATTGGAAATCAATATCATGATCCGTTAAGTAGATATAATAAGCAAGCTCCCACGAACTATCAAAAAAAATGTTTCTATAATTATATGATTGTTGACATTTAACTCTTACATCATGATTTGAAAACGGATGTTCGACTCCATATCTTCTGATACATGTTTCTTTAATCTTATCTTCTATATCCTTTGATTTTCTTGGATTATCTACACCATATCTTTCAATGTTTGTTTCCTTGATTTTATTTTTTATATCCTCATTTGCAAATACATTTTTGACTCCGTATCTTTTAATATTTGTCCGTTCTATTTTGTTTTTTACATCTTGTGAAAGGATTGATGCTACAACTCCATACTTTTCAAGACATGTTTTCTTTGTTCTATCTTTTTGTTCCTGTCTTGCTGCTGGATGGCAACCATATCTTTCAATGTTTGTAGAACGAACTTTATTAAATATTTCAGATTTCTCTTCCTTTGTTTTATTTTTCCAGGTTTCTCTAATTTTCTGTTTGTTTGTATAGTGTGGATCGCCGTATCTTTCTAATTTAGTGATCTCTGCTTTTTTATTTCTCGCTTCAAAATCAAATCTGTCAATGAAATCCTTCCTTTTACATTTCTTACAAAGTAATGGATCAGAAAGATAAACTGCATATTTGATATCGGTTTCTCCACATCTTGTACAAACAAACCTTACCTTTTGTTTCTGCTTATATTTCTTAAGATCTTCAAAAGATGTAAAATCTATAGGATTGTCTTGATATAACTTCTTATGCATCTATCGTAAATTCCTCCTCTCCTGATATTGTGGTTAAATCTTTTTCATCAAACTCTCCTTCTGTAAACCATTGATTTATTCTGTTATTAATGTAGGTCATGATTTCTTTACACAGTTTGCGACCATTTTCAGTGGTATTTGATTCACCTATCAAAGCCTGAACCGTTTCGTATAAACCCACATATCCAAGACTTACTGTTGGACGAGTTGGATGAGCATCCATAAGATCACCAACTGTTTGATCTGGTTCCATTCTAGCTAAAGCACCATACATCCAAAGTATAGGTGAATTCTTAGCTTTGATTTTTCTACATGATTTCACACGCTCTTGCATACCATGTCTACAAACCTCAAGCCACTTATCAAGATTTTCATAAAAATCTATTCCGTTTTTTCTTGCTTCAAGAGCGACATAAGGAAGGTTTATGGTTATTACACCATTATTCCATCTTCCATAAACAATAGGCTCCTTTATAGTAACCTCAGTGTCTGTCTTTTTGATAAGCCAACCAGTGTTACCTCTGAAATTAATACAATACTGACCTTCATCATATCCATACTTATATTCTCCATTTGGTACACTATCAAATGTTTTAGCTTCTCTAAACTGATCATAAGGATAAGTTCCACCTTCGGTCCAGAAGAATTCTTTATCTATAGGATATGTTTTATCTTCCCAGATAGGACCTAGCAATGAACGACAATTATGTGATTGAATTCCTGAAACATCGAATCTATCACTTGATGTTGTAACATCATATGAATATTCATCAATATATCCAAGATCTATAATATCAGTGACAACATATGGTTTTTCTTTATGCTTTCTATTTAAAACAGAGTAGTTATTCTTTTTCTTTTGACAAACAATATTTTCAACAATTTCATCATTTGTTTCAAAATATATGCGATATCGTATTTTGGATAAATCGTTTGATGTATAATGATTCAGTAAAGATTTTGCATTATAGCCAATAGTATTAGCAAGATACATCGTCTGTAATGCAAGTTCTTTGTTTGTAGATCCAACTTCAACTGTATTAAAATGATGTTCAGATTTATGAATATACCCATCAGCATCTATTATTCCACCCATAAATGCAACACGAGCTTCTCTTTTGGCATTAATAATAAATGATGGAATATGTCTATCTGCCTTTTTTGTCCCTCCGAAGATTTCGATTAATTTTTTAGATATATCTTTAATTGAAACATCACCAGAAACAGCTCTAACTTCTTTATAATTACCTTTAACACATCTATACCATTCTTTCACATATGTATCGAGATTAAAATATATTTTCACACATTTTTGATATTTTTCTATAATGTCGTCCTCACCTGTCATGGCAAATGTAGATGAAAGCTGTCTATCATAACAGCCATCACACATTATTATACCAAGAAGCCAAGCATAATCTGGATCAACATCTATAGAATCAGATGAATATGCAAAGTTAGTTGCTTCAATCTCATCACCAACTTGAAGATCACTAACTTCTGTTCTTCCTAACCCTACAACATGTAAAGGGTGATCTGATGTACATTTAAGAGAACGTCCGTTGCTGAGTTTAATAATTTTCCAATCACCCTGATCTGAATTTTTGTTCATTCTTTTACATTCAACAAATGAACCAGATGTACTATCATAGATTTCAACTCCGACCAAATTTATATAATAACAATCAGAAGCTTCCTGCAAGAGTACATCGAAATTATCAGACATTCTTGACCACATTCTTCCGATAGATTCAACATAAACTTCATCGTTGAACTTATATGTAACAACCTCATTCTTATCAACACATCCCATACACGGTATAATTTGTCCTTGTTTATATTTACGTGTCTGTGACTCAGAAACAATATCAGGTTGCATACGTTTTGATATACACTTAGCTGCAAGTTCTGTCAGATAATAATAAGGATCTCCTTTCTTTACGTTTAAACCATCACAAGTCCAATATAACAGTTTTGGGAACAGTGGGCTGATATAGTTACCAGAAGGATCCTTTACACCCTTTATGCGACGTTTTAGAATCTCTTCAATTATAAGTGCAAAATCATCAAGTTCTTGTTTTGTTCTCGCTTCACGTAAGCAAAGATTGTTTGATACAAAAGGTGTCTGTCCGTTTGCCGACGAATGACACAATATCTGATATTGATATATCTTAACTCCTTCAGATATTTCATCACGAACTTTCTTTTCTGTAATAGAATTTAATTTATCTTCTGATAACTGAACACCAATATCATTAAAGTCCTGTAATATTTTTTTGCGAATAATCTTTCTTGTTTGATCTACATAATGAACAAGATGAATCCATGACATCGTTTGACCACCATATTGTCTTCCAGAAATAAGAAGGGCTATTTGTGCTGCAAGATTAACCATTGTTCTAAATGGTGTTTCATCATTAGGTTCAATCTTCGTATCTCCCATAACAAAGCCATTCTTAAACATATCTTCCAGATTATAAAGATCGCAATTTATTAATGGCTGAGTAGGACTATAATCAGCATCATGCCAGTGTATTATACCTTCATTATGAGCCTTTATAATCTCTTTTGGAAGAGTTTTATTTGCAAGAGATTTACACATTATACCAGCAATATAATCTCTTATTGAAGCGTTGTCATCAATATGCTTGTTCGCATTATCACCTCTGAGAGAAGATGTTCCATCTATTAAAGACAAAATCTTTTCCTCATTTTCGGTATACTTCTTGTTTCTTTTCTTGTTATCTCTGTAAAGTATATATGATTTTGCAACAGCATATTTATTATGTCTTACAAGTGCCTGTTCAACAAAATCCTGAATATCTTCAACTTTTACTGAGTTAAATCCTGTAAGCTTCTTCTGTACGGTTGATAAAACCTTTTGAATTGCATCATCATTCATTTTATCCTCATCACCGACAGTACTGTTAGCTTTCATTATTGCTTTCTCAATTTTATCTAGGCAAAAATCCTGCTCTGATTCGTTTCTTTTGATTACTCGCATTATGTTTATTAATTGGTTTTTTAGAATTAATTGTGAAATAAATCTCACCATTTTCAAGTTTACTGTGAGATATTTATTCATGCTTTTGTAACTTATGTTCTGATAGGGACTTCCATACAATGCTATGCAAATATACAACTTTTAATCTAATTTGAAAACCGTTACTCGAATAAATATGTTTTCAGATAAATAGTAAAAATAAGAACACTCTTATCTGATGGCAGATAATATAACATTTCTGGAAGAAAACTGGGAGGAAAACAAAGAATATCTAAACTGGCCAGGATTACAATATCTTTGGTACACAAAGGTTAAACCAGCCATTTATCAAAATATTAGCACAATAAAAGGTAGAATAGATGACGAAAATTGGTATATAACATATGATGCTAGTACTGGAGAAGTATACATTACCGTAAACGAAGATTCATCCACATTCTACTTTGATCAAGATGGAAGCTGTGGATGTATACAAGAATTTAACGGTATGCTTCAAGTTATAACAAACAGGGATTTCTCTCTGATGGTTGATGGTTTTATAGACGATCACATAGGTGCAATAGGAAAGAATTCTGATCAAATAGGAGATGCAACTGGCAAATTATATGTCAATTTTGAAAGAAACTATGAATATGCTGATCCGCACGGTGATGAAACATATGGAGAATAAAAAAGAGGAACAAATAAGTTCCTCTTTTATTTTTATAGTTTAAAGTCCTGATATCTTTTATTTTTCTCTTCCTTATCTGTTATTTTAACAAGTGAAGCCTCATCACCTTTCTTTATAGTATAATCTTTACCTTCTGCTGGATCAATCAATTTAACATCTTGAACAGAATTTATTCTATCTCCAAAATCTTTAAGGAAATCTTCGTATTCTTCAAGTGCAGCATCCTGTAATATTGTTTTAATTGATTCTACTTTAGCATAGTAAAGTTCAAGAGCAATTTTACTAACTTCATTTACCCCTTTACCTGGAATAGTATAAATATCACCATCTTTCATCTTTACTTTATAAAGATCGTAATGTTTATCCATTTTGTAGTATATATCCCTTATCTGATCTCTTGCTGTTCTTGAGTTGAAGTCCTTAGCTATTTCAGCAGGTTCTCCAGAATTATATCCAGGAATATTAAGAATGAAATTAGCATATCCTACTTTATATGGGGAAAAACTTCCATATTTATATGTAGGTTTAGGCAATGGTTTTAAAGATGGTTCCTTTGGTCTATTTGGTTGTACAGTTGTCACATTAAGGAATTTATTCTGTTGTGGAACTTCTATCTTTTCCCCTCTTATTACTTCAACCTTTCCGTCAACTTTTGGTTCCTCCAATGTATCAAGAACAACAGAAGATGCCATTACCTCGTTCATGGTATCACAAAGTTCTTTTCTTGTGTTCAGTGCTTCGTTATATGCTTGTTTTTGTGTTGGTGCTGACCAATAACACATTTCACCATCATCAAAATAGAACTTATATTTAGGACAACCTTGATTTATCTTCTCATTCAATTTATTATAGCATGGCTTTGTAGTGTATGCTATAATCATATTTGCCATTGTTTTTGCATTTTCCTCAGAATCAGATCTTACTCTAAGTATTTCATCATTAGATAAAGTAACCCAATAAGGAACGAATATAGCGTTCATTGCTATATTCTTGGCTTCATTTGGATCTATACTTGAGTCAGCTGTACTGGAATCTTTCGTCAGCGCAGCAACTCCAGCTATAGCCCCAGCTCCAGCAGCACCACCTAAAACAGATTTAGATAATCTCTTAAACCATCCTTCCTTGTTTTTATCCGAATAAGATGAAGATTTTCCTTTATGTGGGGTAGCAAGATAATCAACCCAAAATCTTGGATTCAATCTGTTAAGCCATGAATTCTTATCCTCATATTTTTCCCTAATTCTATGAGACAATGCCCCTAGCCCAGCAAGAAGTACAGCAGGCCAACATATAATTGTAGTGATAGCTAAACTTGGAATGGATTGAAGCATTCCACTTATACCTCCTACTCTTGAACCTCCTGTTCTATCAAATCTTCCACCAGATCCATAATAAGAATGAGATTCATTTATAGACTGAAACATAATATCAGATCCGTATCTTGACACAAGACTTTCAAGAATCATCATATCATATTCTTCTATATTATTTTTCTCTATAGATTCTGTTGTATATGTAGGTTTTATAATCATATATTTCTGATAAATCATTTAACTATTTATCTAGATTTATACAGTAATAATAAAAGAGAGAATCTTGTCGATCCTCTCTTTTTTAAATATCTTATTTTACAATTAAGCTACTGTAGCACCAGTCTGTTTGTAAGTCTGTTGTGAAGCAAATCTTCTAGCAGCCTTTGCAACAGCACGACAAGCACCATCAAGATCAACAAGGAAGTCTGTCATATTTTCCTCGTTATTTGCATTGATAACAGAACTACATGTGTAGAATACATCATTCAACAGAGGAAGTGTTATATTCATCCAATCTATAGCACCGTTTGTCTTGATTGTATTAGCAATCTCAATAACCTTATTAAGCTGGTTTCTGATACGTCTAATCATATCTTCCTTAGTTGCGAAATGATCGACTGCATCTTCAGATGCACCAGCAAAATCAAGATTCTTCATTGCGTCATTAACCTTAACAATGTCACCAGACAAATCGTCAATAACTTGAGCAAATTTTGTCTTTGTTTGCTCAGTCTTAGCATCTTCACCGTTATCCTGCTGTGCAGATACATTAGAAGCTTTCTTACTACGGTTTCTTTCACCAAGTTTCTTCATTTTCTTGGCCGTAATATTAGCAGCTTCGTCTGATTCACCAGCAAGAATCTTGTACTCCTCACCAAATCTCATTGCTGACTTTACAAGCTTTTCGCCTTCATCCACTATAGCTTTATAATCATTTTCTGGATTAACGATAAACTCAATATGATCAATAACATCATTAAGAGTTTCTACCATTTTTTCAATGACATCCTGTTTCTTTGTAATAAGATCCTCATTATTAATCAATTTAGACTTAATAAGATTAGAATAATTATAAAGTATATCTACACTATCATCTATTTTACTTAAAAGTGTTTTATTACTATACCAACTATGTGCGTTTGTATATTCATCTATAGCGTTCTTTAATGCATTTTTAACATCATTAAATATTAATTTATTTGCTAAAATATAATCAATACATCCGCTAAAACTTGCAAATATGTCATTCTGATCTGCGATTTTTTTAGATGAGCTTGCACCTTTAATATCATTACGTGTTCTTTCTCCAGTTGCACGATCATAATCGTAATTCTTTATATCATTATACATACCAGATTTATAGATATCACGAAGAACTTTCTTTCCCACAAGTTTAAGAGCTTCATCGTTAACATCAACACGGATATCATATTCCTTTTCACATTTGTCAGGGAACATCATAAGAACATCAAATGGATTAGAATGATCATAATTATCATCTGTATCTTTATCTTTACCCTTAAACGAAAGTGATTTTAATGCTGTTTTAACATTATCAACGTCTTTGATAGAATCTATCATATTAAGAAGTTCTGATCTATCAGCATCAATAATTTCATCAATTGTATATCTTGGTTTATCATCAACACCTCTTAATGAAGATCCAATAAGCAAAGCTTTTATAAAGTTATCAGAGAAGAATGTAAACACATTTTGTCCATTATTTGATGAAAAATATGCACCGTTGAACTCAGTTTTTGCATTATAATTTGGACTCTTTCCATTCTGTTTAAATGGAATTGTATATTTTCTATTTCTTGTATAAACTATAACAGAATCTCCTTTTTCTCTGTAACTACCAAACATATCATTTAGTAATTTTGCAAAAATTTCATCATTATCAGAACAATTTCTAATAAGATTTGGTTCAAGAATATTTTCAACCTTAAAATGATACTTATCTTCAACTGTTAATCCTCTTAATGTTGCCATCACAAAATAAAGAATATGTAAAGCTGTGTCTTCAATAGATGCTGGTCCATTTTTATCATCTTCATGATATTTTGCATCTGGAATATTACCTGGATCAATTCCAAGACTATCAAGATAAGTATAAGTCTGCTTCAATACATTATATCTAAAATCAATTTCTTGCTTAATCTTTTCTTGATCCGTAATAGGATTACCATCGCTATCAGTAAGAAAAACAATTTTTGCATCCTTACCTTTTTTATCTTGAGCATACACTGCGCTTATAACATCATCGGATGTTGTAAACAATCTAATGCCAGCATATCCTAACTGGTTTATATTATCTTTATGCTTCTCAAAATACTTAGTTTCTCTTGCTGCTAATCTAACTTGACTAATATCTGTTATAACAGTAACATCATCATCTTTTATATCACCCCATCCAACATTAAGTATAGGATCAATCACATCGAAGAATACATTTCTATTCTTCTTGTATAGTTCAGTTGATGCTATATAATCATCTTCAGAAACCTTGCTTCCAGCTTGAGGTTTTGAACGTCTTGGAAATATAGTGCTAAGTTTCTTAGGCATAGCCATTTCATTAATAAATGACTCACTTAGAGCTATTCTGTTCTTAATGATATCAGCTACACTTTCGTTATTTCTCTTAGTCATTGTAAATACATGTTTTGGTTTATTTTCGAGTTCACTTATTGGTGTAAGAGTCTTCATCAATGATGTAACATATTTATTCTGAGCATCCTTTGATATATGTTTATTCATTGGATAACATACATTGATTGATACACGCCCAGTAACTGCCTGTGGAGCATTGTCAAATCCACCCAAATTGGCAAGATTAAACATTACTAAATCACCACCTATTTCCTTAGGGAACCCAACAGGGAATCCTCTGAATGTTCTGGTATTCTTCAGTTTTACATTACCGATAAGCTGATCGATAGTCATTACGGAACAAGCTTCGCAGAGATTATTGATGTTAGATCCATCAACATCCATATGAAGAATAACATGAGCTTCCTCTGTAACATAATATGTATTAGGAGTAGCCATTACAGCCGTATATTCCTTTACCATATTACAGTTAGGGAAGAACTTTTCCAGATTAGCAACAAGTTCAGGAAGAACCTTCTCAAGCTGACCCACAGCACGAGCACCCTGAATTTCGGCTTTTCTCAGACGCTCATTCTTTTCATCTTCTGTTCTTTCAGATGGATCGATCTGAGCTTGTTGTTGCTTTTGCTGAATCTTCTTCAAGCCTCCAAGAGCCTCGTTCATATTCATTCTCTTTTGGTTAATATTCATTGATTCACTTTTCAAGTCGATAATACCACGACTCTTTCTGATACGATCTTCAATTTTCTTCATTGTTTCAGCGGCTTGAGACGCAAACTCCTTTTTCCATTCTTCAGATGGATCGATCTGACCTTGTTGTTGCTGTGTCTGACCTTGACTCTTTCTGATACGATCTTCAATTTTCTTCATTGTTTCAGCGGCTTGAGACGCAAACTCCTTTTTCCATTCTTCAGATGGATCGATCTGACCTTGTTGTTGCTGTGTCTGACCTTGTTGTTGCTGTGGCGGAATCTTCTTCAAGCTTCCAAGAGCCTCGTTCATATTCATTCTCTTTTGGTTAATATTCATTGATTCACTTAATATTTGTTTTCTAAATGCTTCTACTGAAATTTCATAGTGTTGTGAATACTTTGATACAAGTTGATCCATTTCTTCTGTAACTTCCTTGAGATACATATTAGCATAATCGTTATATATTACGTAAAGCATTCTCTCAAGTGTATGCTGACCTAATTTAGCCGCGAATGGTTTAATGTTTCCAGAATACTGCATGCCAGAAACGTCTGTAATGATAATGATCGCATTAATATCATAATTAAGCTCACCATCATTCATATAGTTCTTGATAATATGCTTGTAAACTTCGTGAATGTTCGTACCACCACCGTCATCAGCACCTTCAATACCCCAGTTTTCATCCTGTACTGTATATGAATCCACATCAAAGTGTTCATTATATACAACATCATCAAACAGATGAATATCAACAGTATTGAAATGACAATCCTGCATAATCTTTCCAACTTCACCAGCCATGATAGGAATAAGCTGTGTCATGCCGTTATTTACAGAACCAGATGTATCTATATATACAACACACTTATTAAAATCATTGAAAGCCTTTACTCTATGTTTAAGACCTATACCAGTTCTCTGATATACGTTCTTACGTAGTGGGCCTTTTTCATATGTATGAGATCTCTCGGAAATAAAATCCTGTAAGGCTTTTTTCCAGTCGATAATACCTTCACGACTCTTTCTGATACGACCTTCAATTTTATTCTTCATTGTTTCAGCGGCAGACACAAGCTCCTTATCGTCTTGTGGGGCATGTTTGAATATATCGCCAATGATAGGGAATGCTTCTTTAATCATAGCGTCTTCATCATCACTCATACCCCAATCTGGATCCTTAGGTGTAACACCCATTTCCTTGCGTATTTCATCACCTATCTTTTCATCTATTACGTGAGCACCAATCATAAGTTCACCTGGATCTACTGTTCCGTTCCTCATAACAATAACATCATCTGGAACATAGATTTCTTTCTCTTCTGGATCCTGTTGTTTGTTTCCACTACCTTTTATTGTATTTCTGAACAGATCATGAATCTTGCTTGTTCTCTCATCATCATTTATACTTGTATCATCGAGCAAAGCTGCAATGTCATCATCGATAGATTCATTCAATGATTCGAGAATCTTCATAGGATCAAGATTATCTGGAAGCTCAACCTGGTCTCTCATAACAGGTGCAAGACCTCTATGTTTGTACATTTCCTCAGCATATTTCTTACCAAGAATATATCCTATAGAATATTCGTCAATCTGTGAAGCATTTTCTTGTGAACCTTGTTGCTGTTGGTTTCCTTGTCCATGCTGACCGTTTTGATTCTGGCTTTGTGAATTACCTTGTCCTTGACCTTGCTGTTGGTTTCCTTGTCCCTGCTGTCCTTGTGAACCACCACCTTGACCATTCTGATTACCAGATTGTCCCTGCTGTCCACCTTGCTGACCTTGAGACTGTGAACCACCTTGTCCGTTTTGCTGATTACCTTGAGATCCTTGAGATCCTCCACCGTTCTGTTGATTACCAGACTGGTTTCCTTGCTGTCCGCTTTGAGAACCACCATTTGATCCTTGATTACCAGATTGATTACCTTGCTGACCATTTTGTCCACCATTTGAACCATTCTGACCTTGATTACCAGACTGATTACCCTGATTTCCTTGTGATCCGTTTCCGTTTTGCTGATTACCATTCTGTTGACCATTCTGACCAACACCCTGATTCTTCAACTGATTATGGCTTACATTATGGACACCATTGTTATTGTTCTGTCCATTCTGTCCCTGACCCTGTCCTTGACCTTGACCGTTTTGTCCCTGTCCCTGACCGTTCTGACCTTGTTGACCGTTACCTTGATTCTGACCCTGGCCTTGTCCCTGACCATTCTGATTCTGATCATCATTTTGTCCGTTGCCACTATTTCCACCAGAGGCAGAATTACCAGCACCACCAGCATCTTTTGTATCAGCACCAGTCACACCACCAGAATTTGCGGAATTGTAAATATCCTTAATCTTCTGGATTTTCTCTTGCTTGGATAATGTCTTATCCTGTACAACTTGGTTGATTTCTTTTTTTACATCGTAACGCATTTTTCAACAAGACTTTCTTTTCTTAATTTATCCATAACTTCTGCATATCCATCTGCAAAACCTTTCTTCCATTCATCGGATGTCTTTTCAAGAACCTTTGTTCTCTTCTGTCTTGGTACTTTGTCATATATCTCTTCCCAAGTAAGACCTTTCTTTCCGAATTCATCACTATAACATCCACCTAAAGCATTAGTAATACCTTTGAAAGGTGCTGTTCCTGGCCCCTGTCTCATGAAATTCTCAATAGTATAATTGATTTCATAGTCCTGTGCCATGTTTACTATTTCAGCATCCGAATATTTATCAAGCGTAGCCATGTGCTTGTTACAGTGATCAAACAGAATATGAAGTGCTTCGTGAATAAGAACAAATTCAACATATAATGGACCTTTGTCTTCATCCATATTGATAAGCTGTTCAGCAAAAGCTGGGTTAATAAAGATAGAAACACCGTCAGTAGCCATAGTAGGAACATAAGGATTATCAGTATATATAATATCCTTATGTTTCATGATACGTTCAACGCTTGGAAAATACTGTGCTAAGTCTTGCATTACAGCTTCAACGACCATAACAACAGTATCCATGTCAACGGCTGTACCATCTTTCTTTATCCAAATAGGATTTCCAGACTGCGATTCAAACAATCTGGAAGTCTCTATTGGAGCATCTGTATATTTTATCACATACATAGTGATTAAACTAATTCGTTTTTAGCAATAACTTCTTCTTTATAATTTGCCGCATCAGCATATGGGCCTTGCAGTGACTTAAGATCAACATTGAATTCAAATCCGAACATTGTACTTATAGTCTTGAATCTGTTCAAGTTAAACTTACCACTGTCATAGCAGCAAGCCTCAAGGAATTGCATAAAGTGAAGCGCAGCATCAGGAGCAACACCATTCTCAAGTCCACCAGGATAACAATCCTTCAGAAGTGGGAAGATATGATTAGTGAAGTATTCCTCAATGTTAGAAGAATTAAGCTTCTGCTGCTTGATAATTTCATATTTAGCATTATCACCCTTTGTCCATACATTCTCTGCATCAGCTGGAGTGAACAAAGAGAACTGAGCAACGAATGTTGCGAATCTCTTGGCAACGTCACCACCGACGATACCAGAAGCGATGTGTGCAAGAGCAGCCTTTGGCATAGACGAAATTGCAGGATACTTCTTACCAAATCTATTATCAAGGCACTGATCAATCAACGTTTCGCTAAGTGCCTCCCAAGTACGAGGGTTAGCTGTACCCTTTTCACCATTAAGTACTCCTGTTGGATGAGTCCACATTTCATAGAAATCACCAAAATTCTTTGGATCTCTTTTAAGTTCACTTTCAATATAACTTACAATATCAGTAAGAACGTTCTTTCTTCCTGGACGACGTGAAGAATCTCTTTTTGCCCAATCAAGCCAGTCTTTAGGATCTGGAACAAAATTACAGTGGTTGAAACGAGTCTTAGATGCACCTTCAAATAAAAGAGCTTCAGAACCTCCTCTGCGACTCATATCATCTTTACGGTTAGCAGCACACACAATAATCCATCTATCACCAAATCTTAATGTAGAGTTAGAACCAATTTCACGAGTTGTTGGGGTTTGCATGAGAGAATCCATACCAGCTTGTGTCATACGTGAATATTCATCGATGAAGAATATTCCGCCAGGACCATTTTCAATTACATCATTTCCGTTCTCATCCTTAACAAGACCACCTCCATTTGCAATAGCATTGAGAAGTTCTGGATCTGCCTCATCACTTTGTGGATTATAAACTGGTAACCATGTCTTTGGAAGATCCTTAATCACAGTTTGTGTTGCCCCCTTGAAGTCATCGTTGTCAGCATCTTCAATATCATTTGATGTGATAGTCTTTACGATTGAAGCTGGCATAGTGAAGTCATCTGGACCTACGTTACCACCATTTATAGAAATAATGTTAATTTCCTTTCCAGTTTCATTCTTTACAACCTCTTTAAGTGAACGAATAATAGAAGTCTTACCAATACCAGGCGCACCCCAGATTAAAAGAGGAAGTGAGTTAGGCTTTCTTCCTTCATAGCGACTCATATATTCGTTTGCAATATAATTTACAATTTGTTCTTGTGACCAGTCACAAAATGTACCCTTAAGATCAATTTTTTCTTCTTTTTTAAGATATGTATCCTCAGCCTCGAACAAAGTCTTGAGAAGACTAGTTGATCCTTTAACAGATTCATTTGTTGCACCACTGAAATCAATAGCACCTTCGTATTCACCACCAAACTCGTAATTCTCTACAGCTTCTGGTGTAATGCCGAGTTCGTTACAAAGTTCAACTGTATCAGATCCAGGAACATAGTTTACACAATTTGTAGTCTTAGCACCTTCCATAGCATTAACTGGATGGCTTGCCTCAAGATACTTGTTTTCTGTTCCCTTGAAGATAACGAATCCGTCAGTAACGAAAGCCTTAACCAAGAATTCTTTTACATTCTTTGCAATATCCTTAACTTTTGATGCAAACTTGCGACCATACTTGTTGACTGTCTCAGCAGCACCTCGAACAGTATCAAGAACACCTTCATCAATTTTGTCAAGATTTGTTACTCTGCCCTTAGGGACATTCTGAATAACCCCGTTCTTAAAACGAACAATGTAATTGTTTGCTGATTCATTCAGAATCTCACAATTTACAACGTTATTGCTATTCTTTAATTTATATTTTGCCATTTTAATATATTAAAAATTTTAATTATCAATTATAAGAAAAGCCACATGAAAAGAGTATTCTCTTTCATTAAGCCTATAAGGTTGTTTACAAATTTTTCCTTTTCTGATTGAGCTAGTGAAATATGACTTGCATTTATCAAATTAAATAAAAAAGTCTTAAATTCATTTTCATGTCCTCCAGATTCCCAACCAAGTTTATTAAGGTAAGCTATAATATTCTTTGCAAATGTTCTACATTTAGTATTTTCTGGACGATATGAAAGATTATCAATATTATCAAATGCTAAACATATTTCAGCGTACATCTCATCAGTTCTGTTTAATACAGATTCATATAATTTCTTGCTAAATCTGATCTTGGATTTATAAGATTCATCAACACATTTGACATCAACATCACCACCATTTTCAGCGATTGTCTTGTTAATAAGAATCATCTGCTGTTCAATGTTCTTTACATTCTGCTGATAAGTTGTTTTCTTTACAAGCTTTTTGTTAGCAAGATCATTAAGAGCTATATTTGTTTGTATTAACTTTGCTTTGTTTGCTTGTGCCTGTTCATCTGTCTGAATGTCAGCAGCCTGCAAATCTCCTCTTTGTTTTTGTAAAAGAGTAATTTGATCATTCAACACCTTGATATCAGCATCGTATTGAGTTTTTAATTGAGTCTTTTTATTGACAAGTGCAACAAGTTGCTGTGAAAGTTCAGTCGTATCTGTATTTTTATCTTGTGTTTGATCTACAGTATTAGTGTTGGTTTCCTGACTTGCGTTAGATTCACCATCGCCATTCTGAATTTCATCAGCTTCTTGAAGTTTTTTGTTTGTGTAAATATTAATCTTCATTGCTATAAAGCAAAATCATTTTATTATTTATCTAAAAAGAAAATGCTTGAACAAATAAATAATTAAACAAAAATACAGATTACAGATGAAAACTTGTCCAACATGTCCAAAGAAAAGAACATCATCAACAAAACAAGAAAACAAAAGTTCTGATATTAGAAGCACAAAATTTACATCTATTAGGACATCACCTATTATAAAATCAAGCAGAAAAACAACGATTTAAATAAGAAAACGCCGCATAATTTGCGACGTTTTATTTTTAAGATGTAACGTATATATCTGACAATAAAAAAGATTTTAGTTTTCCTTCTGGTTCAAGCTTAAATACAAACTTGTTAGGATTTATTTCAAGCATAGGGACACCTTCATAATCTACACCATCCTTTGAAAATGCTAATGCACCTCTGTCTGGTTCATGTAATTTAAGTTCATCCCTGAGTGCAGATAATAAAGTTTTTGGTTGAACTGGGATATGTACGTCATCTAAATCTTCATCATATTCTAATGTGTCTGGATCGTCAAGTATTATTCCATGATTTTCTGGATCCAAATCATGCATCATTTCCTCGTCTGAAATTTCATCCTCATTGTCAATATATTCATCGTAATAGATCTTTTTCATTGAATCATCATTTATTTGAGTATTTATTCCAGCATTATCCGTTTAATTTTGAAAATTTTTTCTGAGAATCTTCTTTTGACATTCCATTTATATACTCAGAGAAAATTCTCTTATATCTACCTTTCTTAGCATTACGTAAGAATTCAGCATAAATCTTACGTCTTTGGCTATGATTAACAAGAATTATCTGATTCTTAATATAATTATCAAGAAGAATTTTTGCCTGATTCTTTGGATCTGAGAAAAATTTTCTTCTGAGTTCAATCTCATGTTCAGACATAACATCATTATTCAATTCAACAAATGACATTGCGTCATCCGATGAAAGTAAAGATCCTTCCTGTGTTTCTGATGATGTACCAATAGAATTTTCATGATCATCTAAAAGAGATTCAAATCCTCCATTTTCAAGATCATTACTAACTTGATCTATGTTTAATAAACTGTCAATATTTTGCATAATTGTTTCTGTTATATTTGCTAAATTGAATAAACATTATCTGATAATGAAACCTGCATACTTTGAGTTAGTTTCATATATCCAAGATTTCTCCATCCCTTTGCAAATCCGTTTCTACATATAGACGTTATATAAGCAAACGCGTTCTGTGTCACATTCTCATCAAAATCATTGAAATATCTAATACAATCACCAACGGCTGTATATATACAATCTATTCTATCTTCTTCATTTGTATATTTAAGTTTATTTGATAATTTTGTTGCAATCTGTATAAACATCTTTGCAAGTTCATCACTAGCTTGTCCGTTGTTTTCTCGTTTACATTTTAATATTTCAGCAAGTAGAACAGAGTTTTTTACATAGTGTTGTGATTCTGGAGTTCTTCCTATACTATTGAGTGTTTCATCAATAAATTCCTCACCTCGTTTCTGACATCTCAGTTTTTCCTGTAATTTTGTAGACATCTATTTTATAAAAGTTACTCTTTTATATTATTATACGTTATTTTTATTAAAATGATTAAAAAATAAAGACGGAAGATTAACCTTCCGTCTTTATATTACTTTATTTTGATAATTACTCATTATCGTTATCATCCTGACATATTCCTATAGATTTAAGTTCTGGGTGTTCAGCTTTGTATTGTCTATAACCACCATTCAGGTATTGAACAATACTTGAAACTTCACCCTTAACATCAGCTACAACATCATGAATTTCCTCCATCTTGTTACTAACAGCGTCCCATGATTCTTTCCTCTCATAACTATTAACTTTACTCATAGCGAGATTTTGTTCCTGTGCTGTTTGTAATTTTTCAAGCATAACAAGCATTTGGTTAACATACTTATCACCTAAGTCTATTCTTTCTGCTTGCTCTTGATTTGCTGCGGAATCAGCCTCTGTTCTTGCTTTTCTTTTTGAATATTTTAAAGCTATCAGTGATCCTATTCCACCACTACCAATCAATCCTAAAAATGTAACTACAATAGTTGTCCAATCTATAGCCATTTCAATTCCAGTTTGTTTTTTAGGAAAGTGTTGTAATAGCACTCTCCATCAACTTTTCAACCTCTGGCTTGAAATAATCTTCAGATCCACAAATCATAAGATTTCCACCAGGAATATTACTCATATGAGTTTCTCCATTTTCGTCAAATATAAGTGTTCTGACAGGAACGGTTTCCTCATTCATAACCATATAATTTTGGTAGTCTCTTATATTAATCAAAACATCGGTATTTTGTTCAACACCTTCAACGATGTATGTCATAGTACCTTTTGAATAATTAGCAAGATCTAAAATCTCATCAAGACTTTCTGTAATTCTGATATACTTTTTCTGAGCTGTTGTTTTCTCACCTTCTATAATCAAATTAATTTCAGCATCGTCTTTTGCAGTCATGAATTCAAGTAACTGAACTTTACAATCATTTGGTGTAACCTGAGTGTTGTTTACAAATAGTCCACAATTTACGTAGCTTTCGTAAACACCTTTTAGTGTAGCAACATCATATTTGAAAGGAGTATCAACAAGATCAAATCTTGTATGTACCAATTCAACATCAGATTTTGGATAAATCTTTGTATGACCATTAACATTCACAATAAAGTTACCGTCAGCTTGCTTGCAAATAATCTGCCCTTTGTTACCATCCTTGCATTTTACATAGTCAATTACATTAGGTTCTGCAACATTGAGTTCTGATTCATTCAAATGATTATTGCCGTTTGACTTCATCGATTCGTCAGTCTTTGACTTCTTAACCTTAAACTTAAACTTCTTCTTTGGTTTATCGTCTTCTGAATCTTTATTCTCTAATCCATCATCCTTTTTAGATTCTTCCTTGTTATTTTCTTTCTCGGGATTTTCTTCATTGGATTCGACATCATCAGCTTTATCGGATTTTTTGTCCTCAGTTCCTTTATTGGAACCATTTACATTTTCATCACCCTTATCGTTATTGTCTTTATCTTCATCGTTTTCGTCCGCTGATTCTTCATCATCTTTAAATGCAAGACTTTCTTGTGGATTAAATGTAACATCCTTAAATGAATCATCAAAATCTGCTGTTACCTCATCAGCTGTTCCTTTATCATCATCACCATTAAGTTCGCTGGTGTTGATCGTCACCGTCTTACCAGTGGTATCATCCTTTACAGTGATGGTGACGTTCTCACTTAGGAATTGAAAAAAATCCCTGGCCTCTACAGGAGCAGTATCACCATAGAATGATTCAAGAATCTTCTTTGCTTTCTTGTAATTTTCTTTCAAGATTTCTGTTGACATATTTTCGTTTACATGTGTAACTTCGAATCCATTAGATGTCAATTTTTGTGCAAGAAAATTATTGTAAGGAACATTGAGTTTGTAGCTGTAATTGCTTTCACAAATCTTACCATATTCATCACCGTACTTTTCAAGAATATCAACAACGTCCTGCTCTACATTACCATTATTCTTTCTTGCGTAGTTATAGAGTGATTCATAAATTTTGAATTCTTCGTCTTTATTCTCAGGAACAACCTGGAATTGAGTTATGTTTCCTTTCTTCTCAATACCGAATAATTCACAAAGACCTTCATTGCATGGAAGCATTACACGAAAAGAATCCTTCTTTGATTCGCTAATTGCCTTAACACCCTTAATATGAACACTTTCATTTGCTGGCATTACATCAATGTTAGCTGGCTTGTTGTCAAAGCATTTCTTTAATTCTGGGAAGAATGAACAGAATTGATCGTCATCATAAGCCTTCCACTCATGGAAATACTTCTTTAATGCATGAGCTTGTGCTTTATTTGCAATCTTCAGACAAATTTCTCCGTCATTTGCTTCGCTTTCCGTATGTTCAATCTTCATCTTATCATCAAGATCCTTCTCAAAATCAGCAACATCGATTGGTGCAATCTCTTCTGGATAAAGACCTACTGTGATAGGATATGCTGCTTCCTCTGCGTCAGCCTGTTGAATTTCAGCAGGAGTTTCTTGAAGATCGGATTTATCTTCGGTTTTTGTGCTAGCATCTATTGTACCCTCTATATTTATATCATCTGTGTCTTCTGCTGGTATATCTATAACAGTAGATTCAATCGTATCTTCTTTTTCTGGAACTTTTACTTCACCTACCGATACAGCATCAGTTTGTGGATCATTAATAATAGCATCAACAATCTGAGTATACATATCAAGTGGCATGTATTCATTATTGATGATAGGTGTCTTATCCTGATCAAGATAGAAAGTTACCTTTCTCATATCATCATGAACATCACCATTAGCATCAACAGAAGGAATAACAAGTATTACTTCACCATGTCCGTTTTCAGCACCAGTTTTAACATTTCTATTATAAGAAACCTTTACAATTTGAAACTTACCGTAACCTATATCTGTTGACTTCCCTTGTTCTGTTTCTGAATTAACAACTTCAGTTGGAACATCGAAATCTGGATCATATTCAACAACATCAGCAAATTCAGCATCACCAGCAAACTCATCTTCACCAGAAGTTTCACCAGTCTCATCCTCAATAGGTTTTTCCATATCCTCAGCTGATTCCTTATCTGGATCTAAATCATCACCAACTTTATCGTTGTTTTCTTCACTATCGTCAGATTTATCATCATTTTTATCATTACTATCATCGTCATCAGGAACTTCATCATCAAGACTATCATGAGCGTCATCATCATCACCATTCAGATACTTTTCAGAATCCTTTTGATATTTCAAGAAATCAGACTTTGTATCATCAAGCTCCTTATCGATCATATCAATAGCATTATCGATATCTTCTGTATCTGCACCCTCATCCTTCATTGCTTTTAGAGTTTCCTTCTTCTCCTCAAGAGAATCGATATAATCCTGATATTCCTTCTTCTTATCTTCGATGTTCTTTATAACCTTTTCCTGTTCTGGAAGTTCATCCTCAAACAATGGGCCACAGTTAATTTCCATATGTTCGTTAATATACTTACGACATTGGATAGGATTAACATTACGATAGAATGTAGATCTACCAAGATTACTATTTGTTGTATTTACGAAAATACTTTCCTTAAGCTTGAATACATCACAAGATTTTCCGCTATTATCTCTTGATTCAATTCTCTTAACGAAATCAATATAAGCAATATCATTATAATGTTCATTAAGTGCAACAGACATCGCATAGAACTCAGCATCGTCACTTCTCATAGCGATTGCTGTTTCCATAAGTTTCTTCAATTCATCAGAAGTAACTTCTTTATCATTAACGGTAATCTCTGATTCTGTAATAACACACTTATTAGCACCACCATAAACAGTGATGGAATTAAGTTCATGAGAGAATCTCACCTTATCAGAATTAACAAGATTACAAAGCGATTTGAAAGACTCGTTAAGTTCTGAAACTTCATTTTTTGTAAGTTTTGCTATATTGTTACCCTTTCTTGCAAAATAAGCACCCTTGACGTTGAATACACATTCATTTTCCTTAATAAACTTAACAGGAGAGAAAATAAGTTCCGTCTTAACCTGATTGTTAAGATATTCAACAGATTCTCCAAGATATACAGTGTTTTCAATAGAAAGATCTCTTGTAATCAAACACTCCATATCTCTAACAAATGGATCATATTCAAAAGCCTCTAATCTCTGTAGAAGAATAGCACGAGTTGCCATGTTCTTATTCTCAACATAATCAACAACTACATCTTCGATAAGCGGAACGATGTAATAAGAACCAGTCTGAGCCATAGTCTCAAGAATCTTCTTAAGATCAATATCCTGCTTATACTGTGAAACTCTGTCTTTCAGTGCTGATAATTCAGTGTCAACCGCACTCAGATAGTTCCAGTTAGATATACCAGAAATGAAAGATTCATATAAAAGTTCCTCTGGTTTTCCAGCATTAAGAGCATTTATATACTGCTCACAGAAAACCTTAAGTTTTTCATTTTTATTACCTTTCAGAATTGCTGTAATAGCTTCGCTAAGACCAATATGATTCTTAATCATACTCTTTGTCTTTTTCTGAACATTCTTTTCAGCCTCGGCCATCTCGTTAACCTTATCGTTGAGAATCTTATCAACTTCCTCTTGAGTATATGTCTTAACATCTGGAGCCTTGAAAGCTTCTTTCAATTCCGCATTAACAAGTTTCTTACCGTTCTTCTCTTCATACTGCTCATACTGAAGAGTCTCAAGAATGTTCTGAATTGTACTATCACTTTCAAACAGTGAAAGATTGATCTTAACATTATCTCTTGTTGTTGAATTCTTGTCAATAATGTAATCAACAACAGCAGACTCAATCATTGGAGCAACAAACATACATGAACCGTTGCTTAAGTTATAAACACTGTTTGCTAACTTAATATTAGCTTCATTAGCTTTCACGGCCTCATTCATGTCATTCAGAACAGTCTTAGCTGTTTCGGATTCTGCAATCTTAGAAAGATCCACAACAAACTGCTCACAGATCTGTTCCTCATGCATTCCGCTGTCAAGCTTCTCCTTATATTCTTTACAGAAATTCTGAATGGATATAGAATTTGACTCGGAAAGCGAAAGCTTCTCAATTGCGGCACGGATCGGTACGATCGTGACCATAGAGAGGGTTTTGTTTTCCATTTTTTCCATTTAAATTTATATGTTAAATATGTTTAAAATTGTCCTTTTACTATTTATTTTCAAAATGTAAAAAAATTTTATAAAAATGTAAAAATACAACTATCAGATAATCAATAAGTTATGTATTTCATCTTTAATTTCTGTATTTTGTGGGTATGCTATTCCTATTGTAATTTTTGTTACAAAGTCACCTTTTTTGTATTTTAAACGCTTCGGATTTGTAATTACAAACATATCATCACTGAGATCTTTATAGTAATATATCTGTTTTAATCCTTTGTTTTTTGACACTTCACCGATATAACAATCATGTATTTTTATATTTGATGAAGTGTCCATATATTCACATGAAACTTGAACATACCCATAATTTGTGAATTCTCCTGGATCTAAAATATCAAAGCACCCAGAATTAACATAACCAGTAGATTCTGGTACAACTACAACCTTTGGTTCTTTTTTTATAGATATTGCTTCATTATCATAGAATAATATATTAGGTTGCTTAAATTTTGAAATAGTTTCTGGTATGGTCCAATCATAAAAATTATGTTGTCTTAATGAGCAATCTATAATATGCTTATCACCATCAGGTGTTATGTAATAAATCAAAATAGTATAAACATCAGATGATGTTGAAATTGCATCCCATGATATTTCTAGAGTTTGACCAACAGCATAATATTTTGATGTGTCAATCTGATGAAGATGAAGTTCAATCTTTTTGTTTTCTGGTGTAATGTGATTATTATATACCGTAGGATCAAATCCAAAATATTCAATCTTTTTATCGGATTTAATTGATTGTGATTCATCAAAGCAAGGCTGATATGCTTCAACAGCGAGAGAAAAACTCATTTTTATAAGTTGAGATTCACTCTCAAAAGAATAACTTACTGTTTTATCTGCTACAGTGTATGACTCTGGGAACCCAGCACGACATCCTATTTTCATTCCCTTATAAAGAACATTAAATGTCTGATTCTTATAGAATGTGTTTCTTATCTCCTGTTCAATTTTGAATGCGGTTTCAAGTGTATCAATCCACCCTTCAAACTCAAAATTAAGTGTGAGAGGAATAGAGTACATAAAAGCTGTGTATGATGTTAATACACCGTTTTCATCTTTCATATATGTCCCCTTAACAAACCTATTTGTAATATTTGACGCCTCAATCTGTGATCCTGTATATGTCATAGCAAAACGAGGACACATATCAAATTTTCCGTCTATAAGTTTATCAGAAAAACATTCTCGTCCGAAAAAAGTGTAATTGTCTTGAGCAAACCTTTGATCCTTAGCATGGGCAAAATTATAAGCAAACGGTATAGTTACATTTTCAACCGTATTATCATCCCATACCTGTTCATAAGTAAGTTTATGATTAAGAAGATATAAAAGCCCCGCAATAACGCTTCTGTTAAAAACGTTATCGTAATTGTATCTCTGATATAGTGGTGTCTTCTGTTCGTCCATTATTTTTTAGTCTTACGTTTACGAACTTTATATTTTTTTGGCTTGATTTGCATAGTTTTAACAAATCCAGCACCAAGTATATTGTCAAATCGGTCACCAGAATGACCAGGAATAACTGTACCCATCCCATCAGGTATGTCTGTCATTGGTGCTGCACATCCACTATCCATTCCACCATCACACTCATCTACAACCTTTTTCTTTCTGATATAATAAGCCATTATTGAGCTTTGATTCCCTTTTTGATTATTTATCTAATATAAATATTAATATGCTTACTAAGAACAGATAAATAGTGAAAAGAAAGTCTCAATAAATGGTATTAAATAATTTACCACAAATGTTTTCGTTCTATTTCCCGTCGAACTTTTGGTACGATGAGGTTGTTGAAACGTGGACACCATTTGTACAAAGAATGAGGCTACCATACGAAACTGTATCTGATTTTATGAATGATCAGGTACAAAGTGTTGTGTTTCCTGCAATGAATCTTGATTTATCAACACAACAGAGAGGTCAATATGAAGTTGCATATTATGGAGGTAAGGAACTTGAACCACTGATAGATAAAAATCTCAAAATAACAATGAAGTTAACTGAAAGTTATATCTCATATTGGATATTTTGGCATCAAATGGACGTTTTTCTTCATTATGTTGATAATTTTAAAGATAAAAAACCATGTTGGATGGAACCAGTTAAATTAGCATTCCTATCAGATGCTGGTTTTCAATTACTTGAATTTACATTCTGGGAGATAACACCTACAAGTACAAGCGAACTTAATTTAAGTTATGCTGCTACGGTAGCTTCATATAACACATTTAATATAAACCTTAGATATAACAAGTTTGACATCAATTAAAAAAGAAATATAAACAAAAAGAATGGCAACAGATCTTTTTTCTAAATATTATAACAACCCGACAAAATCATACATTTATACAGATATACTATGTAATGGTGACTCTGCGGATGAAATGTCATTTGATATAAACAGATCGAGTGGTGAAATAACAGATAATAACAATGTTCTTTCATCAATAGATTTATCTGATATACACGTTGGACTTTCACAATATATGTCAAATTCAAGAATAATAGGTCCGAATGAATTCTGTTATATCAGAGGTTGGTTGTTTGGTGATTCTTATTGCTCTAAAGCATACGGAAGAATCATAGGTCATATCACCGAAGATGATGATTGGATGTATAATGGTATGATTTTCTTTGTTATAAAGTATCTTAACTTGAAGACTGGAAATAAAGTAGTTGAAATATTAAAATGCACTGGAAACATTGATGAGGAAATTACTTTCATTGATGCTATAAACAATTACTTTAAATTAAAAGAAATTCCAATTGAAGCTAAATTTGAAGACGGATATGTTATATTCACTGCAACTAAGCTTGATTATGAGTTCTGGATATCACATGTTATGTTCTGGAATTCTGAAGACGGTACTGATATTCTATATTACATAGATCGATGGATGAAAGAAAACGGACATTCATATGATTACGGATGGTCTGATGGGTATGTTACTGGGAATAATATAGACAATAACTCACCTGGAGCAATAAACGCTTATACATCTATACTAAAGAAAGGTGATTATACGCGTCTTTATAATCTTTTGAATTGTTTAGATACAGATTTCAATGATATTCTTGAGGAGAATGACGTTAGAAAGATTTATTTGTTTGAGGACTTCAGAAAATATGTACCATCAAAGAGATATAGAAATGGCGCAATGTTAGGTATAGTAATGTCAGTTATATATCCACAATATAACACAGAGGATATTGAACCTATACACAAAGCTGTAAAAGTTGCACATATAGCTGATCGTGTTCAAGAATTCTATGCAATACCAGAATGTCTTTTAGATGGTACATTTGTAGCAGTGAGAAAACTTATTGATGTAAATGATCTTTTCCATTGTGAATTTGATATGGATCTTTATAATAAGTGGATGGGGTTCTATAGCCATAATTCTGTTTATGATGATTGGATTGATTCTGATGAAATACCACAGGTTATCCCAGAAATGATTAATGACTGGGAAAATTCAAGTATATCTTATACTGAAGCTGGACGTTCAATAGAAAAAAACCTTGAACATAGAGATCAAATGGGAGTTGAAGGATATTGTGCTTATCTTTCAAAAACAAACGGATGGATGACAGTAGGACAGTTTTATGCTAGAACAACAATACCAGATGATCCAAATTATCCAGAAGTTAAAAATCTTATCCCAAGCGTAATAGTATATAATCCTAATCCATTCCCTGTACAAATTAAATATTTAGCATTTGCATAAAGATGAAAAAAAGAAGAAGTATAAACGAAAGTACTCTGATAAGCGGAGGATACGGATTTGTAGGAGGTGGTGGATATGATAATACACTTTCTCCTGCATCTTATAATGTTCAGGGTAAACAACCTGGATATGTATATTCTATTTTACCAATGACTGACACTCTTCAGCAGAAACCTAACAAAATAGAACATGAATATTATATTCATCCTGGATGTACAGTAAGGGGTGTAGGATATAATAATAAAGACAAACATTATACTGGTATTGTAAACAGAATTGTAAAGAATGAAAATGGTGAGGTTGTTTGTCTTTATGTTCAATCATTCAAAACAGCAAAACTTGTAGCTGTCAGAGCCGACGAAAACCTTGAACTAATTCTCCCGAAAGGTCTTGATCAATATGGAGGACACAGATTGGCCACAAGTGATAACTTAGATATACAAAGAAAAAGCCTGAATGTTTAATTCAGGATTTCTTTTTTCAATTCATCGAACATTTGTTTTGGTTCTTTATTGTCTATCGCAACAAATTTCTTATGATTTTCGTTTGATAAACCATATTCTTTATTAGACGTACCCTCGTTTTCATTTACTTCTGGTTTGCTATTTTGTTCGATAAATTCATCATTATTTTGAGTTTCCTTATTATTAACCGTAGTTTCTTCAGATTCAATCACATTTTCATTTTCAAAAGGAGTGATTTCTTCTTTGTTTTCATGTTCTTCTTCAGGTGTGATATCGATATCATCTTTAATTAAATCTTCATCATTTGAATTATTATTTAAAGTTTCATCTTTATCATTATCTAAATTTATCTGTTCTTCTTTTTCGTCAGAAACATCTGGAATAATAAATGGAACTTCAGGTGTTTTCTTTTCATCTTCAGTCAATTTATGATTTTCAATATGCTTAGTTGTTGGTTCAGTTATTATCTCATTTTTATGATCATCTATCATTTGCGTTTCATTGATTCCATTTGAAACCATTTCTGTCATCAGCAATGCAACAATAGGAAGAATAGCACCCATAATCCATGATATAATCACCTGAACAGTTTCCTGACTCACTTCCTCTATCATAAACAACATAGGTTTAGCAAGATAGTTATAGTAATCATATCCAGATTCGGATATAAACTTAAAAACCGAATATGTATTACCTATTACCTGAACTAAAACCAATATTGTTAGCAATAACCATGCTATATTGTTTCTCTTGTTTATTCCTATAATAATAGAAGCAAGACATACAGCCAATCCTAATTCAAATGCAAATGCAAGCATTATAGACATCCAGTGAGTGTTACCTATATCAAAGAATTCTATAGCATGACAAAATGATATAAACGCTACAAGAGCATAAAGAAAAAGAAAAGCATATATAAATATTTTATTTATTAACTTCTTCATTATTTCTTACCGTTGTTTGTATTGTTTACACGAACAATAACTGGTTTATTTGCAAGCTTATTGTTCTGTTCCTTATATATGGAAATTTCGTTGTTAAGTGATGCAATTTCCTTATTTAGAATCTTCATTTCATTATTCAGACTATCTATATGATTAGATGCATTACTGAATACATTTGTAAGCGAATCCTTTACATACTCTGTCTGTTGGACTTGCTTTTCGTATTTTCTTTTATAATTTCCTTTACTTGTACAATTTGAAACAAAAAGTATCGCAAGTAAAACTATAAGTATCTCTTTCCAATATTTTTTAATCTTGTCCATAACATGAAAATATTTGTTCCTTCTATTTATTAACAAAAGGATCGATCCTGTTTTATAAGATCGATCCTTTTATCATTTTGGAAAATTAAATCCGCTTGTTATAGAACTTGGTGTTAAAGAACCCATCTTTGTTGTAACCTGTGAAATCTGGCTTTGTATGTTTGAATATTGATCCTGCGGATTTCCATATTGTTCATCGTATTCGGCTTGTTGTTTTTCTTGTGCTTCCCTTTCGTCCTTTACAAATGCTTCATATCTGTTATAAAGCATCATTATATCGTAAAAATACATCTTGCCCATTTCCATAGGGTTGATGTGAAGCTTCATTGCGAATACTAGTTCCAGTTCAACATATTGAGAGTAACGGATTTGAAAGCACGAAAAGAGAGCGGATACCTCCTCGAAAGGTTAAGGGGATTTCCACTTCCCCACCATCCTCGTTGATATATTTTATTTTTGGTTCGGTTGCGCCACTAAGTTTTTCTGTAACATATGCGAGTACAGACCATTCTTTAACGTTCCATAGACGTGAAGCTCCTACCATTTCCTCGTATGCTCTCTGACTTAACCCTCGATAATCCTTGATTAACATAGGGGCATATGTGATGAAATCTTCATCGTAACCCTCCTTTGCATTTATCTTCTGTGCTACATATTTCTTCAACCAATCGTTTACACCAAGCGAAGGAACATGAATTTTCATAGTATTTCCAGCAACATTGAAAATGAAACATTTATCATCTGGATTATAGAACTTCATGATTTCATCAGGAATCTTAATGAAATCAATCATTTCCTTAACAACAGGAATCTGCTTATCTTCTGAAATTGGAACCATAAGCTCATTCTCACCATCAATAAATGTAAATTCCTTGATTGCAAGAAGAATGTAGAATCTGTCGACATTCTTAAGATCCTTCCAACAGTTTCCTGGATAATTAGGATTCTTTACGTTACAACATTTCTCAATCATATAGTTAAGAATATCATCAACTCTTGAAAGTTGGTTAATATCCTGATCATTCATTGTTGACCAGTGTTTGATTTCCTCACCTCTTGCAGCACGTATACTTATTTCAAATCCATCTGGATAGAATAATCCCTGTGTAGGAAGAGTCTTAACATCAACCTTAAGCCATCCAATGTTATCCTTGTATTTTAATCCAGAACCGTTTCCAGTTACAGGAGTACCTTCTCTACCATGTGTTCTGTTTTCTCTTGCTATTTCAGCCATAGATTTATATTCTGGTGCTTGTGGTTCAGCTGGTTGCTGTATAACCTCTACAGTAGCATCATTAAAAGGACTCTCTGTTATAGGAGTTTCCTCTGATGCAACATATGCACTCATTAAATCCTCTTCAGTTTTCTTCTTCATTTGTGTATCAAATATAATTTGTCTTTATAATATTATACGTTATTTTATCTAAAATGATTAAATAGAATAAATAAAATCAAACATTGAACTTACAGTTCCATCCTCATTATATGCAACAATAGACATCTTTCTTTCTTCTTCTGATACAGCAAGCATCTTGTTAATCATGGATGCGTTGAAATTGAATTCAAGTTCACCAACATACAGATTCATATTTGTAGAGAATGTAGGATCAATAAGATTATTATTACCACCTTCATCCCTGAACAATAGTTTATAATACCCGTTAGACATATCCATATACGAATATGTACCGTTGTTACCAAGAGTCTTAAATACAAATTTGTAAGACTTTGGAGCCTGGCTTACATTAAGCGTGTAGTTATATTCACCATCCACAACATTACCTTGATCATCAAGTACAACCTCTGTCGAATTATAGAAAACTTTTATGTATTTTGTCTTCTGTACACCGTTCTGATTCTGTATATTCTCGTGTTTATGTTCAATAATTTTATTGTATATCTTATAAGGGGTAAGATCGGCAATCTTCAAACTTGTCCCCTTTACATAGTATCTTGACATGTTTCCATACAATGACAAAGTTGAAATTTTAACAAACTGAATCTTATCATGTGCGTTTACAAGTCTCATCGTATATACAATTTGAACGTTATCTATATACATACCTACAGACTCATCGAATATAATAGGTCTATAATAGAACTTATTAGGATCAGTATCATTAACAAATATCTGAGTCATTGAGTAAGTTTCTTCCTTGACAACATGATCTGCCATACAGAATGAACATTTTATCTCATGTATGACAAGCCATTTCTTCATATCATATTCAGGTTCATAATCATCACCAACCTCTTCATCATAATCATCTCTGATTAATGATCGATCATAAAGTCTTATACCTTTATTGAACGACCATACTGTATTAGCTGTTAATGGTTTATCTCTCCATGTTGCGTAGAATATAAGATACGGCATATCATTACATTCAGAAATATATGCTCCAAGATTATCAGAATTAAGATCAACTCTAGGAATAATTCCGTTAAGAATAGAAGATCTTGTAAAATCAAGAACAATATTATCCGTATCTATATCTGGAAACTCAGTCTTATCTGCATTAGTATACTCGTTTCTATCAAGAATCCTAGTAGACATGTCATCTTCTGTGATATACGCAAAACTTAACTTTATCTGAGTATCATCATTTATGTTCAGTGCATTGAATAGCTCAGTATCATAATGTTTATGATTATATCTGTTCTGTATAAGATCCCATACACAAGCAACATTCACCTCAATGTATCTGTCATATATGTTATTACCGAACATCGTTGGATTTATTGAGAATTTACAAAGCTTGTAGAATGTTGACTTGTTGATGAATATGTCACATAAGTCAATAAGTCTGTCAGTCTCTATGACTTTTCCAGTACTGTCCTTTATATCGTTTCCGCTTACAGATATTCTCATATATATGCCATAGATATTACTGAAATCATAACCGTTTACAAAATATAATCTAGCAGAATCCCATCTTACATCAGTGATATTTGAATAATAATGCTCAAGTGGTGCTGAATTATTGTTGAACGGATTAAGCATGTGCTTTTCATACATCCTTGCTTTGATCTGATTGTAGTATATATCGTTCATTATGCTTTCATCTATATACTTATAATCTGGATCAAGGAAATAGAAAAACATTGAATCTTGAGCATCAGACGGTACCACTGTATGGTTAAGTGTATTTATAGATAAAGGATTCTTCATGATCTTATACTTGTCATTACTTTCCTCGTCTATAGTCTTAACACACTCATATGAAATAGGTGAAAACAAAAGCGTGTGATTATCCTTCAGCTTTGTATATATAAAAGACGTTGGGTTTGACTCGTCAGCATTGTTTGGACCTTCATGCATGACATATTCAAACATCATAATATCGCTAATCTGTAAAAATCTACTCTTCAGTGCCATTAGAATGAAAATAGTTTACGACCTATCGTCACCTGTAATCCTGGTAATATCACAATCTTGCTGTCATATACAGAGATTGTCGGACCTACTCCGACAACAACACCCCATTTTTTATCGAATCTCTTTTTTATGACGGAAGATTCCTCTGGTGAGATGATCGATCCGTTTAAACTATTTATCTGACAATATGGATTGTCTGACTTTGCAATAAATGATAATTGATTATTCTTCTCTATAAGATCTATCGTTATGGTGTTAGGAAACGAAATTGAATCAAATTTAGTTATACCAATCATAGTACTTATATCAAACGTGGATCTTCCAGAAATATTAACCCATTGATCTTTATAGTTCATATTGAAAGTATAGTTACCTGAAGGATCTACAGTAACAGTATCTTTAATAACCTTATCTTTAAATTCAGTAACAGTTTTAACTTTCGTCACAACTACAGGATTATCCTTAAGATTCTTCACTTCAGCATACAATTCAGAATTACTCTTCTTCAGATCCTTGATTTCAGTTATATATGTTTTTTGTTGTGAATATAATTCACCAACTTTATTCTTATATACCGTTAAAGTATCTTGAGAAGTATTTTGTATATCATTAAAATCATTTTTCAGATTTTTATATTTAAAAAATAAAATTACCAAAGCAATCAATGAAGAAACAATAACAACATGTTTCCAATCTTTAAATATCCATACAAAAATATTTTTGAGGAATTTAAAAAAAGTATTCATTTTCTGTTTTAATATATTTTTAAAAAAAGATTTCCTTTCTTACAATATTTATAATTTTATAAAATTTCAGAGGAATCTCTAATAAAAGTTTAACTTTTGACGGGTGTTTTGCGTTCTAAGAATATTTATAATATTAATATAAAATATATATAATTTTTCAAATTGTCCTCAATTTATTATACGCAACTTTTTGAAAAACGATTAAACTTTTGAGAACTTTTTTTCAAAATTTTTTTCATTTTTATTGTAAGTTATTGAAAATCAATAAAATAAAAATTAATTTAGATTAATTCTAAATAACAATTTTATTATTATTAATATAAAAACAAAATAAGTTATTGAAAATCAACAATTTATTTAATTTAACTTAACTGTGTCTGAAAGTATTTCCTTAAAATCTCTCCCAGCTAATGTTGAAACACCAGTAGGATATTTAGTATTAAGCTCAGTTACTATTTGTTGCAGCACACTTATAAGTTTCTCTCCTTTTACTGCTGTTGCTGCTGCATTTTCTCCTAACATGATGCTGCTTGCATTTACATTTGCTGTTGGTGCATTGATGTTAACTGTTGCACCAGCTGCTATGTTTATCTCTCCATTAGCATTACTTCCTCCCTCACCAGTAGTTGCTATATTGATATTATAGTCGTTAACTTCTATTACGTTGCTATTATTTTTATGTTTGAGTTGTATTGATCCGTTAGCATCAATAAGAATCATTGATCCTCCGAGCCACATCTTATACCCAGTCATTGGCTGATATATAACTATAAGATCCTTTTCTGAATCATATAGCATCACATGTGTGTTCTGATAATCGTCTTTTATCTCATCTATCAGTGCTGGATCAATATTTTGTATGTTGCTGTATTCACCAGAATATATATTACCAAATGGGAATCTTACTCTAACTATTGTTCCAACTTTTGGTATTGATATATTGCCAAAACCGTTTCCGCTACTGAATATTGTAGATGATTGTGGTGTAAACCATGGTATGTTTTCTATTTCAAATGTATCAAATAATCCAAAAACCTGCACTTTACATCTTCCAGAGAATGTGGGATCCTCATTGTATACAACTCTACCTAAAAAGTCCTTGCTTAAATCCATTATATTTATTCTTGATTTTTTATTACACGATAATTCTTAAGAAATTCTCTCATGCTATAATCTTCAGATGTTGCTGTTGATTCTTCAAGTTGTCTCACAAATTCTTCAAATGAATTGTTTGCTATCATTGCACGTTTTTCATCTGATACACCTTGTGCTGCCATAGACTTCATTTCTGGACCATTATATATTCTATCAACAGCTGCGTTCATCATTTCACCTATAGATTGCATAGCCGAAACCTGTTCTTTCTGAGGATTTGTTGCCAAACTTTTGGTTCCAATTATACTATCACTTACACCAGCATGTGTTGCAATAGAAACAGCTTCATTCATAGCTGTTGCGAATAACCCAGATCTGGCTGCATTTTGTGATGAACTTCCAGGTATATAGTTCATTCTGTTATTGTTATTTATAATTTCGTTTGGTAATCTCTTTACACTTATTGTGTTTGCTTTAGATTGACCGACATTATCGTTAAGATTATGAAGATAATTAACTTGTCTATCACCAATTGAGGTATCAACGTATTTTTTATTAAGTGCATCATCATTGAGGAAATTACCAAGAAATGCAGCATTACTGTCTCTTGCTTGGAACAAAGTTCCAAACCTATTGATAGATTTTAGGTTGCCTTCTAATTGACCATCGACATTTATTCTATCGATAATCGTTTTCATATATCCGTCTTTACAAGCCTGTAATGTAGCATTCAAAGGATATGACTGCTTTTCTCTTACTTGTCCTACCTTTATTTTAATTTTTGGTCTTGGTGATGATGTATCTTTGTTTGATGAATTTAGTTCAGATATGTGCGATAATGTATTTTTAATGTCAAATTCGCACATATGACATTCAAAACAAAGTGTAGGCATAACTTCATTTATAGCATTGTTACAATATTCAAGCTGATTCAATGCTCCAGTAATGGAGTCATAGACACCAAGTGCTGTATTTACTGTTCCTGATGTATAATTTAAAGCTTTTGTTATTATACTTTTTGTACCTAAGAATGATTGAGATACAGCAGTTGATTGTGTTAAATTATTGGAATCGTTTTTAACTAATCCCAAGAAACTACCACCAGATTCATCAACCTGTCCGTTGTATGTCATATTTCGATATGCTGCATCTCCGAAATTCCAAATACCTACTGTTCCGTCCTCGTTCTTTACATCACTGAATAATCTTATCTCTGAAACGTATATTCTCATTCCGAAATATCTCATCATATCTGGTAATATCCATCTCTGATATACATCATCCCATACAATCTTTCTATAAAGCTGAAGAAGTTGTGTTATTTTAAGATCAAGTCCTTCCATGCATTCTAGTGTGATCTCACCTTCTTTTACACGTATACCTTCTTCTGGATTTATTGATGTTAGTGTATCGATTCCGCTTAGTGATGTGAAATAATACGGAAAGTTTTCCTGTATATCTTTTAATGCGCGTTTGAATGTATGTAGAAGCATAGCTCTTCCGTGATCACCGATGTTAAAATCAAGGTAATTCTCAGTTGAATACAATATACCAACAGAAGTATCTGTAGGTTTCATAGCGCTTTTTTCATCTCTTGTAAAGAAATCATTTAGAAAAGGTTCTGGCATATAGTCATACATCTGGCTGTAGAACGCAGTTCTTATAGCACTATCGTTGATTCCTTGGTTGTTATATACTGTGTTTCTCATTGTCATTTCTGGATCGTTGAACATAAATTCAACCCTAAATGAAAGATACGTTGGCTCATCAAAAGCTCTAGCAAAGAAATTTGGTACAAACTGACTATTTTGTGCAAGAAAACCATTTGTATTAAAGTCTCGTATAGCACCAACGGACATCTCTTTACCGTTAAGGCTTTTTATTTTCTTTATAATACTCCCAGTACTCCCAGCAATGTTTCCGAATGAGCTAAGGGCGTTTCCGTACCCTCCACCAATATTTAATATTTGATCTGTTATAGCCATTTATTATTCAGTTTTTTTATCTTTTGCTATAGCCTCTGGTGCTGGCCATTCTCTTCTTTTTAAAACGTATTTTGTTGTATACGGTGAAACTCCTTCGTTGAATATAGGGTTGTATACATATTCAACACTGTCTACAATATAATATCCAGAATAAAATTTATTAATCTGTCTGTGCTCATCGTTACCTGTTGCATTATTGTACATATCATTTTCAAATGAGTTTGTGAAACCTATTATAACAGGTATTCTTTCACCTTTCATTATCTGTAGATTTAGACCTTCACATACAACTTCTAGATACATTTTATTTAATTCATTGATATTCTGTGTATTATGATATGGTGCTCTATTGTAGTTTTTATGTACGTTTCCAGACCACTCGTTTGGATTTTTTGTTTTATCATCATCGCTCATTACATATTCAACACCAGTCCATTCTGCTCTGTTATATGTTCCTATGTATTCATGATTTACACGTGCCTGTTCGTTATCTGGATTTTTACCAGCTTCATATTTTGCTCTACCTCGAAGAAGTATGAACGAATCGGTTTTATTTTGATCATATGCTGGAATGTTAGTAAGTTCTTCAAAACAATCATAATCCCCGCTATTAATTATATTCTGGTTATGCTTGAATGTAAAACTGGATGTACTGTATCCAGTTGACATTGATATAGCTGATGATTGATTTATAGGATTCCATCTTCTTATTAAGAATGGTGTGTTTTTAAATTCTGACATTGTTGTAAGAACTTTAACTGACATTCTTGCACTACCCACAGATGTATCAGTGGCTAATTGATTATACATATTCATGATATTCGTTGCAAAAGTAATATCTACATCTTCTTCATTTTCCGTAGATAGAAGAAATTTGTTAACGTTTACAAAGCAGATGTTATAGTATAAATCAATCCATGCTTTAAAGAAAGATGTTTCGTTTTTCCACGAATGACTAATAACGTTTTCTATAAAAGTTTGAGTTGTTTCCCTACATTGTATCCAGTTCATGAAATCATCCGTATCATCAAAATCATTATATGCAAATCCTAAACCGAATTTTTTTGCAATCTCTTTCATTACAAACTTACTTGAGCCAGCAAATGCATCAATTGAAGTTCTTGAATCAAAAGCCTCTATAAAAAGCCTACCACTAAGTGATATACTTGAACTCATTTCACCCCTTGTTGCATTAAATCCATTACAGTTTGTTATTACAAAATCATCTCTTAAATATGTAAGAGCAGCAGTATCAACACGTATGAATATAGAAATTATATCTCCATCCTTTGGCATGTTTTTACTGATGAAATTAACATTTTCAAACATAAGATTTAATGATATTGTAGGCATAAATCCATCCATTGATAGTGTCATTGATCTTATATTAGATCTTGATAGTATCATATCATTGATTCGTATCATAGGATAAACGAGACCAAGTTCGTCCATCTTTTTGTTTCCACCTTGTTCTGTGGTTGGATCTGGTCCGTTATCTATAGACATTTCATCAAAACGTATAGTCTTATGAATTTCTGAGTCTTCAACAAGCCTCACGATATTGGAAGATTGTATATCTTGTGATTGATTATAAGATGAAGGTCTATCTGTTATGTTATTTAATATTAATTTCATTATTTACTGTTTTTTAATGCTGAATTTAAGAATTCACCTAATGATGTTCCGTTTGTTGCACAGTTTACAATAGATGAATCTACTTTTGTTATCTGATCGTCAATGTCACCAAAATAAATCTTTCCATCTTTTATTGTTAATCCAGTATCTCCTGTCTTTGATATATTTGCTTCAGAATCTTTATTAGAACTAGGAATACTGATATTAACTTTATCTGATCCTGGTTTTTCTGGAACTTTGCTTTTATCTATGTATTTGTGATAATTTTTCACAGCGTCAAATACACCAGTATTATCAATTTCTGCATCTTTTACTGGATTATATATGTCTGACATCGATGCACAGTATATAAGATCATCTTTTTCTATTGCAAATGGGTTGTTTATTAATGAATATTTTAGTATCATTTCTGTATAGTCCGTAGTGCCATAAAGTACATATGAGACAAGATCTGGTCTCATTTCATACTCTTTTCTTACTTTGTATACGCTGCAAATTTGAGTCATTGCTTTGTTTGGATCGAATATTCCATCAGCAAGATCTATAACGTCGATACCTTGATCTATTTTGTATGTTCCTTTTGAGTCTAAAGTTCTTGTAAACATTTTTATTAATATTATTTTTTACATATTCAGGCCCATTTGCCATGTATTTACATAATATGATGACACGGTTTGATGTGACATTAAAGTGTCTGTTGGTATCAATGATTTCATATTTTGTGTTGATCCATTATATATTACACCTTTATTTCTGAGTGGTGAATGTTCTGTTTTTGCTATAAATCTTGTTCCTCCTCCGAAATATGTATTTCTAACTTCATCATAAACTTTACGTCCTTCTTCCGTATTTACATATCCAGTATTTTCATCAACTTTTGTCTCTCCATCCGCAGATGATCTAAAATTCTTTGGTAGTGTATATATTCTACCAAAACCTCTGTTGAACATAGATTCGATAGCATCCCTGTCTCTACCTAATCCATGATCAAGTGTTATATCCGCTGTAAATCCTATAGGAAAATCGTCTGGTCCAAGTTCATTACTCCAGTTGAACTTAACATCTTTAACAATAAGATTTCCTATCATCGCTATAGGGTTGAGAGGGTTTCCAATTGTTAGATGCCAATCGCCAACAGGTTCACCAGTTAGAAGTGCTCTTTGACCCTCTATATATGGAACAGTCATACCTTTCATTGCTTTAGCGGCTATAACTTTTTGTATAGCCTTTGCTGTACCAGTACCAAGAACGTTTTGAAATTCTACTGCCGCTTTTTCTGTTTTTTCGTCTCTACCAGTTATTAAACCATATACTGCATCAATAGCACCTTTAAAAAGATTTGATATGAACTTAGCTGCATCTGGTAGGAAAGATGCAAGATAATCTTTACCATCAGAAAATACATGCTTTGTCAGTGTCATTACTGCTCCTTTTTTACCAAAAATCTCACCACGATAAAGTTTATTCATCGCATCTCCATATTTCCACGGATATACAGCTGGTCCAGAACATCTATATTTCCACATTCCTCCAAACCACGACCCAGACGAATATGTCAGTATAAGAATATTTGACATAAGATCGAGCAATACGGCTTTATTGTTTATACCAGCAATAGGTCTTGCAATATAATCGAATTTAATTTTCAATCCGTCCTGTTTAAATTCAAGCCCTCTTTCTCTTCTCCATGTATTTGTTATGACATTAATTGGTCCAAGAATTCTGTTTGCATATGGTCCATCTTTATAAGGATCTGGTGGAAGACTATTTGGCGCCCCGTCAAGATTTATAGTTTTTCCTCCAGAGACTTCACCTAAGAATCCCATGAATTTAGCTATGACTCCGAGACCACTTGATATTCCATTAAAAGTATCATTTACAAGTTCATTTCCAGAATCATTTTGTTTCGAAGTTATTTCAGTTGGGTGTTGTTCATTATTTTTTAATTCTGTCCATCTATAATTAGCACTGAATGACATTATATCTGATAAATTATTTCCAGTTCCATCTCCAAAATATGTCACTGCTGTCGCAAGAGGTGTCCAGGGATTAATACTGTTTCTACCAGAATATTTTTTAACAACATTTCTACCATTTTCTTCTACAGTTACCTGATACATTCCGCTATTATCTCCGCTAGAGGCAGCTTCACTTACAACATAGTCTGCAAATTCTATATTGTCTGTAACAGGTGCAGCATAACGTCTAAGTGTTATCATTCTGTTATTTTCTATCTTGTTCCACCATTTACAGAAAATGAAATCTTGGAAAGAATATGGCGTTTTTCCTCTCTCTGATTCATTGCCCCATTTTATAAGAGTTGTAGTTGTTGGGTTTTTTGAATAATTTCCAGCATATGTTGAATTACCATCAATTTCATAGAATCTTCTTTTATTGTAATGGTCATATGTTAAGAATTGATTAACAACATTTGGAGCACCATGTGCACCAGCAAGCTTAACAAGAGCATAAGGATGAATAAATGAACGAGCTGCAAGATATTTGTTTTCGTTTACTTTGATAAACTTTTCAATAAATTCTTTTCTTTGCCGAAGACCTTGTTTAACCTTTGGTTGTTCGGTTTCATTAGTTTCTTCGATCATTCTTTCGACAGATGTCGGCGTTTCATGGAAGTCCATGACATATGATCCATAGTCGAAATGAGGGTAGAATAATTGACTGAAATCATGATTATCTTTCATATGTTCATTATACAGGACAAGATTTCGATACAATCGCGCATCGAATAGATTCATTCTTCCATCGTTGATGAATTTTTCTTGTTCTCTTGAAATATCTATATTTGAATCTGCCATTATCTTTGTCTACCCTTATATTCTTTATTCAGATAAGTATCAGCACTATCGTTAATTATAGCATTATGATCATTTCTGATATTATATGATACTAAATCCGTCAATTGTTTATCTATTTCTTTATTAAACGAATTATACAGTCTGATATTTGTAATATTACCATTAGATGAATTAATATAGTAATTTTCTATTTCGACAGATTCGTATATTTCGTTTGCAATATTATCAACAGATGATATTCTTGTAAGTTTACCATCAACAGTTGTATATAAATCAACACTAAAGTTATCACCGAAATTAATAATAACACCATACCATTTATCTGTTTTGATCTCTTCGGATGAAGGTATAAGTACTTCCTCTTCAGATGTTGATATTGAAATCATATTCAATCCCTTAACAGATATATTGAACACGTCACTATTTAACAATCCTATAACACTATCTGATGTTATAGCATATCCTGGCATGTTTTTCCATTGTGGTACTGTTTTATTAAGTTTTGTTATAAGATCTCCATTAACTTTTATTCTGGATTTGCTTATAACGACACCAGGAATAACTATTGATCCTCTCTTTATAACAATATTTTCATTTTCATCAAATTTATTTCCTACTGATGTGTCTATGAAATATTCTCCACTTTCTTTAGATACAACTATAGATTCCTTGATATTCTTTATTGCTGTGTTCTTAATATCGTTAATTTTGAACCAGCATGAAAGACATCTTTCATTTTCTGTTGATATAATGTCTGATCTCTTATATTCAACAATGTGTCTTACTGGTGAATCGAGGTTGTAATGATTCCTAGCAACAGTATGTCCGTCTATAACAAGATCCTCAGATATAATTGTTCTAGCATCAAGCGTTATAGAATCACTTGTGTTTGTTGGTGTAACCTTCTTATGTTTATCCTTTGATGTTGAATCAAACAATGATAACTGATTATCGTCAACAATATCCTCAACATTCTTATGTATATCATCTCCGAATTTTTCCATAAGATTTGTTGTGTTATTCTCAATGCTTTCTCTGAGTTGTTCTCCAACAATTCTGTTTCTTGTCGGTGTGTATATTGAAAGATTAACTTTATATGATGTTAGTTGTCCTACAAATTGCTTAAATGGTTGCATACTTACAACCTCCATTAACTTTCTTGTCATTGGTATGAAAACGATGTCACCCTTTTGAGGGATTGTTCCGTCGTTACCAGTAGCTTCATTCCAAATGCGTATTGGTATATCAAGAGTCATAGGTACATTAAAATTAATACCCATGATGTTATAAGTTATAGCAGCATCATCATAGCTATTATCTGAATACATAGCCTTAAATGTTATAGGACAGTCTTCTACACCATATAGTGTATAAGATTGAAATATAACGTCCTGTGAACGTTTATCTGGTTGTAGCCTGAACCACATAACATCAACACCAGCTACTTGTGTAGCTGCTAAATTAAGATCACCTAAAATATCCTTAACGAATTTTTTTGCGGCCTCTTGTAATGATGCGACATCATTTACTACTAACATTATCTGTAATTTCTTTCACTATTTATCTAATATAAAGCATTTCTGTCATTTTTGGATATGTACTATTTCCTGTGTTAAAAAATTGTTGTATATTTGCAATTGAGATAAATAGTTAGAAAACAGAAAGAATTAAAGTAATATTGCTTACAGCTAGATTAACAGAAGATAAGAATTGGATACTTGTTGAAGGTGATATCATTGAGGTTAGGCAACTTAGGTTGTGTTTCACAAAAAAGATACCATCTTGGTTTATTATAAAGAGCAAGAATCCTAATGCCGTAGTTGAGGAGAATTTTATGAACAACTTCGGACTTATTCCTGTTGGGTTATGGATAGAACTTATAAATTCATGTAAAAGATTTGGATATCAGATATCATTTATTGATGATTTTGATAGGAAAATAAGAAATCCAAATATATCATATGAAACGTTTAACGAATATATAAAAAGACTTTTTCAGAATTCAAAACTCACACCAAGAGATTATCAGATTGATGGTGTATATAAAATGATTGAATTCATGAGATGTTGTGTTGAGGTTTCAACTTCTGGTGGTAAAACACTTATGGCTTATATGCTGTTTAGGTTTATGAAGGATTTTCTTCACTTTAACCACATATTATTCATAACACCAAAGACTAACCTTACTACACAATCAGCAAATAAATTTATAGAATATGATAAGACGAATCAAATGCTTACTGATTGGACTTATTATGAGGTTCATGCTAAAGCCAAGAAAAAAGAATCTTACGATGAAAACATAATCTTTGGTAACTATCAATCACTTTGTAGAAAAAGTAATGAGTTCTTCGAAAAATTTGATGCTGTAATTATCGATGAGTGTCATCACGCAACATCACCAAGTATAAGAAAAATTGTAAGAAAGTGTGTTAATGCTCAGTATAAACTTGGTATGACAGGAACATTCCCAGATGATGATTCTTATGATAGTTTTGTTTTGTCATCATATGTTGGTCCTGTTGTATTTAGACTGCCAAGCTATGAGTTGATTGAAAACAAAAAATCAGCAACACCTGTTTATATCAATTCATTCTTCCTAAGATATCTTGATTATGAAACTCTTGATGGTCTTTATAAAATACGTTCTGTGAGTAAATCAGATGATCCTACAATTGGAAACAGAATCCTTGCTAAAGAAAGAGAAATTGCAAGAGACAGTACATTAAGATTAGGCTACATTTGTGATATGATAGGTAAAACTACAAAGAACACACTTGTGATTTTTTCTGATGTTGAGAACGGATACGGAAAAAGAATATATGATAGAGTAAAAGAATCAACAGATAAAACATGTTTCTATATTGATGGTAACACGAATACATCTGTTCGGGATGAAATGAAACAGTCAATGGAAGATGATTTGACTGGAAACACTATTATCGTTGCATCTATGGGATGTTTCTCAGAGGGTATTGATATTGCAAATATGTGGAACATATTTCTTGTTGAAACTACAAAATCTGATACGATACTTGCACAGATTCTAGGTCGTGGCATGCGTAAATTTGAAGGAAAAGACAAGACGATAATGATTGATTTTGTTGATGATTTCAGATTTGGTGGAGGCTATTATAATGAGAATTATCTGTTTAAACATGGAATGGAGAGAATAGAAATATATAATAAAAGAGGATTTCCATGTAATACATTTGGAATAAATCTTACGCAAAAAAGTCTATTCAATTAAACTCTTTCTAAGATAAATACTAAAAAACGATTTTTGGTTTTCATTGTATGAAAAGAATACATAGACAAGATAGAATGCTTCTTGAAAGCCTTGAAGACAAATATGGTACAGATGCAATTGCTACGGCTATAATGGCTATCGCAAATAAGCAAAATAATATAGAAGAAGAAACGATTACACCACAAGAGGCTGTTCTTGATTTTATAAAATATATCGAGGGTGTAAGAATTAGATTAAGGGAACTTCATTGGGTTGCAGAAAGAAATTCAAAGCATTTGCTAACTGATGATATTATTTCCTCTCTTGAAGAATTTGAAGATAATGTTGCTGAAGATCTGATGGGTATTTGTGGTTTTAGAATACAAGTTGGTGCTATTGTACCTACAATGACAAATCAGGTTGAACTTAGTCCTCTTCTTTGTGAACTTCATGAGGCCGTTGTTCAATTATGTGCTTGCCTTGAGAATGATAAACTTTATGGTGGTATCGTAAATGAGCTTGAGGATCTTATGCATGATATAGGAAAATGGAAATATCTTGCAACTTTTAAATAAACAATATAATATTTTTTATATGAGGATGTAACTTTTGTTACATCCTTTTTTAATCGTTTTTATATTGTAGTAGTATAATATTATAAAGGAAAACTTATTTTTAATAGATATGTTTAATGATGATCAGAATGATGTTTTATACGCTGATATAGAAATTGATAGCAACGACTTCTTCGTTATCACACCAGAAGGAAATTATTTTAATTTCCCAGCAGATAAATTTAATGAAAATAGTGACGATTTTACGATAGTTGATACAAAATCACATAAACCATATACAGTAAAGTTTCACGATTAAATACATTAATAAGTAATGAGTAAAATCACAAAGCTTGGATATGGAGTTATAGTATTCGATGATGTGTGTCATTTGAGAAATATGCTTACAGAGGTTCGTCCAAATTGTGACGAAATTGTAGTTTGTTTACAAAATGAATCATATTATGGAATACCTATTAACCCTAAAGTTATAGATCATGTGAAATCCCTTGTTGAAGGAAAACTTGTGGATGATGTTATCTGGTTTAATCCAACAGATATGCATGAAGATGAAGGAAATCATTCACCAAGATTCGTAGAAACCGATAAGAGAAACTTTATCCTGGATTATTTAGAAAAAGAGAAAGGATGTTCTCATAGTATTGTTATAGATAGTGATGAGTTTTATGATGGAGAGGATTTTGCAAGAGCTAAAGAAATTATAGACAGGACAGACAAGATAAAGATATCTTATTGTCAGTATATTAACTATTATAGAGATTACATACATCTTATGGTTTGGCCTTTCCTGTGTTATGTGCCTTTTATAACGGAAAGTCACTATAGGTTTAATTTTAAACATGGAAGTTTTGATAAACCATCTGATCCAACAAGAAGATACATGATAACACAACAGGGTGAATTTTACAGTATACTTAGTTTCAGTATAGTTAAGATGCATCATTTATCTTGGATTAGACAAGATATAAGATCTAAGATTGACAACTGGTCATCAAGAAAGTATTTTGACAATGCTGTAGGATTAAGAGACAGAATACTTGATAGATATGATAATTATCAGGAAGGACAGAATGCTGTTATTATGTTTAATACGCCGAATTATGAAGTTGTTGTAAATAAATTACCTAAACAATACATTAACCCAAAGTACAATTTAACAGAAATATAAAATATGAAAATTGCAATTATGGTGATGGCAGCTCATGCTGAACCATCTACAAGAAATCTTGATGCTATACAGAATACACTTGTTAAGTATCAGAATGAGCATAAGGATAGATTTAAGAATGAATATGATTTTTATTTCTACTGGTCTGGAGGAGAAAATATGGATGATGAAGTGAAAATTTCGGATTCAACCAAATATTCTAATTTGAAATTTGTAGAAGTAAAAGAAGAGGAGAGCGTTTATAGAACATTTGAAAAGTCAATTAAAGCTTTTGATTATATTCATAGGAATAATGAATACGATTGGTATGTTCGTATGAACATTTCAATGTGGCTTAATATTGATCTTCTTGATGCTGTTATATCTACATTCAAATCTAATAGTATGTATGGAAACGCATTGAACAGTTATGTGAATCTTAATTGTGCATATTGTGATGACTTATATGTTCGTGGTGATTTGATGATTTTTGACAAGAATGTGATGAATGGTATTCTTGATAATGCTATGAAATTCCTTTATAGTGATTGGAACATGAAACTTCGTGATGGGGTAGATCATGTTGATGATTGTCTTATAGGTTGTTGTTTCATCGATTATGTTGGTCCAGAATACTACAAATCGTTGTATATGCTGTCTTATACGTATTTGCCAGATTATGATGTTAGTGATGAGTTGAAGCCGCAAAAATACAATATAGGTACACGTGTAAAGACTGTTCCACCTACAGAAACATACTCTGGATATTCCTGGGATGATAATGAATGGAGAAAGAAGGATTGTGATAAGATGTTTAAACTTACTGAATATGTAGAGAAAAATCCATTCACATATATAGGACTTAAGATGAAAGATGTATTGGTTGATAAGAAAAATTCAAGACAGACGTTATTCATATCAGCAAGCGGACAAAATGTGTTTGACGTATTTCATAGATTTTTAGAGCAAAAAAGAAAGGTTGGAAAATAATTCCAACCTTTTATCGTATCTTTGGTGAATGGGATAATCAAAATCCTCCGAATAATCCTCCGAATTTTGGATATTGACATACTGTAACTATCCATTGTGACATAGCTGAACTTCCAGCATTAGGTCCATATGATAACGTATTATCTGTAGTTGTATGTACAAAATATGCATATCTTACAGATCTAGTTTTGTTTTCGCTTGTAGCTTTATATACTAATTTATGATTAACATTATCATATGCACAATTACACCAATTTCCTGAACCAGCATTTGTTTGAATTGTTATGTGTTCTACATAAATATTATCTTTAAATGTTCCACGACCATAAGCATACATTGAAATTATGTTGGTGTTTTGTCCAGAATGTTCAGTGCCAGCATATTTAGTAACAGGTGATGGATCATGTGTTATATCGTTAATATAACCTTCATTTATTTCGTTAGTTGGATTTGTTCCGTATATACTTGAATCAGCTTCAAGTACAGCTGTATTAAATGTAGACGACATGTCTCTCATGAATATTTTTTCTTTTGAGCCGTTTGTTCCGTCTACGTAAAGATACAGTAAGCATTTATAAGGATGCCCAGCATTGTACGCGTTCTTTAGAACATCTATTGGTATAAATGTTGTTGTTTTGTATGATTGTTCTCCTATACCATCCGAATAATCTTTTATTGTAACTTCAAAGTTATCTAACTTTTCATCATCAAAATTTTCAGAAACAACTTCTGGATTTTTTGGTAATGGTGATGCATGATTACATGTGTTACATAATCTTGCCCACCATCCATTAATCCATGATATATCTGTTGTGTTTCCACAAATTGGACATTTTGAATATTCCTCTGTTGATCCTTTACATGAATAATTTGTTATATATCCTCTCAATGTACATTTTTCGCCTGTTGATGAATCATAATCATTTAATCCAGAATACAATTTTGGTGTTTGGAATTTTTTAGCTATTCTTGTATCCATACCAGGTGATATCCAATCTGTTATAAATTCAATTTGTAGCTTATATTCACCTAATAGAAATGAGTTTAAAGATGTTACCAAAAATGTAAATCCACAAACAGAGTTGACGTATAAAGAATTTGGATCTTTTTCTCCTATAAACCTAGCTTGATCTATATCTGACGTTTCTGATATTGCATATACGATACTGCTCTTAAATCCATGATATATTTGAGATATATTATTTACACATGTAACATTAAGTTCTATATTTGATATATCTGTTTCTTGTTCATGAGATTTTGATAACCGTGTGTCCCATATATTTGAAATGTTCACAATATATGCACCAGTTATTTTTTCTGTTATATACAGTAAATATGTGCTATTTGGTTCAGAATATACAATACAATCACCAATATCTGGAGTGATTGAATTACCGTAAATATTTGATATTGTTACAGAACTATCATTTAATCTGAATGTTATAGGATCGGATATTGATTCTTCATTATATGTTCCATAAAATGTTACAGCGGCTCTTTTGCCAGAGTTACCAGTACCTCCTGGTATAAATGTAGATGTTGATCCACTTTTATTTATGATGTTTGCTGACATATTATGATATTGTTATTTTCTTTATATATTCTTTATTGTTAACGTGGAATGATATATATCCAGAGCACATACATTTACTGTCTGATGTTGTAATGTTAGATTTTAAATAAACAGAGGTTGATGCGTCTTTTTCTTCATCATATGATGATATTGTTGATATATCCCACATTGTGCTTGTGTCTCTATGTCCAAATGGATACAAATATCTGTTGTCTATAAATATGCTATTATTATAATTTTCTGATGTTATAACCTTTTCTATTCTAAGACCACTTATAAAGTTAAGAACAAATTTACACATGTGATTATCCATCTTATCTAAATATTTTGTGAAATTAGAAGGTGTGTCTAAACGTATGCTGTTTCCATAACATGAGCTGTCATTTGTATCTCTATGATGATATAAAGGTGACGCACCATTCTCTATATAATTATAATCGTTTATAGCAGGAACAGGGTTAGAATCTATTTTGTATTCTATATTGATTTTATTATTGTTTTCCTCAAATATATCTTCACCTTCACCATCATCAGAAATTATTTTTATATATCCTATTTTTTTAATCGTACAGTTTGAAATATCATCTGAAATACTACTATTATCTGAATTAGCTATTCTTAACATCATAGCATCTATTGTTATTATAACATCTCCTATTTTATAATTGATTACCTGACCTACACCATATTTTGGATTTGTCGATAACACTTTCTTCTGTTTTATAAGAAGTATCATGTCTTTAATACTATCTTCCGATGAATCAAATGAAGAATAATGAACAGAATATCCATCTTTACCAGATGAACCAATGCTGCCTTGTGGAGCGTATCCACATATACCGTTTTGAAATTTATATAAGTTGTTCGACATTTTTTAATTCTTTTTATAATATTTGATTCAACGATAATATTTTTGATTTTGTTCTACCAGTTCTTGTATCAACACATACAAGTTCAAATACATTATTTTCATTGAATATGAATTTATTCATTTCATCACAAACATAATTTTTAACAACGTTTATTCTATTGTTGCAGAAAGTTTCAGATGAATCACCATATTCATCATTCAAGTTTAATTTTTTATTTAATGATCTTTGTGCCGCAACGTACTGATCAAACACAATAGGTGATAATGATGATATGCTCTTTGTATATGACCCTACTGTTTCGTTAAAGCAATAAGACGGAAAATAATCATTTGATATCATACTTGAAAAATATGCAGATTCCCCGCTTCTATAATGAACTTCACAATATCCACATGATGAATTTACGTTTGGGTTTTTTGAATATTGTATTATTGATGAACTTGGGTTACCAATACTTGTGTAACTATAACAATGATTAGATACTGATATTATGTCATAAAGAATTGTATCGTTAGAATTAATGCTTGTTATATTTTTTCCAATACAATAATAACCAATGAACCTACTAACGAGATTTACAATGTATCTGAACATAAAAAGATGGAAAGGGTAACCCATACTATCTTTTACAGATGTTATATAACCGTTATTTCTATAAGGATCAAAAAATGATGAACTATAATTATTAATAGATGGGTGAAGTTTATCACATGCCATATCTGATATGTAATATGATCTTTTTTCGTCTATCACTTCATCTTCATTTCCTTTACGCAATAATTTTGATACTGGAATTTCAATTACTTTTTCGAATAGAACATTATTAATATTGTTATTATCGGTAAAAGGTTCTTCATTTATGTTTGTTGCGTATGAATCAGAAAAGCCTTTCATTATAGGAAGATTGTTGCGACCTAATATGGTTTTTCTGTTTTTTATATGAATCTTCAGGTAAAAGTCATAATTTTGAATAATACTTTGATCGGTTAGTGATATTTTTGGTCCAATCTCAAAACCAAACAATAATCTTAATGCTTCACTATAATATGAAATACATCCAGATGCATCCTTTACTTGAAGACCGTTAACATATGATAAATTATCTGCTCTAGAATATTCATATGACCTATTTACGGGCACATGGCACTCAGTTGTAGTATATTCACCCCTGTTTAATTTAACGCTATGTATACAATCAAAAACATTGACTACATTTGTTTCGGATTCTATATATCCCAATCTTTCAATATCGTATGGGTTTGATGTATTGTCTGTTTTTATTATTTTGTATATGTAATTGTATACACTTTCAGATATTTCACATATAATCAAATCATTATTATGATATATTCTTGTATCACCAGATCCATTAAGATCTGTGGACTCATTTATTCGAGTCAACAATGTAGACTTTAAATCATCAGATATCGTGCTGTAATTTATAAAGTACACTGTTGATCCGCTTAAACCGTCTTTACCTTCAACCCCACGTTCACCACATACAGACAGACCTGCTGGTTGTATATCCTGGAACATTTTTGTTTGTTTGTATTCAAAATTAAAAGATTCTATCATTATTAAAACATAATTATCATTTCTGCATAGTATCTGTGAGGTTCAAGATTCTCAATATTCATGTAATATCTGTTTTCAGAGAATACAATAGTATTTTCAAGATTCTTCATTTCTTCATATGATGATGTGTCTGATGGCTTTTCATATTTGAACTCAAGTTTATCGCTTGACTTATCTACATATAATATAAACTTTGTGTTATTATTTATGTCTATAAGTTTAAGTATTGTGTTTTCTATATACTTTGACTTATAACTTGAATATGAAATATCTTTACTGTTTATGTATTTTTGATTTTTGCCCCATGAATCTGAATAACCATTACTCTTGTCACTATTTATGAAATTTATAATGGATGATGTTATGTTGAGTACAATTTTTTTGTCACTTGGTGATTCTACAGTGTCAACCCATGTTGTTAGATCTATTCCGTGTATAATATTACCATTTTGATCTTTTGTTTTTAAGTTGATACCTCTAGATGCAATATAGTTGTTTTTTTCAAATCCTGAGAATGCTCCATAATATGAAATATATGTATCATATTTACTGAATAATCTACACATATTTGTATACCAATATCCGATAAGTGGATCATGGTTTCTTAATAGTGTTACAGAATGTGATTGATTTATACTTTTTATCTCTTTAGTACTTGATTTGTCAATTGCGTTTTCAAACTTTATACGTGTAACAAGATCATCTACATTGGTTGTATTTTCAAGTATTCCATCAGTACTGTGTAAACGACTATCAACATCTTCAGAATATAATAATATCGATGCATCTTGACATTTTTTCGTAGTCTCTATATTTGATACATTAAAATATATAAGCCTAGATAAACCATTTTCTTCATATACTGGATTATCATTTTGATCAAATTTAATTGCATCAGAAGAAGAATCTTCTCGTGATTGAACAAAATACAAATATTTTAAATCTCCTACACTTATATCACCTACACTTACATCAAATGTTCTTAAATGTAGTTTTGTTCTTCCTTCAATTTTTTCTGTTCCGTCAAAATAAAATTCATATATGGTTGAACTATCATTTTTACCATAAAGTAAACTATCAAATTGAAGTGTATCAATTATAGAGGAGTCATCAACAAAACCAGAAAGTGTCTTCGTATCAAAGCTGTATATTCCCTTAATAACATTATCATTATCCACATTATCATTATTTGTTATAATTTTGCCAGAATATTTTCCTTCATTTTTTTCTAATTTCATATCTATAAAATCATTAGGAAATTCAAGTGAATGATACTTATCTGCTATCCATTTTTTATATAGATCGTTTGGTTTTATAACCATATCATCAACGTAACATACATCTATTATTGAATCGTATGTATTTACTATAACATCTTTTATATAAAAGCCAAAATCATACAAACCGTTATCGATTTTTTCTTTATAAATATCTCCATTTATTTTTGGTGGAATAAACCAAGTACTAGCATCTGAAACACTAGCATCTGGAACCATTCTGATTTCATATGAAATATCTTTTTTTATTATCATTGTTGATGCGTCCTTATCGGAAATTTTCATTATGTTGTCTATATCTATTACTTTTTTCATCCATGTTTGATTTATATAATCTACATCATTTAATATTATATTACAACCATTAAACCATGTTAAGAACGAGTCAGATATTTCTACTGGAGCTGCATATTCAAATTTAAACACATCTTTCATTACAGGTACAGAATATGATGGATGTGTGTATCCAGATGTGATTACTTCATATTTCGTATTCTCTCGTTCTATTTTAAACGGATCAACAAGATCTATACTTATTATACTTGCAACATTATTATATTTTTTTGTTTCGTTTTCATTTTTTATCGTTATTGCATAATATGATTTTAATTTTTTTAATTGTGATAATGATAACGAATTTGTTGCTATGTTAATACATGTAGATGAATCTATTTCAGACAGATTTATATACGCATCAACATTATTGTTACCTATGTCTAATGTTTTTATAATCTGATTACTATTAATTGTTTCTATTTTATCATCTTTTGCTAAAAAAAGATTAGAACTATCTAATCGAATATATCTTTCGTTTATATCTTCATCGAAATGTATCTCTTTTACATTTCCATATATAACAATTTGATTTGGTGACGTACTTTCTGCTTTTTCACCGTTTGTTGTTGGTTTTGATATAAGAAATATATCTGATTTTTCATCTACAACTTTATCAATTCCTTCTATTTTTGTAAGATATCCATCATCTTTTATTTTTAATCCACCACCGTCATATACACAATCTGATAACTTGATAGAATGTTTAATTCTATGTATTCCAGATGTGATTGTTTCTGGTCTTTGTATTTTGTTATTATCACTACTTAATCCGTTATATATAATAAGAGCAGCTTGCTCCTTTGTTTCATCTATGAATAGTTCATATGTTCCAGGCTGATTTGCGTTGTTTCCGCTCATAGAAAGCAATATTACAGAATATCCAACATATTTTGATAGATTTATCTTTGATTTATCTGTTGATTTTATTCTTGCTTTTATTCCACATGAAACAAATTCTATCGAATTATCTCCATATTTGTATATCTTTGAAAACTTGTTAAGATGATTTTCATTTCTATATAATAAATCTTCTATAGATCCATTTTCTTCGCTATTGTAAATATAAGAGTTGAACCCACCTGTTTCATCTTCATCATAATAGTTGTAAATGTATTTTGTGTACTTCATATTGTTATCATCTTCTCCTAGATTACATGAAACAAACCCTATATGAGTATTATCGTCACTTGGTATCCAGTATGAGCTACTGTCGACTAAAAATGGATTTTTACTATAGCTTTTTGATATTATTACTGTTGTTTTAAAATATGGAAGATACACCGAATAAGTTATTCTTATATAATTTGATATTTTTACAAGATCGGTATCAATAGCACTTTTTCCATATCTTAACTCTATAGGAATAGTATTTATATCTGTATAATATGCTATTATATCAACTGGTACATTTGAGTTTATAATAATATCTTTATTTTCAGATATATCTATAAATGGAGATGTTTTAAAAGAATTATCTGGATTAATTATAGATCCAGAATAAGTTAAATATCCATATTCACAATCTGGATCATCTGGTGTATAAACTTTATATTGATTTTCTGCGAAGTTATACATTACTCTCATTCTATTTCCAGTTTCATCTGTTCCAAGTATTCTCCATTTACAGCAATATGGTGATATTAGAGATATATCGAATTTATTGTGACCGTTTATTTGCATGTTTTCAAGAAATACAGCTAGATCTTCTATATTATTAAGATCCATATAGCCAAATCCACTTGTGTTGATGTTATATGTTTTAAATTTATCACAATAATCTGCTATAAATTCTTCAGAATTCTGTATAATTTGTTTATTATATACATTTGTTTCAGTTTGAGTATACTCTCCTAAATTTCCTCCTACTTTTGTTCCTTCTTCTTGGTTGTTTTCATTATTAAGAAAGAAAACACTATCTTTATCAAGAACATCTAAATAATAATCTTTTAATGGAAATATAGAGCAAATTCCAGAATTCATAGGGAAATTCTGATAAAATTGAAGTTTACCGTTTGCTTTTATTAATGGATTAAATTCAAATTTAATAATATATGATTCTTGGTATCCAAATCCTACAATACTATACATAGGATCTGTGTGTTTATGTACAATGAAATTACCATCTATAGAAATATAATTTATCTCTATATTTTTTCTATATAGTTTGTTTTCATTGAATTTTGTTGTGTACAAAACAGTTTTGTATGGTGATATACTTTTTTGTATATCATCATTAATAAGGACCATAGTTTCACCATTTTCATTATAAACTATATCCATAAAATTAACACAATATGCAACTCTTGTTCCTAGACTTTCAAATCCTATAGGATAATATACTTTTATGTCCGTATTATCAAAACTATTCGATTTTGGATCAATGATCATTTTCTTTATAGAATCACAACCGAATATATATGAAGATTTGTCGATATATTCATTATCTGGATTTGTATTTTTTATTATATCATCATTTTCCTTATTGAATCCACATATAGATGATATTTTCTCAAACATTACAGTTTGTTGACCAGTTGAGTTTTTCTTGTATAATAATGAGAATGACGATTTACCATCATCGTATGCACTTATATTGTTACTAAGCTTATTAAAAGCTTTTGTTATAAGACTTAGTTGCTTCTTTATTATTTCTGGTTTATCTTTCTCGTCAATGTTTGAACGATATTCTGTGTTTAATATAGATATTCTTATAATCTGGAATTCTTTTCCATTTATATCGTACTGTGTATATGATATATCAGAAAGTTCATCATCATCAAAGAAATTAGAAACAATCACTTCATATATGGTGTTGTTTGTTAGATCCAAGATTCTATAATGTTCACCTGGATCTAATACATCATTTAGCTTGTTTGAAGCATACACCCATAATCCATTATTATAACTGCTTATATCGTATGTGTCAACGGTAACTATACTTTTGTATGTTTCTAATTTGTGTGATTTTGCTTCTTCGCTTTTACTAATATTCTCTTTTAATCTTTTGAATTCTTTGTCTGTTGAAATCCCATAAATTACAGTAGGATAGTATGATGGATCAAAATCTAATCCATGAATCGAACTATCAAATATAGCTGCTTCATCTGAATTTATATCTATGCATGTAAATGTTTCATCTTCTCCATTAAGTCTTACATATACACCAAAATATGTAGGTAAAGAGAATAATCTTTCGCTTGTGTCATCAAACATAAACTCAAAGTTTATTATATCTTTACTTACAATATGATTTCTCTGAAATCCAAGTGTATACCAATCATTCATAGACACTTGGTTGTTTATGCTTCTTTCTTGTGTTGTTTCTTCGTAAATATTAGATACAACACCATGCTCTAAAGATATACCATTAAATATATTGAAGTGATCGTAATCAGATCCTGTATAAACATCACCAACAAAATCTTTATTATTTTCTAATATTCTTCGTATGTATGAACCAAGTTTTGTTCCTTGTCTGAAATCAAATGATTTTATAAGTTCACATTTATTACAGTCTATAAATTCTGTTCTGTCGGCTATTTCTATATTATTGTTATTAAATAAAGATTCATAATCATTTATTTTAAAAATAAGGAAGAAATCTGGAAGTACTTTTCTTATACACAATGGCGCAAGAAGTGAATAGTTTTCACTATACATTTTATCTGTATTTGTTCTTACACCATAGTTATATTTGTCATAATATTGCTCATCAAAATCATTAGCTGTAGCAAAAAGATCATAACATGAATCTTCAATTTTATAAAAATCATCAGTTGTTATAGATCTCATTTTAGACATAAGTGTTCTTCCATAATATTCTGATGGATTAATAGGAATATGTCTGTATTTATTCTGAGATAAACCTAATGACACTTTAAATGTATCAAGATACATGTTTGATTCTGAATCAACAACAACTTTAACATTACCTGTAAGTTTAGGATTTACACGAAGTATTGAATATGATGTATCATCATCGATCATCATATCCAATCTTTTATATTTCATTTTTTTGTATAGACTTGAATCTTCTGAATCAATAGGTGAATATTCATATTTTGTAGGTTCATCTTCAGATCCTTCTATCTTTGTCGAAAGTATTGAACCAGACTTAGATGAGAAATATATAACATAGTATCCATTAATTGGTTTTATCGTTTTTATGCTTTTTTTGTTCTTTATTATATCGTTTATTAAAACACTAGCATAAATAGAACTATCTCCGTTTGATATTATATAACCAGAAAGATCTGGTGAATATATACTACCATCATCTGAATGTTCACCGTAAAGTATGCGTTCCTCGTTATCCAATATTACATATTTCCACTCTGGATTATCTATAGTATAAATTGTCTGAATATAATCCGCATAATGATGATCATCATTCGGACTTACAAGAATGGCAGAGTTTATATAAATATCTCCATCACCTTCCTCATATGTGAATTCTCTATTTTCTCCAGGATTATCTTGGAAATGTAATATTAAAGTCTTTTTTGTGATAACCATAATTTTCTGTTTTTTATTATTGGAATGAATTTAAAATTCTTGAGAAGAATGGGTAGATTTGTTGATTTGCGTAGTTGCTTATAGTTTCGTCTACTGTTCTTCTTCCTTCCTTCGTTAAATTCGGAGCTTTAATAACAAGTTTTCCTCCATATGTTGTATCATCTTTTTGTAAGTTGAATTCAACACTAGGAGATACATTATCTCCTCGGCCACTGATGGATCTTAACTTGTCGGCTAGCGACATTGTTATGATATTTGTATTTCCAGAAGCATCAATATCCGTCTCTGTATATTCGATATTATCTGCGCTGTGTTTATACTGAGAATTACTGTCGGATATATGTGTATAAAGTCCAGCCGCTGACAGTGTTTCCTGTAAAACTACAGATGTCATATCACTCTTTACATTATCAAGTATAGTTGTTACTGAGTCATTTGTACTCAAATTATCTGGGAATGATACGATTACAGAGTTACTCCATTCCGATTTAAGTGGTGAGTAAGGGTATCCAGCTTCAGATATAGATCTAACTTTCAATTCAACTTTTTCACCAGATCTTATAGGAATATCAACTTGGTTTATTGTAACATGTGTTCCGTCTAGTGTTTCAGATTTCCATTCGAATGTATCGGTGTCCTCATTATATTGTTTATCGAGTATTGGTGATGATGCTATAGACCAGTCTGTGAAAACACCACTTTCTGTTGTAGCATTTGATGAGTCCGTATAATCGAATGTGTTCAGTTTAGCACCAGTTTCATCAACGTGCAGATATCTGTACATTGTCTCAAATCCGATAATACTTTGCTTTCCTATTTTTTGATCCTCTATTGAGTATTGTGGATCAGGAATAGCAAAGAATCCTCTGACGTGATATTTTGGTGTATAATTAATAGCACCAGCATCATTAAGCAACGTATTAAGTTCATCTACAAGTGAACTGAACTGAGTAGTAAGGTTATTGAGTTTTTCTGTGTCTGAATTTATAGAGTTTGTTATTATATCACGTCTATTAGCATCATACTCGGTTATAAGTTTATTCTTGTTTGATGAAATTGTATTACGTGTCGCTGTTATATTAGATTTAACGGATGCTATTTCTGAAGTGATAGATGTGTATCTTTCGCTATCGAGAGTTGCATTAAGTTGTGTATTAATTTGTACAACACGTAAATCACCTTCATTTAATATAGGAGCAGAAGGAATCTTTCCTCCGTATGCTGGTATTCTTCCTTCTTTAACCTGAGCTATCCACATTCTACCAAAGTCGGCCACGTTCTTCACATAATATGTAAAGAGATTCATATCTGAATCCTTACTGTATATCAGTGTATTTGTTTCAAATACTACTGGATTTGACCATTCTCTTGAAAGAAGATTAAATTTTTCATTTACGCCTTTGATGTAGACAATGTTTATTTCATCTATTCCTATACCTACGCTTACAACCTTTTCTTTGAATGGATCATTATAGAATTCAAGGACATCATATAATCCAATTGTATCGTAACCTACATTGTATTCCAATTTAACTCTCATCTCTTGTTGATTAATTTCCTTAATCTTGAAAAGAGAGTTATTAAATCTTAAATAATCGTCAACTTGTAGAACATGTCCAGCTTCATCGCTTTTACCATTATCATCAACTGTAGCGTAGTTAATGGTTGACAAATAGTACCATGTTGCATTTAAACCAGTTTCTTGATTTTTTATAAGATTTATACCAGTAACCTGGAACTCACCATTAAACTTTTCGTATGTTAATGGTAATTTTATCTCATCTTTATCTTCTTTGTAAGTTATATAATTATCCTCAAGGAATTTTATCATCTCTCCGTAAGGTAGAGTTGTATTCAAAATATCAGATTTAACACTGTCATTTAATCTTTCCTGATTTGTATCAATAATGATCCTAGTGACATAGACTCTATCTGAATCTTCTTCTATTTTTCCAGCTAAATCAATTTTAACGTTGCATCTTGGGTATTGTAGACTCTCAAAGAACCAGTTAGGATCTATATCAAACTGACTAACACTACCTAAATTTTCTATAGTGTTGGCTGGTCTTGATATTGTTTCGACATTTATTTTTCTATATGTTCCGTCACCAGTCTCTATAACACCTTTTCCAGCAGTAAATCTGGAAATTGTTCTTTCTGCTCTTTCAACCCTATTTACTATATTCTGATATGAAGGTAGAACAACATCATCTGTAACAACAACTTCAGCGTTATTGCCAGTAATAGTTTCGTTCATGGCCTGAGCTACATCAAGCATATCACTTGCTGCCTTTGTTAATTGAGCCATGTTTTCGGAATAACTGTTTGTATTAGCCATCTTCTGTATAGATGTTTTTATCTTTTCACTATTTATCTGAAAAGAACGATTATGTACATTTTTTAAATGAAATAAAAATGATCGACCCTTTATAAAGATCGATCATCATATATTATGGATATTTTGTTATACTATATTGTTTGTGTTTTTGAACGAGAAACTTGATCATAATAGTTTGCTATGGTTTCAGGTTTTATAGATGTTGTCTATGTTATACCAGATGTCCTCGAAACAAGTAAAGCTATAATAGATATTACATCAATATAATTATTTTCGTTTATACTTGTTTTCATTGTGTTTGCTATTTTTAATGGAACTCCAGATAAACCAGATTCGTCTATTTCCATATTAACTTTTCCTGTAGTGTAATTATATGAAACTCGTATGCAATTCAACACCATTTTTGCTGTTGATGGCGTAACATCATATGAATATGTTCCTTCTTTTTTGTATATTTCTGATGCGGTGTATGGGAAATTTCCGTTTTTTATATTAGATATATCTGATTCTATTCCGTCTATTTTCTCCATAGTTGTAGAAACGAGCTGCTTGATGTCTTTACTGTCTTTAGACATAGAGTAAAGTGTTTTAGCATTCTCTTTCATTGTTGTTACGGCTGCTGTCAAATTTCTCAAAACATCATTAAAGTCTTCAGACATACTGTATCCAGCGGTAGAGTTATCATTAACTGTAATATCTCCACTATATGCAGTAGAAGGTTTAACGTTTATTCGGAATGAGTATGATGAACCATTTTTGTTTGCACCAGATTTAGCCTTTAATATTGATGGAAAATAGAACATTCCATCAATTTCTGATGATTCGATAGCACCATCAAGGATATAAAGACCATATGCATTAGTTGCTAGTCTTTTCGTCTTGTGAGCATCATATATTGAATAATATACCAATATAGCATTAAATCTGAAATCGTCATACATTTCTTGTTCGATCTCTTGATTTGATGTGTTGCCCATTCCTATATCATCATAAGTTAATGAACTGTTTTCATAGTATGTTCTAAGTTTGTTTATATCAAATTCAACTTCAAACTTATCATAATCTTTGTTTTCACTTACTGTATATGTTGCATATGATGAATATTCAGAATCAGACTTCGAAATAGGGGATATACCAGTTGATTTTATAACATCATGAGAATTGTAATTAAAACTTTGATATGATTGATTTTCATCATTTATTGTTAAATATCCTACCGATGGTAATTCTTCTGGTTCACCTATCCATTTTGCTGTTATTTTATAGTCAACTTTTTCTGTTTCAATTACTTTAAATTGGCGTTCAGTTGATGTTTCTGTTATAATAGTACCGTATGACGGATATATAAAATCGTTACTAGTCATATGAAAATTAACAACATTATCTGATTCTATCTGTGTTATTTCTGATTCATCTATATTTTCAATCCATCTGTTCACATTTGTTCCTTCATATGATGTTTCAATGTAGTTTTCATCTATTACTTTTTTGAAAAGAACACGCATCTGTCCATATGATGATGGAATTTGTACAAACGTTTCATTATATAATCCGCTATCATCTGTTCTTTGTGAACCAGCCGATATTGCACCAAATGCTTTAGCTATAGCCTTTTCCTTTTTTTCATATATATAATTACCGTCTGTAACGAATCTGTCATCATCATTCTTCATTCTACCAAAAAGCCATTTCCAGAATGATCTTTCTGATACTGTTTTATTTGATGCATAATTGTAATTGTCCTGGTTTCTTAATACGGTTTCAAAGTTTAGGCAATAATTTTGGAATTGATCTGCAAAAATAAAGTCACCTTGTGTGCTTGAATCAATAGTATACTCAGATGAACTATAATCCATCTCACTTGTTAGATTCAAGAAAGTCTTGTCCGTATCTAGATCATTTGCAAAATTGGGTATATCTAACAGAACATAATGGGAAATTTCAACACTGTTATGACTTTCATTTATATTTAGACCAATATCTTCCATAGCAGAGCCGAATGTATAAAATGTTCCACCCTGTTTTCTTGGCATTATAATTGGTGTTCTAAGTTTCTTTGACATTTTGAAATTAATTAGTTATTTTTATAGCTACCAAGGTCAACCCAACGTTTTGTTTCCTCATCTCTTTGATAAATGTGAAGGTTTGATGCACATAAGTACATAACACCATCAGTTACAGTGGTATCGAACCAATCGTATTCGTGTGTTTCTGGATCTTCATCCCATACTGTAACACCAAACTCAGAAAGAACTTTACATCCATATTCTGGATTTGTAGGTCTGATCATGCAGAAATCAGCATAAAGAGGCCAAGGTTGGAATGGGTATGTTCCAAGAGAATCAATCTGATCTTTTGAGATGTTACTTATAGAATTTATCTTCTTTTCTATTTTATCAAGTATTGTACCAATATCATTGTAATTATACATTACACCATCAGATCCTTTGAATCGAAGATTCTGAGCAACGATGGTTGTTGCGTCTATATAACTAGCTTCCAATTTTGATATATTCTTTAAATGTATATCACCGTTGTCAGCAGTATAGAAACTAAAAATACAATCACATATAGTATTGAAAGCTTCATTCAGCATTCTTGGAAGATCAGCGACAAAATTCTTTATTGAGAAATTTGTGCATTTTGATCTAACTTCTGATTCTTTCATTGTTTATCGTTTTATCTTTTTCACTATTTATCTATAAATTATGATTAAGTAAATTTTTGAAATGCATTTTTAATTCGATAAATATTCGTAACGAAGTTTTAATCAATTTCGATAGTTTAACGTATAATAATATAAAGAGTATAGTTTATAATAACATTAATATTTATAAAAATTCATGATATGTTTTTATATAATATATAAAAATAAAAGAAACAAAACGTAATATATTATTACAAGATTTAGGTACACATAAAAACTTCTATATTAAGTCGTTGGAATATATTATGATTTAAAAATCCAATACTATATAAACTTTTTCTATATGAAACACATACAGAGTTTTCAAGACGTTTTTCGAAGACTAGTCTAATATAAAATTTTATAACAATTTTGATATGATTAATAAAAAAACACGATCTGAAAAAAGATCCAATGACTTAGCAAGATTGAAGCGACTGCTAAAAAACGGTGTCGTTGAATTTAGCTACAAGAAAAAGGATGGAAGTGTAAGAAAAGCAAAAGGAACTCTTAAGGATGAACTCATTCCAGAAACTGATAGGGATGATGAAAGAAAGAAAAACCTAAGTAAAGAATGCTTCTATTACTTTGATTTAAAACGAGATGATTTCCGATGTTTCCTTAGAGATAATTTTTTAGAAATCAAGGAGAAGAAAGATAGAAAATAAACAATAAAAACAATTATAGAAAAATGGCAAAGAAAACATCAACAAAATCTACAGGTGGATCGATATTTGATATTGTGAAAAGTTTTGATGAATCGGCAGAGATTCTTGGTAAAAGTAAGACAGCAGTTATCAGTGACTATATTGATACTGGTAGCTATATTCTTAATGCTTGCATATCTGGTTCACTTTTAAAGGGCGTTCCTGCTGGAAGATGTACTGTTTTGGCTGGAGATCCTGGAACTGGAAAAACGTTCCTCGCTATAAGTGTATGTAGAAATGCTCAAAAGAAAGGATATACACCGATATATTTGGATTCTGAATCTGCTATAGATCTTGAATTTGTTAAACGTCTTGGATGTGATCCAGATAATTTTATCATAAAACAGGTTACAACAGTTTCAGAAGTATCGACTTTTATTGCTCGTACATGCAAATCTGTGTTAGATCTTCCAGAAAACGAAAGACCTAAACTTATTTTTGTTCTTGATTCTCTTGGAAACTTAACATCAGATAAAGAGTTAAATGATACAATAGATGGAAATGACAAGAGAGATATGACAAGAGCACAAGCGGTAAAGGCTTTATTTAGAACTAATGCAACAGCATTAGGAAAAATACAAGCACCTTTTATTGTAAATGCACATATTTATAAAACACAGGATCTTTTTGCAAAAACAATTGTCTCTGGTGGATGTTTGGTTCCAGAAGAAAAGATCATAACAAAAAATGGAATAAAATCTATAGAAAATATAGTTGTTGGTGATCAAGTTTTAACGGTTGATGGAACATTTAAGGATGTTGTGAAAACGTTTATTTATGAAAAACCAACAATCAAATTTACATTCGAAGGAGGAAAAACAATAGAGTGTAGCGAAGATCATAAATTTTTGGTTGGAGAAGATCCAACAGTTGAAGAAAACTGGAAAGTAGCAAAAGATTTAAATGAAAATGATTTCGTTTATGAAATTGTTTCTGATGGTATTTAAAAATTATTTTTACCTCCAGAATTAGTGATAGTTTTTTAAGGATAAAAAATTTTTGAAAACAGAAAAATTAATAAGATAAATGAATCAATACAGAAAATTAAAAATACTACAGAAAGTAGAATCATGTTGTAGTAAAAAGGTGTGTGATTTGTGTGTTGATAAAAATCATACATATATTTCAGAAAACGGTATTATTAATCATAATTCTGGAATAAATTTTAACGCTTCAGTAACACTTCTATTATCAACAGCAAAACTTGATGATAAGCAATCTGATAAGATAGCTGAAAATAAAGTTGGTGAATTTACGAAAACGGGTGTCGTTGTAACAGCAAAGCCAGAGAAGTCAAGATTCACAATTCCACAGAAAGTTAAATTCCAGATACCATTCTTTAAAGCACCAAATCCTTATGTTGGTCTTGAATCATATATAACTTGGGATAATTCTGGTATAATGAGAGGAAAACTCATTACGGATAAAGAATATAATAAACTTTCTGATCTTGAAAAGAATCTTTGTTGTGAGATGAAGGATTCTGAAGGAAAACTTTGTTACGCTTATCCAAAAGAAACATCAAAGAACATTGTTGTGAAACATCTTGGTTGTGAGTTACCTGCTGTAGAATTATTCTCATCGAAAGTTCTCACCGAAGAAGTTTTAAGAAACCTGGATGAAACTATTATCAAGCCAAGTTTCGAGTTACCGTCAAATTCTGGTAATGATGACATTGAGGAACTCTTAAATATTGATGATGGAGAATAAATTTGAAGCTATAGAAAACAAATTTACAGAAAGACGTGATTATTGGATCAAATGGATAGAGGATATGAACAATAGCCTTAAATCTATTGATACGGTTGTCAATCTTCAGGGTGTTGTTTATACAAAAAGACAGGAGGCTGTGGAGAATTATCATTCTCTTGCGGCAACTATTGCTAAATACTCTAAGAAATATAAAGAAAATTCTGCAAGATTGTATAAAGACATCCGTCTTATGAAAACTGCACAAGGTGCTGCAACTTTCATGTTTACAACAGAATCTGCAATAAGAGAACAGATAGAATCTCAACTTTCAGATGATAAATATCTAATAGATATTATGGAGTCTCATCTTGGATATCTTGATAATACGATTAAAACTATTGATGGAATTATATTTGCAATAAACAATCGTATTAGAATTGAAGAAATAAAGATAGGTAAAAACTAATGAATACTCAAACGTATAAGAAAAATCACCCACCAAAACATATAATGGAAAATGATTCTGGGAAACCACATCAAGGTATATACGTTCCACAGAATCCAGAGAAAGTTATAGGTGGTGATATCATATATAGATCTGGATGGGAACTTGCGTTTGCTCAATGGTGTGATAGAAATACATGTGTTGTTGAATGGGGTGGTGAGCCAATGTGTGTACAATACAGAAACCCAGCTGGCGTTGACTTTGATGCATGCAAGAAATTTGGCGCTAATCCGCAGGATCCAATGAATTGGCCAGTGGCAAATTATTACCCAGACTTCTATGTTAATCTTAAAAACGATGAAGGTGACGAATTAAAGCTTATTATAGAAATTAAGCCTAAATATCAAACTGAACGTCCAGTGTCTTCGCTTTATGGATCAAAGCTTAAAGAACAGAAAGCATATGTGAATGCTGTAAAGACATATCTTCAGAACAAAGCTAAATGGGAAGCTGCTATAAAATGGTGTGAAGAAAAAGGATTTGAATTCAAAGTGTATACAGAGGATACTCTAGAAAAAATGGGTATTATTTAGAAATGAAATATCTTGAGACTTATATGAATTCTGATAGAGGTCAAATAGAGAAAGAAGCATTTGACTTTCTTATTACAGATCTTCTATCAAGAAATTTAAGAGGTGTTGATAAACAGAGAACACTTACAGCACATAACATGGAAGATTCACTTAAAAATCAATTCGTACCTTCTATGTTCTATCTTCTTATGTATGCTAAATCTGATAAACCAGAGGTAATAGGAAAAAATGAATTTTATGATGTGTGCCCTCTTATCATGTGTCTTAATGCGAATAATAAATTTGTAACTGGCCTTAACTTCAATTTCATACCTAATGATGTTAGAGCGAGAATAATGGATCTGATAGTAGAAAGTAATCAGAAGTTCTATCATGAAATGGAAACAAGTAACATCAATAGTATAAAGGCAAACAATCCATTAGGATCGATGCTTATATCAGATAAAGGTGTATCATCATTTTTGTTATTTGTAAAATCAAAAACTGGATTAGATATTTCTAAATGTGTAAGAACATATTATAGAAAGAATATCATGAATGTAAGGCTTATTGAATATGATGAGTGGCGTTATATACCATATTTGTCGTTTAAGGACTCAATTAGAGGTTCAAGTCTAGCAAGTGTTCAACGTGATGTAATTATTGGAAGTGATGCTTAACAGATAAATAGTTAAAATAATAAAAGACATTATAGATGCCTCGATATATATTAAAATCGCTTGGTTCTAGTATTGCTCAAGTAAATCAGGGAGCAAATAGAGCGTTTGAGAGAAACCTTCTCAATCTTAGTGCTCTTGGAATAAAATGGAATAGCTCTTTAATAAAGCAGATAAGAACGAATGATGATTTCGATGCTGCAAATGATACAGGTCTCGGTAATGTAAACCGTTCAATGTTTGCTGGTGATGATTTGTTTACAAGACAGTACGAAAATCTTGCTGGAAATAACAAGTTCATAGCATTCTACGATCAGACTTACCAAATGAGAAGAGACTTTCTTCGTAAATTTGCTTTGCAGGGTGAGATTGATTATGTGTTGGATACTATTGCAGATGAAGTGATAGTTAATGATGAGATGCATTATTTTGCATATCCGAACACAAAGCAACTAAGATCAATACTGAAGCCAGAACATGGTAAGAAGATAGTTGATGAGATAAATGCATCATATAGAAGAATTTATCACATGTTCCACTTTAATGAATCTAACGACGCATGGCACTATGTGAAGAAATTTCTCGTTGATGGATTCCTTGCATTTGAGATCATATATTCAGATAAGAAGTCAAATAAAAATGTTGCATCTGATATTATTGGATTCAAGGAACTTGATCCTATTACTTTACAACCAGAAATAAGAATTAATAGTAAAGGTCAAGAATATAAAGTGTGGGTTATTAATAAGGGTGATAAGCAGAATGAAAGGGAACTTCTTGACACAAATGTAATTTATATTTCATGGGCTAAGACTAATTTCGTATCACATTTTTCATATTGTGAACGTCTTATTCGTTCATTTAATATGCTCAGAACACTTGAGAATAGCCGTATAATATGGAATCTACAGAATGCGCAAAAGAGAATAAAGATTGTTGTTCCGATTGGAACCGAATCCGACCAGGTTGCGAGGACAAGACTTAGACAACTTGAAGCGTATTATAAGGAAGATATAGTTGTTGATAATATGTCTGGTGAAATCACTGTTAATGGGCAACCTAAGTTCACATTTGCAAAGACTATGGTTTTCCCATCAAAGGAAGGAACCACAACAGAGATAAGTGAGATTGGTATAGAGGGACATGACATGAATTCTACTGAACAACTTAAGTGGTTCTGGCAGAGATTCATGATTGAATCAAAACTTCCAAAAGATCGTTTTAATATGATCTTTGATGGAAATGAAATGTCAGCTATTCCAGACAATAGCAATATGACACGAGAAGAATACAGATTCTCTCTGTTCATAAATCAGATTAGAGATATTTTCCAGGAAATAGTAATAAAACCAACATGGCTTCAGTTCTCACTTCATAATCCTTCTTTTGCTGGAAATGATGTTATTAAGAATTCATTAGGTCTTGATTTTGTTGAGGAAAATATTTTTAAACTTGGAAAGGAGAATGCTGTTCTTCAAATTTCATCACAAATTATACAAACTCTTTCTGGATTAAACGGTACAGATGGAAAACCTGTATTTCCTATGAAGTATTTGTGTCAGAAATACCTTAACATCAATGATGACGAATGGAAGCTTATCGACAAGATGAAAAAACAGGAGGAAGAAGAAGCTCAGAATTCTGGAGCACAAGGTATAGAAGGACCTGATACTGGATTTGGAACAGGATCTGAATTTGGATTTGGAGGAGAATCTGGAGGATTTGGTGAAGGTGCAGGTGGTGGGTTTGAATCTGAACCAGAACCAGCACCAGAACCAGAAATGTCAACAGAACCAGAACCAGCACCTGAGCCTACTATATAAAACAAAAAGGTTGGATTTTATGTCCAACCTTTATTTTTTAATCTAAGCATATATAATCGTTTAAAAGACCAGGATACTTTGAAATAATTGAGTTTCTTGTTTTTGCTAAGTCGCTTTCGTAGTTAGGATTCGATGCATATCTATGACCGTTATGGTTTACAAAATTTTGCAAAAGTTGGTCAATTTCCTTTTTTCCATTCATCAAATAGTCTCTTTTGATTATTTTTATAAATGGAATAATAGATGAATCTTGATCTGCGTACTTTACAACATCTCTTCCGTCATCATATGCACCAATAGAAAACATACTGTTTGTTTTTTGTGCTCTTTTTGTTGTGCCAAAATGCGATTCTATTTGTAATTGGGCTAATAGTAATGGTAAATCATATCCATACTGATATGAAGCAAGAACTAAGTTGTCTGGGTTAAATCTCAAGTCTGATAATGTTTTACCGTGTTTAGATAGAATATCTGAAATATATTCCTTAACAAGTTTCTCCTTTTTAACTATATTTTTATAGTCTATATTGTTTATTCCATATGGATTATTATATTCTATCATGTTATCTTCTTTCTTTGATCCATTTTTTGGAAGATCCATAATAGATGATCCAGCAATAATACCAGCTCCTATTAAAGCGGCTAATTTCTTTTTGCTGAATCCTTCATTTAATAACCGTTCTGCGCCATATCTTTCAACAAGAACGGTGAGTTTGTTTTCATCTATATTAGAAAGTTTTTTCAGATCATGTTTGTTATTAATCATACCAGAAAAGTATTATAATTCTTTAATATTAGACTAGTCTTTAAAAACACCAGTCATACACCCCCAGCAAACATCACTAAGTCCTTTTGTTGTATATCCTGGTTTGAATCCATATGATGTGGATGCTTGAAAACATTTGCTTGAATTATATTTCTTGTCTAGTTCATTTCTCATACTAGCATAACTTCCAGGTTGATTTGGGTTAAGGTTTCCCTGTGGGACCATTTTACCACAATTAACATCAACAAGTTTCATATCGTTGTTTTTCATTTGTCAACATATAGTTTTTTATTATTTATCTTAAACGTATTTCCGAATTGCAAAATAAGTTGTATATTTGCAACATGATAAAATATTTTAATAAATAACTCACGCATAAAATAAAAAATAAAAGGATGAGTTTTTTAAATAACAAATGGTTTAGAGCTGCTATACCAGCATTATTTATACATGCTTGTATAGGCAGCGTTTATTGCTGGAGTCTACTAAAGGGAGAAATGGCTTCAGACATAGGATGTTCTGTATCGTCAATAGAGTTTGCATTCTCTCTTGCTATTTTCTTTCTTGGCATGTCAGCAGCATTTGGTGGAGGATTTGTAGAAAGAAATGTAAAATTTGCATCGGTTACATCTCTTGCATGTTTTGTTTCTGGTTTGTTAGGATCCGTTCTATCAATAAAATTACATAGTTCAACTGGACTTATGTTAAGTTATGGGTGTCTTATGGGTATAGGACTAGGTATAGGATATCTTTCACCAGTAAAGACATTAATGCTATGGTTTAGTGAACATAAAGGATTAGCAACTGGTATAGCTATATCTGGTTTTGGTTTATCAAAGGTTCTATTTTCTCCGTTTATTACATGGTGTAATGGTGCTTATTGTGTATGTACAACATTATCGTTAATGGCTGCAATATCTGTTGTTTTGATGTCTGTTGCAGCATATTTGATTAGAAAACCAGATGGATGGGTTGAACCAAAAACAAAACTCAGTATATCAGAGAGCTGGCATATAATAAAAGATCTAACATACTTAAAAATATGGTTTATATTCTATATTAACATTACATGTGGTCTTGCTCTTATTTCGTTTGAAAAAAATTTAGGATTATCTGTTGGTATAGCTAGTGTAGGATTATTAGCGTCATTGACAGCGTTATTTAATACATTTGGAAGATTTTGTTATTCTACAGTATCAGATTATCTGAAGAAGAAAGAAATTATATATATGATTATTTTTGGATCTTCTGCTATATCAATAATACTTGGTATGTCTCTTATGACAATGCTTCCTATTGTAATTTTACTTTGTGTTATCAATGCTGGTTATGGTGGAGGATTTTCTACTCTTCCAACGTTGCTTCAGAGTAAATTTGGAATGGAAAAGATAAGCACTATACATGGTTTTGCTCTATCTGCATGGGCTTGGGCTGGATTATCTGGAAATCAGTTATCAAATTTAATAATAAACAGAATGAATCTTTCATATGAATATCTGTTTGTTGTTCTTCTTGTTTTGTATGTAACAAGTTTTATTGTAACTCTTAATCTTAAAAAGTCTTTACATTAAATAATTATAATTATGCAAGTAATAAATTTAGCTGACAAAAATAAAGAACTAATTGAAGCTCTTGTTGAAGAACTTAATGATGCTAACCATCGTTATTATGTTCTTAATGTACCTATCATGTCGGATTATGATTTTGATATGAAGTTGAAAGAGCTTGAGAAACTAGAGAAAGAATCAAACTATATTCTTCCTTATTCTCCAACACAACGTATTGGTTCTGATTTACAAAAAGAATTTAAAAATGTAGATAGAACTCGTGTCATGGGTTCTATTGCAAATGTTTATGTAATTGACGAATTGAAAGAGTGGCTAGATCAGTTTGATCCTATGTCAACTTCTTTCTTGCTTGAACCTAAGTATGATGGAACTTCGTGTTCTCTTATATATGAGAATGGTGTTCTTGTAAGTGCATCAACACGAGGAAACGGATATACTGGTTCAGATATAACAGAAAATGTTAAGACGATTAAAAATATACCGTTAAAACTTAAAGTTAATCAAACAGGTGTAACAAACTATTGGAATTATGAAAATATATATGTTCCAGACAAAATTGAGATACGTGGAGAAATTTTAATGCCAAAATCTGTTTTCAAGAGATTAAACGAAGATAGAAAGAAAAACGGTCTTGAATTGTTTGCAAATGAACGTAACGCAGCAGCTGGTTCACTTAAACAATTGGATCCAAAGGTTACAGCAGAAAGACAGCTTATTTTTAAGCCATATGGTGTGTTTTGTGATGTTAATAGTTTCAATCAAAGCTATTTGAAATTCCAGCATTGTGCTCTTGATGTTGCTGAAATTTTCGGTTTCGATAAACCAGCATATTGGAGGGCAACGGATACACAGACAGTTATAGAACTTTTATATGGTTTTGAAGAAAATTTCTTATACAAACAGGATTACTGTATGGACGGATGTGTTGTAAAGGTTAATTCTCTTGAACAACAAGAAAATATAGGATACACACAGAAAGTTCCAAAGTGGGCAAAAGCTTTTAAGTTCAAGCAGGAACAAGCATCAACTAAACTTATCAATGTTGAGCTTCAGATTGGTATGTCTGGACAAATTAGTTTCGTTGGTATTCTTGATCCAGTTGAAGTTGATGGTTCTGAGATTTCAAAAGTGACACTTAATAATATGGATTATATTCACAATATGGATATTCATATTGGTGACTATGTATTCGTACAGAAAAATGGGGCCGTGATACCTGGAGTGGTTGGTATAGATTATTACAGGAATGAAGATGAAGGTGTTGATCGTGTTGAAATTGAAGCACCAGAGGTTTGTCCTTTCTGTGGTTCAAAATTAGTCAAAAAAGACGCTGATGGTGCACATTATTATTGTGTTAATCGTCATTGCAGAGAAAAGAATATTCAAAGAATAAATCACTTTTGTAAGAAAGAGTGTATGAATATTGACGGTATTTCTATAAAGACTATAAGAAAGATGTATGATCTTGGTATTATAGAAACTTGGCAGGATTTATATTCTCTTACTTATGAGGTTCTTGTTAATGATGGATTTGGTGAAAAGACAGCAAAGAATATTATAGATCAAATTGAAAAATCGAAATCAAACCCTCAATATCGTATTCTTATGTCTCTTGGTATACCTATGATTGGAAGGGTAACATCAAGAAAGCTTATTGATGTTTTTGGTTCAATTAACAATCTTAAAAACGCTACACTCGAAAGTGTGTCCGCCGTTGATGGTGTTGGTGATGTAGCCGCTATGGAGCTTACCAGATATTTTGTAGAAAATAGTTCTGAAATTGATAACATAACAAATTTATTTAAAAAATCAGTAGAAAAGAAAGAAGTTGTAAAAGAAATAACAGCAAAGTCTCTAATTCCGACATCAAATGTAAATAATACAAATAAGATTGTTGACGTAAATAACGATTCTGTTAAATCAGTTATAACGGATAATAAAGAAAAGAACAGTATTGTTGGTAAACGTTTCCTTGCTACTGGAAAGTTGAGTAATTTTTCAAGACAATCAATTATGGATTCTGTTGAGGAACATGGAGGAATCTATGCATCTACTATAGGAATTAACCTTGATTATTTGATTGTCGGTGAAAATGCTGGAGCAGCTAAAATTAAAAAAGCAAAAGAATTAAACATCAATATGATTGATGAAAACGAGTACATTAATATGATTTCTTAGTTATCATATAATACATTAAACGATGGATTGATCAAAAAATAAAAAAGATAGATCCTTTCTTATTTGGATTAAAAGTTGTATATTTGCAACAGAATGAATATAAATAAGCCAAAATCTCCAGGAATAGAAAAGATCAATGAACAAATTGATATTGTTGCTATGGAATCTTTCGGTCCAACTTTTAAATTTAGACCAAATCAGAAAGAAGCTGTAGCAACAACTATTGATAATTGGTTAAATGGTGTTGATAATGTTATTATATCAGCACCTACTGGATCTGGTAAAAGTATTACAGCATTAACCATAGCTGGAGTTCTTACAAAATTCTATGATATGACTGGATATATTTTAGCATCAGATTTGAACCTTATAGATCAATATTCAAGAGACGTTGAAAAATATTTTCCAAATTGGAGTGTCATAAAAGGACAACAGAATTATCAATGTATAGTTAATGGCTTTAATTTTAGTTCTGGTGCATGTAAGCTTAAAGGGTGTAAATCTTATGGAGATATTAAGAAAAAGTTTCCAGAGTGTTATTCAGAATGCCCGTATATAAAGGAAAGAGAAAAGGCAATGCATGCAGATCTATTGGTTTGTACTTACTCATTTTGGTTAATTCAACAAAACATTGTAAAGAAATTATTAGGTGAACAAGCACCATTTACAGAAAGAAATTTTACAATATGTGATGAGGCTCATAAACTTGTTGGAATAGTACAAAATCATTTTTCTCCAGCTATGAAACCTGATGATATAGGTAAAATGAAAAATATAGCTGAATTCGGACTTGATAACGACACGATTGTTGATGAAATTGAAGTAATTAGAAGAAAAATTGTTTCATCGTCAGACAATTCGTCTATTCTTGAATATCTTGAAGAATACAACGGAAAGATGAAGGTTATAAGTGATGGTATAGATACTATCAAACGAGATATTTCCGTAAAAACAGATAACAATGAACCTTTATCTAAAGAAGATAGAACTTCTGTGTATAATTGCGAATTTTTAGAAAATCATATTAGTTCTTTTTCTGATTATGTCGAAATAATAAAGAGTGTTGGTATACACAACATGGTAAAGAATTATGATGATCTTAGTCCAGATAATATAACATTTAATTGTATTGATGAATCTTATCTTATGAATAAGCATTTTCATACTCATTGTAAGAATAAGATGTATATGTCTGCTACAATCGGTGAAGCTGATGCCTTTGCTAAAGACTGTTCATTTTCTGTGTACGATTCAATAGAAATACCATCCACTTTTGATTTTACATACTCTCCTATATTTTATATTCCAGATTACAGATTATCATATAAAGAGAAAGAACAAAATTTACCAAAAGTTGCAGAGTTAATTGAAGCCACGATAAATATGTACGCTGGTAAGAGAGGTATAATTCAAACTGGAAGTTATCAGTTTGCGAAGCAACTTATAGATTATGTTGGACCAAATGTAAGACAAAGACTGATATTATATGATGACACGAAAGGGAAAACAGAAGCTATAGAATATTTCAAATATTGCAATGACAAGGTTCTTGTTGGTCCAAGTCTTATAGAAGGTTTATCGTTTGATGATGATCTTTGTAGATTTCAAATAATAATGAAGGTCCCATATCCAAGCTTGGCTGATAAATTTGTAAAAGCTAAAAAAGATATTAATCCTTCGTGGTATAGTAATACTACAGCCATATCTATTCTTCAGGGTGTAGGTAGAGGAATAAGAAATGAACACGATTGGTGTGTAACTTTTATATTTGATGGATGTTATTCGTATTTGTTGCAGGATTCATACAAAATGTTCCCTGATGATTTTATCAGAAGAATACAAGTTATACCACCAACATCAATAGTACAAAATAATTAATTATTTACAGAAATGAGTAATATTGCAAAATCTTCAGAAATGCCTGAACCTCAGGTTATAAATTATGGTCAACATTATAAGTTGTCTGATTTGTTTATTAATGATCTTAAGAAAGTTTTATCTGATGTCGCATATGTTGATGCACAAAAATTTTTTGATAAAATTGACAAAACAGAAAACAGAGTAATGCCTATTGCACAGGTTAATGAGTTAGTAAGAGATCTATCGTATCTTCCATATAAAGTTGTTGCTCCATTTATGACGGTTATAAACAACAAGGAGAATTTCTTAAAATATTTTGTTCCAACAGAGCCTAAAAAACAATAATAGAAAATAAAGATAAGTCTATGTCTAACAAAAACACTATATTTAATCCAGGTCATGTGGTTGATCCTATTGAACAGAGGAAAAAGCAGAAAGATGATAATAAGGATATCCAACTTTTAGCGAAGAAATTCATTGAAGATCATAGCGAGAAAAATTTTAATGCTCTTATGAAACGATGTTCTTGGGGATTAAGAACTTATATTTTTGGTATGACTGGTAGTAAAGAAGATACAGAAAATATATTAAGTATCACAATGGAACATGTTTATTTTAGAATAGATACTTTCAAGGATGATGCTGGCAAGTTTTCTACATGGATGTATAGAATCGCACATAATGACACAGTTACTTATTTTAGGTATGGAGGATATAAGAGTAAAATAAACACAGTAAATATTGATCTTTCTGATGTACATGAGCGTATAGTATCTTCCGATGAAGGGTGTACATTTGATGATATGTTTTCGGATGAGGAAATTGAAAATATGTCATTTGATGGAAAAGAATTCAATACATATACAAAATCTAAAGTGTTATCTGATATATATGATGCATCAATTGAGTGTATGGGATATTTACCAGATCATTTGATGGTTGTAATGAAAGAGAGATATATAAATCAGAAGAAGGTTGATACAATTGCTGAAGAAAATAAAATATCCTCTGCAAGCGTTAAAAATTGGATCCGAAAGGGTTGTTCTGAACTTGCAAATGAAGTTAAACTTAGAAATAAAGAATTGTACAGAATCTTTGATGAAATGAGAAATAGTTAAGAACATGGGATTTGATATATATGATAATAAGATAGTTCAGGCGTTTATGGATTTTAAGAATTTTTTTAAATTCAAAAAAGATATAAGCCGTGAATTAAGTGAGCCAAAATCAGGAATGAATACTTTAGGTATTAAAAGAAATTGGATTGGAAACATTTTATATGTTCAGATTAATTGTACTGACTCTGATTTAAGGAACGCTGATTATAACTTTGATCGAATGGTTATGACTAAACTTAAACCATTTGTTCAGTATCTTGGAAAAGATCTTGGGTGGAGCGACTATCTTGTCCCACAAGTTAGTAATTTTGTAGATGAAAACGACAATCCATCTTTATCATATGGTGTATTATTTGTTTTCACTGGATATAGTTTAACATTAACGAAACTATTATATACTTTTCTGTTTATAATAGGGCTTATATTTGTTGGAATTTGGGCATTATGTCATTTCGTATAGATAGATATAGAAATGTATACACAAAATATCAAAAGTTTCCTTATCAAAAATTATCAGGAACAAAAACAATGGTGTATACTGGAAAGATAATAACAGGTGTAAAAGGTATTCCAGAAGGATATGATAGCAAGAAGGACTATTATTTTAGTTGTGATTGTGATTATCCAGGATGGAGAGAAATAATTAAAGTTTAAAACATATTTAAAAATAAATTTATAGATATAAATGAGTAAGAAAACAGACAAGAATGAAGCTAATGTTGTCGATCAGACAGCAAAGCTTGAAGAGGAACGTAGAAAAGCAATTGCTGAATTTAATGTTCAGAATATGGGGAAGTTCTGGATAGATCCAGATAAGGTTCCTACAGATGAAGACATTGAGAACGTAAAGAAGGAATTCGAGGAAAGAACAAAGGCACTTCAGGAGAAAAAGGATTATCTTGTAGCTGACAAGAGTAATGCTCTACGTGTTGCTAAGTTCATGAAGGATTTTAATGATAATTCTGTATGGAGTCAGAGAATGTTCGTTGGTGTTCTTAATTTCTCAGCTTTGATGAGTGATTTTATCGAAAACTTTGATGAGAAAAATCCAAAGGATCTCATTATGGAATATGCACCTACACAGTATGCATTCCTTCTTTTTGAGAATTATGGTGGTGTAGGAATTGAAGCTGCACGCCACATGGCTGAAATTTGGGATGAATATCTTCCTATTTATGAGACATTGCACGAACTCGTAGATTGGTATAAAAATGAAGCCGATAAGTGTGAAGCACTTAAAGAAAAGTGGGCGATGTTTGAACAAGGGTATTATCTTCATATACTTGAAGGAACAGAAGAGGATCCAAGGGACGAAAAGAATTCTGTTGATGAACAATCAACTTCTAAAACAAAAGAAGTTTCAGAGCAATAAAAAAATAAAAAGAGGTGATTTTATTCACCTCTTTTTATTTATAATATAAATTGTCTAGATTCAAAATTTGATCTTATGTTATGAATTTCGTTATAATTAATTTGTTCTTCTATATTATTTCCAGAAAAATATTATGATTCGATATTATTTACTTGTGTATCACTTTCTTTATAGGTTATATATCCATCCATCTTCTTTTCGAACTTATTTCCATATGAATCCCATAATGTCATTTCAATATCATATATACCATATTCTTTGAATTTAAGGAATAATACTTTGTTGAAACACTCAACTATAAGTTTTCTTGATGTACTTCCATATTTTTTATATATCTTCCATCTTACAGTCATATTGTTTGATATCATATCTGATATGTTGTTTATATATCCAGGAATATGAGGTAAAATTTCAACATATGGAATAGTTGTTGTTATTGGTGTTGTGTGTATATATTTTCCTTTTATGTTAAGATATGATGGATAATCATTCTGGTTGTATTCCCAAATTTCTATAGCATCATTAGGATCGAAATTTCTTAAAGATACAGCATAATTTTGATCTATAAATTTTTGAGCATATTTATAATTTATATTGTTTATGATGTATAATGAGTTAGATTGGTTATCGCTTAATTTCTCATTTATATCGCAATCATATATCATATAATCAAGACTTGGTGATCCAAACCAAGTAGAACCATCAAATCCAGATTGTTCTGATTCTCCTTTTCTCTTTTTACAGAGATATGCATATAATGTATATTCTGTTCCACTTTGTCTATTTTTAATCATATATGAACCTTTTCCGAAATAATCGGAATTATTCGTATTATAGAACAATGTCATCATTCTTCCATTTTTAAGACCATATATTTCATACAGAGTGTTGCTGAAAACTTGATGTGATAGTGTTATATCTATGATATTATTTTCCTGAGAAATTCTATCAACGTTACAAGGTATTGCCCATTGTGGGATAACATAATATGTTAATCTTGGTGTATCGTTATTGGAACAGTATGAACTTAATTTGTATGAAAGTGTTGAAGCGTCTGTTTTTGATGAAGGTATAGGCATAAAATAATAATCATCATATTCTGGATTTGATATATATGGCTTTCCAGGTAACATAACACCAGGAACAGAGAACAAAGGGTATTCACAAACCTCATCATAGACATATAACATTACATCTGCAAATGAACCATTCTTTTCTGATAATGACTTATTGTATAATTGATCAAGATCTTTTTCTATTGTTGAGCTATCTATATTATAAGTACTTAATACATTATCAAAACTTTCGCTATCGTATACACCAATATGTCCATAATATCCAGATGTTTTAACCAGTCTGAATATTTTAGATTGTGTATCGTGTTGTTTTGTGTCCTCTGCTATTATGTCATATCTGTCACTCATAGATGATATAATGACTTTAGATAATGACTTTTCGTTTTCAAGGATATTTGTTCCAGTATCGTTTGTATCGTCATATGTCACTTGCTTTCCATAATATTCTATATGATTGCTATCAACATTCGAAATTTGAAGTTTAGGAGCATGTTCAAATACGCATTCACTGACACCATATGTTCTATTGTTGAATATACCAAGTAAATTAGAAAGTATATCGGTCGACGCTAACTTACCAGATTGATTATATGGTGATCCTGAATTTTTCTCAGGACCGAATACGCTTGCATCTGCAAATTGAGGTAATACATTTACTTTATTTGAAGATCTTTTGGCAAATATGTTGTTAAATTCATCATAAAGAATAGCGTCTATTGTGTATTCTCCAGTATGATTAACATTTATGGTTTTTGTTCCATCGTATTCTACGTATTCATCAACATTGTTTTTATATCCATCTATAAAATAATTATATTCGTGTGATGGTAGGAATCTGTTTGTTGTTTCACTATCTGATATTTTGTATTTGTACATAGAAGACATTCCAGATTCCTTGAATGTATTAACATATATGTACTGATGCTTTTCATTATCATCATATACAAAATTAAGTGTGATGACACTATTGTTTTCTGGATCATTGAATATCATTCTACCATTGATAATTTCAAGCATATATTCTAATCCAGGGTTTTCCTCTGTACCAGATAATGAATTTGTATATGGAAATCTTATATGATCATTTGAGAAAAGCATATGTTTTTCTTCATACCCTAGAATTTTGAAACAAGGTATATTGTTTGTGTTATCAGTACAATATCTTAATCCATATGTATTTCCGTTTCTTTGATAATAATTTGAATCTGTTCCATATTTGTGGTTTTTGTAACGCTCTATTCTAGTGTCGTTTGATATTTTTGATATATATGAAAGAGGATCCAATTGGATAAAATCGTTGTCATTATTATCACTTTCTCCATCATAAGAATTTCTCTTGATGTCATTTATAAGAATATCAACTCTTACAGTGTTTCCCTGACCATCACTTATAGTATACTCAGATAAATCTGGCGCATATTCCGTATAGTCTGTGTGAACACCGTAAAGTATATGCCCATCATGGTCTGTAATAACATATCTCCATTCTGTGTTATCAACATATTCCTGAATTTCTATGAACGATCTAAAGTTGAAATTTTGTGTTGGTGGGATGAAGGTTGGAACTTCAAGTATATCATATATTGTTCCAGATTGACCCCATTTATTTTGTTTTATATCTATTCTGTAATATGTTGTTTCGTTTTCTATATATGGAGAAATGTTTGCATAATATTCTTTTACTCCTATATTTTCATCTTTTTGTGAAAATCTTTTAATAACACCATTTTCGATCTGGATTACTGGAGGATTTAAAAATGCTGAATTTTTATATTTTTTAAAGCACTGATAATAATCAAACATGATTCTGTCATCATCAACTATAAGGTGTGGAGAATCTGTATCGAGAAAACTTGTTCCGAATTTATAACTTGAATGTTTACCTCTAGTTCTTACTTCGAATGTGTTTATGTTATCATGAAGATCGAAACACTTTCCAAAATAAACATAACACGAAGAATCAATAACATCAATGTCGAAATCATGATAGTTATTATTATCATCAAAAAATCCGTCACAAAAATCAAGGAATTTTGAATCTTTAATTTCCTCGATCATTACATCCTTATCGGATGTATGTATATCTACGTTTATATTTGTCGATCCGTTTGTTAATGTTACATATTCTTGTTGAGCTACAGCAGATATAGCCTTTTCATTATCGTATTCGAATACTTTTTGATATGTTCCGTATTTTTGAAGATTGTATCTTTCAAAAACAAGACCTTCACCTCCAACGTCTGTTATATGGCAATTTACACCGATGGCATATTTCTCAAGCCAATTTTTAAGACTCAAGATTTTGGCTAGTCTATCGGTATTAAAATTTTTATAATTTGTTATAACAGAAGGGAATCCCCATTTATCTTCTGGTTTATCTAATTCTTCATTGATTTTATAAACCATAGATACCCAGTTCATCTTTCTAAGATGAATTCTCTCGGATAAATCAAGATTTGAGATAACATTTCTATTGTTTATATCTTTAAATGATATTTCATATGTAGTGTATCCACTATCATCAAGAGTAGAGTTACCTATCTCTTTATACCACTCTTTAAAGAAGATCTCATCTTCATAACCAAGTGTTTTAATTGCGTTTAGTAACCCTTTATAACTTCCGATGTATGGAAATATATCATTATAGGCTAAGAACATCTTTTTAGAGTTCTTATTGATGCTTATGTAATCTGGAGAATCGTTGTTTATATCACTATCAATGAAAATATCATTGTAGTATTTTGGATCTGGAATTCCGAAATTTTCAAAAAATGTTCTATATCTTTCATCTTCGCCCTCAGTTTCACCAGACATTAATACCTCACCTATAGGGTACACTTCTCCAAGTTCACTATTTTCTGTGTTCGATTCGTCTACCAAACAAATGTATAGTGTATGTTCATAAACTCCATCGTTTTCTCCTGAGAATCCTATGTTTGCAGAGAATCCGTTATTGTTGCATCCATCTGTTGCTTTATTTTTGAAGTCAAGGAACTTTCTGTCGGTCCATGTCATTTCATCATATTTTACATCAAATAATCTGAAATCTTTCTGTTCTCTACAATCAATAAAGAACAACAGTTTAAATCTTTCTATGTAGTCTTTTACACTTTGGAAATAATCTCTTTTGTTATATAGATCATCAGCTTCAGATAAAAGATCATTTATCTCTTTTTCTGTTGATTCTTTTAGATTTGTAAAATCATCTATCAATCCGAAATGATAATGATCAGATTCGTATATAGCGTCTATACTTGAATCTAACAATGATATCTGTTCATCAAGTTCTCTTTTTCTTGCTGACAGTTGAGGATCAACAACACCATATGATTCAAACTTTTTATTAAGTTCTCTCGTAACATAGCGAGCTTCGTTTTTTAGTATATTTTGCCTATCAGTAAGTTCATCTATTTCTGATATTTTATCTGATAGAATCAATTCAATGTCAGATATACTTGAATCAATGTTGTTAATTTTATTTCTCAATTCTGATATACTGCTATCATATACAACGCAAGCATTTGCAAAATCATCATAGTGCTTAGCATATTCAGCAACAGAGACAAATTTTCCAGATCCATTTTTATCAACGGCATATTCATCATCAACAAGCACATATATGGTTTGAGTTTCAACTAATCCAGTCGAAACTTTGTTAAATTCAATTCTTGTGTTGAATGTATATGATGGGAAGAAATTTACACTTGTATCTAATGATAGATTGTTTCTGTCAAGAGTAAGTCTTCTCGTCTCGTCGTTTGTATCATTATATAGCGGATATGGATAATTTTCCTTTCCGAATGTTGATGTGTAATCTTTTAATTCATAAGTTCCTTTTCTTAAGAATGCGTCGCCTATATATTGTTCGTTTGCACTTGTGTCAGCAACAGATGTATATACTCTTAATGTTGTTCCATCTTCAATATTAAATCGCATACCAGATTTTATCTGAAATAAAGATGAGTTTGTTGCAGGATCTACTTCATCTGGTGTACTCTTTACAAGAGCATACTCTGCGTAAAATTCTGGAATGTTGTCATTAATGATGTTGATTCTAACACCAGGTTTGTGTGAAAGAATCAATTCGTTTCCGTCTTTGTCAAAATAGTGAAATCTGCTGTAATTAAAAACACCCATTAGTTAACTCTTGTATCGTTTTTATCTAGTGAGAACATATATTGAAGTCTTATCTGTTTAACGACTTCGATTATATATACAATCAAAGGCTCAATATGAGAAAGAATCTCTTTGTTTCTCTTATTCTTCATAATAACTGGACTTATAGTATGATCATATATATGACCTTTATAGTCAAATCCCAAGTCTGTGTACATGTCTTGGTGACGTGTACAGTACCAACGTCCACTTCTTTTGTTTGGATAATACATTTATTATTCAAATTAAATCCTTTGGATTATTTATCTATAATTAATAATTTAACGACTTTTAACGTATAATATTATAGAAACTATATGAAATGTTTTTTTAATCTAAATAAAAGTTGTATATTTGCAATAGAAAGATATAAGTTTAACGTTTAAAAAAGAAATAAAAATGGGACTTTTAGAAAATGTTGTAAGTGGAGCAATTGGATACGGAATTGCAAGCGCACGTAAATCAAATGCATTGACCGAGTTGATCGATCAGAAGATTAATTCTCATAATCACAATAAAACTTTACGTGATTTGATTGAGGAATATGCCAAATCAAGAGGAATATATACGCAAAATAATCAGCTAGCGCATGAACTTCATAAGCTCGCTGAACAATATGAAGAGTATGACTACGATAGATATTATTAACTTTTTATAATATTCATGGATAATTTAAAACTACATTACGATGATATTAGCATCGTTCCTGAGGTTATAACAGATATTGATTCAAGACAAGAGTGTGATCCATTTATTGATGGAATGCTTCCAATTTTTGCATCTCCTATGGGTTCTGTTTTAGATGAATCCAATTGGAGATTTTTTATGGATCACTATATAAATGTAGTAATTCCAAGAACAATCAATCTTCATAAAAGATTAAATATTTTATATGAAACGACTGGAGTTGTTTCTAAAAATAAGCCATTTGTTTCTTTCTCGTTAAATGAGGCTAAAGATTTTATACTTTATGGTGATTCGTTAGACTTCGTTAGGTATAAAGATGAGGAAAACACCAAATACAGGATATGTGTTGATATCGCAAATGGACATATGCGTTCCTTACTTGAAGTAATTAAAGGTATTAAGGAAAAGTATGGAACTAAAGTAGAAATAATGTCTGGAAATATTGCTAATCCTAAATCATATAAACTATATAATGACGCTGGATGTGATTATGTAAGAACATCTATAGGTACTGGAAGCGCATGCCTTACAGCTAGTAATACTGGTATATATTATCCTCCTTTTTCTATTCTTAAGGAAATTGATGAAATCAGAAAGCAATATGATGGTAAATGTAAAGTTATTGCTGATGGTGGTATAAAAGGTTTCAGAGATATACAGAAAGCCTTGATATATGCTGATTATGTAATGATAGGTGGACTGTTTAATAGGTGTATTGAAAGCTCTGGTATAACAACGTATGGAAGATCATGGATCAAAATAGGAAAATTTAAAATAAGAAATTATATTCTTGATTTTTTCAGATATGGTAAGAAGATAGGTTTTGATAAATACGCTGATGTTATGCCTCTTATAAAATCTGGTTTTCTTGAGGTTAATAAGATGTTCTATGGAATGTCTACAAAATATGCACAGCTTGAAACACATAGTAATGAGAAACTAAAAACATCAGAGGGTATTATTAAAAGACAGAAAGTTGAATATTCTCTTAATCAGTGGGTTGAAAATGAAATATCGTATTTAAGATCAGCTATGTCTTATACAAATAGTAGAACATTGGATGATTATAAAAGATCACAATGGGTTCGTATTAACGGCATTACACATAATAAGTAAATATGGCAAGAGTTAAGAAAATCACAACAGATCAATTCATCAGAGATGTAATTGATTTTGAGCTTAAACCTTATGGTATTAATTTTGAATATATTCTTAATTTACCAAAGGAACCTAAAAATAAAGACGAGATAGATCCTAATATAGAATATCAGGATAATTGGTTTTCAAGATACCAGTTTAAAACTTTTGATGAATTTAACGCATTCAGAGAATATTTTTATGAGCATTGGAAAGATTATGCTCCGAAAAGAAATTGGAAAAAGTATATCCTATATAGGGAGTTTGAATGGTTTAACCTACAGTATGGATTAGCAACAGGTTATGATCTTGATGAACATTTATATAAAAAGAATGCAGATGATATGTATAAAAAAGTTTTTGGATCAAAATCAAATACGAAATAAATAATCAGATAAAAGAAACAGCAAAGAATCAATGGAAAACGTAAAGACAAGTGTACCTAATAAAATCGTTGGTGATAATGGTTCGTCGTATGATAGTATACGTAAAATGGCGAAAGTATTACATGTTGACAGAAAAAGAATAAGACGTGATATAAACGATAATGGATATTTTGAACATAAAGGTATTGTTTATAGTTGCATAGGTGATAAACGTAATGATGATAACACAAAGGTTGTAGTTGTTGAGAAAAACCGTGATGGTGATAAAGAATATCAGGAATTCCTTAAAGCTAAGGAGGTTAAATCTCAACCGTTCCAGATTTATAAATTCAAGCCTTTTTCAACAAAGAAAGGGAATAGATATGCTGTAGCATTGTTTAGCGATGCTCATATTGAGGAAACGGTAACACCAGAATCTGTTAACTTTCTGAATGAATATAATATTGAGATCGCTGAACAAAGAATAGAGACATATTTTCGTAATCTTGCTGCATGTCTTTCACAAGATGAGGTTAATGAGTTGATTTTTGCATCTCTTGGTGATACAATATCTGGTTATATTCATCAGGAACTTGAGCAGACAAATCAGCTTTCTCCTCTTGAAGCCACACTTAAAGCTCAATCTCTTATATATAGTGGATTGAAATATCTATGCGAAGATGCTGATCTTCCTAAACTTAAGAAGATTAGATTTATTGGTATCGTAGGAAATCACAGTAGAACATCTAAAAAGATTCAACACAGTAACGGATATAAAATGAGCTATGAGTGGATGATGTATCAAAACATCAAGAAGCAGTGTGAACTCACAAACCTCCCTATAGAATTTTATATTCCAGAGAGTGAGTTAGCCATCGTTAACACTGTTGATGATAAGACATTTATTTTTGCTCATGGATTTCAGATTAAATCTGGAGGTACTGGAACAATATGTGGAATATATCCATCACTTAATAGACTTTGCTTAAAATATTCAAAGGTATTTCATCAAGATATGTTATTCATCGGACATTTTCACTCAAGTGTAAATACACCTAATGCAGTCGTAAATGGATCAATAATTTCATATAATTCATTTGCTCTGACCAACGGATTAGAATATGAACGTCCACAGCAGCAATACCTTGTTTATGATACGATTGTTGGAGGGCAGATCCTTGCAAGACAAATATATTGTAACTAAGATTAGATTGTTTATGAGCAACTCAAAATAGAATAAGCTATTAAATCACGTTGTAAAACGTTATCTTCTTTTCCATTGCATATTTTGCAATGGATTTTTGTACCATATGTTATATAAATTACATTATATCGAATGTAGTTTTAATAATTGTTAAATAATGTTTTCTTATATAAGAAAAAGTTGTATATTTGCAATAAAGATCTATTTAATTATTTATACGAAAATAACGTATAATAGTATAGATACAATTAAAATGAAGCAGAAAAGAAAAAATGGCAAAGCCTTTTGTTAAGTGGGCTGGTGGTAAATCACAATTAATTAATATTATAGATGAGAAAATAGGAGATCTTAGACAGAAATCAAAAGAGTTTATATATGTAGAACCTTTTGTTGGTGGAGGATCTGTATTGTTTCATCTTCTTGAAACGTGTTCTAACATGAAGTATGCTGTCATAAATGATGCAAACAAACAACTCATGAATGTTTATAAAGTTATAGCAGATGATAAAAAATATATAGAATTCAAAGATCATCTTTATAATATACAGATAGCATATAACAATGATTTAATGAAGAAAGAGAAATATATTCTCTACAGATACCAATACAATCATTGGATAAAAGGTGAACTTACATTGTCTGATGCTTGGGGTGCTGCGGCTTTTATATTTCTTAATAAATGTGGATTCAATGGTTTATACAGAGTTAACCAGAAAGGTGAATTTAATGTTCCATGGGGGCAGAAAGAACACATTTATATTTTTAATGAGGATGAACTAGACAAGTGTCATATTGCTCTAGGATCAAAAGTTGCGTTTATGACTGGAGATTATAGAAGAACAGATGTAATACTTGATATAGCAAAAATGGAAAAATCAGATATAATATATTATTTCGATCCTCCATATAAACCAGTAAGTCAAACTGCATCGTTTACATCATATACAAAAGATTCTTTTAATGATCAAGAACAAGTGAATCTAAAGTTGTTTTGTGATAAAATTGTAGAGAATGGCGGCAAATTTTTGCTAAGTAATTCTAAATGTGGAGATTATTTTGATAATCTTTATTCTGGATATACTATAGATACTATAAACGCAAAAAGAATGATAAATTCTGTAGGCTCAAAAAGAGGAAATGTAGAAGAAGTACTAATTCATAATTAACATAAAATGGACAAATTTAATATTAATAATCATCAATCTGAATTATGTAATCGTCATTTTGATATTCAAAAACAAAATGGTTGGACGGATGCTTATACTGATGTTCCAGGTAAGCAGGCGTATGAGGATGGTCTTTACGCTGGTTTAATGAATGGTTATGCTGTAGCAGCATATGACATTAAGATGTACATTCAATGTCTTGTTGAAGAAAATCCAAAAATTGAAGCAAAAAAGATACTTGACCTTATAGTTTATTCTGATAATAAAAATAAAAAGAAAAAATATGATTTTGGTAGAACAAGAAGCTGAATATTTAAAGCAGGAACCTGGTGTAGAAGGTGTATATAAAATTATAGAAAAGGCTGCACGTACATGTTATAAGAGTGAAGCTAAATGCGATGGAACATTTGATGGAGCGAAGGCATTCGTTGAGCGAATGATAAAATCACATCACACAGCTATGTTGGAGAGTTGTGCTGTATATCTAAAATGTTACAGAGATTTTGAATATGAAAATAACATTGATCTGGTTGAGTTTCCATCTGATTTGGAATTCTATTCTACAAACAAGTATTCAAAATTTAATTTCGACAAAGATTATCATTATGTAACTACAAATCTTCGTGTGCTTGTTGAAAATAATAGACTTGATGATTTGAAATATTGGTCTGAGCCAACAGACATGCATGAGAAAAGATATACGTTCAGATTAGTTACAGATAGAGCTATAGCTAACGAGATTGTTAGACATCGTGCATTTTCATTTGCACAGGAGAGCACACGTTTTGTTGATTATTCTAACGAGAAATATGGTACAGACATTGCTTATATAATGCCAGATTGGTTCCCTAGTGCAACACTACAACAACAGGAGGTGTTTATGCAGCTGATGAAAGACACAGAGGATGTATATGTCACATTACGTGGAAAATGGGACGAAAGAAAACCAGATAAACGTTTCAAGACTGGTTTTAAGGATAATCCTCTTACACCACAGCAAGCAAGAGCGGTATTTCCTTTATGCCTAAAAACAGAACTGTGTATTACAGGATATGTAACAGACTGGAGATTTTTCTTAGATTTGAGATTGTTTGGAAAAACAGGAAAACCACACACACAGATTGTTGAACTTTCTGAGAAACTTGTTGAACAGATGAAGAAAGCAGGGATATATGAATCAGTTATTAATGCTAAAAGCAAATTTGATTAAGTCTTGGTTTTAAGCCAAAACTTTTTCAGTTTTAATATAAACGTTGTATCTTTGCAAAAGAAGTATAATTAAAAAATAATAATGGAAGAACAGAATTTTAACCCAGAAACATGTACTATTGATGAGCTTAAAGCTGTAATAGAAAAATATAAAGATGAAGAAGAGTATTATAACACTATGCAGTTGTCAGCAAAAACGTTCATTAACAGCGTATATGGATATTTTGGTACATCGTTTGGACAGCTCGCAAATTCGGATATTGCTGAATCTATTACACTTCAAGGTCAAGATTTGATCAAATTTTCTGTTATAGAGATTAACAAATATATAAATGAGTTTTGGAACCAGGATTATGAAGGTCATAAACGTATAGCTGATAGACTTAGAAATATATTTGGTGATGCGTTCAAATATGATGAATTTTTAGAGTTATCTAAACGTAACTCGCTGAAAATCAACACGTTACAAGTATATGGAGATACGGATTCTGCATATATCACATTACAACCAATTATCGATACGTGTTGCATACCAGCAGATCAGCAGTTAGAATTTGATCTTGCTTTTTATGAGGAGATTCTCGAAGGTTATATGGATGAAAAGTTCGATGAATATGCTAAGAGAAATCATTGTAAGCATAATTATGAAAAGTTTGAGCTGGAAAAAATCTCAAGAACTATCATCATGCTTGCAAAGAAAAACTATATGTGTGATGTTGAATGGATTGATACTGGAACAAGATTTGATCCTCTTGAACATATAACGTATACTGGATTTGATGTTGTAAAGGGTACAACAACAGATTACTGTCGTGAGGAAATGAAAACGTTTGTAAACTACGTTATGGGTATTCTTAACTCAGGAAGAAAACCAACGCTAAGTGAAATTGTTTCAAAGTTGAAAGAAATAAAGAAACGTTTTATTATGCAGAATCCAAATGATATATCAATAACTAAAGGTATATCAAATTATGAGAATTTTGTAAAAAACGACAAGACACCAGATATTGAATATTATCAATTTAAGACAAAAGTTGATGAAAACGGAAATGAATATCTTACAAAGGATAAACTTCCAATTCCAATCCATGTAAGGGCTGCTGCTGTTTATAACAATATGTTGTTCAATAAAGGTAAGAAATATAAGAGTAAGTATTCTCTTTTGAAATCTGGTGAAAAGGTTAGATTCTATTATACTGGTGAAGATACTGTTTTTGGGTTTGTTCCAGATTCTTTTCCAATTGAATTTGCACCAGCTATAGATATTGATATACAGTTTGAGAAAATGTTGCTTAGCCCATTAAATCGTATTATTTCTGCTATGGGATATTTTGAAATTCCACCAACATTAACATATACTAAAAGTTTATTCTAAACACATGAAAACGATTTCAAAATTAGTAGATGATAAATTTCCAGTAAATGATGAATCCACAATGATAGATAGAATAGTTTATAAAGCTGGAGCAGAAGACGCTTTGCATGAGTTTAAATTATATTGTGAAGAAAAAGGATTCTGGAATGGTAAATTAGATGAGTTTTTAATAGAAATGTATAACTAAATAATGATAAAATTATACACATCATATTATGCTAATATTAAGAATATTCCTACCAATTATTTAATGGTAGGAATTTCTCAGTTTTGCCCAGAGTGGTTAAAATATGATGCACCAGATAATTTTCTTTTTGTTGCTTGTAATTTTCTTGCACCAACAAAAGAATTACTCAACGATATTAAATCTGGAAATATAGATCCATCAGAGTATAGAAAAAGATATAACGAACAATTTGATGAATTTTTTAAAAACTGTTCATATCAATACAAGACTGTAGATCAATGGTATCAAAAAGTTGATGAAGAGTTTTCTGATAAATATCAGGCAATCGTTTTTCTATGTTATGAAAAGCCGTCTGATTTTTGTCACAGACACATCTTGAGAGATATTCTTAATTATAAACATCATATAAGGATCGAGGAATTTACTTGCCAAGAAGAAACAAAAGAAAATAAAGAGCCAAAATCAAAAGCATTGTTCTAATGACAAATGATATAAAATATATTGTAGTTCCAGATGTACACGGTAGAGATTTTTATGAAAATGATGTTAATCTTTTTCTTGAAAACTATGAAGATACCAAGATAATATTTCTTGGTGATTATATCGATCCTTACCCTATAGAAAAAATAACACCAGAATCAGCATTAAAAAGATTTAAGAACATAATAAAGCTAAAGAAAAAATATCCAGAAAGAATAACTCTTATTATAGGTAATCATGATTTCCATTATATCGATGGATCTAGAAGAGGTTGCAGAATGGATTATTACAATAAAGATGAAATCTGTAGTCTGTTTATCAATAATCTTGATTTGTTTGATTATATCAAGTGTGAAAGAATAGGAAATAAGAATTTTATATTCAGTCATGCTGGATTTTGTTTTCGGTGGTTCTCTTATCATTCTGACATTTTTGGGGTATGCGATCCAGATAATCATGATGAAGATGTTGAAAGAAAAGCATTTACATATAATACAATAAAGAGCACCGATATTAAAGCGTTATCGCATGATAGAAGTATATTAAATATTATAGGAGAGGTTGGAACATCACGAGGTGGTTGGTGTGATCATCCAAGTTTTATATGGGCTGATGTTACTGATATATTAATGAGCAATGATGTAAATGTTGCAAATTGTATTCAGGTGTTTGGTCACACGATGCAAAATGTTGGCAGACCTTTGAGGTTTGATAATTGTTTCTGTTTGGATTGCCAGAAAGTTTTCTATATTAATGATAAAGGTACTGTATTAACAGATCAATATAAGGTAATAAGACGAAACGGAGAAGAATACAAAAAAGCATATCTTGAATACTTGAAACGCTATTCTATATTTTTTCTTTGATAAATAGATAAACAAGTAGTTTTTTACTATGCAAAGTATTGCATATAATTCGATAAATATCATAAATAGTTAAATAATGAAATGCAATCTCAGATGATCAAATAAAGATCTTACGAGATAGAGGTGACATTGTATCACAAAATGTGTAAATAACAGTTAAATAAATGTTTAAAACAAAACTTAACGTTTTTAGTGAAAACAAATAGGGTACAGTACACCCGAATTCATGCTTGTGGACTACCCAACTATGGATGACAGACTCAGTAATGAGGCACTAAAAAGTAGTGGTAGGTTGAAGCAAGAAGTTAATAATGAACAAAACAGGTTTGTTCTGATTTTAACATACTGTTAACTATTAGCCCTTAAATGAAATTATATAATTTATATTATGTATAAAAATATATGCTTTCAATACATTAAATCAAAAAAAAGATGTGGAGCATGTCCTCCAAAGAAAAATAAAAAATAGGCTTGTTTCATTAAAGATAAATAATGAAAATAGTAAATTCATTTTCTAAAATAAGATGAAAAGATATAATTATAAAACAAAGAAAATCTATGAGTCTGTTTCTGTGTTCAGTTTATCACTGGATGAGTTCGACGCTAATGGTAAGTTGATAGATTCTAAAGACTTTGAAGATACATATAGCACTCTTGAAGATGCTATTGAAGACGCATATGATATTATGACCAATGTAGCAAAGAATGATAATATAGATGAAGATGATGTAGCATATGATGAAAACGGTAATACTGTTACGTTTACCGTTGATGGAGTTGGTAAGTGGGTGTTTACTGTAGAAAGTTCACAGAATGAATGTGATAATGGTGTTTCTGAATGTGATGAAAATAAGTCTGAGAATAATTATTCTAGTGAAGTTAAAGATGGTAGCATCGAAGATAATGCAAACGAATCTGTAGCGGAAAGATTTGCAAGACTTCGTAAGATGTTTGAATCTGATGATTCTGATGATTCTGATGATGAAACAGAAAATAATAACGAAGAATCCGATGATACTTCAGACGAAAACAGCGAAGAAGATAAAGACGAAGAAATGAAAGCCGTAATCATCACAGTTAAGAAAGGTGATGAAGATAAATGTAAAGACGAACTCATTGATGCTGGAATATCAGAAGATGATATAGAAATTCTTGAAGCCGACGAAGATGCGGATAATATTGATATTAGAATCGATGTAAATTCTGTAATGGAACTTAAAGATTACCTGTCTAAGAAAGGTATTGATCTTGAAGAAGAGATTGGCGGTGAAATTGTAAGTGATGAAGATTCAGAAGATAGCGATGAAGAAAACGACGATGAAAATAAAGAAGGAGATGACGAAGATGAATTTGACTTCGATAATCTCGGTGATATTTTCGGTGCCGAAGATGAAGAATAATAAAAATAAAGACTATTTAATAAATGTAGGCGATTCTATCAAGGATCGCCTTTTTTATTGATCTTAAATAAATATATCTTTGCCTTTTTATAAAAAATATGGCAAACTGTCAAAGATAAATAAAGAAAAGAATTTCAAATTAAAGTAAAATATAAAACTAGAAAGTTATGTCACAAAAAATTAATTTTGCAGACTATCCTGCTTCTGGTGTTTATTTCATTGAGATTGATAATTCTATAATTTCATCATCCAATGTGCAGACTGCACTTCGTATGGCTGTTGGTTTTAATATGCAGGGACCTTTTAATCGTCCTGTTTATATTTCTAACACCGATGAGTGTAATAAGCTTTTTGGTCCTATAGACAGAAAGATGGAGCGTAGAGGATGCTGGACTAATAGAAATATCCGCACGATGTTGCAGAAAGCACCTGTGTATGTAATGAACATGCTCAATGTTGACACTAGTGATAAGGAAAGCAATAAGGATACTGTTGGATATACACTGTTATCGCTTGATCCTAATATCGAATCGCATACAACAAAAGCACCATATGCTTATATGTATGACAGAACTCGTTTCTGGATTGCAGATGATGACGCATTTGTGGAGAATACATTTATTAATGGATCTGATGAGATGTTGAATAGTAATGACAGTTCTGTTGACGTTGACTCAATTGAAAAGGCTGCTTTGTTCGGTATTTCAAACTGTGGTACAAGAGACATTTCTGTTATTGTTAGAAAGTCAGAAGTCGTTAATGGATATAATGTAACATTCCTTGATTACTATGGAAATCAGGACGATATTCCTTATAAGTGGATCAATCCTAATGATTATGTATCTGAATATTTCGTTGATGTTATCGCTATAGCTGGTAACTGGGATAAGTCTAAGTATGCTTCATTTGCAAGTGATGTTGTTTGGTCTGGATATTTCTCAGAAGAAGGTCTTATGAAGGATAAACTTTCTAAGTTCCTTAGACTTGATGCTGTTAATATTATAGGAACTTGGACTGGATGTATTCTTCCTAACTTCACTGATAAGCAAGGAAACATGAAGTCTATTGACTATCTTGTTAATAAAAAGTGTAATGAGACTGGTTTGATGTTTGGTATTAACCAAAAAGCTCTGGATCTTATTGCGCTAGATGGATCAACATTCTTCTATGATGAGGTTGGTGACGGTAAGTATGATGGAAAAGCTGGTGATACAGTTGCAAACTTTATCCCAGACATGGTTGGTCATAAACTTACAACAGATGCTTCTGTTCCGTTCACATTTATGTCTTATAATATTTCTGAACCAGAGAAGTACATTAAGGTATATGAGACTGTTGATGATGAAGGTATTGATTCCTCTACACAGTTTACTCTTAGCGAAACAGATGGTGTAAATGTAAACATAGGTGATTATGTTCGTGCTCAGAGTGGATTGATGACACGCATCATAAAGAAACGTGGCACACGTACAAATCTGAATGATGAAACTAGTGAAATTATCTATCGCTTTACTGCTGTTGATATAGTTCTTGGTGAAAGCTCACAGATGAATATTGAGATACATAAGTCATATAAGAATATGTATGATACACTTACTTTGTTCGCTCTTAGCGGATTGAAGATATGTAACAGACATATGCCTGGATATGATAAGGATGGTAACATTGATCCAGAGGCTGGTGTAGAGAAGATCTATTCAATGTTGAATGACAAGGGTATACGTAGAGGTCTGTTGAATAATGATTCTATTGAATTCCGTTATCTTGTTGATACAATGGCTTATGGTCTTGGTGAGAATTGTGGTGGTAAAGTTCACCTTGCAAATCTAGCACTTGATAAGAAGCATTGTACTGCTCTTCTGAATGCACCATCTATGACTCAGTTCGCTCAGTCTGATGCTCCATTCTTCGGAGATGATTGGGATAAATCAATGGGTGATTCTCGTCCTACGTTTGATGTTGCTTATATACCACAGGGTGGTAATCAGGATCTTGTTTATCCTGACGATACAAAATCCTTCACCCTTCCTGATTTTGAAAACGGTGCAGATCATATAGGTGTATTCTCTCCATTCTTCAAGTATGCGGACGGACAGAGAACAATTCTTGTTCCACCAGCAGCAGATGTATCTAACACATTTATGAACAAGTTTACTGGTGGTGATCCTTATAAGACTGTTGCTAACATGAATGGTATTATAAATAATGTTCAAATTGTTGGTCTTGAATATGATTTCGATGAGACAGATAGAGGATATATCGAGCCATTCGGTATCAATCCTATCATTAATAGAAATGGAAACATTCTTATATATGGTGACAGAACTGCATATCAGATTGTTAATTCAGATTTAAGCTTCTTGCACGTAAGAGAATTGCTAAACACAATTCAAATTAGTTGTAAGGCTGTTCTTGATGAATATGTGTTCACTTATAATATACCTACAACTCGTGCAGAAATTATCACACGTATCAATCCTATCCTTAGCGCAATGAAGGATTCTGGTGCTCTTGTCAAGTATGAGATTGAATGTGATGATCTTAATAACGATAAGGAGGTTATCGATAATAAGTTCTGTATTGTTGATATTGGTGTTTGGGTTTCACAAAATATGGAAAAGATCGTTGTTCCTATCACACTCAACCGTTCAACGACCGCTTAAAATAAAAGAAAATAAGATTAATAGATATGGCAAATGATGGCACTGGATTGACTTCCGTCGGACTGATGGGACTTCCTCACTTTAAGACATCTCGTGTTTCTATGGAGATGTACGAGCCTGTTTATCAGAACTTGTTTACTGTTGAATTCCAGCTTCCAAAGGGCTTGACTGGTACAGGCGGTGTTTCAGACGATGACAAGAACCTGTTACTTGAAGGTGTTCAGAAGGTTGATGGGTTGGATACAAACAAGGTTCCAAGCACAGCACTCCAGCACTATAAGTTCGCTGATCGAAGCTTTGCTAACTCTGGTACAGAAACGACGTATATCGATGTAAAGCTTGATTTTGAAATTAACGTGCGTGGATCCGCAGCTGGATCTCCTGATATATACACTTTGAAGATTCTCAGAAGATGGAACGATCTTATATGGGATCCTCTTACTGGTAGACAAGGGTTGAAGGTAAATTATGTAGCTCCTACTGTTACTGTAACAATACATGATAAGGCTAATCAACCTTTCTGGCAGTGGACTCTTTATAATGTATTCCCAACTACAAATCTTCCTGTTCCTCAATTGGAATATTCAAATAAGAATACACTTTATAAGGTTACTGGATATACGTTACGTTGCGACTATTGGGATGAAGTAATGTTGTAATAGACAGACTTTAAACTAGTTACAATTATATTTTAATTCAATGAAAATGAATCACATTACGTGGTTCATTTTCTTTTTAGTATATAATTTAATCTCAGTGAGATTAAAAATAATGATATTGTGGTTTTTAAGATAAATAGTAAAATGTTTAGATTAAAATAGTGCAAAATACTATAGACATATTATCAAGTATTAACATTACCGTTAAAGAAATAGCAAAATCTATGGCTCCACAAAATGGTTCTGGTGAAGCTGCTATGTCTAAACTTTCAAAAGGTAATGTTACTACTAATGCTGATGTTAATCCAGCTGCTGATGTAGCAAAACCAAATATATCAAAAGCTAACATTGGTGATATAATAAGTGTTCTTAATACTTTATCACCAAGTGTTTTGAGTATTGCTAAGCTTTCAAGATCTAATATTAAGAGATTTACAAAGGTTCTTGATACTATAATTAAAAGTGTCAATAAGTTATCAGAATGTGCTAAGAACAATAAAGATGCTGTAGCTAATGTTAAAATAATAACCGAATCGTTTGATATACTTAATGATTCTGTTGGAAAAGGTTCTGGGCTTGTTGTTAAGGCTCCTATTGCTACGTTAGGATTAAAGTTGGCTAATGGTACTATAAAGGCTATAGGTGCTATACTCACAACTGTTTCTAATATGTCAAATGTTAATGGCAGAATAAAGAAACTTAATAACATAACAAAGGTTATAGATCCTCTTATAAAAGTTGTTACAAAAGCTGCATTACTAGTTGGTCTTTGTATGGGTTTGGGTATTCTTCTTATGATTGGTCCAACAAAAGATTTAATTATAGGTGGACTTCTTGTTCTTGGTGCTGTTCTTTTAACTACTACTGCTATAATTCTACTAACTGGACTTGCTGGAAAATTAATAAAGGGTGTTGGTGCATTTGATGCATTAAAGGACATAATGGCACTTACGTTAGCTTCAATATTACTTGTCGCCGTATGTTTTGGATTAGGTATGGCAATAGAAGCAATGGGGGGCTGGAAATCTCTTCTGTATGGACTTGGTGTTCTTGGAGCTGCGTTGATAACGCTATCTGTTATATTCTGGATTGTTGGTAAAGTAGGTAAGGTTGCTACATCCGCAGAAACAATAAGATCATATGCTGGTATTTTTGCACTTACGATCGCATCAATGATACTTATTGTTGGTGCTAAATATCTTGGCGATTACGCCACTGAACATTATGGGTCTATATTGATCGGTCTTGGGTATGTCGTAGTAACGATGTTAACATTAGTTGGAATTGGATGGGTTGCAAACAAAGTACTTTCAACTGCAAGACGAGCAATGATATCATTAGCAATACTTGAAGGATTAGCGTTAGGTGCTATGGCATTAGTATTTGTTGCTAGTCAACTTTCAGATATAACAAAAGGGCATGAAGGTGACATCTTAGCCGCTATAGGGTTGTCAATGTCTATAATTGTTGGTTTTGGGGCTTTGGCTGCTTTGGCTGGAAAGTTACAAAAAACAATTACGTCTGGTGTTGTTGCTATTGCTTCAATTGAACTTCTTGCAGCTAGTGCTATTGCTATTGCTGGTATTGTTGTTGGATTGGATTATATAAAGACACAGAACAATATAACATGGGAAGATCTTTATATTGATGTTCTTGGTGTAATGGGAATAATTACAGCATTTGGACTTTTAGCTGCTGCCGCTAGCTTTATTCTTCCAGAAATAGTGCTTGGTGTTATTGCTCTTATGTCTGTAGAACTTTTAATGGTTGGAGCAATAGGAGTATCACATTTGCTTATAAATTTGCATAATACCATAACAGAATCTGGAATATCATTTATGGATCTAGAAAAGGATGTGCTTGGCATATCTATGATTATGGGTACATTCGCTGTTCTTGCTGGTGCTATGGCTTTACTTGCTATACCTATTGCATTGGGTACTCCAGGAATGCTTGCTGTTACTGGATTCTCTCTTCTTGTTATAGGTGTTGTTCATAGTATAATTAATATATCAAAAGCTATAGAAGAAGCTGGAGGGGCTGATAAAATAGCACAAACGTTAAGCGTTGGTGTTCCAGCAATTCTGAAAAATATAAACTCTGACAATTTCAGTGTAGATATGGGATTCTTGACAATCACTAAGATGATTGCAAAATATGCACTTCTTGCTGAACTTGTTACTAGCATTCTTACAGTAGCAGAGTCTATATCAAAAATTGCACAGATTGTTGGAATAGTTGATGATGCTGGAAGAATTAGACAAATATTATCTATAGATAAAGAAACTGGAGAAGTAAGATATGGTGAACCAGTTGATATAAAGAATCTTGCTACAGTTATAGCCCAAACTGTAAAGGCTTTTGTTGAGAATAGTCAATATAGTTTTAAGGACGTTCTAAATATGTATAAAGCAAGAGAAATATTTCAAGTATTATCAGAAATAACTGAGCCAGTATCAAAATTTGTAGAGATGCTTACTGGCTTTACAACTGGGGGTGATCCAAATACGCTTGCAACTGTAACTATAGATGAAAAAGGTGAAATTAAGGTAGGAAAACCAGTGAAAATAAAGGATGTTGCTGTTGTTATTGCTGGTGCTATCTCATCATTTGTTTCTGAACTTTATAAAAAAGAGAATACAGAAAATTGGGCTGAGCTTATATATGGTGATAGAACATTCTTTGAAGGATTGTTCGGTCAAACAAACAAAAGAGCAGACTCTGTTAGAGAGGTTGCTGGTGTTCTTGGTGTTATTGTTGAACCTATATGTAAATTTGTAGATATGGTTTCAAGTCTTATGCCAGGATCAAACGGAACTCTTAGAAAGATATTTATAGATAATGATGGCAAGATACGTATTGGTCCAGAAGTTAATTTAAAACGAACAGGTAATATTATCGCTGGACTTATCACATCTTTCGTAACAGCTGTGTATAAGAATTCAGATCAATGGAAGAATATAAAATTTGCTGGTGATATGTCATTGGAGAAATTATTGAAACCTCTTAATGACATGGTTAAGTCTGCTACTGAAATGTCTAGTGAAAAGATAAATGCAGATTTGATAAAATCAAATACAGATGCAATAGTATATTTTAACAGTCAACTTGTCACATCACTATTATCTATAGATACAGAAATAGCAAATGGAAAAGTTGCTGTAATACAGTCTATATTGAATGTTGCTGGAGGAATATCAAATCTTAGCAGCGCAATAATATTATCTAACAGTAAGTCTATAGTTTCATTCATGACTAACGTTGTGGATAAGAAAATGCCAAAGAGCAAGCCTACTGTTGATGCTTTCACAAAGAGTATTGAAAATCTTAAAAAATCTTTCAAAAGTCTTGATACGATACTCATTAAAGATGAACATAAGAGAACTAAAGCACTGGATGAATTTGAGAAGAGAATAAAAGAAATAATAAATACATTCAAGGATGGTAAATCCGCTATGGATTCTTATAATGAGACATTGAAAAATACTCAGAATTATAAGACGCCAGATTATATCCCAACACAACAGTCTTACGTACAAATTCCTTATGCTCCAACTCAACAGAATAATACTGTTAATCAGAACATTAACAATAACAATAATGTTACATCTGATTCATTACAATTTGTTAAATATTTTGTTGACGAATTACTAAGTAGGGGTGTTAAGATCACACCAGATCAATCATCTGATGCTGGTGGAATGCCAGTTAAGATAACTACTGGGTTTAAAATAACAGGGGGTTAAAATAATAGGTTAATTAATACGAAATACATGGCAAAATTAGATTTTAAAATATTTAAGACTAACAGAATAGGATTGACGCAGATGTATGAAGATGTTGTCAATTATCTTAAAACTGTTTATGCTGCAAACGATAGAGAGTTTACATCAGCATCACCATTTGCTCAGATAATAAACGTTACAGTTAATCTTGGTAGAATGATATTGTTTTATGTTGAGAATTCTATCACAGAGATGAACATTAAAACTGCATATCAAGCGAGATCAATAAGAGGTTTGGCAGAGTTAACAGGACATTCTCCATCTCTTGGTGTTGCTGCAAGAGGATCTTTGTATATGACTTATAATATGTCATCAGAATATGAGGGGCAGACAATATATATTAAGAATTACACAAAGATAACAAACGGATCAAACGGATTAACATATCTTGCTATTTTTCCACAAAATACTATGCAGATAACTGTTGGGGCTTATGACTCAAAGGTTGAGATTCCTATAATACAGGGTGAGCTTAAATATCAGCAAGGTACTGGAACAGGAGAAGCTTTACAGTCATTTAATTTTGCGAACAAAAGAGATTCTATTATAGATGATTTCTTCCTAAACATATATGTTAATGGTAAGAGATGGGAAACGGTAAAATCAATACTTGACATGGGATATGAGCAAGAGGCTTGTATTGTAAGAACAAGTATGAATGGTGGGATAGATGTTTTCTTTGGTACAGGAAACAACGGAAAGATCCCTGTTCTTGGTTCAACTATATTATGTGAATATATTGTTTGCAATGGATATAATGGAAATGTTGAACAGGTTGGTGATGAGAATTATTGGAGTTTTGCTGATGGTGGATATGATATTAATAATGATTATGTTGATCTTAATAGCATATATAAATTATCATCTTCTTCTGATGTTTTATTTGGGTCTGATGGTGAAAGTATAGAGATGACAAGACAGCTTGCTCCTCACGCATCAAGAAATTTTGTTTTTGCGAATGTTGAAAATTATAAAACATTCTTGTCAAAATTGAATCTTTTTTCTATAGTAGATGTGTTTTCAGGGTTTAACACAAAGGAAGATATAAAAATAGAAGAAGAATACACAACAAAGAAAGTAGAATATAATACTAAAAAGCAACTTTACCATGATCAGGTTTCGCTTACTGGAATATCATCAAAGGAATCTCAAGATATACTTAACGAATTAAATAATTTGAAACTTGAGATTGATGCTCTTAGAATAAAATATGATGAATCTAAACTTGATGATAACGTGATATATTTGTATCTTATTCCAGATATAACAAAGAGACTTGGTGTAGGGGAAAACTATTTTACATGTTCAGAAGATAGATTCAAATTAACAGAAGATGAGAAATCCAATATTATAGAATTAATAGATAATTCTGGGCAAAAAATAATAACAGTTGATAATCAAATTATAGATCCAGTTTATGTTAAGTTTGCAATGAACATATTTATACAGATGTGGAGTAATTATGATTTTAACTCAGTAAAAAGTTCAATTGTATCGAGTGTTTCTGATTATCTTATATCAAATGTTAGACGTGACAGAATACCAGTATCTGACATAATACGTATAGTTGAGTCTGTTGACGGAGTTGATTCTGTATCTGTATTCTTTGATGCTGACAAAAACAATCAGAATTATTTTGGAAAAGGTAAATATGGTATAGACCAATATGGCGATATAGTTCTTCAACGAAGTGTAACTGATAGGTTAGGTAACATGCTTGACATAAATGATATACAACCTCTATTCAGAGGAGGATTTACGTCAATGAATGATGTATATTATGAAGATGATTTGAATTCTATAGTTGGTCCTATAAATATAACATTGAGGGGCAAAACAAATATAAAATAAAGCTGGGTTGAAATATCCAGATTTCTTTTTAATCGTTTTTTAAAAATATGCGTATAATAATATAAGAACTAACAAAAAACAACTTTATCATAAACAAAAATATTTTTCTGGTATGAAATATAAGTTGTATATTTGCAACAGGTAACAATATGTTTCACTTTTTTAAAAATTTTTTAAATGACGTTAAAACTAAATTTAAATGGAAGTGCCGATCCATTTATTAATTATTTGAAGAGCTATCTCAGAATTAGAGAATCGCTTCTTCTTGAAATCGACACAAATCTACGTGCATTCGTAGCAAAAACGTTTACAGAAGACAAATCGTCTATTAGGTTCTCTTCTATTTCTTTTGATGATGCAAACATGTCAATTGTATCTGATAATGGTGAAGACGAAAGAAATGGATCGAGAATTAAAGTTGGTATTCTTATTCAGCTTAAGAAGTTTATTCAGATCGTTGAAAGACTTGGTTCTGATATGAATGAGAAAGGCGAGTCTAATTTCAATATTGAAATTGATTATGAGCCTTTCCAAAATAAAAACGACAAGTCTGTTGATTTTGTAACTACATCAATTTCATTTAATTCAGAAATTCTGAAGATGAGAATGGACGGATTTCGTGTTTCAGAATTAACTTATCTTTCTGATGATACATTTAAGAATGTTGTGTTTAATGCAACAGATGCGGTATCTATTGAAATTAGTTCATCAACAATTAATTCAATCATAAAAACTTCTGATATTGTTAAGATTGATGTAAGAAAGGATGCTCTTGTTTTCTATAACGAGGATAAGATTCTTTATGTTAAAGATAGAGGCGTTGGATCTGAGAAGAAATCTAACTTCGTATATAAGATTGGAGAACTTGACACTGAACCTCTTTATCCTATTAATATTCCAGTTACAAGAGATCGTTTCCTGAAGATGCTTGATAAATCTGATGAGAATTTTAAGATCATTATTGGAAAAAACACAATAGATGGTAGTGTTGATCGTGTTCTTTTTGATGCGGTGAATTCAACAACAAAGATTGTTATTGCTGCAATGAATGAATAATTAATTATATTGTTTTACTTTAAATATTATATAAATGGTACATACAAAGTATACTGATATACAGTCAGATTCGAATTTTGATTGGTCTCTGTATGAAAACGGTTATAATGGGAAAAACCTAGTTCCTAATCGTAGTGTAAAAACAAATAATGGAGATGTTGTATATCGCAATGAGCCTTATGCACAGGAACTTTACGATAGAATGGAGGCTAATTTCAGCGGACAGGTTTATACACCAAAGGATCAGATTACGGGATCTATTTATAATGTAAAATCTATCACACAGGTATCAGATCACGAGGTTCTTCTTGATACATTTGGAGGAATGTCTGCCGTTGTTGATATGAACAAAGAACATCAATTCATTGACTCTATTGGCTGCGGTAATGTAAAGAATTTTATGCTGGCATTGAAGGATCCAGAGTCTAAGGAGATTATTCTTCAACGGGCAAGAACAGCAAAGGTTGTTGAAAACCGTGTTTCTATTTGGGAGGGAGTTCGAGCAAACATCGAATATGACTTCATGGAACAAGTTAAGAGTGGAAATCCTAGTTATGGATATGCTGCTACAATACTCTCTGTAAATAACGGCGGATATACCGTTGATATTAACGGAATCAAGTGCTTCCTTCCTGGTTCACTTGCTGCAAGCGGTCCTATTACAGATTTTGATGCACTTGTTGGTAAGACTGTAAATGTTTGTGTTGTTAACTTCTCTAAGCAGACGAATAACTTCGTTGTTTCACACAAGAAGTATCTTGAACTTACACTTCCTTCTCGTGTTGAGAATGAACTTACTCCTGGATTGAGAGTTAATGTTCGTGTTACTGGTCAATCTAAGAATGGATTATTCTGTGCTATTCGTGATGCACACGGTGATTATCCTTTCGCTAGCTTGATGCATAGAAGCACAATGTCACCAGATATGGAGAGCAGCTTTGATAAAGGTGAGTATATTGTAGGCGATATGTTTATGGCATACGTACATCGTATTGACTGGACAGAAGATGGCAAATATCGCATCGTGATTGGCGATCAAATGCCAAAGAACGTTTCAGCAGAAAAAGAAACAGAGGAATAATGGGAAATATAGAAAATCCAACTATTAATTATGGTGCAGTGATTGACTCACCAAATATTGTATGTGAGTGCGGATGTAAAACATTCACACCAGCAGCAATCCTGAAGAAGGTATCAAAAATTGTCACAATGACTGGAAGAGATGAGATAGTAGATATTCCAGTTTATGTGTGTACTAAATGTGGGAAGATTCCTCAAGAATATATGGATAAAGGGAATGCTTCAAGAATTCTTGGTGAATCAAACGACTCTTCTTATAATAAAGAACAAAGTTCAAGTTTAATAATTTAAAATAATAAATAATGAGATCAAAAACATCAGAATGGTTTGAGTGTAAAGTTCAGTATGAAAAAGTCATGGAAGATGGCATACAGAAAAAGGTGACTGAACTATATACAGTTGAAGCTTTATCTTTTACAGAGGCTGAGGCTAGAATTATTGAAGAAATGTCTGCCTATATTAATGGTGAATATGAAGTAAAGGATATCAAGAAAGCTAAATATAAGGAGATTTGGTTTTCAGATGATACAAATGCTGATAGATTTTATCAAGCAAAACTTCAATTCATAACAATTGATGAAAAAACAGAAAAGGAAAAGCGTTCAAATTTTGTATGTCTTGTACAAGCAGCAACATTAAATGGTGCAATAAAAGGAATAGATGAAGTTATGGGTGGAACTATGATTGATTATACAAGTGTAGAAGCTAAAGAGACAAAAATTTTGGATGTTATTGAACATGTAGTTAAAAATAAAGAGGAAGCTGAATAATATCAGCTTCCTTTAAACACTTGATAATATATGCCATTTTCGTTTGATTTCAGTTTAGCTAATGGTGAATTGCACACTGTTGAGGTTTCCCCAAAAGGATGGATAGGACCAATAACAATTGAATATATAGTTGCTCAGGCACATCAATATGATACTATGGCTTCAGTTGTTTGGAGAATAAAAGGTACAGAACACTGTTTTACCATTGTTGAGCAAAGATTAAATCATATTTCACATGGAAATTATAAGGCGCATTTTCAAGAAGCTCTGGAGAATTTTAGGATTGACTACCTTAACTGGTTCAAAGATGAAAGATACGCCGAATGTGAATGGAAGTATGAATATGAACAACAGTATGGTAAACTCATCATACCAGATAAAGATAACGGAAGTAAAAGTTAAGAATATATCAATAAAATGAAAAAACAGAGAAGATATTTTCAATGGATTGATGGTGAGATGAAAGGTGACATCGTTACTCTTGAAAGTATAGAAGAGTTTGAAGGTGAAACTTTTTATAATTTTGATGATGGTGAATCGTGCAATTTGAGGTTTATTTCTAAGATGACTAATTCACAAATAGATCTTAAAAATAAATTTATGGTTGAAATTGAATCTCCATCTAATCCGTGGACATTCGAAACTATACAACCAAAAAAATACGTAGATGAATCAATGAAAGGTGAAGATGTTGATATACCATCTCTTCATGATATTCTACAAGCACATGGTGATACAGCAAATATTGAAAATTCTGATATAGGTACAGAAAAACTTGTTCCTCCGAGAAAGGAACAGAGGTTGATTGATCTTCCATCAGTTTCTGATTTCGCTGTTAAATCTGATCCTATTATTCCGAAGTCTACAGATAGCAATAGTGTTGTTGAAATCAGTAAACAAGAAGATACTTCAACACAACAGACAACTCAACAAAATATTGTCTTGGGACAAAAAGAAAATAAAGGAAATGAAACAGTCAATTCATTTGATCCAGTTAGAATTCTTGTTGATTCGTGTAAAAAACATGACACCCCTGTTGAGTTATCTTTGAATATGAAGATTCCATCTAAGTATATTGCTAATATAGCGTCATCTGAATTTGAAGATGGATTTGATAAGTTTATAGATTGCATAGTAAAAGATATAGATACACAACTTATCATATCTGAATTAAAAAAAGCATTAAAAACAGCATATTCTGAATCTATCATGGTCGATGAAAATTGATCATCATAAAAAATAAAAATAAATAACCGTAAGAAACAATAAAAATTTTCACGGTAATTTATTTATGAAATTTTACGCAACAATAGAGCCTTTAAGAAAGCTTAAGAATCTTTTCAGTAATCTCAGTTCATTTTACATTATAGATGTAGATACAATACTTAAAGAATCTGGTTTGAATCCAGATAAACCAACACACAAATATCTTATAAACACAGAGCTTGAAAGGCTTATTGTGTCTGGTGCAAAATCCAAACGATATATTGGTATGATCTACATTAATAGTAATTTGAATTGTGATACTATCGTTGCTATAAAGAACTCTATAAATGTAATTACAAATTCTGTTATAGAAAGCTATGTTATTCTTGATGATTTTGACATACCTAAGGTAAACGATTATTATTCTTTGTTTGATGAGGTTGTTTTCTTCCCATCTCTTAGAAAGACAAAATTGATCGAGTGTGTTCCTAGAATAATACCGAAAATAAACAATCTTATTAATGATAAAGAAAATAAAAAATTGGCTGAAGAAAATATTCTTAAAGAAGAATCTGAAGCCAAATAAGAATCCTAAACAGACAGAGTTGGTTGCTGGAGGATTTATAAAAGCACCAGAACAATATTGCGTAAAGATTAAGGGATTTAATAATAATGATACTAAAAAGAGGAAAGTGGAAAAACATAAGTAATCTTGACAAATACCAACAAATGCGAGACCATATTAGAAACAGCTATAATGGTCTCGTTTTTGTCAGTGACGGTCATAGATATTACTATAATGGGAAGCAACTTGAAAGTGTTAGTAATATAACACATCTGTTTACTCCTAAATTTGACGCAGAATTAAAATCAAAGGAGATGTATGAAAAATATTATAATGATCCTACATCAAAATATTATCATATGACTCAGGATCAGATTATTGAACAATGGATTACAATAAAAGATACTGCGTGTGATAACGGAACAAATGTACATGAGTTCGGTGAAAGTTGTTTCTATTTTATGACTTATCAGGATGAAAAGATTTTTCCAGCTTTCAAGGATAGACTAAATGGTGATGAATTTTATAGTATGTCACAAAAGGAAGATGCGGTTGTTAAGTTTTGGACAGATCTTCCTACGTGTTTTGTACCAATAGCATCAGAGAACCAGGTTTGTAGAGAAGATCTAGGATACTCTGGTACATTCGATCTTCTGTTTTACTATGACGCTGAGATTGATGGAAATCCAGCAGAAAAATCTGGATTTGTTATATTCGATTATAAGACAAACAAGGATTTATATAAGAATTTTAGAGGTGAAAGAATGCTTCAGCCTTTTACAGAACTTTTAAATTGCAGCTTTAATGTTTATCAGTTACAGTTAAGCTTATATCAGCTTGCTCTTGAGTCAATAGGATTCAGAATAATAGGAAGAAGAATCATATGGTTAAAAGAAGATTCGAATTATGAGAAGATAAACACAAACTCGTATACAACCCATATATATTATGCATTAATTAATAAAAAATGTCAATAGTTGACATCTTTTTATTTTATGGAAGTCCTGGTATTCCGAATGTTCTTTTTCCAGCTGGCTCAAATCCAGTAGCAAGGAAAACAAGGAACCTTATGTTTGAAACTGAAAGTTTTTCATATCGTGGAATAGCATCGGCATCAGCCAGAGTTTGCATCAACATAGTAACAGCGTTTCTTATTATAGATGGATCAAATTTAGGTAGACTTCCAAACGATCCAGCATCAAAATTACCAGATTGTGCAGAAGATGCACCAGCAGCACCCATCGACAAGATCTTTGCTTGTTTTATCTTTCCGTTTGATTCTCTTATCTTATTTTCAGCTTTAGAAATCATCTGATCAACAGAGTCTGGTATATTATTTGTAGTTGATTGATTACTGTTTGCTATACTTATATCAACTTTTGTTATACTTTTTGGTGTTGGAAAGAATGCCATTCCAGCACCGTTTACATTCATTATAGTAACACTGTTTATCATAGTAACTATAGAATCTATAACAGATAATATAGTGTTTGCTGTCGCAGCAGCAGAAGCCATCGTTGATGACATTGTTGCATTGATAGGATCCTTTGCGGATCCCTTTCCATATAATATTCCACAGAGTACCGATTTTGTTAACGTTGCTATAGTTATCTGAATCCCAGTTTTTATCAGTTCAATTCTGTATTTCAATATCTGAAATTTTTTTAATATAATTTGAGTAGCAAGATATTTTGTATACTTAGAATCAACGGTTAATACAAGATTTGTTACATCGTGTGGTACACCAGATAAAACGTTTGTTATAGATGATGTCATTACATTCTGAACATCAAGTATAGCATTTTGTACTTTATCCAAAATAATAAGTACTTCTTGCATTTTGCAAAGATCGATCTTCTTCGGTATAGAATTTTCTAAATCTTTTTCTATACTATCAAGTTGTTCTTCTGCGTGACAAACAGCATCATACGCTGAGAATAATCGTAATGAGTCGTCTGATGTTTCGTTTGGTTTACCAGTTATTTTTGCACTGCTATCAGAAGTCATTTATTTATTTGTTTGTTTTTTAATTCAAAAATAAAGTTGTATATTTGCAACGAGGAATTTTCTTTCATATTTATTCCTAATATATATTAAAATTAAAACAGAAAGATTCAATGATAGTTAACACTGAGATTCATGATTATACTCGGAATGGTGTTCCTGTGCTTGATCAATATGGTAGAGCACAAAAATTCTTGTATATATCATATGTAGATAAAAATCAGACAATAAAACCATTTTTTTGGATGATACCTAATGAACTGATGTATCAATGGAAATATGCTACTAAAGATGATACACCAGATCCATTGTATAAATCATGGGATGGTAAACCTGTTGTAAAAAAGCCAATAACAGATAAATTTTCTGAACAAAGGGTTCATGAAATTATTATGGATCTTGAAAGATGGTTTCCAGAAAATGAGCAGCTTAAAGAGATACGTCAGATGTATATACCTAAAACTTCATATATGGATATTGAAGTGGATGTTGATGATGATGGATTTCCAGAAGCAAAGGATGCTAAGAGACCAATAAACACGGTTGCTATAGTTGTTGAAGATGTTGTGTATGTATTAGGTCTTGCAAATTTGACACAAGGTGAAATACAATGGATTCAGGATGAGATAACAAAACATTGTGCAAGATTTGATACAGATTATAAATTTGTATATAGGTATCATGCATCTGAGTTTTCGCTTATGAATGATCTTGTATTTAGTTTTATAGATAAACTTGAGTGTGTTACTGGTTGGAACTGGTTTGGATATGACTGGCCTTATATCTGTAATCGTGCACATAAGATTGGTCTTGATATTACTGGACTTTCTCCAACAAAAACATGGTTCCAATATAAACCACAGGATGTTTCTGCTGATGCAATAAAGCTTCCAATGCATAAATGCATGTATGACTATATGGAACTTTATAAGAAGCACGATCGATCGATTTCTCCAAAGGTAAGTAATAAACTTGATTGGGTATCAGATAAAGTTTTAGGTGTTAAAAAGGTTGTTCATCAACTTGGGTTTAAAGAAATGTGGGAGAAGCAGAAGAAGGAATACGTATTCTATAATGCTATTGATAGTGTACTTGTTAGGGAGATTGATAAGAAATTAAAAACAAGTTCTGTGATGTTTGGTTTGGCATCTCTTATGAATGTACCTGTGTTGTCAACGTATAGTTCAACAAAGAGTATTGAAATTGTCCAGGCAGAATATCTTTATAGGGAGAATAAGGTTTTTCCTGTTACAAAAAAAGATAAAGAAAAGAAAGAATATGAGGGTGCGTTTGTCTTTGCTCCTATTCCTGGAATATACAGAAATGTATATTGTCTTGACTACGCATCTCTTTATCCAACAACTATGCGACAGTTTAATATATCTCCTGATACGCTATTATTTAAAGATAAGAACTATGTTCCTAAGGATAATGAAATAAAGTGTACAAATGGATGTGTTTATACAAACGAGTTTGAAGGATTTATTCCAAAGATTCTTAGTGATTACTTTGCTAAGCGTAAGGAATATAAGAAAATGATGATGAAAGCGGAAAAAGAAAAGTACCGTTTGATGGAAATATTAAAAGAAAGAGAAAAGAAACTTAAATCAAATTTATAATCATGATTACAGAAGGAGTTATTTGCACAAGGTGCGCACACGAACTTGAATTAGAGGATATCTTGGAAGGTGAAGAAGATTATGGTAATACTTATGTTTTTTACTGTCCATATTGTGGTGCAAGATATGAATGTACAGAAGTACCAGAATCAGAAAGAAGTGAATATGATTTCTATGCTAATGGAGAAGAAGACATTTCTATGCGTATAGATGAACCAGATATATTGAATGGACACTGTACTAATTGTGGACACAATGTATCAATGAGTAATAATTTTATGCTTTCTGATTATGATGACTTAATTACTGATGAGAATGATGATAAGATGAATTTTATCCTTAATCAGTGCCCATATTGCGGGATGCAGGAAGTAAGATGGGATAATTCAGAGAATGAAAAATATATCTATCCATACTGGAAAGAAGATTTGGAGTCAGGTTCAGAATAAATATCTAAATAAAGATGTTTATAAGTGAAATGAAAAATGAATGAATTTAACATGTCGGATTTTGAAAAAGAAGCTTTTGCTTATATGTTTGAAAACAGAAATTTTAATGGTAAGAAGAACGACTAATGGTAGAAATACTACAGATAATAGAACAAAATCTAACTCTTTTGCATTATTCGGTGACAATATTGTTACTACTACAAGTAATAATACTATTGATTTGTTTAGTAAAGCTGTCAAAAAAAGTAAAGAAACAGATTGCATTAAACAAATTGGATCACAACATGTTGATGAAAAACCAGAATCACCTGAACTCAGCATTAAGGAAGTTAGACATAAAGCTAAAAGAGGATTCAGATCACTTAAAATCAATAAAGACAATATTGGTTCAGAGGGTGATTCCATTGATGTCAAAGGACAAAGTGGTTCAAAGATTAACGGAGGAGATAAACCATCTGGAACTGAATCAAGAAAATTCAAAACAGAAGATAATCGATCTGTCTATAAAGTTGGACGAAATCAACAAAGAGTACAAGAGAACGAAGGAGGAACTGGAATTCGTAAAAACAACAATTCCAATTCAGAAACTTTAGATTTTAGTAAATATCCTATTGGAGAGTTTGATGTAACAGACAAGATACAAAATTATTCAATTCAAGGGCAACCTAGAATTATAGATGATTTTACTTATGAGATTATAATTGATGGCAAAAGATATAAAGTTTCTCAATGGTCTATAAAAGGAGGGCAATATATACAGGGACTTGATAGTATATTTATTGTTAGTAAGTATAATGTTAGAAAGCATAAATAAAAACATTATAGTCTAAAAATATATTAATACAGATTAAATCTGTTATATTTCTATATGATTAATAAAAAATACGATCTGAATTGAATGAAGAATTACATATACCAGACAAAGAAAATGTAGATCTTTTTGTTGATGATGTTGTAAAAGAAATATATAAAGGAACATCATCAGTTTTATATCTTCATATGCCATTTACAGGAAATACGGAACCTGGTAATGTGAGTGTGCTTAACAGTTAAATAAATATTTAAACAAAACTTAACATTTTTAGTAAAAAACAAATAGGGTGCAGTACACCCGAATTTAAGCTTGTGGAGAACCCAACTATGGATGACCCAATCAGAAATGATTCGCTAAAAAGTAGTGGCTCTGTGAAGCAAGAAGTTAATAAAGCACGAAGTTCAACTTTGTGTAAGTTTTAATATACTGTATTGATTATTCGTATATAAGAATTGTCGTTTCTGTTGCGAAAGGTGAATATAATTATAATGTATTATATGATAAGATCAAAACATGTCTGAGACATGAATTTGCTCATATGTATAAAGAGATTGTTTCCCATACTGTGTTTGAATTATCGGATAAATCGGAAAACACAAAAGATTTTACGATTGGATATGATAACATCGTTGAAGCATTGAAACATATAAACTTCGATAAAAAGGAAGAATTTAAGTTTCTAAGTATGTTGTATAAATGTTCATATGTTGAACGAGATGCTAACATATCATCATTCTATCAAACACTATTGAATAACGCATCAAAAATAGAAAATATAAAAGATATATCATCATATAAAGAATATTATGAATACGAAGATTATAAATCTATATTCGACACAGACATTTTAAATTTGTTTGAAAAGTACAAAAATGATATTCAATATATGTATGGTAAAAACATAAATACTGTTGATAGATTTTCTACAATTATGAAAAAACATATAGATACTGTATTAGATAAAATGTCGAAAGTTTATTATAGTATCAAAAATATAATAGAAACATCAAATATAACAGAATCATCAAATTATGATCAAATAAAGAACGATTATAAAGAGAGATTCAGAAAAATGATATTCCCAGAAAGCAAATTTTATGACATAAACGAAAATCTTGTTTCAGAATCTTGGTTAAAAGATTACATGAGAACACAATCTAACGGAAATATAAGGATATTAGAGTTTATATTTGACAATGACGGAAATTAAATCCGTCATTTTTGCAGATAAATAGTAAAATAATTACTTACGATCGTGAGTACAATTAAGTCAGACAGAACAGATTTTGAGAAATTATTAAACGGATTGGATCCTATTACTCCAGCAAATGCTCCATCAGAGGCTGATGTTATCGTTTCAAGCCAACCAGTACAGACATCAACTGTACAGACGGTTGTTGATTCTACATCGGCTGCTGAAACTATGCAGGTAAAAATGCTTAATTTTGATTACGATTCTATAAAGAAGGGATTACGAAAGAAAGCAAGAAAAACAATACTTGGTATAGTTAAGCATATTATACCTAATGATATAATAGACGAGGAATATGTTCAGGATAAAATAGAACAGGATATAGAAACACTCGCTGATCTTTATATGCAAAAAGAGAATAATGTTGTGATGCAAAGATCTATTATGGAGCAAGTAAATGCTGGTAATGCTATGCCACGTAACTATGAAGTGTTTGGACAGCTTACAGATAAAATACAATCTATAAATAAGCAAATATTTGATACTGAACAGAGAATGCGTAAGACGTATGTTGATCTTAAATACGAAATACGTGACAAGATTGGTGAGGATTTTGCTACTGGATTGTCTGGAAATACATCATCAACACCTAAGATAGAAAATCAGTCAGGCATGGTAGTTACATCTACAAAAAATCTTATAGCTGGAGCAAGGCAAAGACACATAGATAAAATAAATAATACAGAAGAAGCAGAATTTAAAGTTAAACAATGAAGGTAAAGGAGATATACATAAGAGACGATAAGGATCCATACTATGATCCGACAATTATTGATTATCAAAACGAAGTTGAGTCTGTAATATCACAGATAAGAATGATACTCGGGACATTAAACGGTCAGGTTTTTGGTGATTATGATTTTGGTATAGATCTTGAGTATATGGTGTTTAATACAACATACGCCGCAAGTAAGGTTATGGAGAAATTAAATGAACAGATTAACAAATATGTGTACCATTCTGACAATATAAGTATATCTTGTGATATTAATTTTGGCGATTCTGGAGAGGGTTATGACTACGCTGTGCTTGATATTTATATAAACGGAGCAAAAAGTATAGGTTTCTTAATAGATAAGAATGATAGATAAGTGAACTGGCTGGTTCCTGTCTGTGTGGTATCGCAAAGAATAGCGATACCTTTTTTAAATATAACAATTTCATAATGGCTGAACAACAGGAAGGAAAAAACAAGAAACAAAGAAGGATATATTCAACACAATCTATCAATCAATTGATAAATGATCGAAATCAAGGGTATGATATTGATTTTGAACCGTTCTTTATGCGTGATCTTGGTTTAAGGGCTGCTAATATACCTTTCAAGATGACAGAGGAAGAATTGGAAGAGTATCAGAAATGTTATGATGATCCAGTTTATTATGCGGAGAATTATGCAAAGTTCATGACCGATTACGGATTGAGTACTGTTAACCTTAGAGATTATCAGAGAAACGTAATATCTACAGTAACAGCAGAGGATTACGATCCAGATGATGATCTCATTCTTCCAGTAAACAGAAACGTTGTATGGATGTCGGCGAGACAAAGCGGGAAGTGCCATTTTTATCTGTCAAAAATAAACGAAATTCCTTTGTCTGGAAATCATCCAAACGAGATTTCAATTGGTGATAAATATAATAAAGAGAACAATAGGAAAAATAATATATATAAGATAGTCCTTTGTTTTTTAAAATCTTTATTATATAAAATATATGGTAGACTGTGATAAGAAATATCTAAGAAAAAATATATGCGATGTTTGTGGTAAAGAATTCTATTCATCAGGGAATAACAAATATTGTTCAAAAGAATGTAGAGATAAAAATAAAGATAATTTATATCATGAAATAACATGTAAAAATTGCGGAAAACGTGTTGTTGTTCATAAAAATGCAAAATTCTGTTCAGATGAGTGTAGAATACAATATAAAAACAGACAAGCGACATTAAGAAAACAAAAATCAAGAAATGATAATCTTATTGGTGTAGAAAATGTAGATTATGTAAAGTGTTTAATATGTGGATGTAAAATGCACCAATTAAATGAAAGCCATCTTAAATATTTTCATAATATTACGATGGATGAATATAAAAAGATGTATCCTGGTTGTGTCATAACATCTAAAAAATTTATAGAAAATAATTTAATAGGTGATAATAATCCAGCATCATCGTCAAAAACATCAAAGCAAGAAAGACTTGAAAGGTCTCCTTTTAGTAAAGAGTTTTATAAAAAAAGAAATATAGATGAAAATAATAGATTAGATTTTATAAAATCAATATCTAAAAAACGAGATTATAATACAAGATTAGAATACTATATAAAAAGAGGATATTCTGAAGATGATGCTAGAAAAATTTTATACGAAAGGCAAAATACATTTACATTAGAAAAATGTATAGAAAAATATGGATACGTTAAAGGAAAAGATAGATATCACGAAAGACAAAAATTATGGTCTGATAAGGTTTAAAATTATGGCTATATGGGAATCAGAATTTAAAAATGATAAAGAAAAGACAATTCAAAAGTGTATAGATTTTATAAATGAATAGAATTAAACGTATATTAAAAAATTTTATAGGAAAATTAATAGAATATGTTGAACGTTTGGAATATTATGAATATTCATTCGATGAAAATGACATATCAAAAAAGATAATTAATTCTATTAATATAAAATCTAAAGTTTTAACCGATACTGGATATGAATATGCGTCGCAAATTCATATTACACAACCATATACTGTTTATGAAATTAGAACAGAAAGTGGAAAACATATAGAATGTGCTGATAATCATATAGTTTATAATGAAAATAAAGAACAAGTTTTTGTTAAAGATCTGGTAGTTGGTGATTATATAGAAACTATTGATGGGCCAGAAATAATATCATACTTATATAAATGCCCTTATAAGTTTATGATGTATGATATGACGATCGATCATCCAAATCATCGTTATTATACAAATGATATATTATCACATAATACAACAACTATTGCTGTATTCCTTTCATGGATGCTTATCTTTCATATAGATAGAAATATCCTGATTGTTGCAAATAAAGAAAAAACAGCGATCGAAATCGTTGATAAGATCATTAATATATTTAAAGGTCTTCCTTTCTGGCTTAAACCTGGAACCGAGCAATGGGGTAAAACAGCTTTAAAACTCGATAATGGATCAAAGATTCTTTCATCTGCTACAACTAACACAGCATCTATCGGTTTCACTATTCACTGTGTACTTCTTGATGAGTTTGCACATATTCCAGATAATATTGTAAACAACTTCTGGAGATCAGTCTATCCTACATTGTCTTCTTCTAGAGTATCTCAATGTATTATAACATCAACACCAAACGGAACAACAAATAAATTTTATGAAATTGTATCTGGTGCTATAGAGAAAAAGAATTCATTTAGATACATAAGAACAGATTATTGGGAGGTACCTGGACATGATGATGCGTGGGCAACACAAATGAAAGCAGACTTTGGTGAAGAAGAATTTGCCCAAGAGTTTGAACTTCAGTTTAATAAGAATTCAAAAATGCTTATGAAATCTGAAGATATGAATTTCATCGATAGATTGGTTAAAGAATATGTACATAAAACAATTTATGTGAATAACCAATATGTAAACGATGAACATATAACTTGGCATCCAGATTTTGATCCTAATGATATAAGCGAAAATGACATATTTGTATTTCTTGTTGATATTGCTGAAGGCAATGGTGATCCAGATGAGCGATTTCAAACTAAAGAAAAAACGCCAGACGCAAATACAATTAATATATTTAAAGTTGTTCTAAATTCTCCAGCAAATATAAAGAAATACTCAAATCTTAGTTGTAGAACTCAGGATTGTATAAGATTTGTTCAGATAGGAAAATATAAGAATAGTTCCGAAGACGAAATACAAGCAGCAAGAGTTTGTTCAGCTCTTTCGTATAATGTGTTCAAAGATCATGAAAGAAACAGTGTACGTGTTATGGTTGAAATGAACTTTAATGGAAAATCATTCTTTGAAGAATTTAAAAGACATCCATTATATACAGGATCAACCATACTAAAAACATACCATAAAAAACCAATTCCTGGTGAGCAACAAAAGCGAAAGTATGGGTTCAAAACAACAACAAATAAAGAGCATTATTGTATAAAAGGAAATAAGCTTATATCAATGCATAGGACAATTGTTACGTGTGTTGATACATTTGAACAAATGAAATCTTTCGGATACGTTAGAGGAAAAATAAAAGGTATTGCTTGTCATGATGACCTGTCAATGCCAGTATTTAATCACATACCAAGAATGCTTGACGAAAAAACGTTTATATCATGGATAGATGAATATATTCAATTTAAAGCTGAAAGATTAAAAGTTTATACTATAAATGAGATCATACAACGATGGGCTATGGATAACCCAGAAATGAGTGATGATGATTTTGCTGGGTTGTATAATCTTGATGAAAATGACTCATATGTTCAAACAGAAAATAATTATATAAATTTTGCACAGGTCACATACGGACAAACGATAGACGGTGGATTTAATTATGGTGGAGGATTAACATATTCTCAAATAGCTAAATATTAAAAATAAGATGATAGTTCACGTATATACATTTTGTTATAATGAAATGACAATATTACCATTTGTCGTTGATTACCTTGATACATATGCAGACCATGTGTATGTTTATGATAATGGATCGACTGATGGGTCAATAGAATTTCTAAGTAAGTTTGACTGGATAACAGTTAGACATTTTGATACAGCTGGAAAAAACAACACAGTAATGAAAGATATTAAGAATAAGTGTTGGAAAGAAAGTAGAGGTGTTGCTGATCTTGTTGTTGTTTGTGATCTTGATGAGGTACTTTGTGCTAAAAATATAAGAAGATCATTACAGGATATGATTGATGGTGGATATACAATAGCAGCGCCAAAATGGTATACGTTTGTATCAGAGACAATGCCAATATACGAAAAAGGAAAGCTTCTTCATGAGAATTATCCATTGGCTTGGTTTGGTGATGGAAAGGTTTTGATATTTGATCCTAATAAAATTGACGATATTAATTTTACAGTTGGATCACATAGTTGTAAACCAACAGGATTTATAAAATATTATAGTCAAGGCAAAACTGGCGATATATATTGTTTACATATATGTAATAATCTTGGTGTAGAGTACAAAATAGAGAAATATAAAATGGCAAATAAAAGACGCTCTCAACATGACATTAATGCAAAACACGGTATACATTATACTCAATCACCAGAAAAAATAAGAGCAGACTATAAAAATATGTTAAAAACATCTGTCAATTTTGCCGAAATAATAAAACCAAATTAACATATAGTTGTTTTTATTTTCATATTAAGGAAACAAGTTGTATATTTGCAACAGAATATTTATAACTTAATATGACTGACAATTTTAAGCTTATTAGGCAATATCTTATAGATAATGGTATTCCGCAACATAATTCATCAAGTTTAATGAAGCACTATGTTGTGGAAATTATTTCTCGCGGAAAAGATAATCCAGGCATGTCAGCCGCAAATAGGCATTTCAAAAATTATTATTTTCCATGTATTGATAAGTTTGATCAATATGAATCTGAAATTAAAAATGTTTGTGATGCTCTTAGGATGAGAGCATATGTTTCTGTAAACTATAAAATGTATGATCAGGTTCTTATGGATACTGCTGCTGAATGCGCTGTAAGATCTGCCGCACACAATTATGGTAGACCATATTCCATATATGAACATTGTTCTGGAAAATACGTCAATAGAAATGATAAAAAGTTTGTTGTCGACATAGATGAGGATCAGATGTCTTTTTTTGATGAAATTAAACATCATCTTGATGATAAGATTGTTTTGATTGTTCCGACAAGAACTGGAAAACATCTTATAACAACACCGTTTGATACATTAGCTTTCCAACAGCAATGTATAAACAAATATGGAGTTTCATCAGATATTAAGAAAAATCATCTGACGTTATTATATGAGAACTTATGAACTTTAAAAACAACAAAAAATTATAACAATGAAAGCAGTTTATCTAAAGAATTTCAGAAAAGGACTTGCGACAAACAGTAGTTCTACACATTCTCTTATCTATCGTAATGATGGAGAACTTTTTAAGGATCTTGATATATTTGAGTGTGATTACTATGACCGATCCACAAGTACTATTGCGGCATCTCGTGAAGCAAAGATCAAGTATGTTCTTGCTGATATTATGTATAATGAACCTTTAGTAAAGATTATGTCATCTATAACATATGATGAAATAAACGATCACTATTATAGCAATTCTAAACATTATTGGGACGAAAATGAGTAGAACCTTGTCAAATTTAAAATATAATATGCGTTGTGCAAAGAAGATTGTTCCATCGATCTATCTTTGTATACGCTTTCCTTTTTTATATCCACGTAACAGATTTACTGGATTACATTATAATAACTGGAAGATTCGTGATACGTTGAAGGAGCTTGTCAATGATGCCTATAATTTCGGAGGAAAGGAAGAAGGATATAAAATGACAGTAAAAAACAGATGGAAGTGGATTCAGTATAATGTATTGAAATGGTTTCATGATTATTTTTTGCAAGTTGTATTCTGTATACCAACATATACTGAACTTGATTCTATGGATGCTGGGTGGAGAAAAGCATTCGGTATTCAGATGTGCAAAGAAATTAAACAAGCTTTACTTGATGCTGGTGGAAGGAAATTACTTCATAGATATAGGATTTCACAGATTAAAGAGAAATGGGGATGCTATGATGAAAAAACAGAAGTGTTAACAAAAGATGGATTTAAATTTTTTAAAGACGTAAATTTAAATGATGAAATTGCAACATTAAATGAAAATGGTGAACTTGAATACAATAAGCCGACAGATTATTTTTCTTACGTTTATAATGGAAAAATGTATAGGTTAAAACATAGAGGTGTTGATATAAAAGTTACACCAAATCATAACTTATATGTTTCTAAAGGAAGTTATTATAATGGAAACAAAAATAACGAAAAAAGAACATATGAGTTTGAATTAACAAACCCAGATACATATTTTGGTAAAGATAAAAGATTTAAAAAAGGATGTATTTGGACTGGTCAGGAACCAAATGAAACATTTAAAATCCCTACATATTCATATACGAACAAAACAAAAAGTAAAAAAGGTAAAATTTATAATAGAACATATAATATAAATGGCCCAGATATAAATATTGTTCATTTTTTAAGATTTTTAGGGTTTTATGTTGCAGAAGGATGTGTGAGTCATGGAAAAGGACATGGATCTTCTATACATGTTGCATATAATCCATATGACGAAGAGGAAATTGTTAATGAATTAATAAAAAACATAGGTTTTGTTCCTAAACAGTCTAGTATTGGTGTAAAAATTTTTTCTTGCGCTCCTTTGGGGGTTTGGTTGAAAAATAATTGTGGTCATTTGTCATATAATAAAAAATGTCCATCGTTTATAAAAAATTTGCCACCAAAATATATTGAAGAATTTTTAAAGTATTTATATATTGGTGATGGACATAAAGCTAAAACAAGTAATATTTTAACAACAACATCTGAAAAGTTAAAAGATGATGTTTGTGAATTATTATTAAAGGCTGGATATACGTTTAGAGTTAAAGAGATAGATAGAATTGGAAAAGAAAACAAATATAATATAATATCAAAACGAAAAGTTTATGAAATTAATTGGCTTAAAAACACATTTGTTGAAATAGATAATTCAAAAGTAAACAAAGTAAATAATTTTTTTGAAGGTTGGATTGATTATTCTGGTTTTGTATATTGTGTAACAGTTAAAAATCATATTCTTTATATAAGAAGAAACGGAAAAGGTTGTTGGTGTGGAAATTCTCTTCAATGGTATGATTGTGGTGCCCCAGAAGAAGTTAGAAAGATTGTAGCAAAGTACGAATATATTTCAGAAAGAACTTGTATATCATGTGGACGACCAGCAAAAGGATTATCGAGAGGATATATTTGTCCTTATTGTGAAGATTGTGCTGGAGATAATGAACTTGATGAGTATTATACTGAAGAAATGCCTTGGTATGGATATTATATCTATAGATCAAAGGATGAAAAAGAAGCAATAGATTCATCAACAAATATAAAAGAAGAATAATTTTTTCACTTTTATTTTTCAAATTCAAAATAAATTTGTATATTTGCAACAACAAAGAGAAAAAAAACAAAAATAACTTAAACATAAAAGACAAAGACAATGAAGCTCGAAGAAATTTTCAATCAGAAGAGAACTGAGAACGGTGATATCGCTTTCACTAAGATTAATGATGACAATCTGTTAAATCTGTTGTTTCTTACAGAGTATTATCAGAATCATTTGTCAGAGGTACAAATCGGTAACACTGAGAAAGACCAGTTGTTCGCTCGTTTTGTGCGCGATCCAAGATTCGGTCTCGGACGTAGAGATCTTGGACGTGTGTTGATGCACATGGCTGGATGTTCTATCGAGGACATTGTAAAGTCTGGTCGTGTTGACGATCTATTCGTTTACGATTCTAAGTGTCGTGATTATTACATTGATGCCGATATTCTTGACTATCTTAAGAGAGAAATTGAGAATGGTAATGAACTTGTAAAGAAGTGGATGCCTCGCTACAGTTCTAAGAACCTAATGATCGCGCGTCAGATTGCAAAGTACTGGGGTATGAATAAGCAGCAGTACGGACACTTTATCAAGTGTAACACAACCGAAAACAAGCTTTCTCGTAAGAATACTAGTGAGATCAAGTTCGAGCAGGTTCCATCTCTTGCTATGATAAAGTATTTTAACCGATTCAAAACAAAGGAGGACACAAAGGATCGTTTCGAAAAGTATCTTGAAGATGTTCGTTCTGGGAAGAAGGAACTCAAGATCGCTACAACTACAGTGTACGACATCTATCGTAACCGTGACAAGATCGATCCTGTTTTGTTCTTCGACAGGATTGAGAAGATCAAGATCAATGCAATTCCTATTGTTGATACATCTGGCTCGATGTGTAACTCAAATGATTCGATAGGCAAAGCTTATGCTATCGGTCATTACATTGCTAAGTGTAGCACATATGCGCCTAATAAGGTTATTACGTTTAGTGATCATCCTACATTACTTACTCTTGGAGAAGAGAATATCTTCGCAGATGGTTGGTGTGGTAATAGACATGAAAAGCAGAATCTTTCACACTGTAAAAATCAGTATGAACGTGAGATTGAATCAATGTATACTGGAGATTGTTCAAATACAGATTTTGGTAGGGTTATGGAACTTCTGAAGGATCTTACAGATCTTCCTGAATATTTGGTTGTTCTTTCTGATTGTGAGTTTGATGCTGGTTCTAGACAATCAAAGTCAGAACTCGAAAGACTCTGGAGTGAACATGGATACACCACAAAGATTGTGTGGTGGAACCTTAACGAAAGAAATATCACGATACCTGAGATGGATCACAATGGTAATATCTATCTGTCTGGATATTCTCCAATGCTTCTTAAGTTCCTTGAGGTTGGTTTCGATGGAACAGCGTTCCTTAACAAACTTCTTGATGAATACAAGAAAGCTGTAGGATAAATATATTGTACACTACGATCCTTGAGGACAGACGTACAGCAAACATCTTTATAAGATCATATTAATAAATTATGTATGTATAACTTATAAAAATCTGTTGGAGGATCGACTATATATTTCAAGGAAGTTGCACAGCAAATAGACTTTATAAATTATACATGAGATTGAAAAACGACTTCTGTTATTTATACAAATGGGGAATAGTATAAAATCTATTCCCCATTTTGTTTTTCTAAATTAAAATAAAGTTGTATATTTGCAATAAAGAAATAAAATAAAAAGCAAAAAATGAATAATAGAAAAGATTTTTATCTCTATGCAAGAGATCGAGGACTTTCCTCTTTGACGCTTGATGGGTACGCTAAATTCAACGATGCTTACATCAATCCTACAATTCTTGAGGAACGTAAGTTAAATGTAGCACAAATGGATATTTTCAGCCGTTTACAGGCAGATCGCATTGTTTTCCTTGGCGTGCCTATTGATGACGATGTTGCTAATATTGTACAGGCGCAGCTTCTCTACCTTTCGTCAAATGATGATAAATCAGATATTTCTCTTTATCTGAACACACCAGGAGGACACGTATCGTCTGGTCTAGGTATCTATGATACGATGCAGCTTATCAGCCCAGACGTGTCTACAATATGTACTGGTATGGCTGCTTCTATGGGTGCTGTTCTTCTCTGTGCTGGAGAAAAAGGAAAACGTAATATACTTCCACACTCTCGTGTACTTATCCATCAGCCCCTCGGTGGAACCGAAGGACAAGCATCAGATATTATGATTGCGGCAAAGGAAATGCAGAAGACAAAAGAGGAACTTCTTCATATTATCGCAGATCACACTGGACAGCTTTATGAAAAAATCCTTGTTGATGCAGACCGTGACTACTGGATGAATGCACAGGAAGCTGTTGAATATGGCATGGTTGATAATATAATGAAAAAGAAAAAGAAATAAATAAATCACGATAGACCGAATAAAAGATAAAATTATAAAGATAAATATCCCGAATCAGATTTAAGAAGGTTAATCAACAAAATATAAAAAAATAACTTTTTAACAAAGATAAATAAATAGTACAAAAGAAATAAAACAAAACAATTAAGCGATGGCAAAGAAAACAACTGATAAAGATACAAAGGTTATTACGACAAAGACTGTCGAAGAGACTCCTGCTGTATCTGAACAGAAAGAAGAGAATGTTGTAAATCTTGAGAAGGTTGATGATACTGACGACAAGAATGATGTTTCTGAGGTAATTGCTACTGAGAACATTTCTGAGAATGTTGAGAAAGAAGATACACCAGAGAATGCAGAGCCACTTGATAAGCCTGAAACACCAACAGAAATGCTGAACGAGTCTGCATCTGATGATAAGAAAGACGACGAAGAGAAGGATGAAGAGTCAAAAGATGATGAGGAGGATAAAACAGAATATACTGTAGATACTCCAGCAATCTCAGAATCGATTGATCCAGAGTCCGCAGGTATGAGTAGTATCACACCAGCATATGTTGCATGCCCACCTATCAAGGATGCATACGTTGCGTCAGACGATACGCCAACATATACAGCACAATGTCCACCTAAGCCAGCGACGGAAAAACCAGATGCTTATGTAGCACAGAAACCGTACTAAAAGGCTTAAAGTATAAAGTTAATGGTGGACTTGATAAAAGTTCACCATTTTTTGTTTTCATAATCGAAAATAAAGTTGTATATTTGCAACGTTGAAACAAGAGTTCTTTGAAGCAATATAATATCGCGCATTGGTAGCAGTTGGTAGCTCGCCAGGCTCATAACCTGGAGGTCCTGTGTTCGAGTCACAGATGCGCAACTAGTTGATAATCAGAAACTTATGCTTCTTTAGCTCAGTTGGTCAGAGCACGATATTTGTAATATCGGGGTCGTTGGTTCGAAGCCGACAAGAAGCTCAACACCCAAAGATACTGATGATGGGGATATAAAACAATCGGTAGGTTATAGACGAAACTGACCTATGTAGTCAAGTTATATGTTGTCTGGAGTGAGTGGTGATCACAAACAGAGTTACAACTATTATAAAACCTTGATGAATAGTACAAAAGTTAGACGTGATCTGAAGGTTGTTATTCAGGAAATTCCAAGATTGAAAAACCTAATAAGTGGTGGAAGTTTTTATTCAACAGCTCAGAACAAATGAATGCAAAACTTGACGATATTGGCAATTTGGAGGATTAAGCTTAACTAGCTAAACTGCTAGATTTGCATTATAGTCTTATCGGATCGTACCAGATATCTTCCACAAATCAATTATAGACCGCAAAATGGAAGTCATAACAGCAATATATGAAATAAGCTTTTGGAGACTGTATTGATGGTTTTGAATCAATCTCCGACAACATTTTGTGGATAGTGTAATGGTAACACGCAGTATTATATAGACTTCTAAATAATGAGTTCTTTGAAAATATAAAAATACAAAATCTGGAATTTCCGCCTACCTAAAAATTATACTGGTTGTGGCTTTGTCCAGATTGAGTAATGGAAGACATACAGCAAACTATCTTTAATCGTGTAATTAGTTTTGAATAAGTGGTGGAAATTAAAGTCTTCTGAAGATATATGATGAGAGGCATACAGCAAACTTTTAGCAATGAACTTTTAATTCATGACAAGCAGCCTCTTGATTGATGGAAAACACACAGCAATTTTTAAATGTAGTGTGGTGGTGTGCTTAACAGTTAAATAAATATTTAAACAAAACTTAACATTTTAGTGAAAAACAAATATGGTGCAGTACACCAGAATTTAAGCTTGTGGAGAACCAAACTGCCGAATGGCGAACCACACGAAAGTGTGTGGCTATGGATGACCCAATCAGAAATGATTCGCTAAAAAGTAGTGGTAGGTTGAAACAAGAAGTTGATAATGAACAAACAAGTTTGTTCAAGTTTTAACATACTGTAGTTGGTCACACGTAGGTTCAAATCCTATCACCTCAACAAATGATCTATTCGTTCAAAAGTTAGGATTCCACTCTGTCACAGTGGAGAAGAGAGGGCAGTACTCTCATAGACCGCCAGTTAATAGACTCCGTAGCTCAGTTGGTATATGCACTTGACTTTTAATCAAGGGGTCATGGGTTCAAGTCCCATCGGTGTCACAAGTATTCTTATGAGAGAACAAGGTGAAAGACCAAGATTACCTCAAATTATTTAATAGAAGTTAAATAGTGGTCGAAGGAGTTAGTTTAGTTAGCGTTTTAAAACACTCATAAGAATATTATATGGTGACATTGGCCGAGTGGTTTAGGCGCAAGTTTGTGGCACTTGTTTACGTTGGCTCGAATCCAACACGTCACCCTCTTTAAAACAATAGTATATACAAAAACGTTTAACCCGAGAATGATAGGTTGGCAAAATGCAGTAGCCGTAAAACAATAATTACTGTTTAACAATTCTGCACAGGGTTCATACTTGGAATAATAGTGATGGTTCAGCGAAATCTGAAAAGTATAAAACTATAGGTGAAAGTCCTAAAAAACGTCCTATCTATATGCTATTTATTTCCGTCTTAATGAAGTTTAAGTTGAAATACCGCCCTCGTTGCTTGTGCAGACATATGCCTTGAATATGTTGAAAAAATTATCGGTACACGAAAGGGAATACGGTTGACCTTTCATTTTTAAGAAATACGGAGGTTGGGTCGCACCCAAATATCCAAAGAGTAGTTTCGGGATAAACTTTGGAGAAACAATTAAACAAATTCCCGTACAAGGTGGAGTGCCGGAACGGTAACGGGCCTGACTTGAAATCAGAGGCATCTTTCGGGGTGAGTGGGTTCGACTCCTACCTCCACCGCAAAAAATAAAGGGTTTATAACATAAATAATGATAAAGATATGTGAATATTGTAAAAAAGAGTTTGAAACAACAAAATCTAATAGAAAATTTTGTTGTGTGCAATGTCAAAGTAAACAGAGACATATAGAATCATATAAAGATTTTATAGAAAATAATGAAAAATATTGCAAGGGCAATTATACACCTAAAAATTTTAAAAATGAGTTTATGAAAGAACAAGAAAATCACTGTGCAATATGTGGTTGTTTACCAGAACATAATGGAAAACCTTTGGTCTTTGTTCTTGACCATATCGATGGTGACGCTTCGAATAATAGAAGAGAAAATTTAAGAATGATTTGTCCTAATTGTGATAGCCAATTAGATACATTTAAATCTAAAAATAAAAATAGCAAACGCAGAAATTATTGGAAGGAACATATAATTAAACAAGTATTAGAAGAGAATTAAAGTTATAAATACAACCTGAATTGCTGTGTACGGGGATAAGGAGAAATGTAGTACTAAACCAAGCAGATTGACCACCTCCTATCAGTATTTATATAATGGAGAGTTACCCAAGTTGGTGAAGGGGGCACATTGCTAACGTGCTAGGTCTGTAAAAGGGCGCAGGGGTTCGAGTCCCTTACTCTCCGCAGTTTTAACAATATTTATTTACAATGGAGCATGGTGTAATGGCAGCACAACAGATTTTGGTTCTGTTTGTCTGAGTTCGAATCTCGGTGCTCCAACGAATACTGCACGTAGTTTAAGGTATGGGTTTGATAACGCACATACAATTTTGTATGCGATGATTTGGAAGTAGTACTGAAATTCCTTTTCACGAAAAACTATACTAAAAGCATTCTCAATGACTATTTGGAAGAGATTATTGCAGTTGCTCTTTAAAAAGGAAATCCATTATAGAGAATGTGCAATGCTCCAATGGTGGAATTGGTAGACACGCTTGTCTCAAAAGCAGGTCTGAAAGGGTGTAGGTTCGAGTCCTACTTGGAGTACAAAGTTGGAATTTGGTATAGGAAGGGGCATGGTAACAACATTGTGAAACTGTGGGTTATGATACGTGATAACCTTACCCACTACCATCTTGCAAGAGTTCCAACCTTTTATATGCTCTCATCATACTAATCGGTTTAGGTGGTTGCCCTCTCAAGGCAAAGATATGAGTTCGAATCTCATTGGGAGTACAATTTGCTCACGTGCTGCAAATGGTAGACAGGCTTGACTAAGGATCAAGTGTTCCGAAAGGACAATGTGGTTTCGAGTCCAAGCGGGCGCACAAATGATATAAACACAAAACAAATAATATAGGCCAAGTTCTTAGCGTTACCTTATTAGGTTAGAGCGTTCTTCAGGCCACATGGAAGTCATACTGCAAAACTTACTTTTACTTTTTATGACTTGATTGTTATGTAAATTTAGGTTTAACTGAGTACGGCATAGAACTTAGACTTCTGTTATATTTGATTCTTTTTCAAGATATACTGATAAATTTCTAAAGAAAAAAGAATCGATTTTTTCGAAGATAAATAAATTGCATTAAAACAAAACAATTTGGAAAAATGAATGTAATTACAGAGATTTTTAATGATGCTTTTTGGTACATGGCTCCTATCCTTGTTGCATTGTCTACAACAGTTACTGGAGTAATCAACCAGCTTTTCAAGATTACTGACAAATGGAAGCAACCTATTTCGTGGCTTGTTGGTGCAGGTCTTGCATGCGGTTCAATCGCTATGGGGTTCCTTGGTGCTGATATTCAGTGGCCAAGCTATGTAGCATTGAGTGCTGTCGTAGGTCTTTCTTCAAACGGTATCTATGATATTGAGGTTATCCACAAGTGGATTGACAGTTGGTTTACCAAGAAAGAGAAGTAATCATAAAAACAGCTTTATAAAAGGATCGATCAATACAAAAATTGGTCGATCCTTTTTTATATGTGAATTATTAGTTGTATATTTGCAACAAATAAAGTAAATAGTTATGTTAACAAGAGAAGAAGCAAAGGTATATTATCTCAAGATGCTCAATAAGGAAATAGAAGAGTACGGTGAGGATTTTATTTTTGTTCGTGCACCAAAGATAGGTAAAAATAAATGGACTGTAGGAGAGTTCAAGACAGCTATTGAAAACAACGTAAAGCCAGATGAATATGGTAATGATCCTATAGATGAACTTCTTCGTTATGATGAACATCTTAGAGAACATGGTAGGGATATTAAAGACAGTGACAGCTGGAAGGAGTTGATGTCATGAATGTATTAGATCATGTTGTGTTGAAGGTTTTGTCAAAACCATATCAGATTAATGATGCTTGATTTGTTGACGTGTTGTCTGAATGTTATGGATCTGAGATTAATGATACTGTCGTTAAATTCTCAAAAGAAGAAATAGAAGAAGTTAAACAATGATATAAATACGTAGCTTAATATGTTTGGAATCGATTATAACAATATAAAGAAAGGTGATATTGTATATATTGCTTCTGATGATAAAAGATATGGCTTACATGAATATGAAGCTGAAGTAACATCTGTCGGAAAAAAGTATATTACAATAGAAAGATACGGACGTAAAAAACAGTTTAGTAAAGAAACTGGATATTTAAAAGACTGGTCAGAATGGAAAATGTATCCAAGTAAAGAAGACTATAATAAAGAGAAAGAAGCGGATGAAAAGAGAATGTATATAAACCATCATATAGATGATGCTATAAGATATGGAATGACATTCGATGAGATCGATCAGATTTATAAATTAGTTAAAAACATAAAGGATGCGAAATGATTATGATAGAAAATCAAAGAACGCATTTTATAAAATTTTAAAAATGACAAAGTAAAAATAACAATAACAATAATTAAGAAGAATAGATATATGACACAAGAAGAAAAGGCTAAAGCATATGACGAGGTTCTTGAACAATTAAGGGCAATGATGCCTAATTGGGAGAACTTATCTTATAATGGTAAGACGTTTCTACAAGACCTTGTGCATATTATTCCTGAACTCAAAGAGAGCTATAGTGAAGATGAGAAGATAAGAAAAGCGTTGATAGAACTTGTTAAATGCAACGAAAGAGGAGGGTATAAACTGCTTAATAATGTACATACAAGTTCTATGCTTGCTTGGCTTGAAAAGCAAGGTGAGAAGAAGTTTATTATTTCAGATGATGCTCTTAGAGAAGGAATAGCACATTTTGGAATTACTCAATACCAGATAGATAATTGGTTAAAGAAGTATGTTGATGTTGAAAAGCAAGGCTCGCAAATTCTTGCTAATTCTGCAAAAACTTGCAAGGATGAACAGAAACCTATAGATAAGGCAGAGCCAAAGTTCAAGGTGGGTGATTTGGTTGTATCGAATTTAGACGGAAATGCAAGACAAATTTCTGAAGTTCATTTTGATGAATATAATAGTTATTATGTGGTTGATGGAGAAGATGTTAATTTAGAAGAATACGATAGACTACATCATCTTTGGACCATCAAAGATGCAAAGGATGGTGATGTGCTTGTGTGCGTTGGTGATGAAAGGCCATTTATTTTCAAAGGTTTATTAGACCCTAATCATCCTAATTGTCCTGTAGCATATTGTGGTATTGATGATGAAAATCTTTTTTGGTGTAGTTCTGGTAAAAATTGGTGGACAGACGATGATGTAAAACCAGCTACCAAAGAGCAACGTGATGCCCTAATGAAGGCAATGGCTGATGAAGGGTTGGAATTTGACTTTGAGAAGAAGAAGATTGAGAAGAAGATTGAGAAGAAGATTGAACAGAAGTCTGCTTGGAGTAAAGAGGATAAAAGAAAACTTAATTGGGTTATCAATGTTTGGAATAGACTTCGTAGAGGTGGTGATGCACAAACTACACCGAGTCAAATGGAAATGCTCGAAGATTGGCTTAAATCCCTCAAAGATAGAGTTGGTTGTGAAGCAAATTGCATAACAACCAAAGAGTGTAGTGTTGAGGACATATCTAAAATACAAAGAATATGTAAGTATTTGGACGAAGCTAAGAAATATTATGCTGACATTACTGAAGTTAGAGAATGTATAGACTGGCTCAAATCCATTAAAGATAGATACATTTGGAAGCCGAGTGATGCGCAAATTAAGGCATTTGAACATTTTGTACGTGCTTGGGGTGAAAGTGGTACAGCTTCTCCTTATGACAACAACACTAAGTTGATTTATTCATTATTAGAACAATTAAAGAAAGTATAAAGTTATGACATATACAATCACAGAAATATACAGAGTTGTTTGTACTGACCAATATCAGTCAACTACACCAGAAACTTGTTGGACTACAGATAGACAATCTTGTAAGGAGTATATTGCAAACAGCTATTATAAACATTGTTTAAGTATTGAATCGAGTAGAATTTCAGATAAAGCAGTAAAGTTATGAAAGCACCAGAGAAGATTTATCTATATGAGAGTGAATTGTGTGGTCGAGATTACGACGATGAGTGGTTTGACAAACCTTTAAATGAAGATAGTGTTGAGTACACTCGCACTGATGCTTTTATCCAAAAGGCATTAGAATGGATAAGAGAAAATATAAGACCGTATTATCATGAGGTAAGATCAAAATATGAAGATTTTGAAAACTATATGAAAGGAGAGTAAGTTATGGCCAAATTCATTGAACTAACACAACACGCAGATACCATAAATGGTTTTTCGGATAGAAAAATTAGAGTCAATGTGGAACATATTGATTTCTACTATGATAAGCGTATTGTATTTAATGATAGAGCAATAGATGTACTTGAATCTTACAATGAAATAACAAAATTATTGAAGGAGCAGTAATGAAAAAACTAATTGATAAAGCCGCTGTAGTGGCAGAGATAGAGAAGCTATCTGCATATCTTGATAGTCTTCACGAACAAAGGATTATAGAAAAAATACTTCTTATCATAGACACCCTTGAAGTGAAAGAGGTGGACTTAGACTTTGAGAATGAATTATACAAAGCCTTTGGTCAGGTAAAGGACTTTACGCTTGGTATGCGTATTGCCAAGCATTTCTTTGAACTTGGAATTAAAGCACAGAAAGGAGAGTAACTATGGCAACGATTAAATCATATACCGACTTGCAACAGTCAAAGAAGTTGGCAGAGATACTGCCGATAGAAAGCGCAGATATGGCATGGTGTAACAATTCTATAAGAGGAGTTAATTATACTGATGAATATTCTGCAAACCTTCACACAGTAAAAGAAATGCAAGAGTGTTTTGATGAAGCACTAAACGGATGGGACAAATATTGGAAACTAATTCCTTGTTGGAGTCTTGCTGCATTACTTGATGTTATTCCAGAAGTTAACGATAACAAGCCAGCGATATTCCTTAACGACAACAGCATTATATATCCATACGTTGGCGATTTGTCTGTCAAGGCAGACAATCTTATTGATGCTTGTGTTGAAATGATTGTTAAATTACATGAACTTAAAATGTTGTGTTTATGACAAACGAAGATAAAGCAAATGAAATCGCAAAATGCGATTGTCAGAAACATTATAAAGGCTTTGACTTGTGCAACACCTATAAGTTTCATGAGAAAAACTATTGTGGTCGTAAAGCGGCAGCACTTGAAGCAATGGAATGGAAAGATGAGCAGTTCGCAAAGGAGCGAGAAGCACTCATTGACAAGGTTTGCTAGTGGCTGAGCAAATGGGAAGACCCCTACTATGACAAGGGTTTAGTTGAGGGCTTCAAGAAAGCAATGAAAGGAGGTAACGATGAGTAGAAGAGGTTTTTTAAGCAACAAACTTTTTGTCACGATAGAAGTCCAATTTGATGACGCATGGAGTGACCTATCGGCTGACGAGCAAGAGGAAATTGTGATGAGTAATATTGATATGATAAATACCGATGCACTCATCGCTGAATTAGAGAGTAGAGGTTTTGTCGTTAAGGAAGAAGGAGAAGAAAATAATGAGTAAGACATTCGGACAATTAAAGGTACAATGTTTATCATAGCGATACACTGACTTGCCCAGAGGGAGGCGAGCCTATAAAGATTAAGGAAATAACCAAAGAATAAAAAAATGAAAAGAAACAAAGAAATGGAGGTATAGAATGATAATAGATGGAATCATATTTAATAATAGACAAAGCGCGATTGAATATCAAAACAAACAGTTAATGCTTGCTATAATGATGCAACTCGCATTACAGAGTAATAATTACAAACATCCTTGGCATAACCATTATTTTTAAAATTGTGAGAAAAGTATTCAGAATCATCAAAAATAAATTAAGCGAAGAAGGTGAAAAGGCACCTCACGCATTGAGATACAAAATCGAGCAAAGATACACTTTGTTGTTTTTCATTCACTGGTGGGGAACTCCGTCTTTTGAGCCAGAACACCTATTTGAAAATGACTGTGCTGCAATGAAGAAGATAATGAAACATTATCCTGATGCCATTGTGTATGATTACTATTCAGAAAATAAATGTAAACAATAAATAAAAAAACATGAGAAAGATTTTAACAGTTAAAGAATTGATTACCATATTATTAGATTATAATATGGATGCACTAGTTTATACTAATGCAAATGGTGTTCCAACAGGCATATCATTTCCTAACGTATGTTATAGTGGAGGAGGCGAAGGTGAAACCAAAAAAGAATGTAAAGAAGTTATTTTTGACATACAGGAAGAAGAAAGGTTAAAATAAATATGGACGATGAAAAGAATGTGTGCCCTTATGATGTGGGTCAATTACTTACTGCTAAAACAGTTTTAGAGTGGGCAATCAAACAAGAAGAAATAGTGCATAATAATATGCACAATCAAACAATTTTAGGTCTAATTGATGATGCTATTACGAACGAAGTTGTAAGACAAGTGAGAATAAAAAGACTTGAAGATTATACAACAGGTGAACTTGAACAAGAATTAGAATTAAGAAAGAATAAATGATGACACAAGAAGATAAAGATTTACTGCTCCGTGACCTCTGTGCGAGGATACCGTATGGGGTTAAGGGCGAATGTAAATTTGATGCATCATATTCGTTTGATATGATATTTCGATATCATTTTTTTGATGCTGAATTAGTGGGCATTAAAAATGATGGTTTACATGTACGCCCATTGATAGAACACTTTGTAGGACGTGAATTTGCTAACAAAGAGGTTGCAGATGGCATTGATATTAACAACTTCAAACCATACCTTCGCCCAATGTCTTCTATGACTGAGAAAGAAGCAGAAGAATATAGAAATATTGACAATAGGTCATATTCTTGTCCAATGGTATATGCACATTTTCCTGCTTCAGAGAGAATAGATTGGCTTAATGCTCATCATTTTGACTATCGTGGTTTAATCGAGAAAGGTCTTGCTCTGCCAGCACCAGAGGGCATGTATAATGAAAAATAGGAGGAATAACTACGGACTACGAAAAGAAATACAAGGAGGCTCTTAATAGAGCAAAAAGACTTCATAAGCAAATTGATAATAGTATTAGTAAGGCTGAGCCAAAGTTCCACGAGGGTGATTGGGTAATAGACAAACAGGGTATTGTGCATCAGATTGCTAAAGCAGTAGAGACTATTACCAACCACACTTATTGTTATGATATTGTTGGTGGTGGATATTTTAATGATAACACAGAATGTGTAAGACTATGGACTATCCAAGATGCAAAGGATGGTGATGTGCTTTATTCACTTGATAGCAGTCAACCTTTCATATATAAAGAAAGAAAGCCGCATGAACAAGCCACTGCATATTGTGGTATCAATAAGTATGGCAGATTCTTTGTAGGAAACACTAAAGATTGCATAATCGTACTTGATAATTATGTTCCTGCCACCAAAGAACAACGTGACACCCTAATGAAGGCAATGGCTGATGCAGGATGGAAATTTGATTTTGAGAAGGAAGAGCTGAAAAAGATTGAGAAGAAGTCTTCTTGAAGTGAAGATGATGAAACTTATTCAGACCATGCTTTTACTGCTATTAAAGAAGCAAGATGAAGAAAATGATGAAAAAATAATCCATAAAACGTTTTCATATATCAGAATAAAGTTGTATATTTGTAATGTTAAATAACATGGATTAGCTAAATTTGGTAGAACGTAATCGAAGTAGTGTCCAGGATGATTGGTAGCACTGCCACTTCGATATTTTCATAAATATGGTATAATACAAGATAAAGATTATCAATAAAATAAATGGGTTCGGAGAAGAAAAGAATACTTGTTTTGGTAATGTCATGTAATGAAGATTTTTTCAAAAGTGAGGAGATAATTTGCAGACATACATGGGCGAAGCCAATATTGGATAAAGAATATGATAATATCGAGTATTTTTCGTATACTGGTGGTCATGATAGATCTTATGTTGATTTAAATGATCATCATATATATTGCAAATCTGGAGATGGTATTTTTGATACATATCAGAAAACGTATGAGGTTTTTACGCTTCTTGATAAATTTAATATATCTTATGATTATATCTTAAGGACAAATACGAGCACTGTAGTTAACGTAGGTCTACTTAATGCTTTTATAAACAGTAATGGTATTAATGAAAATTATGTGTATTGTGGAGAAATATATAATATAGGTCTTCCTTGTCCTTTAACGAATTCTATATATCCAAGAGGTAACTCTGTTATATATTCAAATAAAATAATAGATGTTATAAAAGATTTTAATAAACATGTGTATGTCCCAGAAACATTATTTGCTGATGATAACATTCTTGGGAATATAGTAAATGTATATCACTTTCTTAAGTTTGAGGATTATAGAGATTTTATCAAGAGTTATGGATTTGCGTGGTATGAGTGCTATCCTAAAGAACACGATGCTGCAAAGTTGTCAAATGGCGTATCTTCATGGGGGAATGATGATGACTCATATGAATATTTGAAGAATTTTATTTCAATACAGATAAAATCATACGTTGACAGAAGTACAGAATTTAAGAAAATGCAAAAAATATCATCAATAATATCAAAGAAAAAAGATGATTATTCAGATGAATTGAAATTTATAAATAAATATATGGCAAATCCAAAAGTATATGTGTTTAATAGAAAAATATCAACACATACATATTTGAATTTGTATCAGAAATAAAAAACAACTGGTCAGAGTAAAGTGAACTAACCATTCAACCTTTCTGTAAAGGTATGTATCGTCCAACTTTTCTAACTTCTGTGGTGGAAATTAAGATATGGTTGGCTGTCAAATAAAGACGTAAGACATTACAGACTGTTGTTTATTTTTTGAAATTACAAAATAAAAACAGATATATAAAAGATATCTCATATGAGATAATTAGTTTAACAAAAATTAAAAACAAAAATTAAGAGAAAAATGAAGAAGATTATTTTGGTAGCATTTGCCATGATCGGAATGACACTTGCAAGTTGTGGTAATGGTAAAGCAATCGACGCAGTTGAAAATGACAGCACAGCCGCTGATACTGTAGTTGTTGATAGCGTAGTTGTAGATTCTGTTGCAGTTGATTCAATTTGTGCAGAGTAAAAAATTTGAAGATAAATAACTTAATGAAAAAGATTGTACTTAAATCGGTAAATATCATATAAATTATATAAATCATAAGGAAAATTAATTAATGCTGATATAAATGGTTCTATAGGCATCATGAGAAAAGCAAAAGAAATCTCAGATGTTAATTTAATTAACTTACGAGATAGAGGTGACATTGTATCACCAAAGGTGTTAAATATTTAACCATTAAATGAATTTATATAGTTTATAAAATTATATGTCTTCAATACATTATGGTTTACAAGGAGAATATAAATCAGCAGACAATCTTATAGTAGAGGATAATAGAACTTTTAAAAATGTAAAATTGAAAAAGATCAATTCTCGATAAAATAAGATAAAGTTAACAAGAATAACGGTCTGATGATAAAAAAATCAACAGACCGTTTTTATTGTTGGTAGGTTCTGCTAAATTTCAAGACAAAAATACAATAACTCTTGAAATCAGAGTTAGATTCTATCACCAATCACACAAATGATTGTTCTTTGATATATTGATACAGATTTGACAAATAGAGATCGATCTCTAAGACAAACACGATGCAGGAGAGACGGTAACATTTAAGCAAACCGAGAAAGCACTTCTTCTGATGAGATGGATAAGAAAATCAAACAAAAAGAAACTTTGAGAAAAATTTCATAAATTTGTTTTTCATATTAATAAAAAGTTGTATATTTGCAACAGAAAAAGGATGGAGCATTGGTGTATTTAACTATTATTTAAAAAGTTAAACTTTTTTATATATTATTAGATAAATCAAATAGGGTGCAGTACACCCGAATTCACGCTTGTGGACTACCCAACCGTGGATGACCGTTGCGAAAGCAACCTAAAAAGCGGTGGTAGGTTGAAACAAGAAGTTAATAATGAACAGACAAGTTTGTTCAAGTTTTAACATACTGTATACAAGATGTATCGGCCGTTAAACGTCTTAGCACATTGCCAACATGAGGCAGAGGAAGTGACCGCAACCAATACAGTTATTGCTAACCTGTAAAAGCATGGGCCCATAGCTCAGTTGGTTAGAGCACCTGACTCATAATCAGGGAGTCACAGGTTCAAGCCCTGTTGGGCCCACATTAAATAATACTAACATAGATTAATGGTTAAACCAAAATCCTTATAAGATTTAGACCATTACAATACATCATCATGGTTAAGGTTCAGGTGTATTTAAGTGTTAGTAAAAATCATTTGGAATTGGATTAGCTGGATAGAACGCAAATTTCATACGTTTGATTTCGTGTGTTAGATCCACACATTCCCAGCAAGAGTTCATTGACATAATTTAAAACAAATATATGATGCACCATTAGCTCAGTTGGATAGAGCAATAGCCTTCTAAGCTGTGGGTCATAGGTTCGAATCCTATATGGTGTACAACAAGCTCCGTTAGCTCAGAGGTAGAGCAACTGACTGTTAATCAGTAGGTCGGGATATCGTAATTCTCACGGAGCGCAAAAATAGGCAATGACAGGGAAATGGTATACCTGCGCCACGAGATAATATCAGATGGAGGGAGAGGAAGGTATTCTCCGTAAATGTTGACTGAATTTTTCAGTAATGATGGTTCGAATCCATCTTGCTTATCAAATCGGAGTTTGGCGTAAGAAATGTCGCTGAAGACAGTATTAGAACATGAGGTCGCTCCTCAGGTTAGAATCCTAAACTCCAACAAAATATGGCTCTGTGGCGGAATTGGTAGACGCAGTTGTTTCAAAATCAACAGAGAGATCGTGATAGTTAGAGTCTATTCAGGTGTACTAAACTGTGAGAATGGCGGAATTGGTAGACGCGCAAGCATAAGGAGCTTGTTGGTTTACTCCAGTGTGGGTTCGAGTCCCACTTCTCGCACAATATGCGGAATTGGCGAAATTGGTCAGACGCACTAGATTTAGGATCTAGCGTTGAAAATGATACGTATGGGTTCGAATCCCTTGTTCCGCACATATGATTGCTTATGGTTGTATATAGGTAACAGCACTGTCCAATACAGGAAGTCTTGCTAACAGAAAGTTATATCAACATATGATAATGTATAATTAATAGGAGTGAGTATGTGTAAATAACTGTTCGAATCCTTCAAGCTGTGCTAAAACATAAAGGGAAGATAACGGCATCAGACTGTAAATCTGGCCAGCGTTAACAAATTGTCGTAGTGGACTTGCTGTAAGGGGGTTCGAATCCCTCTCTTCCCACAAAATTACTGCATTGTGTACTAGGATTTTGGTTCCTATATTTAATGTTCGAATCCTGGTTTGGAAAACAAATTATAAAAATTATGGACAAAAGAGAAGAATTAGTACAACTTGCTGGTCAAGTAATAAATGGAATAATGTCAGCTGATGGAACTATGTTGTCTAAACTATTAGATAGAGGTATACACTCTCAAGTTGCGAAAACAGCTGTTGATATCGCATTAGATATGCAACACGAAATAGACAAGCATTATAATTAAATGGGACATGTGGTTGAGTGACTTAGGTTCAAGCTTGTGGTACTTGTTTACGTGTGTTTGAACCAAACACTACCACCTAATCTTGCTGTGGGTGAGTTGGTTTAGCCAGTGGTCTGCAAAACCATGCACATCGGTTCGAGTCCGATCAGCGAGTCAATTTTTTTGATAAATAGAAATATTGTAGGTTTGTTGACCAGTATAAGGAGTGCGTATGGACAGCGGTTCGACTCCGCTCATCTCCACTAACTGATTGATAATCAGATATTTACATAATGGGGATGTTTGGCTTTGACAGCGCAGGATGGATATTGCGAGGATCTGCATGAGTCAGAAATGACAACACAACCTTTTATGCTATTGCTGCGTAAGACGCAGTAAAAGCGAGTTAGCAACCAACTAAAAAGTTGCAAAAAGAGAATCCACAATGGGTTCCCTTTTTTATTTTATTATGTATTTTGTTTTTCAAATTGAATATTTTTGTGATTTACTTTGTTCGCATGCTGAAAAAAAAGTTAAAGTCGCTTACCATCCTTTAGATGAATATGCATTAACAAGGCACATTATATTATCACTTTTATTTTCTGGTATTTTTTCTTGTAATGCATCAATGCATAATTTTAATGTTGCTCCGCTGTTGACATCTTCGTCAAATATTAGAAATTTAGCATTTTTATATTGTGATGTCAAGTTATCTTTTTTGTTGAGGTATTTATCAGCAACAATATAAACATTATGTAAATATGGTCTAAATTGTTTTTCGAATGATGTTATTTTAGATTTTTTTGAATCAAATCTTATTTTGTATCCTTTTTGTTTTAATTGTTCAGAATATTTTTTAATATTGTTATATGTTTCAAGCAGAACAGTATTGAATTTTTTAAATCCTATCTTCATTTTAATAATAGATATTACTTGATTTATTATGTGATCTATATTATATCTTTTATTATATATTTTTATAGTTCTGTTTTTAAAATTATTTAAAATTTGTTTAGAAATAACATCGTTTGATGATTTTATATGATCTATAATTATTTTATATGAATATATCATAATACTTTGAAATACATCGTTGATAGGTGTTTTTTGGCGTGAGTGTAATTCAAAAGATATATTTTCAAAAAGGCTTTTGTATTTTTCTATGAAATTTTTTATTGGTTCTGAAATTTCATATGATATTTCTTTATATGCTAAATTTTTAACCTTATATTCAAATTGCATAATATCTTTTTCGGAAAATCCATCTTTTCTCATTTCTTCAATGTCTTTATCTTTATTAAATTTGACTTTAATAAGATTTCGTTTAAAAAAATCTTTATTGTATGGTATATTTAATTTCTTTGAAAGATTTGTGCAATAATATTCGTTAAATTTAGATGATGATGGAGGAGATATTATAAAATCTGGATAGAACTTTTCATTATGCAGTACATATGCTGCATACTGAATAGATTTATCTATAAACTGATTTATAGTTGTATAACTCTTATCATTTAGATCATATGAGATTTTATCATGATATTTGCTTTGATCGTCTATTGAAAAATTATGTTTTATATCTGGTGTTATATTATCATCATATTTTACATCTATATTTGATAATTCGTTATTTTTATATGTTTTTTTACGGTTCTCAGCATCTATACCTAATATTGAGTCCGTATTTCCGTTTTGTCTTATTTTTCCATGTTTTATCGCATCACTGAAATTAAAATCAGTCATACTGAATAATGCTATATATTTAACAGTTGTTTCTGGGACTGTTCCTGTCATATATCTTGCAACTTTATCATTATTATATTCGTTGTTTATGCGATTTATAGTTTTTGTGTAAACGTCTGCTTCTTTTTCTATTCTTGTTATTGCCTTTTTAGCGGAATCGATAATGAAATTATCAGACTTATTCTCAGAAAACCATTTTGCTACCGCTGATACTGTTCTGGGAGAAACATTCTCTGATGGCTCTATTTTTCCAGTTCTTCCATTTTTTATAAATTCTATAATATCATTGTAATACTTTATAGTATCTTCTTTTGATTCTGCTGTATCATATAATGATTTTGATAAAATGTGACCAGTTCCGTCACCAAACATAACATCAGATTTTTTACCGAATACTCTTGTATCTACAGAATTTGTTCCTCTATTCGCATTATCTGATTTATCTTGGTTTACAGAAAGATTGATTGTCCCATCATCATTTTTTCTCCAATCTACACCTTCATTAATAATCTTATATAATTGAATTTTCATCCATTATTTTTTTATATTTATATATTTATTAAATAAAAAGGTCAGATACTTTCTTAATATGTTTAAAAGTTGTATATTTGCAAAAAAGTAGTGGATCTGCGAAGCAAGAAGTTAATAAAGCACGAAGTTCAACTTTGTATAAGTCTTAATATACGGTGGTAGTATGTCAAAAAGACTTAATATAGAAATAAGATAAAACTTTGTTGTAAAATTTCGCATAAATAGTTCAAGAATTACAAATGATGGTACATTGTATTTTGGAAGTAAAATATAAAAAATAAAAACAATTATTTAAAATGGCAAAGACAATTTATTTTTATGAGATGTCGAAAATTGACGACACACCTTATGTTATTACAAACACTAATAGCTTTTATGATTTCTGTAATCATTATGGCATTAAATTAACTACAGCTAACAAGAACTTCATTAATAATAATTGTGAGATTTATGCTATTTGTAAGCAAGGAAAATCTGAACTTGTTTTGAGTAGGGATTATAAAAATCTTCGTAAGAATTTCAGTAAAGCAAAGCGTCGTTGATAAAAAATAAACCTCAGATCTAATTAATCTGAGGTTTATTTTTAATTATGCAAGATTAAAAAAAGGATCCAGTTTAATATTAGAATACCATGCGTCGAGGTTCTGACTTCAGTACTCTTTGTTGACCTGTAGAACCTCTATATACCGTCAGTCGAAGTTCTACCGCCTCGCCAGCCTCAATCATGTAGTTCTGTCCGTTCACCTGAGGCAGGATATCTACCGAGAACGCACCGCTCGTGTTGCCGTTGTAGATGATGATTCGGCACTCCATGCTCGTGTTAAGATTTTCGAGATACGGTACACCAATACCACTGCTATGCACCATATTACCGCCTGTCTTCTTCACAGTCGTGATGAGCGTCGTATAGATCGTTTCGTTCCCCTGTGCATCAACCGTCTGTAAGTCGAACACTCCGTCTGTAGCACTGTCGAGTTCCTGTGATGTGTACAGTGTTTTCTGTCTTCCAAGCACGATGTCGCTCAGTCGGTGTGTGTTCAACAGCAGGTTGTCGTCATTCGCCGCATGGTTTTTTCCAGCGTTGCTCAGCGTCACCTGATGGTCCTCGCTGAGTGAATCTCTCATATACTCACTCCGCAACACAGTCAGGTCGCTGTCTGCGTTCTGGATATTCAGTACACAGTCAAGACGATTATTGGAGAAGGAATAGGAATAGGTATTCGTCACAACTGGATTGCCGTGGTTGTCCAGTTCCACGTACAGGTCGTCGCCATCCTTCATGTGCGCCTTCAGGATGTCATCACCGTTGTTCTGCCAGTACACGTCATACGACACCTTGCCCGTCGTGTCCTGCACGGTAGCATTGGCACTCAGAATCTGATTGCTTCCGCTGGCATTCATCCACATCTCACTCTGCTCGTATAGCGTGCCGCCGATGTTCTGCGTGCGGACTTGGGCTCTGATTACATCGTCCCCGTTGTTGTACAGAGTCACTCCTCTATCCGCCCAGTTGCGCGAGTACGAAGCCAGCACGTCGTTCCCGTGATTCATAAGATTCATGTGCGTATCTTCATCGTCGAGGTCGTGACTCGCATCCAGCAGCTGACCCTCCCCGTTATTCTCCATCGATACGCTCACTGTCTGATTGTTGCCATCCCTTTTCTCTGCTCTCAGCACCTCGCTACCTTCTGGATTCTGAAGCGTCGTCGTGTAGACATTGTTTCCGCTCGTAGGAAGATTCTCTCGTCCTCTCAGGATGCTGGTTCCATCAGTCATTACCTGCGTCTCTCGTACTATGTCACCCGTATTCGGGTCTGACGTGAATGTTCCACGTAGTACGTCATGTTCTCCTGCGGCTGTTATCAGTACATACCTCTCAATATCATTCCCATCACCGTCATGTCTGTAGGATCCATACACCAAGTCATTACCTTCCACCTGTACTCTAGTCGTGGCGTCACTTCCGCTCGGTCCGTCTTGTCTTTCTGCCCACAACGTGGTGTTTCCGCCTACCAGCATCTCAAGCTTGTGAGTCTCTGTACCACTGGACTGATCATAGAAGTTATTGATACACAGACCATCATCGTCTCCAGTGCCAGGACGCTTCAGATTCACTGTGTGTGACTCATTCTGACCCTGCGTCCTGTCACCCTCGTCTGTCACCTCAAGCAATCGGTTGCCGCCATCGTGATACGAATCTAGGAAGAATACCTTGCCAGTGACGTTCCCGTCTTTGTCCGTACCAGAAGGATTCGAGTGAAGCATCTGAGCCGTACCACCTGGATGATAAAGAATATACCTCCGTCCATTAGCCTGCATGATGTTCTCGTGCCCGCCACGCACCGTGTTCGGTGTCTTAACCGAGACGTTCTCCTCTCTGTCCACCACGCCATCGTTCTCCAATCTTGTCACAGCCTTGATGACTGGTTCGCTCCCCAGGTCTATCTGCAACGTCTGGTCGTGAATGTCCGTGCCGTACTTGTACCCCAGTCCGTTCGAGTGCGAGTTCAGGAGCGCACGGTCTGGTTTCAGGACGAAGTTCGTATCACTGCCGCCTTTGATGGTCACGCCACCAGCGTTGTCCTTGTTCAGCGTTATCTCAGGTTCAGTCGTGTCATCGTTCGGAGCACCCTTCAGCCGTACCCCAACCTCGTTGACCTCGATGCGGACGGCTCCCTCCGTGTCCTTCACCTTCACCGTGTCTCTGTTAATCTGTATTGCCGGATGTTCATGACCAGCATCAGGGTAGTCAATCTGCACCAGGCCACTGTCGGTGAGTTCCATCACTTCGTTGCCGTTATTGTCACGGACCACAGGGCCACGATGGTTTGTACCGTACACGCCCCTCATCTCGTCCAGGTCGTCTCGCAGACTCTCATCAGCTTCCACTCTCTCCATTTTCTCTTTTGCATCAGCTTCCTCACGCTCTAACTTCTCCGTTGCCAAACCATCGGCTGCAATTTCGTTTGCTTCATGGAAATCGTTTTCGTTGACAAAAGCAACGACATTATCTTCTGTGTTTCTAATTGTAAGTGCTTCAACGCCTTTTCCGTAATTAACTGCTATTTCTCCATACAATAAGGTATCATCTGTTGCTTTACCTGTTGATGAATCAACAGGTTTTTTTGGTGTCACCAAGAAATCATCAATACCATATTGCGTGGTTGTTTCTGCAACATTACTTTTAACGTGCAATACATGTTTTCTATCTGCCATTCTAAAGTTTAGTTATTGTTGTTTATTATATTATAAATATCATAAAAAATAAACAAAAATTAACAAAAAATTTTTGGCTGTTCCAAAAATATGCATTATCTTTGCAAACACTAAGAAAAAAAATGTTTAACGTTAAAAAAAATGAGAAATTATGAGTAAAATTAAGATTAACGACAAAGTAATTGTCAAGAAAATTGGAAAGACTGGTGTAGTAAAGGGTCGTGATACGATTGCCTTGGGTGATGGACGAGTTAAGGTGGAGTACATTGTCAAGACTGATGAGGGATTTGAAAATTGGAATACCTACTCAAAGAAGGAACTTGAAAAGTTTCTTCCTACTAATGAAATTAAAACCACTCCAACATTAGTTGTTGATGCCCCTAACGGTTATAAGGTAACTCTTGTGGTTCTTGTAACAAATGAGCGAGTATTGAAGGATGCATTTGATGAGGATGGTTATTATGCTCCTTATCAGCGTAAAGGAAAAGATTTGAAAATCGGTTATGCAATTTGTAATCCTAATGATAAATATGACTACGATTTTGGAGTCCGTGTAGCAACTCATCGTGCAAAGAAGAGTCCTTTCTGTCACCTTATTAGTGATTTTAATGGAGAGTTTAATAAAGAGACGGTTGATGCTTTGCTTCATGTAAAGGCAGATTACATTGTTCGTAACATTGATAAGTTCATTCCTTAAATAAAGGTTTTTAATTTTGTAATATAATAAATGGTCGGAAATAATATAAAAAATTCCGACCATTTTTCTTTGTTATTCCAATGTTTTGCATTATATTTGCAAATGAAAATAAATGAGATATTTTAAAAATAAATGGCTAAAATTACTTATCGCACCATTTTGGTAATTGGTGATAATCACGAAGAAATTGTAAAGAAATATAGCGCAGATACCAAGGTGAAGAAATATGTTAAATTGAAATTTGCTGATGCAGAAAAAGAACGTAAAAAACATGTTAAACTTCTTGAAACCATTTTAACAGATAAACGTATTCCTTTGTCAGATAGTCAATATGACACATATAAGGAAATGTATTTGTTGTTTAATGCAATGGATGATTTTGAATATTTCCGTGAAATAACTGATGGTTGTGAATATGATGAGAAAACAGGCGATGCATTGACAGATGAAAATCCAAACGCCTTTTATAAGTATGAGCATTGTCAGCAACACAGATTAGATGTAACTGGTGAAGAGGGTGATTTTTCGGATCCGTTTCCTTTGAAAGATGGTACAAAGGCTTACTCAGCACATTTTAATGATATTGATTGGGAACAGATACATCGTAATCCTAAAAAAATTGCATTGAATGCAAGGGTATGGGAACTTGTTGTCAATAATGATGAACCACAAAATGAGCAAGAGGAAAATATTAAAAAAAGGATGTATGAAAGGATTGCCTATTTTGAAAATAATTTCAAAACTAAAGAGGAATTTATCAATCATTCATCAAGTTTGTGGTATTGGGGAGTCGCAACTGACAAAAAGTATGAAGAAGTGAACTATAAAGTATCAGATATGGATTGGTGCATT
>Ga0247611_10000107_pt1 | contig 166096 bp, 153 predicted proteins | sample 177DNAGHGhighgp2_FD_192422 | JGI IMG/M metagenome (GOLD analysis project Ga0247611, IMG submission 192422) | Sheep rumen microbial communities from Palmerston North, Manawatu-Wanganui, New Zealand - 1770 DNA GHGhigh gp2 | ecosystem: Host-associated > Mammals > Digestive system > Stomach >...
CAGCCTGCACTGGGGCGGGGAGAACACCATGCACCCACTGCTTCAGCAAGTGGCGGATGCCCACCGGATGATTGACGCCGGCGCGGATGTCCTGGTCTGTCATCACTCCCACACCCTGCAAGACATAGAGGAATACAAGGGGCACATGATTTATTACAGCATTGGCAATTTCATTTTCGACCTTTCCAAGCCCCACCAGCGCCAGGCTTGCATGGTGGGAATAAAAATCACGGGCACCGGCTCCATGGTGGAAACGATACCCGTGACAATCATCGACTGCAAGCCTCAACAGCCTGTACCGTAATAAAGTATCTCATTGTCGGAAACCTTCTTCTCCAGAGGTACCACAATCTCCTTCATCCAGGTGGGTATTCCCGTCTCAGGATATTTCTTGAGATGCTCCTGCCACTCTTCGTCGTTCATGCGCTGCTCACTCATCGGGCGCTTGAACTCACGGTACGAGAACACTCCACCACGCATCAGATAAAGATATTTGTCAATCTCGACGATGACATAAATCTCATTGGCGGGACCCACGGCCTCATAAAGCACCGACTTGTTGGGATTGTTGTCGCCATTGGCAGTATAGACATCAGCAACCACGGCGATAGACTTGTCGGTGCCTTCTACATCATTCCATCCACTCAGGAATTGATTGGGCTCCTTCACCATCTCGAGGGAGAGATTCTCGAAAGTGGCTCCGATATAGCGGATATGGTCGTACTCCTCATCCATGATTTTACTGCCACTGAGTTCCTTGTTGCTAATCGTGAGGAAGAATTTGGCCTCATCACGCAGTTTGTTGGTCAGTTCCTCCACCTCGTCGGTTATCAGCCCATATTTGGAAAGAACATTACGGTAGGCGTCGAGCAAGGTGACGGCTTTCTGCCAGAAGGCCACATTGGGCTCCACATACCCCTTCACTACTGGTGCGGGAAGGCTTCCGTCGCCACACTCAGCGGCGAACGGCTGCTTGGCGTACAGAATGGCGTCATGCTTCAGTTCTGCCCATGAAGCCAGGGTGGCATTGAGGTTCTTCTTGTCCCATTGCTGGGTCTTCATGAAATAAGGTGCCCTGTTGTCTTTGAATGTGTTGAGGGCATTGAGTGCCGACAGCCAGTTGTTGGTCACGCAGGCGTTCCAATTGGTATTCGACATTTCCTTCTTCATCTGGCCCAGATATTTGTTGAAATCACCCCACTGCTTGTCCTGCTTGAGTTCCTGAATGAGAATACGCTCGGCTGCAGTGCTGCCCATCGCCGCCATGACATCCAGGCCCATGGGAACATCACGCTTGGTGACGGGAGAGTCATAATCGGCCATCTCCTGAAGCACCAGGGCATCTGGCTGATAGCGCTGAGGCATGAGGTTCACCTTGTTGTGTGAGGTACGCTCAAACTTGGGGCGGATGCGTGTCTGCTTCTCAGCAATCTCATCCACCGTTTCACAGAATTGTTTCATTTTCTTCTGGTCTTTGGCCAGCAACTCCGAGGTGAGCGACTGATTCTTCATCACATCATACACCTGAAGGATGGTGACATTGTCGGGCTCACCCATGAGGAACGTGATGGGGTCAAACACAGAGTTGTATGACTTGAGCAGACCGGCGTCCTTCCCGATTGTCTCGGCCATCATCGCTGCTCTCAGCATCTGTGTGTCGTTGTCGGTGCCAAAGGGCACGGTCTGCAACCACATCATAGCCCTGAAATAGCGCTGGCTTTGCTCACTGCGGGTGTAGTGTCCACGAGGCCGGAAAAGAGAATAGGCGAATTTCACATTTGTATAACCCAGGAAAGGTGAATAATCAATCTCTGAGTCCATACACTTTTGCCATTCATTCTGTGCGTCGCTGGCATATTTGGCGGGAACTTCCAGAAGCGGCTTACCCGTAATCAGCGACAGGGCCACTGCATAATAGGCGACATTCCACTCCGCAGCGTCTTTCACATTTTTGTTCTTTGTGGAAGATGCCACGTTCTTCATGTTCTGATACATTTGCTGGCAGAGGTCGGCCATCACATCACTGAGCGTATTTTCCTCCACCTTGCGCATTGTGGTGTCGAAATAGAGGTGGAACAACTGTAAATAGAGGTCGGTGGTGACAAAATTGGGGAACAGGTTGTAATCGTTCTTCTCATACACCTGGAAAATCTGCTCGTTGTCGGTGTTGACAATGGCAAACCCATTCTTCCCCAAAGCGTTACGAAGAATATCCGGACAATCTCTCAACTGCAAGGGGTTGATCAAATTATCAACATTGACCAGTCCATTGGGATTGACAAAATTCTTGCTCAGCAATTCTTCCTCACGCGCCTTCAATTTGTTGACGAACTCGGTCTCCTTGGCCGTATATTTCACAGGGGGGGCCGACTGGTTATCATATCTTTCCCAGCATAAACTGTCGTACCATGTCGTAGTGTTGAAAATACCTCTCAACTCGGAACTATTGAACAAATATCCCTGGCGGGCAGCAAAAGCATTCCGCAAGACACGCAACTCCAGCACCGAGAGTTTTGAGATATCCATCTTGAGATTAATCTTCTTATTGAGATTCTCCACATTGATGTGTCCCTCACCGGGAAGAATCAATGGCTCTGACTTTCTCACATCAACGTAGTCCTCGTCTTGCGCCATAGCCACTGTGACCATAGCAAGCAAGGAAAACAGCAACATTAATTTCTTCATAATATAATACGGTTTTAGGTTTACAATATATTGTCTTCAAAGATTTAAGAACACGTCGAGCGCCTCCTCACGGGTGACTCCTTTCACGAGAAACTCATCGCTTCCCAGTCCGAATTTGCGCCATTTATGGCTCATCACCACATATTTCCCATCGGTGGTGGACTGCAGGGTATAGACCTGTCCACGGACGAAACGGAAATCCTCAAGCACTCCTCCAAGCCTCGACCCCATCCATAGCGCGCGGATACGCCCGCAATAGTTTTTGAAAATGAAAAGCCGCTTGGCCATCACTGGGTCGAAACGGGTGGTTTTCACCACTCCCACCAGCGCATCCACCGAACCGTCGCCATCGACGTCACCCGTACAGAACTGATAGACAGGAAATCGCACAGGCCATCGGTCTATCGTGCTGTCGGTGCGCAATACAAGATATGAGAGCGAGTCGCTCTTCTGCTCCATCGTGAACCGCTGGCCGAATGCGGCGACACATAGTGCCAGCATCATTGCTGTCAGCCCTATTCTCATGGTGCAGACACGCTTTTGGATTACAAGAAGCGCGCAAGGTCTTTCTCAAGGTCGGTAATCTCACGTGGTCCCAACACCACCTGATTGTCGCGGTTGATGATATAATCCACCGGCAGAGAGACGACCTGATAGAGATAAACATTGACTGTGCCGTCGCCCCTGACGGAAATCCATGGCAACTGGGCAGTCTGCGTTTTCCAAAAATGCTCATCATCGTCGAGAGACACCTGATAAATTTCCAGACCCCGGTCATGGTATTTGGTGTAGAGTTCGCGCATGGCCAGTATTCGCTCGCGGCTATTATCAGAGGAGAATGAGTGGAAATCGAGCAGCACCACTTTTCCTTTCAGCGACGACAGTGTCTGCACGTATCCATGATTATCCTTGAGTTTCAGGTCTATCAGAGAGGCCTCCGACACCTTGCTTGCATCTATCTCCAATCCTTGATTCTGGGAATCCACAATCCTCTTGTTTTTCATGCCCTGAATGGCAATATCATGCAGATTCTTGCCTCGCTCCGACTCGGGATAACTCGTGTCCCAACTTGTGGCCACCGCCGAAAAAGCCTTCACATCGTCGAGGTCGCGCTTAGGGTCGAAGACCATGACATAATTATTACCCACCGCAACACCCTGGAACAGAGCGTAATAGGCGTAGGTCTTCATCGGCTCCTTGTAAATATAGTTGGTGAGAATTTGCTGCTTGTAGGCTTTCAGCACATTTTCTATACTGTCGATCGACTCCTTGGTGTTCAGGTCGGGCGAGCGCAGGATTTGATTGGCCCGTGCCTGAAGATTCATCTGAAGAATAGAGAGTTCCTTGATTTTTGCGCAATTCTCACTACCCTCTACCGTATAGTCTGAGGCCATGTTGGGATATGTGGCCTTGATGGTAATCACCTCAGTGGAATCTATCGAGAAATTGACTATTTGCTGTGCGATTCTCAGCCTGTAGAGTTCGGGGGACCCTTGAGGCGCATCCTGCGTGAAAGAGAAAGCGCCGTCTGCACCCAGGCGCACGGAATCCATGGTCTTTGCACCATCCAGCGACATATATTCCAACAACAGCAGTGAGTCTGCCGCTCCTGTGATGTTTCCGTTGACAGTGAAGGATTTGTTACTACATGATATAATAGTGGCAGAGGCGCACAATATTACCCCTGCGACAAAAAGTCTTGAAAAAATCTTTTTCATTTTCCGTATTGATAATTGATGATGCAAAAATAAGTAAAGATAATCAAATGACAAAGGATTTTGCAAAAAAATCGCCGACCCATCATAAAGAGGGCCGGCAATATTGTATAGAGTGGGTTGGTAAGATGCTTTTTATTCGCCTACAACAATCACGCAACGGTTGCGGTCGTTTTCATCGAAAGGCTGAACGGTATCTCCATACGAGTTGACCACCATTCTGTCTCTTGAAACACCTTTTTCAACCAGCCAGTTTGCTACTTTCTCTGCTCGGTCTTTGGCATATTTGGCATTTACTTTTGCATTGCCGGTTCCCTTGTCGGCATATCCGCTGATGGTGATTTTCTTGTCGGGATATTTCTGGCACCAATTCGCAATTCTCACAAGAATAGTCTCTGGGTCGGGATCCGACTCACGAATTGTATAGAAGAAAGTCTCGTTGAGTGGCACTACCTTGACCACTGGCTTGGGCTCGGGTTTGGGCTCAGGTTTGGGCTCAGGTTTGGGCTCGGGTACAACGACAGGTTCTGGTTTCTCTTCCACCACGGCAACAGGGTCTGGAACTGGCATCACGCGGCTGCGCTTCTTGGCTCCGAACTTGAAAGCGATACCCAGCATCGTGGAGCCATACCACTCATGGTCGGATGGGTCTATACGCCCATTCCACTGTGTGGTGGTATTTGTGACCCGATGCTCCAGAGATAGACTGACGTTCTTGCCCAGATTGGCCTCGACAATGGCGCCCAGCCTTGCGGCAGGTGCAAACCGGGTGGAACTTGTAAGTGTGGCTTCCGACCAGTTGTACCCCAGTCCGGCAAGCAGATAGAGATTCACGGGATGATGACAATGCTTTTTCGAGAGCATATCCACCACGTTGAGGGTGGCGTCGAAACTCATGGTATAGTACTTATAACTATTATACTTGTCGGCAACATACTTGTCTTTTGCCTTGGCATTCCATCCTTCCACACCCAATCTGACACCGACAAGCGAGGTCACCTGTCTTCCGAGGTTAACACCAAAAACTGGCTGAATAAGTTCGCTGCGCTCACCAGTATTATACGGCAACATAATACCTCCCTGGCCCTGGAGATACCAGTAAGGGGAGAATCCGCAACCGCCATCATTCTTACAACAACTGGAGTCCTGAGCATTGACGCTGACTATCGAAAACAGCGCTACAAGCGCAATTATATATTTTTTCATAATCACAAAATTCTTTACAATATTATATATATGCGGTTAGAATATCAGCCTTGCGGAAACTTGCATACGCCAGCGGCTGTAATAAGCGTCATAATCCGTACCGGAGTGCATGTCAAAGTTGGCATCACGCAGGAACTGGTACTTACCCTTGTTGATTGTGACAGGATAGTAATAAGTGTAGCCATTCTGACTGAGTGTGGCACCCCACTTCTTATTGAGCATATTCGTGAAGTTGAGGATATCAACACCTAATTGCAGGTAACGCACTTCTTTACCCACCTTGAATCCGAACTTGTGGTCAACGTGCAGGTCAAGTCTGTTTTCCCATTTCTCATTGGCGGCATTCCTGTCGAAATACTCGCCACGGTGGTCTTTCAGATAATCTTCGCTTGCGAGCCATGACTTCATGTTAGCAGCCTGAGTCTCAGCGGGATAAGCGTCGGTTCCAAGGAACAGTCCTGCTGCGAGCATCTCGTCAATCTGTTTGTCGGTCGGGATGAACATAAGGTCATTGTATCCACCATCACCATTCAAGTCACCGTTGTAGAACAGAGAATAAGGCGAGCCCGAATTGCCGGCATAGACCAGGCCGATGGTGGTCTGATTGTCGAAGACACGTCCTGGCTTGCTGTTCCAATTGATATGCTGGTAAGCCGACACGAACAACTGATGAGGTATGTTGAAATTGGAATTGGCCAGTTCGGGCTTGTTGGGATGGCTGTGTGTGTAGTTGTACTGCCAGTTGGAAGCGGCTACAGTGGCGGAGCCATTGCTCACATTCTTCGAAATGCCATAAGTGTAACTTGCCATCAGGTCAAGTCCAAAGTCAAAGGATTTCTCAGCCTTTAAGGAGACATTGTAAGAATAGCCTTCCGACACATTGTCGAGCATATAGATGTTGGCCGTTCCCGACATGGTGGAGAACATGGGACGACTGTCAAACGAGAGACCTCTTGCTTGCCCATAAGTCTGGCCGGTTTCCTCAATATTGAGTTTCTTCACAATAATGTCGTTCAGCGTCTTGGAATAGATACCCTCAAGCGTCCACTTGATACCCAACGGTCCGTTGATGTCGAAAGCGAGGTCGGCACGCAACTGCTGTGAGAATTTGAAATCTTTATTGAACACATTGACTGTCTGTGCGGCAAAAGTTGGGGCACCACTGGAATTGGTGGGCAAATTGCGATACACCTGACTGGGGTCAAGAATAAACTGAATATCCTTCAGGTTTTTGGTGTTGTTGTATGAGAGTTGCTGTACGCCGGTGTTGGAGAAACTGTTTGAGAGCCAGACGTATGGGACGTTTCCTGTGAACACACCCACACCACCTCTTACGATGAGGTTTTTATTGCCCAGCACATCATATCTGAAGCCTGCCCTGGGTGAGAGCATCGGCTTGGCCGACATTTTCACATTGGTCTTGAGGTCATAGTTATGTGCCTGTGCCCAGTTGTTGAATTCGGCATTCTCTGTAGGTGTATCCAGCATGAATGGAATATCCACACGCAGACCCAGTGTGAAATTGAAACGCCGGGTGACATTCCATTTTTCCTGGGCATAGAATCCCAGTTGTGCTGCCGAGAATTCAGGTGTCCAGCGACGTGTTCCCGTGACCGACTCCACACCTTGTCCATAACGGAATTGCCTCATATTCAAATTGAAGAAATCGGCGGGAGTGGCAAAATAGTAGGAGCCATAGAGGTCCTGGCAGAACAGGTTGCTGAAATGATACAGTTCGTCGTGCGTACCAATAGTCAGCACATGCTTTCCGATTGTCCATGAGAAATTGTCGGTAATCGTGTATACATCCTGACCGACATTGTTGGCCATCGACGAACGCTCATTACCGATATTCAACGTTCCGCCTCCCACATTGGTGACTTGAATCATGGGGAAAGGCAAGCCGGGATTTCTCTTGTCGCGTACACTTGTCCAACTGACATGGAACTCGTTGTTCATGTTGTTTTTAATCTGGCTTTGCAATTCAAAGACGAGAGAGTTGGCTTTCGACACGAAATCATAGGCATAATCATTGGTCACAAGCATAGCTGCCGTGGCAGTCTGGTTGTTCTGCCTTGCATCTACGAGGCTCCATCTCAACGAGGCGTGGTTTCGCTCGTTGATGTTCCAGTCGAGTTTCAGTCCGGCTTTGTCCGACCTCGTATATTGCTTGGGGGTTCCGAGTGTTCCCGTGTAGTTGACACCCTGCTGGGCGGCCAGTCTTTTCACTTCGTCCAATATGTTCTGGGCAACGTCGAAGTCTACTTTCGACATGTTGTTGTTGGTGCTGTACGCGTTGTCAAACTCCTTGTTGGTACGCTCGAAGTTGGCGAAGAAGAATAGTTTGTCTTTGACAATGGGGCCGCCGAGTGTGGCACCAAAAGTGTAGTCTGTCATGTCGCCATATTCAGGGGAGTCGGTGCCGTCGTATTTGACATACTTTTTGCCCACCATGTCGCCATTGGAATAATATCCGTAAAGGCTGCCGTGGAAATCATTTGTTCCCGACTTGGTGATTGCGTTGATTAGTCCTCCGGCAAATCCGCCCTGTCTGACATCAAAAGGAGCGATGCTCACCTGCAACTGGTCGATGGTCTCCATCGAGAAAGCCTGGGTTCCAGCCTGACCGCCATTTGAGCCATTGTAGGTCAGACCGAAAGCGTCGCTGGCCATGGCGCCATCGATTTGTATGGCATTATACTTGTTGTTTGAGCCGGCGATGTTCATGACTCCCTGCTCGTTGACCTTCACAAAGGGATTGACTCGTGCCACATCGGCCATGCCATGGGTAATGGAGGGCAGTTCGCGCAGACGTTCTCCGTAAATCGTCTCAGCCGCTCCTGTTCTTGTAGCTGCAAGCCCCGACAATCCTGTCACGGTAACCTCGTTTAATAATGTGGCGTCTTCTACAAGCAGGGCCTCCAATTCGTATGTCTCACCGAGAGCGAGTGTAATATTATCAAAACTCTTGGTCTGAGTTCCGATGTATGAGACAGTCACGGTATAGGGTCCACCGGCACGCATTCCCAGAATGTTGAAGCGTCCTTCGGTATTTGTGACAGCAGCATACCTTGTTCCTGAGGGAATGTGCTCCGCCTGCACGGTGGCACCTATCACTTCCTCATTGTTATTCTGCATAGCCACCCTACCACTGATGGATGACGTTGTGACCTGAGCCATCATGCTCGTTACACCAACAAGAATGACGGCAATCAGAAGAAAAAATCTTTTCTGCATGTCTGTAAATTATTAAATTAAAAAAACGACACTGAAAGAGCCTTTCAGTTTTAAGCGCTGCAAAATTAAGTATTTTATTGAAATATTCACATTTAAAATAACAAAAAGTTAAGTTTTCACCGTTTCTGTTGATTTAACGCAACTTTTTTTCCTCGATTTGATTTATTTTAAGTAACTTTGCGCTCAATTTTAGATGTAACATATAGATGTAAACAAAACAACAGAGTTTTTATTAGATGAACGTAATCACAAAAACAGTATCATTGCCTGATGGTAGAAGCATCAGCATTGAGACCGGGAAAGTGGCAAAGCAAGCCGATGGCAGCGTCATGCTCCGTATGGGCAAGACAGTGCTTTTGGCCACTGTTTGTGCCGCAAAAGATGCAGTTCCCGGAACAGATTTCATGCCTTTGCAGGTAGACTACAGAGAACAGTATGCCGCAGCCGGACGTTTTCCTGGCGGTTTCACAAAGCGCGAGGGCAAGCCAAGCGACAACGAGATCCTCACATCAAGATTGGTGGACCGTGTGCTTCGCCCGCTCTTCCCCTCCAACTACCATGCCGAGGTATATGTCAACGTGATGTTGCTCTCTGCCGATGGTATTGATCAGCCCGACGCTCTCGCTGGATTTGCCGCCTCAGCCGCCCTGGCTTGCTCAGATATACCCTTCGAGTGTCCTATCTCCGAGGTTCGTGTAGCCCGTGTCAACGGTGAGTATGTTGTCGACCCCACCTTTGAGCAGATGAAGAATGCCGACATGGACATCATGGTGGGCGCCTCTGCCGAAAACATCATGATGGTGGAAGGCGAGATGAAAGAGGTGAGCGAGCAGGATTTGCTTGGTGCACTCAAGGTGGCAATGGATGCCATCCGCCCGATGTGCGAGTTGCAGACCGAACTCTCCAAGGAACTGGGCACCGACGTGAAGCGCGAGTACTGCCACGAGGTGAACGATGAGGCACTGCGCGAGCGCATGAACAAGGAACTTTACCAGCCGGCCTATGACGTGACGAAGCAGGCACTTGAGAAGCAAGCCCGCGCCGAGGCTTTTGAGAAGATATTGACAGACTTCAAAGAGAAATATTTCGCCGAGCAAGCCGAAGCCCCCGAAACAACAGACGACGGCGAGGAGGCACTGACCCGCGAGGATATTGAGGCACTGATGGACCGCTACTACCACGACGTGATGCGTGACGCCATGCGCCGCTGCATCCTCGACGAGGGCATCCGTCTCGACGGTCGCAAGACCGATGAGATTCGCCCCATCTGGTGCGAGGTTTCCCCACTGCCCATGCCTCACGGCAGCAGCATTTTCACCCGTGGTGAGACGCAGTCGCTCACGACTGTCACACTGGGTACAAAACTCGATGAGAAACTGGTAGACGATGTGCTCGACAAGAGTTACATGCGCTTCCTGCTTCACTATAACTTCCCACCCTTCTGCACGGGCGAGGCCAAGGCTCAACGCTCCGTGGGACGTCGTGAGATTGGTCACGGACACCTGGCATGGCGTGCCCTGAAGGACATGGTGCCTGAGGAGTTCCCATACACCGTGCGCGTAGTAAGTCAGATTCTGGAGAGCAACGGCTCGTCGTCAATGGCAACCGTTTGTGCCGGCACTCTGGCTCTGATGGATGCTGGCGTACCCATCAAGAAGCCTGTAAGCGGCATCGCTATGGGGCTGATCAAGAACCCCGGTGAGGACAAATATGCCGTGCTGAGCGACATCCTTGGCGACGAGGACCACTTGGGCGACATGGACTTCAAGACCACAGGTACACGCGACGGACTGACAGCCACACAGATGGACATCAAGTGCGACGGACTGAGTTTCGACATTCTGGAGAAAGCACTCCTTCAGGCCAAGGCTGGCCGCGAGCATATTCTGGGCAAACTGACCGAAACCATCAGCGAGCCACGCGCCGAACTGAAGCCACATGTGCCACGCATCGTTGCTTTCGAGATTCCAAAAGAGTTCATCGGTGCCGTGATTGGCCCGGGCGGAAAGATTATCCAGCAGATGCAGGAGGACACTGGCGCTGTCATCACTATCGACGAGGAAGATGGCGTAGGCAAGGTACAGGTGAGCGCTCCCGACAAGGAGAGCATCGACGCTGCCGTGGCCAAAATTAAGGCTATCGTAGCCATCCCCGAGGTGGGCGAGGTCTACGAGGGTACTGTCCGCTCCATCATGCCTTACGGCTGCTTCGTGGAAATCATGCCTGGAAAGGATGGCCTGCTGCACATTTCCGAAATCGAGTGGAAACGTCTGGAGACCGTCGAGGATGCCGGCATCAAAGAAGGCGACAAAATCAAGGTGAAACTGATGGAAATCGACCAGAAGACTGGCAAATACAAACTTTCGCACCGTGTGCTGGAGCCCAAACCAGAGGGTTATGCCGAGCGGGAGCGCCGTCCACGCCCTGAGCGCGGAAGCCGCAATGGTGGAGGCAATCGCAATGGTGGCAACGGCGGCAACAACAACGGTGGCAACAGAAATGGAGCCAACCGCAATGCCCGTCGCAACGACTTCCACGACCCTCTGGCAAATCGTGAGCCAAGAGACTTCAACGACAGCCTTGACAAGGACATCTTTTAAATAGAAGGTAAATTACCTTACTCTATCCTATATCTTCTCGCATGGATGATGGCAAATCAGTTGCCTCATCCATGCGAGTTGGCTTTTTGGGGGGCGTCTATCTTATCGTATTCACCGTGAGCGCTTTGCAACCAACACAAAAAAACTCGCAAGTGATTTAAAGACATTCACTTGCGAGTTTTTTGTGATCCGCTTGGGGCTCGAACCCAAGACCCCAACATTAAAAGTGTTGTGCTCTACCAACTGAGCTAGCGGATCTCCGGATTATCCATTTTGCGTAAAGCGAGTGCAAAGGTACTGCTTTATTTTGTAACAGCCAAATTTTTCCACCGTTTTTTTCATTCTATTTGTTTATTGGATGGAATTGTCCCCTCACTGGTGCTGTTTTTCGACTTCTTTTTTGTGTCTTTTCGCTGTTGTGAGGCCTGACCATTGGAGAAATCAAAATTGGCGAATTGTGTCCGTGCCAACTCCGTTGACACGGGGTCGTCAATATCTTTGACAATATATTTTTGATAATATGCGATAAGAATCGTGGTGAGTGGCAAAGCGATAATCAGTCCGATAAATCCCAGCAATGCGCCCCAAACCGACAGCGACAGCAATAGAATCGCAGGGTTGAGCCCCATGGCCTCACCCATGATTTTTGGTGTGACCACCATGTCGGTGATTACCTGCACAATGATAAACACCAACACGGCAAGTCCGAAAATCACCCAGAAATTCTGTCCGGTGTCGGCCGCCTTAAGCAGCGCGAGAAACGCTGTGGGTATCAAGGCGAAAGTATGGAGATACGGCACAAGGTCCATGATACCAATGAGAATACCCAAGCCAATGGCCATGGGGAAGTCGATGATGGTGAATCCTATGCAGAACATGATTCCCATGCAAAGCGCCACCAGTCCCTGTCCGCGGATATAGTTGTTGAGTTCGCGCTCCACATCCACCATCAACTCGCTCCAGAACGGTCTCGCACTCTTCGGGAATATCTTAATCCAGTTGGCGGTGAGGTACTCATAGTCTAATAATATAAAAAAGGTGTAGAGCAGGGCTATACACGATGCCACCACACTGACAATGACATTGGCAGTTTTTCCTAAGAACGAGAAAGCCTCGGGCACAGCCGACTTAACAGTGTCCAAGAAGTCGGGTCTGTTGAAGAATTCCGTCACTTTGTCCTTGTTTTCATTGAGCCAGTTGTGTATCGTGGCGGCCAAATCCCCTTGCGAAGTCTGCTGGTTGAGATATTTCATCAAAACCACACCCAGTCGTTGGAATTGCTCAATCATGGGAGGGATAATGAGATAAATCACACCCGCAATCACCAACGTAACGACAATCAATGTAACCACAATCGACAAAGCGCGACCTGGCACATGCATTTTGTATTGCACAAACTTGACGACAGGATATAGCAAGTATGCGATGAACCATCCTATGAAGAAAGGCAACAAGACGCTGCTCAACTTGCCCAACAACCAGATGATGCCAATGACGAACGCAGCCATAATCACCCATCGGATAAACCTGTCGAATGTAATTTTTCCTTCTAACATACTATTTGGAATTTGGAAAAAACGAAATGCTCAAATAAAAAACGGAGTCATTATGAATTATAGACCCTTTGCCTTGGCATAGCACTCACGGCAGAGAGGTTCGTAGGTAGCCTTTTCGCCGAGCAGCACCCGCTTGTCGCTATTCACCAACCTGTGGCTGATATAGGCCAGCGCACCACATCTCATGCAAATGGCATGCACTTTGGTCACGTCATCGGCGATGGCACACAATGCAGGCATGGGGCCGAATGGCTTTCCCTGGAAGTCCATATCCAGTCCGGCCACAATCACACGCACACCACGATTGGCCAACTGGGTGCAGACATCCACAAGCCCCTCGTCAAGGAATTGTGCCTCGTCGATACCTACTACGTCGACATCATTGGCCAGGAGCAAAATGGATGCAGAGGCATCTACAGGTGTACTCGTGATGGAGTTGCGGTCATGACTGACCACCTCCTCGTCGGAGTACCGCGTGTCGATTGCCGGTTTGAATATCTCCACCTTTTGCCGTGCAAACACCGCTCTCTTCATTCGTCGTATCAGTTCCTCGGTCTTGCCAGAGAACATCGACCCACACACCACTTCTATTCTTCCGGGGCGGCGTATTTCCCCTGTCATCTGTTCTATCATAGTGATTGCAAAGATACACGATTTATATGAAACGGCAAAACAATTCACAATTAATAATTGAAGTTTCCCTTCTTTGTGCAGCGAGCACTAATCTGCCGAATCACACGAGTCACAAGGACTTCCCAAAAGTCGGAAACGACTTCACGAATCACGGATATCTTAACACTAGCAAATGTAACTCAGAAATCAAAAACTCTGAAACTCAAAAAACCAAAAAGTTCACTCTTCTGAAAAATTATTGAAAAAAAGTTGGTGTATTAGTTACAAAAACGTAAAAAAGAGCGATTAATTTTGCTGTTTGGCTGATTTGGTGTATATTTGTGCCGAATATGGGTATTTTGTACGTAGTTCCCACTCCTGTGGGCAATCTTGAGGACATCACGCTCCGTGCCCTGAAAGTTCTCAAAGAAGCCGACCTCATCCTGGCCGAAGACACCCGCACGTCGGGAATTCTGTTGAAGCACTACGACATTCACAATCAATTGCTCTCCCATCATAAATTCAATGAGCATGGCACATCGGCGGGCATTGTGGAGCGTCTGAAGGCTGGCCAGACCATTGCCCTGATTAGCGACGCCGGCACGCCAGGCATCAGCGACCCGGGCTTTTTTCTGATACGCGAGGCAGTAAATGCAGGTATTGAGGTGCAATGCCTGCCAGGTGCCACCGCATTCGTTCCTGCCCTGGTGGCATCGGGCCTGCCCGACGACCGTTTTTGTTTCGAGGGATTCCTCCCCCAGAAAAAAGGACGCCAGACTCGTCTACAATCCCTCGCCTCAGAGCCGAGGACGATGATTTTCTACGAGTCTCCTTACAGGCTTGTGAAAACTCTGCAACAACTCGGAGAAGTCCTCGGTGCCGACCGCCCGGCCTGTGTAGCCCGTGAGATTTCCAAAATACATGAGGAGTGCGTAAGAGGCAGTTTGGCCGAACTTATTGCCCATTTCACCGAACATAATCCCCGCGGCGAGATTGTCATCGTAGTGGGAGGTTTTCAAGTACAAAAATAGCATACAATATCCACAAACAAAAAATATGAGAAAAGCATTGTTTTTTGCCGCATGTCTGATTGTATTGTCAGCATGCAAGAAGGAGCAGCCCGCCCCTGTGGCAGCCACCCCAAAAATCGAACAAAACGACTCTTTGCAAAAAATCATTGAGCAAAGAGAGAATGAAATCAACGATTTGATGGCCACATTCAACCAGATACAGGAGGGATTGCGCCAAATTGCCGAAGCCGAAGACCATGTGGCATTAGCCCAGGATGGTGAAGGCACCGACAGGATGAAGCAAATCACTCAGAACATCCAGTTCATCCAGAAAAAGATGAACGAGAACCGCGAACTGATAGAAAAGATGCGGGAGCAATTGCGCCAGAGCAGCCTCAAGGGCGACGAACTGAAAAAGACCATCGAGGGACTGGTTGCCCAGTTGGAGGAAAAAGACCGCAAACTACAGCAACTACGCGCCGAGCTCAACTCAAAGGACATACATATCGGTGAACTCGACCAAGCCATCGCCGATCTGAACAGCGACGTGGAAGGTCTGAAATCAGAAAGCAAGGAGAAAAGCAAGACCATCAGCGAGCAAGACAAACTTCTCCATATGGCTTACTATGTTTTCGGCACCAAGAACGAGTTGAAAGAGCAGAAAATCCTCGACAAGGGTGAAGTGCTGAGAAGTGACTACAACAAAAACTATTTCACCAAAATCGACACCCGGGTGGAGAAGGAAATCAAATTGTATTCCAAATCGGCCAAATTGCTCACCTCACACCCCACAAGTTCCTACACACTGGCTGCAGACGCCTCGGGATTGCAGGTGCTTCGCATCAACGACCCGGAAAAATTCTGGCACACCAACAAGTATCTGGTGATTTTGGTGAAGTGATGCTTCGAAGAGAGACCATCAAAATAATTGCAGTTGGCATTTAGTGAAATTCCTGAATCAACTGAAAATAATGACACGACAAGCTGGCGGATGATTTTCCGCCAGCTTTTTTGATGCGGGTTATCTAAATCCTAAAGGTGGATTTACGGCTGGATTCAATACACCTGAGTTACCACATCATTCAGTAAAAACCGACACAACAGAGCCTCGAAAACAACAAGAATGTAACAAATTGTTGCTTTTATTAAAAGAATATTCACTTTTTCGTCATTTTGTTTGTGATACGATAAAAAAATGAGTATTTTTGCACTTTGTTGGATATCAAAATTAAAGAAACTTAACAAAAATTATTATAACTATCTATGAGAAAGAGACTTTACTTGTTTTTGTCCTGCCTGTTCCTGATGACGGGAATAGCAGTTGCACAAAACACTGTATCGGGCATTGTTGTAGATGCTGTTGACGGCGAGCCTATTATCGGTGCCACCATCAAGGTGAAAGGGACACAGGTAGCCACTGTTACAGACATCGACGGAAAATTCTCGGTCAGTGCTCCAAGTGCCAAATCTACTATAGAAGTGTCGTACGTAGGTAAAAAGACCGAGACACTCAAGGGTGGCACCAACATGAAAATTATGCTTAGCGACGACGACCATACCCTCGGTGAAGTGGTGGTGACAGGTATGCAGCAAATGGACAAGCGACTGTTCACTGGTGCTACAACCAAAATTGACGCAGACAAAGCCAAACTCGATGGTGTCGCCGATGTCACCCGTGCCTTGGAAGGCCGTGTGGCCGGTGTGTCGATGCAAAATGTATCGGGTACTTTCGGTACAGCCCCGAAAATCCGTGTGCGTGGAGCCACCTCCATCTATGGTAGTTCATCACCTCTCTGGGTGGTGGATGGCGTGATTATGGAGGATGCCGTCAACGTGTCGGCCGACGACTTGTCATCTGGTGATGCCGAGACGCTGATTTCCAATGCCATTGCTGGTCTGAACGCCGATGATATCGAAAGTTTCCAGGTGCTGAAGGATGGTAGTGCCACCTCCATCTACGGTGCCCGCGCCATGGCTGGTGTGGTAGTCATCACCACCAAGAAAGGTCGTGCTGGACACAGCAACATCAACTACACAGGAGAGTTCACATACCGTCTGAAACCCAGTTATTCCAACTACAACATCTGTAACTCACAGGAGCAGATGGGTATCTATCGTGAGATGGAGAAAAAGGGCTGGCTGGAATTCGCCTCCCTGGCCAATGGTTCATCCGCTGGTCTCTACGGAAGAATGTACGCGCTGATGGACCAATATCAGAACGGACAGTTCGGACTGCCATTCACTGAGGCTGCCATGAACGCCTACCTGCAGCAGGCTGAGTTCCGCAACACCGACTGGTTTGACCTGCTCTTCAACAACAACATCGTGCAGGACCACTCTATCAGCATCAGTACAGGTACCGACAACGCCAACCTCTATGCCTCACTTTCGGCCATGAACGACCCAGGGTGGTACAAGGACAGCAAGGTGCAGCGCTACACCGCAAACGTGAACGCATCGTTCAACCTTTCCAGAAAGCTGACCCTGACGATGCGTACAAACAGTTCATACCGTGACCAGAAGGCACCCGGTACCCTCAACCAGAACACCGACGTGGTGAGTGGTGCCGTGAGTCGTAACTTCGACATCAACCCCTTCAGTTTCTGTATGAACACCTCACGCACACTGGACCCCGACCAGGTTTACACACGAAACTATGCACCATTCAACATCTTCGATGAATTGCGCAACAACTACATCGACGTCAATGTGATGGACACCAAATTCCAGGGCGAATTGTCGTGGAAACCACTTCTGGGACTCGAACTGAAGGCTTTGGGCTCATACCGTATACAGCGCTCTGAGCGCGAGCACATTGTGCTCAATCACTCCAATCAGGCCGAGGCATACCGCGCCGGAGTGGACAACCCCAACATTATGTACAACAACTCATACCTCTATCAAGACCCCGACCAGCCCAACTCACTGCCCATGTCGGTGATGCCCAACGGAGGTATCTATACCATCAACCGCAACTCGGTACAGCAACTCGACTTCCGCGCCTCGGCCAATTATAATAAGGTGTGGAACGACACCCATATCCTCAACCTCTTCGGCGGTATGGAGGCCAATCGCGCCGACTACGACGCCTCGGAGCACATCACCATGGGTGTGGATTATGAGAACAGCCGCATCGTGGAGAAAAACTTTTACCGTGAGAAGCAAATGAAAGAAGAAGGTACCGTCACCGATGCCTTCGCAAAATCATGGAACCGCCGTCTGGCTTATTTCGCCAACGCCAACTACTCCTTCAAAGGCCGTTACTCACTCAACCTGACTGCACGCTACGACGGCTCCAACCAGTTGGGCAAAGCACGCAAGTCACGCTGGCTCCCCACGTGGAACGTATCCGTGGGATGGAATGCCCATGAGGAGAACTGGTTTAAAGACTGGATGGAGAAGACCAACGGAGCATTCTCACATGCTTCTCTTCGTCTGTCATACTCTCTGGTGGGAGAGCAGACCACCGCATCAAATGCCTACCCCATCTACAGGGCAACCAATATCTGGCGCCCATGGGGCGAACAGCAGGAAACTGGTGTGGAACTCACACAGTTGGGCAACAGCGAACTGACCTACGAGAAAAAGCATGAGTTCAATGTGGGTGTGGACCTTGGTTTCCTCAACAACCGCATCAATTTGATTTCCGACTTCTACTGGCGCGACAACTTCGACCTGATGGGATACACCAACACACAGGGCGCCGGCGGCGAAATCCGCAAGTTCGCCAATGTGGCCTCGATGAAGTCACATGGTGTAGAAGCCACATTGTCAACACACAACATCAAGTCGCCCAACTTCAACTGGAACACCGACTTCACCTTCGCCTACAACTACACAGAAATCACCGACCTGCTCTCACAGACACGCGTCATCGACCTGGTTCAGAGCAACGGTTTCGCACGCGAGGGATATCCACACAGAGCACTTTTCTCCATCCCGTTCGTGGGACTCAACGACGAGGGTATTCCCACCATCATCAATGAGGAAGGCGAAGTGACCACCACCAACATCAATTTCCAGGAAAACGAGAAACTCGACTTCCTGAAATACGAGGGCCCCTCGGAGCCAACTTATACCGGTGGTCTGAACAACACGATAAGTTGGAAAAACTGGCGACTGAATGTGTTCATCACCTATTCATTCGGCAACAAACTGCGCCTGGAGCCAGATTTCTCATCTGCCTACTCCGACCAGACGGCTATGCCCAAGGAGTTCAAGAACCGCTGGGTGATTCCCGGCGACGAGGACAAGACCTCGATTCCGGCCATCGCCAGCCGCCGTCAGTACTACAACGACTACACACTGGGCTATGCATACAATGCCTACAACTACTCCACAGCACGTGTGGCCGACGGAGGATTCATCCGAATGAAGGACATCTCGCTGACCTACGATTTCAACCCCAACCTGATCCACAAGATCGGACTACACACCGCATCGCTGAAACTCGACGCTGTCAACCTCTTCCTGATCTACTCCGACAAGAAACTCAACGGTCAGGACCCAGAATTCGTCAATGCTGGTGGTGTGGCATCACCTCTCTCGAAACAATTCACATTAACTGTGCGTCTGGGCATCTAACAGCCAACTCAACAAACAAAAAACAGCATCAAACTTATGAAATCCATTAAATATTTTTCCATATTGTCAGGTGCTTTGGTAGCCCTGTCGCTCAACTCCTGCAGCGAAAGTTTCCTCGACCATGTACCCGACGAGCGTACTGAGATAGACACTGAGGAGAAAGTGGTCAATCTGCTTAAATCCTCCTACCCCACCGCCAACTATTGCTGGATTGCCGAATTGTCGAGCGACAACCTTATCGACAACCAGGCTCCACACCTGCCCACCAAACCATGGGACAAGCAGATTCTCACCCATTACAACTATAGTTCGTATGACAGATGGGATGACCAACTCTACAAATTCGACCCCGCAACCATAGCCGGCTTCAACGACTACGACTCCCCGGGAATGATCTGGACGGGCTTTTACGGCTCGGTGGCATCCTGCAACGCCGCCCTCGACGCCCTTGAAAAAATCAAGGCCGAGAAGGGGGTTGAGACCGCTGTGATGAGAGCCGCACGTGCCGAGGCACTCCTCATCCGCGCCTACGACCATTTCTGCCTTGTGAACATGTTCTCGCAGGCATACAAAGATGCCGAGCGTAGCCGCAACGACATCGGTATTCCCTACGTGACGGAAATGGAAAACGTGGTGCAAAAAGAATACCAGCGCAGCAACGTCGCCGAAGTTTACGACAAGATTCAGGCCGACCTTGAAGAAGGTCTCGCCAATCTCGACGAGATTATCTATACAGTTCCCAAATGGCATTTCAACCTGAATGCCGCCCATGCCTTTGCTGCCCGTTTCTATCTTTACAAGCGTGAATGGGCCAAAGTGGTGGAACATGCCAATGCCGTTCTTGGCACCGACAACAACTCATTGATGAACATGATGATGGACTACTCTGTGTTTACCGACTGCTCCACAGGCGATGAATACAGCCTGGCCTGGCAAAACCCCAGCCAGAACAACAACCTCATGCTCATCAGCACCAACTCATTGCTCTACCGCCGCAGTTTCGGCTACCGCTATTCGTATGCCGGTCCTCCAGCCCGCGACATTTTCCTCATCAATGCCCACCATCCTTTCTGGAGTTCCTACTATGCTTGCCCCATCGCCATGGTGAGCGGTATGCTCTTCAGCAGCAGCACCCACGACTACGGTTTTATCAACAGCAAGATTTTCGAGCAGTTTGAGTACAGCGACAAAATCGCCCGCATCGGTTTCCCACACATCATCCATCGTGCCTTCACCGCCAACGAGTTGCTGCTTGAGCGCGCCGAGGCCAAACTGATGTTAGGCCAGACAGATGCAGCCGCCGAGGACCTGTGTGCCTACTGGAACAACAGCATCGACCGCTTCTCCGAGGCCGACTACAAGAGTTACTACGAGAGTGGATATATCAAATATATCACCAAAAACATGATTGTCAACTGGTATAGCAATCCCGACAATGGCAACTGCCATGCCAACTGGGACTTCACACAGCGAAATATCAGCCCGTCATATGTCATCTCGGCCGAACAAGTGCCTTTCATGAACTGCCTCAACGAGTTCCGCCGCTTCGAGACCATGTTTGAGGGTCTGCGTTTCTTCGACCTGAAGCGCTGGGGTGTGGAATGGGAGCACACCGTGAGCGTCAATGCCGATGCCTATACCCTTAGCGGCAACGATGCCCGCCGCGCCATCGAGGTACCCTGGGAGGTCATCTCGGCAGGATTGGAGTCATCGCGCGTGGTACCTTCCAGCAGTGCCAATTCCAACCAACTCGTATTCGACAAGGAAGATTTCAAAATCAAATAACAAAAGGAGGGATAAATGATGAAAAAGAGTATCAAAATATGGTTATTTGCTGCCCTGGCTCTTGTGGCAGCAGGTTTCACGTCGTGTTCCGATGACGATTTCACCGACTCCATCTTCGACACCAGGGAATATCCGCTTGACCGCAATTCGTATTCCTTCCCGCTCGACACTTTCCTGAAAGTGACCTATCTGGAGCCTTACAATATGAAGTTTATCTACCGCATGGAGGACATCGGCTCCGACATGGACAAGAACCTCACCCCGGCCCACTACGAAAAGAGCGTGGAACTGGCCGTGCTGTCGAAATATCTGTGGTATGACATCTACACCATGTATGGAGGACCCGAATTCCTCAAGAAAAACAGTCCACGTATCATCCACGTGATTGGCTCAAAGTCGTACAACACCACACAGGGCACAGAAACCCTCGGTGTGGCTGAGGGCGGACTGAAAATCACCCTTTACAACACCAACAACCTGGATGTCAGCAATATCGACATGATGAATGAGTACTTCTTCAAGACGATGCACCACGAGTTTGGACACATTCTCGACCAGACACGCCTCCACCCCACGGCTTTCAACCTGCTTTGCAACGGCCAGTACGATGCATCCAGCTGGCAGGACACCCCCGACTCAGTGGCAGCAGGCCGTGGATTCATGTCGCCCTACGCCTCAAGTGCATACAGCGAGGACTGGGTGGAGACCCTGGCCAACTATGTGACTCTCGACACGCTGTCACTACAGCGACTGATGGGCGCTGCCAGTTATGAATGGGAACTCATCGACATGGAGTATAGTGATTACGTAAAACGTGCTTCGGGTGCCGCCTCACTCGACACGGTGGGCTATTTCAAGTTTTCCGACAGTGGTGGAGACGACAAATGCTACCGCCGCCGTTGTGCACGCAACCTCGACGATACCGTGGCTCTCGACGAAAATGGAAATGTGCAATGGCTGCACACCACTGGCCGCGATGGCGTGGCCATCATCAACCAGAAACTCGATTTCGTACGCGGCTGGCTGAAAGACAATTGGGGAATCTCGCTCAATGACCTGCGCCAAGAAGTACAGAAGCGGCAGTTTGTGTGCGATGCCAACGGCAAACCCATTATCACCAGCCGTGGCACACTCATCAACCACCTGCTGCAACCCTCCGAGAGCAACCCCTCCATCACTGTAATGGATGAACTCTGCAACCAGGTCTACCAATACAAGTCATTACAAAACAAGTAATCGCTATTAGGATATGAAAAAGATATTGTCATTCACACTGATTCTGGCGTCGGTACTGGCTTTCGACTCGTGCAAAAACGAGGAAGACCTGATTTTCGACAAAACCGCCGCCGAGCGTCTCAACGAGGCCAGCGACCTCTATTCAAGCCGCTTGATGGCCTCCCCCAACGGATGGGCCATGCAACTCTATCCCACCAACCAGAATGAATACCCCTACGGCAACGGCTACTTGCTGCTCTGCCGCTTCAACAGCGACCATTCCGTCGACGTATCGATGAACAACGTCTTCTCCGCCAATATGTATACGGAGGACACATCGCTGTGGGAAGTGATCACCGACAACGGACCGGTGCTCTCGTTCAATTCATACAACAATTGCATTCACTCGTTCTCCGACCCCGAGGACCTGCCTTTCACCGGCAACAACAACGAGACCATCGATGAGACCGGCACCGGCGCAGGAGGCGACTATGAGTTTATCATCGTGGATGCCCCCGAGGACGCTTCCTACATGATGCTCAAGGGTAAGAAACGCGGCACATACAACCTGCTCACACCCATCGAGCAGGGTGTGGAATACAGAGACTACCTGGCCGACGTGAAAGCATTCCAGAACAAAATGTTCTCCGACAAAGTGCCCACTTTCGATGTCATATACTTTGGTGACAAGACTTATAAGATGACGGGCGCCAACGACGGTATTCCCAACATCTATCCCTACGATGGCGACGCTATCATCGACGAGAGTTTCAACGCTTTCCTGATGACAAAGCGCAGCAATGACTACTATTTGCGCTTCCGCGACGTCATCAACATCAGTGAGGATGTCACCGTGCAGGAATTCCGCTACAACACAGAGCGTGATGTCTTCGAAAGTGTCGAACATCCCGAATTCTATATCGACGGCGACGACCCCACCCGCTTCTTCGTGGAAACCGTCGACAGCATCGAGGCATCGAGTCTTGACAAATATCACTGGGTAATCAACTATGGTGATGAGATGTCGCCAGCGATGAAAGCCGAGTTCGACGCCATCAACAACGATTTCCAGTCGATGAAGACCCCCAACACGCTTCAGTCTATCACCATCATGACACATCAGGACAAGGTGGCCATCCGCACCACCTATAAGCGCACTTCCTCGTCGAGCATCTATACGTATTATGACGTGGTGAACAAAGACGGTGGCATCACCTTGCAATATACAGGCTATTATGGGAAAGCCAACCAGGTGCTCGACCAACTGCCGGCTCTGAATGAGTTCCTCACCAAAACCATCTGCCAGAAACTCATCGCCACAGGCGCCGAGACAAAGTTTGACCTCAACCACATCCACATCGCCTTTGCCGCCAGCCCCGACAAGTGGGCCAAAGCAGAACTGACGAACAAGTGATCTCGTTGAAAATTTACGATTGAAAACCGAAGACAACTTCCCCCTCCTCTAAGGAGGGGCTGGGGGAGGTCTTTGAGATTTTGTTAACAATATTGATTATTTATATATAACAAAAACCAAATGATTATGAAAAAAATTCTACTCACAGCAGCAATTGCAATGCTGGCAAGTACGGGTTTTGCCCAGACTGGTAGCCAGTTATCAAAGAAAGAAGCCGTGAAAGAGCCCGTACAGGCAAATTTGGCAACTGTAGGCCGCAAGGCCATTGTCAACCAGCGCCGTAGTGTGGCTGATGGCACGTATTACACACGCCCCGAAGGTATGATGTTCATGGAAATGACCAGAGAGGGAGGTGGCTATAGTCCTTCAGTGCTGGTGATTCCTCCATTCTACCAAACCGTTTTCAAGAACCAAAGTGGCACCAACGAAGTGAGTTGGACCATGAACGACAAAGATTTCAACGCCTATGCATATCCCGAGACTGGTGACTGCGATTACTACTACTTTGGTCGCTCCACAGTCGATGAGGAAGGCTTGAATCTCTACTATGTGCCAACCATCCATAACGGGAACAAGAGTTTCACCATTTGTGAAATGTATCCTGATGGTGAACTCAATGAAGATGGTGCTGCCGCCGGTGTACCCGATGAGACAAACGACATAGGCCTCTCATTCAACGATCTCAATTCCAATTATTGGTATGGCTCTGGTGCCATCGATCCTGCCTCGAAAAAGAAGTCTACCGACCGCTCATACATCTTTGGTCCTGGAACCATCACCTTCAGCGACGGCAGCACATGGAATTCTGTAGGCGTGGCTCAGGTATTCCCCGCTCCCGTCACACCACTCACCGTCAATGAAGTAGTTGTTCACGCCCTGACCAACACCCGTCCGCTCACTGGCGATGCAGTGCTCTACATGGAAGTGAGAGACGTGGAGGTCGACGAGCAGTATGGTCCTACTTTCGGAACGGAAACCATCGAGACGCTGGTTTGCACCGCCGAGGATTGCAACATTGCCTATACATTAAATGGCACCGACTATTGGAACATGTGCTTCCACAAGAAAGTGGAGGATGACTTCGGTATTGAGATGGACGCTCCCTTTGTGCTTGACAAAGAATTCTCACTGGTTGTCATTGGTTTCGACGGCCAAGGCTGCGATGCCGGTATGATGGGTATTTCGATGGCCAACGAGGACACAGGCGTGATACTGGAAGCCGAGCCTATCATCGAGAACGACGGCAGATACACTTCATTCAATTATATGAGCCCCATTAGCCTCGACGCATCATTCTTTGGCTTCTTTGACGCTGTGAATGTGCCCGACCAACTCTCCTCATACGATGAAGAGGGAAATATAATGGAAACATACGACAAATGCAACGTGCTCCGCGTAAGTGCTGATGGAGCCACTGTTACCAACGAGTGCAGCACTGAGGCTTTCGACGCCTACGTTTATGTAGAGTTCGCCCGTGCCCTGACGGATGAGGACGAGAACGACAACTACACATTCGACACTCCCGACTGGGTGAAAGACATCGTCATAGCAGCCAGCAGCACCTCTGAGGAAGACGGCACCTATTTCATCTCTGTCGTATGCGATCCCCTGCCCGAGGGTGAGACAGGCCGTTCCGCAGCCATCTTCGTGAAGGGTTCTGGTGTGACCAGCGAGAATCCCATCTACGTACTGCAGGGTGATGCCACCTACGAGACAGGCATCAAGGAAGCTGCCAGCCAGACTGTCAGCAACAGCAACCATCGCTACAGCCTCAATGGTGTTCGCCTGAACAACAACTTCAAGGGTATTGTTATCCAGAATGGCCGTAAGTTCATCCAGAAATAACATTTCCAACATACAACTCTATTAGTGAGGGTGGCCATCAGGTCACCCTCATTTTAGTTAATAGGATTTGAATGACCCTGACAGCCCCCAGAGAAATCTTTTGAGGATGCACAAACTTTTGAATAGTCTTTGTCAATTCAGAAATAATAATTACCTTTGCATCAATCAAAAAAACACTAGATGAAAAGACTATTGCTATCCATGTTCATTGTATCGATGGCGATGACGATGAGCGCAGTTCCCGCACTGAAGACGTGGCGGACATATACCCAGAGCGACGGCACCCAGATAGAGCTGATGCTCATGGGCGACGAGAATTTTCATTACTACCGCACCACCGACGGTCTGGCCGTGATGGAAGAGACCGGAAACTATTATTATGCCAATGTAAAAGGCCAATATATACAGCGTAGCGAACTGCTCGCACACGCTCCCTCCCTACGCAGCGCCGCTGAGAAAGCAGCCATCGCCGAACTTGGCACTGCCGATGCCTCAAACATGCGCCGTCTGCGTGCCAATATGCCCCAGGTGACACAGCCCCGAAAGGTGGGCGACCCCTCAGGCGCATTCACGGGAAGCAAGCGCGGACTGGTCATACTGGTGTGTTTCGACGACCTCGACTTCCAAAGCGAAGACCCCAAAGCCGTGTTCAGCGAGATGGTGAACAAAGAGGGCTATTCCAACGCCTGGGGTGCCCGTGGCAGTGTCCACGACTATTTCCTGGCTCAGAGTGCCGGTGTTTTTGACTTGACATTCGATGTGGTAGGCCCCTACAAGGCCCCGAAGAGTGTCACCTACTACGGCGAGAACGGTAACCGTGGCACCGACCAGGCCAACCGCGTGGTAGAACTTCTCAAATTCGGTTGTGAGCAAGCCAACGAGGAGGTGAATTTCAAGGACTATGACTGGGACAACGACGGCGAGGTCGACCAGGTGTATCTGCTCTATGCTGGTCAGGGCGAAGCCGGTGGAGGCGAGAGTTACACCATCTGGCCCCATGAGTCACAAATAGGCAAATGGCCGGTGGCCTACCGGCTCGATGGCATAGTTGTCAACACGTATGCCTGTGGTGAGGAACTCAACTACAACGGTCAATTGTCGGGCCTTGGCACATTCTGCCATGAGTTTTCCCACTGTCTGGGTCTGCCCGACTTCTACGACACCACCGCCAACGACGGTGTGAGCGAGGGCAACTACGGAATGGGCAGTTGGGATGTGATGTGCGCTGGCTGCTACAACCACAACAGTTGGATTCCTGCCGCGTACACTGGATATGAGCGCAATTTCTGCAACTGGATTGAATACCAGGAACTGACCGACCCGTGCAAAGTGTCGAGTCTTGAGCCAATCGCTGAAGGCGGACAGGTGTTTATCTATTACAATCCCGCCAATCACAATGAATACTTTCTTTTCGAACACCGCAACAACTCCGTGGGCTGGGACCGCGGTGTAAGCGGCAAGGGATTGCTCATCTACCATGTGAACTATAATTCCACACGCTGGCGCAACAACACCGTCAACACCACGGGCTTCGGCAAACCCTGCATGGCGGTCTGCCCCGCCGACAACGACCCCTCTGTCTATTCTGAGGTTGGCGACTTGTTCCCCTACACCTCCACCTTGCCTATCCGCACATACAAGGAGTTCTCCGACGATACCACCCCCGCCGACGAGGTGTACAACTCCAACAGCGACGGCACACACCTGCTGCATATCAAACTGAGCAACATCACCTACACCAAGAAGACAAAGACCGTGTCGTTTGTCTTCAATGACGGCACAGAGGAATACGTCAGTACAGGTATCAACGAGGTGGTCAAAGCACAGGGCGGTGCCTGTGTGGGCATTTACGACCTTAGCGGTGTGCGTGTGAGCCACAGCGCCGACGACATCACAAACCTACCCCACGGCTTCTACATCATCAAGCAGGCCGACGGTACCACACGAAAAGTGATGGTGAAATGACCAAGATATTACACTCAGGAAAAAACCATAAAAAATAAACAATCATGCAAAACGGTAGCAAATCCTACTTATTCTCCATCGTGCTGGTGGCTGTGCTCGGTGGACTCCTTTTCGGTTATGACACAGCCGTGATTTCTGGTGCAGAAAAAGGTCTTCAGGCTTTCTTCAAAGAAGCCAAAGATTTCACCTACACTGATGGCTGGCACGGATTCACCTCAGCCTCCGCTCTTATTGGCTGTATCATCGGCTCTGCATTGTCGGGCTTTCTTGCCACCAATTTAGGACGTAAGAAATCGCTTATTATAGCCGGTCTGTTGTTCTTCATCTCCGCACTTGGCTCCATGTATCCGGAGTTCCTGTTCTTCGAGAAAGGCGTTCCAACATACAATCTGCTGATTATGTTCAACTTCTACCGTGTGATAGGAGGTATCGGTGTTGGTCTCGCCTCTGCCATCTGCCCCATGTATATCGGCGAGGTGGCACCTTCCAACATCCGTGGTATGCTTGTGTCGTGGAACCAGTTTGCCATCATTTTCGGTCAGTTGGTGGTCTATTTCGTCAATTTCTTCATCCTCGGCGACCACATACAGCCGCTGGTGGAAGAAATGGGAAAAGGTCTCGCTGCCATCAATCCTGCAGCCCAGTGGACAGTTACCACAGGCTGGCGCTACATGTTCGGTAGCGAAGCCGTACCGGCAGGTCTATTTGCGCTGCTCATCTGCTTCGTACCCGAGACTCCACGATATCTCGTGAGTGTGAATCAAGACCAGAAAGCCCTGAATGTTCTTACCAAAATCAATGGCTCATCAAAAGCCAGCCAGATTTTGAAAGACATCAAGGAAACCATGAATGTAAAGACAGAGCATCTGATGACCTACGGATGGCTGTGTATCTTCATCGGCATCATGCTGAGTGTGTTCCAGCAGGCTGTGGGTATCAACGCCGTACTCTACTATGCTCCACGTATCTTCGGCGACATGGGTATGGAAGACCCGATGATGGTGACCGTCTTCATGGGTGTCATCAACATCCTCTTCACCCTGGTGGCCATCTTCACCGTCGAGAAGTGGGGTCGCAAGCCTCTGCTCATCACAGGTTCACTCGGCATGGCTATAGGTGCCATGGGTGTGGCTGTCACATTCGGTCACGCAGGCATGGAGCTGGTGACCGCCATCAGCATCATGGTCTATTCTGCCTCGTTTATGTTCTCGTGGGGTCCCATCTGCTGGGTACTTATTGCCGAGATATTCCCCAACACCATCCGTGGCGGAGCAGTGGCCATCGCCGTGGCATTCCAGTGGATTTTCAACTTTATTGTTTCCTCCACCTTCGTCCCCATGTTCAACATGCACCTCACCGAGGGCGACGACTTCGGACACTGGTTCACCTATGGCCTCTATGGCATCATCTGTGTCATTGCAGCCATCTTCGTCTGGCGCCTTGTACCTGAGACCAAGGGCAAGACCCTTGAGGACATGAGCCGTCTGTGGAAATCAAGAAAATAGACATCAGCGAGATGAGTCTTACAGAAATCATCAAGATGTCGCCTGAGTCGCGCAATTTCTCTTTCGAGGTGCTGCCCCCTCTGAAGGGCAACGGCACGGGAAGCCTGTTCCGCACGATAGAGAAACTGCGCGAACTCGACCCTCTCTACATCAACATCACCACTCACCACAGTGAGTATGTGTATAAGGAATTGGACAACGGCTTGCTGGAGCGTCACCGCGTGCGCCGCCGTCCCGGCACCATTGCCATCGCCGCCGCCATACAGAACAAGTTCGAGATTCCCGTCATCCCCCACATCATCTGCAGCGGCACCACGATAGAGAATATCGAGTACGAACTGCTCGACCTGCAGTTTCTCGGCATCAGCAATCTGCTGTTGCTGCGTGGCGACAAGGCCCAGGACGACAAGGTGTTCACACCCACACCCGGCGGACATGCCCACACCACCGACCTCATCCGGCAAGTGCAGCGCTTCAACGAGGGTTTCTTCGCCGATGGCACTCCCATCAAGAATCCTGGCGAGCCCTTCCATTTCGGCGTGGCCTGTTACCCGGAGAAACACGAGGAGGCCCCCAATCTGGAACAAGACATGGGCCACCTGAAGGAAAAGCAAGACTTGGGCGCGCAGTATGCCGTCACCCAACTCTTCTACGACAACCAGAAATACTACGATTTTGTGGCCAAGGCACGGGCTATGGGCATCACTATCCCCATCATTCCTGGTATCAAGCCGTTTGCCAAACTCTCGCAACTCACGATGGTTCCCAAGACTTTCCACTGCGATATTCCTGAGGCCCTGGCTGCCGAAGTGCTGAAATGCAAGACCGACGAGGATGCCCGGCAGTTGGGCATAGAATGGACGCTTGCCCAGTGCCAGGACTTATATGCCCATGGTGTGAACAACATCCATTTCTACACGGTCTCGGCAGTAGACTCTGTCAAGGAAGTGGCACAAAGACTGAAAAAATGAAATTTCAAGAGGTAATAGGCCAGGAAGATGCAAAAGACCGTCTTCGTATGCTGGTGCGTGAGGGGAAAGTACCCCACGCCTTGCTGTTCTGCGGCCCGCAAGGTTGTGGAAAGATGGCGCTCGCCCTGGCATTTGCCTCCTACCTGCTGTGCACCAACAAGGAGGACGGCGACAGTTGCGGTCACTGTCCGCAATGCGCCATGACCCATAAATGGGCACACCCCGACCTGCATTTCACCTATCCGGTCATCAAGGCTCCCGGCACGTCGAGCGACTATCGGCCCGTAAGCGATGACTATGCGCGTGAATGGCAGCGGATGCTGAGCGCATCACCCTATTTCACCATCGACAACTGGCTTCGAGAGATTGGCGCCGCCAACCAACAAGCCATCATCACCGTGCGCGAGAGCGACGAAATATCACGGAAACTCAGCCTGAAATCCAGCCAGGGCGGCTACAAGGTGTCGCTTATCTGGCTTCCCGAGCGCATGAACGAGGCCTGTGCCAACAAACTGCTCAAACTGATTGAGGAGCCACCCACGCAGACGGTATTCCTCCTTGTCAGCGAAGACCCCATGGTACTGCTTGAGACCATCCGCAGCCGCACCCAGCGATTCGACATGCGCGCCATCGACACACCTGCCATCGAGCAGTCGCTGGTGCAAACACGCGGCATCGACCCGGAACAGGCCCACCGTATCGCCCGAGTGGCCGACGGCAGTTGGACAAAAGCCCTCGACCTGCTGAGTGCCGACAACGAGGAGCGCGACTTCCTGGACATGTTCATCAAGATGAACCGCCAGTCGTTCTCACGCGACATCCGTGGCATGCGCATCTGGAGCGACAACGCCTACGAACTGGGACGTGAGCGACAGCGCCGCATGCTGCGCTACTTCATGCGAATGATACGCGAAAGTTTCATGTATAACTTCCGCATCCCCGAACTCAACTACATGACCGAGGAGGAGGAGAATTTCGTGCGCCGCTATGCACCCTACGTCAACGAGGCCAATGTCATCGAGATGACCGACCTCATGGCCGAGGGCATACGCGACATCGGGCAGAACGCCAATGCACGCATCGTGTTTTTCGACACAGCCCTGCGCATGACCCGACTACTGCACAGCAGATAACCACCCGTCGCACCTCTGTGTGCCGACATCAAAAAAAACAAGACAATGGACTATAAAGACATGAAATTCAAGATAAGCGCCGGATGCGACCGCGGCCTTTGCCGACGTGGAGTCGGGCGCCAGAACAAGCAGCTCAACACCTACGACTGGCTTGCCGACGTGCCTGGCAATGCACAGAGCACCGACTTGGTGGAAGTCCAGTTCAAAAACACCCGAAAGGGCTACTACCACAATGTGAACAACCTGGACCTGCAAAAGGGCGACATCGTGGCCGTGGAAGCCAATCCCGGGCACGACATCGGAGTAGTGACCCTGACTGGTGAACTGGTGAAACTGCAAATCAAGAAAGCCAATCTGAAATCCGCCGACAACATCCGCCGCATTTACCGTCTGGCCAAGCCTGTTGACATGGACAAATACCACGAGGCCAAGAGTCGCGAGCATGGCACGATGATTCAGAGCCGCCAGATAGCGAAAGACCTGGGACTGGAAATGAAAATCGGCGACGTGGAATATCAAGGCGACGGCAACAAGGCCATCTTCTACTACATCGCCGACGAGCGTGTGGACTTCCGCCAACTGATCAAGGTGCTTGCCGAGACATTCCACGTGCGTATCGAGATGAAGCAAATCGGCGCACGCCAGGAGGCTGGCCGAATCGGTGGCACAGGGCCCTGCGGGCGTGAACTGTGCTGCGCCACATGGATGAAAAACTTCATAAGCGTGAGCACCAACGCCGCACGTTTTCAGGACATTTCTCTCAATCCCCAGAAACTGGCAGGCATGTGTGCCAAACTGAAATGCTGCCTCAACTATGAGGTTGACAACTATATGGAGGCCAGCCGCCAGTTGCCTGGCAAGGATGTCATCCTTCAGACACAGGATGGCGACTACCACCTGCTGAAAACAGACATTCTGGCTGGACTTCTCACCTACTCCACCGACAAGAAAATCGCCTCCAACCTGGAGACAATCACCGCCGAGAGAGCACGTGCCATCATCGAGATGAACAAGAAAGGCGAAAAGCCTCTATCGCTGCAGGGTGAGGACAATCAGAAGGAGCCTGATAAGCCCGTGGATTTGCTCGCCGGTGAAAGTATCACACGTTTCGACAAGAGCAAGAAGAAGAAAAAGAAGAAAAACAAGTCGGAAAACAAGTCAGACAACAAGGAAACGCAAGAGGCTCCGAAGGCTGCAAAGCAAGTGGAAAAACCCAAGGAACAAAAGAAAACTGCCGAAAAAGCAGATAAACCTGAGAAACCTGAGAAACCCGCCAAACCCGGACGCGAGAAGCCTGCAAGAGGTGAGGGGAACCGCCGTAACAAGCAGCGCAAGCCACAAGGTGACAGCAACAAAAACAACCAGGAGAATCCCACTGCATGACCACTCGTGAAATACCAAAAATCATAATGATAGCCGTCGCCCTTCTGGCGACGGCCACTTTTGTGTCTTGTTTCAGCCATACTGCCCATTTTGAGTACAAGGGTGTGAGTCTGAAGGGCTGGCATCGCAGTGAGATTGTAGAATTTCGCGTGCCCCCGGTGGAGCAGGCAGGCTATTATATCGAGGAGGTTGGCATTCGAGCCAGCAAAGACTACCCTTTTCAAAGCCTGAATTTGCTGGTGAGACAGGAAATTGTGTCGTCAAAAGACAAACACCGCCACTTGACAATGAGCGACACCATCAGTATACCTGTCTACGACTCGGAGGGCATGCCCACTGGCGACGGAGTGAACTTGCGGCAATACCAGGTTCCTCTCAAGACCATCAAACTGCAGGAGGGCGACTCGATTCAGGTCACCATCCGTCATAATATGCAAGCCCCCACCATTCCCGGCATCAGCGATGTGGGGATGAGGGTTGTTGAGAACTGAAATCAGGTCCTGATAAGATTTCGGCTGGCATCTATGCGGAGAAAGATGAAAAGCAGAATGGTGAATCCCCAAAGCGAACTTCCTCCATAACTGAAAAACGGCAAGGGAATGCCAATGACAGGGGTGAGACCAAGCACCATTCCCACATTGATAAACACATGGAAGAGGAAAATGCTCAGTACACTATAGCCATACACCCTTCCAAACTTGAAGGGCTGCCGCTCCGCAAGCACAATCAACCGCAATATCAGGGCTAAGAACAGTCCCAGCACACCGGCTGAGCCCAGAAATCCTTCCTCCTCGCCCACGGTGCAGAAAATAAAGTCGGTGTCCTGCTCAGGTACAAATTTCAACTTGGTCTGTGTACCATTGAGGAATCCTTTTCCTCCCAATCCACCCGAACCGATGGCAATCTCGCTCTGATGCACATTGTATCCCGCTCCAGCCACGTCTTCCTCCAGTCCCAGCAACACATTGATACGTGTACGCTGGTGTTGCTCCATCACATTGTTGAGCACAATGCTCGCTGAGTAGAAAAAGATGATGGAACCCAGCGTGAACAGGGCAATATACAGGTAATTGCCGATACGTGAACTCAGTCCCTGATAAAGGAAAAAGCCTATCATCGCCGCACAGAGCAGCAATTGCACCCAGACGATGTCGAATGGGATGACATATTCAGAAAACAGGAGGAAACCTAAAGTCACCACCGAGACAATGGTGATAAGCCGCAGAGCCTTACGCTTGTCGCTGCAATAGACGTAGACCAAACCCGCCGAAAAAACCTGAATGAGCAACAACACCACAAATTTTCCCAAAGAGGTGGGTGTGTCCCACAAGAGCACCTGCTCATACCTGATGCCAAGCACGAAATAAGCCACCATTGCCACTCCCGTGAAGAGAATGCTGCCGGGCATTCCCTCACGATAGAACATCAGGAAAAAAGCCAGGTAAACCAATGCCGACCCCGTCTCCTTTTGCATGATGATAAAGCCCATAGGTATGAGCACGATGGCACACGAGGCAAAAAAGTCCTTCATCCGGTGGATGTTGTAACCGTATGTGCTCATAAACTTGGCTATGGCCAATGCCGTGGCAAACTTGGCAAACTCCGCTGGCTGTAAGCGCAGTGAGCCCATCACCAGCCAAGACCGGGAGCCTTTGATTTCGTGCGGATTGAATATCGTGATGAAAAGCAATCCCAGCATAAGCACATAGGCTGCATAGGCGAAAGTGTCGTAATACCGGTCGTCGAGCATGAGCAGCACGAATCCCAGGCAGAGCGACGTGCCTATCCAGATAATCTGCATGCCCGACCGGGTGGATGGACTCAGGATGTCGGGCTCGCTGAAAGAGTAACTGGCACCACAGACACTCATCCAGCCAAAGACCAGAAGAGCCACATATATCAGAATAGTCCACCAGTCAATCGACTGGAATACGCTCGGTTGTCTATCTGTCTTTTGCGCCATACTTGATGTGCTGACTTTGAATTTTGGCCGCCTGTCGCTTGGAACCTTCCGACAGACCGTCCTTGATATACTGTTCCATCATCAATGAGCCTATAGGCACAGCCATGGAAGCACCGAAGCCTCCATGCTCCACATAAACGGCGATGGCTATCTGGGGCTTGTCCATCGGTGCGAATCCCATAAATACAGAATGGTCGCGACCACGGTTTTGCGCGGTACCGGTCTTTCCGCAGACGGCATAGTCGCTGCGGTTGGCACTACGGCACGTACCGCCAGTGACAGCACGCCTCATACCCCTGACCACCAGATTGTAGGCCGTCTGCGACGCCTTGGTGTAGCGCCGTTTCGTATAGACGGTGTCGATAGGCTGGTCCTGTATCTCCTTCACTACATGGGGGGTGATAAAATAGCCCCGGTTGGCTATCGTCGCCCCCAGATTGGCAATTTGAAGTGGGGTGAGTGTCACCTCTCCCTGTCCGATGGAGATACTGATGACACCCAATGCGTTCCAATTGTTTTTAAAGACTTTGTCGTAATAGGCGGCATTGGGAATCATGCCACGTTTCTCGCCTGGCATATCCACACCAAGGGGATAGCCGAACCCCATGCTTACCATATAGTCTCGCCATGTATCCATGGCCTCTTGCAGCGAGGCGTATTTCTTATTGGTGAGCATATAGTAAAGTCCCCAGCAAAAGAATCCGTTGCACGATGTGCCGATAGCGGGTATGAGGTCGAGTGGTGCCCCATGTGAGTGACATCCCACATGCATACCATGGAAATTAAAGCCGCGGCTACATGAATAGCGGGTGGTGGAGTCCATCGTGTGCTCGGTGAGGAAAGTCAGAGCCTGACTGGTCTTGAATGTGGAGCCCGGAGGATACTGTCCCATGATGGCACGGTTGAGCAGGGGCTTCATGGGGTCTTTCGACAATGCCATGTGGTTTTTTCCGCGCTGTCGACCAATCATCATCCGGGGGTCGTAGGAAGGCGACGACACCATGCACAGTATCTCTCCTGTGCTTGGCTCTATGGCCACAATGGAGCCCAGTTTACCTTCCATGAGTTGCTCGCCAAGACGCTGCAGTTCGATATCGATGCTCAAAGTGAGGTTCTTGCCCGGCACAGGGTCGGTGTCGAACTCACCATTGCGATAATTGCCCTGAATGCGCCCGAAGGCATCCCTCAACAAGATTTGCACACCTTTCGTGCCTCGCAACTCCTTCTCGTAGAAACGCTCAACACCAATTTTCCCAATATAGTCGCCGGGCTGGTAATAATCATCGTTTTTCACATCATCGGGCGACACTTCGGCCACATCGCCAAGCAGCAACGCCGCATTGGGATACTCATACTGGCGGATGGTACGCCGCTGGATGTAAAAACCAGGAAACTTGTATGCCTTCTCCTGAAAGACGCTGAACTCCTGGTCGGAGAGTTGGGTCATGAAAAGTTGCTGGGTGAAGGGTGAATAGCCTGCAGTTTTCTGAATGTCGGCCATTCTCTTGATGAAATACTCCTTGGTGATGTTGAGTGTCTGGCAAAACTCAAGGGTGTCGAGCCTCGACCGCTGTTCGTTGACTATCACCATGATGTCGTACGACGGCTGGTTATATACCAGGAGTTTTCCTTTACGGTCGGAGATGTTACCGCGCGAGGGGAACTCCACCTTTTTGAGGAAGGCGTTGCTGTCGGCGTTTTTCTTGTAGTCATCGCTCATGATCTGTAGTGTAAACAGACGGATGATGTAGATGACCACAATAGCAATGGCCACCCCTCCAATCACATACTGCCTTTTGTCAAGATCATAATCCTTCATGGAGTCAGCAATTATTTATAGTCTTATATGACCCATAAGTCCCATAAGTCCTATAAGTCCCATAAGACCCATAAGTCCCATAAGACCCATAAGCCTTATAGAATCTCTATCGTCTTTCTATTAATTTCCAATCTTTCTATGTATCAGCCTGTCGAGGGCCAGAATCAGTATCACGGTGAGAATGGTGCTGCCCAGCACGCATCCAAACCATTTGCTTCCGTTGAAGAAACTCAGGATGTCGAGCGTGAAAAACACGACACAATACAAGAGCACTAAAGCCACTGTATATTTGATGAACTGCTTGCTTCCCATGGTTGACACCGAGGGTACAATCGCATCTTCGCCCTCTCTTGTGATGAAGAGGTTGAGCAGATAGGGCTGAGCCATGCCTACCGCTGTCATCGAGGCCGCTGTCACACCCGGGGTGTTGGCAAAGATATCGAGCACAATTCCCAGTGCGAATGCCCATACCATGACCACCCACTTGGGGGTGTCCTTTTTCATGGAGAGCACAAAATAGACATACAGCAGCGGCATGGCGCAGCCGAACAACTGTATGTGGTTGAGTATGAACACCTGTGCCACACACAAAGCCAGAAACATCGCTGGCAGGCGTATGAGATCAAAGTTCATGTGTCTTCCTATTGTGTTCGTTTGGGTTTGATGGAGTCGTTGGCTTGCCTCAAGAGTTGCAGACTCTCTCTCACAGCCTTGTCGTCGATGACACACACATCACGCAATGTACCGAAATTGGTCGACAACTTCACCTTGAGTGTGAACGACTGTCCGTCCTTCGAGTCCATAAAGTCTAACACATGCCCCACGAGTATTCCCGCGGGAAACATGGATGAGTAGCCACTGGTGACAATGGTGTCGCCTTTCTCGAATTTAGCATGTCGGGGAATATCGTCGACATATGCCACGTCGGAGGGTCCTCCCCTCCAATGCAGGTAGCCGAAATATCCCTTCCCCTGAATAGCACAACTGATGTTGGACTTGGAACTGAGCACAGGAATCACCACCGAGTAATGTCCCGATGCCATATATACCACGCCCACCACTCCATTTCCGCTTGCCACGGCCATGTCGGCTCTCACTCCATCGTAGAATCCCTTGTCGAGCGTGATGAAGTTGTCGAGCCGGTCGAGCGAGTTGCCTATGACCTTGGCACTAATCAATTTAAACGGGGCAAGCACAGGCTGGTTCACACTGTCGACGATGGTGGAGTCGTGCTTGAGGCGCTCGTCGATGAGTTGCTGGCGCAGCATCTCGACTTCTTTTTCCAGAAAGAGGTTTCGCTCTGTGAGTTCCTGGTTGTTGCCTCCCTGATGGAAGAAGGCTCCCACTTTCGAGTCCGCCTCATGAATCATTCCCGAGAGATAATTGGCCGATGTGAACCACACGCTTCCCTGATAACTGTTGAACTGGAACATGAGTACGAGACTCACGCCCTCCAACAGCAAAAACACAAACCAGTAGTTGTATTTCTTCAGAAATTCTATGAGATTGCGCATACGGCAGGCGTTTTATCTCATCAGGAAGGAGTATTTATCGACGTTTTTCAGAGCCACGCCCGCTCCCTTGGCCACACTGTGCAGTGGGTCTTCGGCAATATGGAACGGTATTTGAATTTTGTCGTGCAGACGCTTGTCGAGTCCACGGAGCAGGGCACCTCCACCGGTGAGGTAGATGCCATTGTGCACGATATCGGCATATAGCTCTGGCGGGGTCTTCTCAAGAGCCGAGAGCACGGCATTCTCTATCTTGGCTACTGTCTTGTCCAGACAGTGAGCGATTTCCTGGTAGCACACGGGCACTTCCATGGGGAGCGCCGTGATGCGGTTGGGACCATGCACGATATAGTCCTCGGGGGCCTCGTCTCCCAGGTCGGTGAGGGCGGCACCCACATGTATCTTGATGCGCTCGGCCATTCGCTCTCCCACTTTCAGGTTGTGCTGACGGCTCATGTAATCCTGGATGTCGGCGGTGAGGTCGTCGCCGGCGATACGGATGGAGTTGTTGGAAACAATACCACCCAGCGAGATAACGGCAATCTCGGTGCTGCCACCACCTATATCCACTATCATGTTGCCCTCGGGAGCTTCCACGTCGATACCGATACCAATGGCTGCGGCCATCGGCTCGAAAATCAGATAGACATCGCGCCCGTCGGCATGCTCGGCAGAGTCGCGTACGGCACGCAGTTCCACTTCTGTGGAGCCCGACGGCACGCCAATCACCATTCTCAGTGAAGGCGAGAAGAGCCTGCTTCCAGTATGCACCATCTTGATCAGTCCGCGCATCATCTGCTCACAGGCAGAGAAATCAGCAATCACACCGTCGCGCAAAGGTCTGACGGTACGTATATTGTCGTGTGTCTTCTCATACATCAATTTGGCTTTCTCACCCACGGCAATCATCTTGTCGGTACGCCTGTCGAGCGCCACCACCGAGGGCTCATCCACCACAATCTTATCATCGCTGATAATGATGGTGTTGGCGGTGCCAAGGTCCATTGCTATCTCCTGAATAAACGAAAAAAATCCCATCTTTTTACTTAAAATACTTCAGTTTGTTGTTGCTTATTTTGTCGTGGCAAACCATGAGTGGATGGCGGTGTCGTAGTGACTGCTCACGCCAAACGCACGCTCTGCCAGCATGCGACGGTCTGCCAAAGAGGTTTGTGCACCTTTTTCATTGAGGATATCGAGCAACACGCCATATTCGGCCTTGCTGGGCACGATCACCACATCATTGAAATTCTTGGCAGCGGCACGGATGAGAGAGATTCCCCCGATGTCGATTTTCTCGATGATGTCCTGCTGTGATGCGCCACTGGCCACTGTGGCCTCAAAGGGATAGAGGTCGACGACCACAAGGTCGATAGCAGGAATGTCGTATTGAGCCATTTGCTGCTGGTCGCCCTCATTCTCGCGACGCGCGAGAATGCCTCCGAACACTTTTGGGTGAAGGGTCTTGACACGGCCTCCCAGAATGGAAGGATAGGTAGTGAGAGTCTCCACTGCCTGGCATTCGTAGCCGAGAGATTCTATAAACTTCTGAGTACCACCTGTGGAAAGGAAACGCACACCCTCGCTGTTGAGTTTAGCGAGCAAGGCATCCAGCCCGTCTTTATGAAACACTGAAATCAGTGCTGTCTTGATTGTTTTGTTGTCAGCCATTTTTATCTTGAGGTTTTTTGGGATGCAAAGTTACGAAAAAAGCGACAAACACATACATCTTTGCCACAAATTTTTCTTTTTTTCCCTCATTACTTGATTTAAGGTAATTTAATGTTTCGCGTTTCAAATTTTTTTTCTATTTTTGCCTTGTCTATTACGAAATGCCGTAGGAAATCAACATATCTCTTATGAAAAGTGGCAAGAAATAATATTAACCCAATAAATCATCAATTATGTTAGACAAAATCTTTTCGCCCGAGACTTATTCCATGTTAGGGCAATGGGCATTCGGATTCTGCAAGAATCTCATTGTTGCCGTCATCGTTTATCTCGTTGGTAGTTTCATCATCAAGTGGATCAACAGGCTGATAACGAAGTTGCTGAACCGCAGCAGAATCGACCCCTCGCTCTTCTCTTTCCTCAAAAGCATCGTGAAAGTGGTGCTCTGGTTTGTGCTGCTGATTATCATCATCTCCATCCTGGGTATCGAGACATCCTCGTTCATCGCACTGTTCGCATCTGCCGGCGTCGCCGTTGGCTTGGCTTTGAGCGGCACACTGCAGAATTTCGCCGGTGGCGTGATGATTCTGCTCTTCAAGCCATTCAAGGTGGGAGACTACATTGAGGCTCAGGGATTTGCCGGCACAGTGAAGGAAATCCAAATCTTCAACACCATCATCCTGACCAACGACGCACAGACCATCATCATCCCCAATGGTGGACTCTCTACTGGCTCGCTGAAAAATTACTCCACGGAAAAATACCGCCGTGTGGACCTAGATTTCAAGTTTGCATACGGTGCCGACCTTGACAAGGTAAAGGCTGCCATCAACGAAGTGCAGGCCAGCAATCCGCTCATTATCCAGAACGCTGTGGAAGACTCCAAAATCGTGGCTGCTCCCTGGGTGGGTATCACTGAATTCAGCGAGGGTGGCGTGGTGGTCAACACTCGCACATGGTGCAAGGGTGCCGACTATTGGACGGTCTATTTCTATATGAACGAGACTGTGTATCAGCAACTGAAGAGCCGTGGCTTCATGTTCCCACGCAAAGCCATGGATGTGAATATTGTAAAAGACTGATTCTTTCTGCATGGCAAACAGAGGCACGGAATTGTTGGGGTATACCCCCGCTTCCGTGCTTCTGTTTTTTATCAATCCTCAATCATTCTCATTTGTCGTTCACAAGCGAAATCCTGTCGTTTGTCCTCACTTTGCATTGCAAGTATTGTGGAGACGGAAAAGCCACACTATCTTTGCATCAGAAATCAAGACCTGATGGGCACAAGCACCACAGGCAATATATAAAAATGTATAACCATTTAAAAACTTACGACAATGAAAAAGATTGGTTTCGCAATGATAGCAATGATGCTCACAGCAAGCATCGCATCAGCAGGCACGGTTGTCGCTACCGATAAAGACAAGCACAGCGACAAGAAAGAAATAACAGTGAACAAACCCAAGGACAGGGACAAAGGCATCTATGCCACAGACAAGTCGTATAAAAAACCTGACAAGTCGCACGACAAAGGCTTCAAGGCCACTCCCGACAAGAAAAACCACGAGTCGAAAGACTTCAAAGGAACGAAGCACCACACCAAGCGTCCCGCTATCGGAGAGAAATATACCTTCCGCCCCTCAAACGGCCGCTACATCTATAAAAACAGGACTCGCTACTGGGAAGCCAACGGAGTTATCTACAAAATACTCAAGACTAGGAAAGGCATCATTTACCAAGTAGTGGCATATCGGTAACTCAACATACACGTTTGCACAACTTTTGGAAGAACATTAAGCAACAATATATCAATTATTAACATCAAAAAAGACAATTATGAGAAAAATGTTGATGGTGGCCATCATGATGGCTATGACAATCGGGGCTTGCGCCCAGCCGGGAGACCGACAGCCCATGACAAAGGAACAGATGATTGATCGTCGCATCGAAATGCTCGACAGCGAACTAAAACTGAGTGATCAGCAGAAGCAGGAAATCAGAACCATACTCGAAGAAGACATGAAAGACATGCCCGAAAGAGGATTTGGAAGACACCGCGGAGGTCCTGGCAGACCCGATGGTAACGGCCAAGCCCCTGACAAGTCGAAAACTGACAAGAAAAAAGACAAGGACAAGGAGAGCGACAAGATGGACCGCCCCGACAACTCTCGCCGAGAGGAGATGCAGGCACGTCGCGAGGAGATGCAAGCCCGCCGCGAGGCCACTGACAAGAAAATCATGGCAGTACTCAATGAGGAACAGCAGAAAAAGTATGCTGAGATGCAAAAGAACCGTCGTGGTCCCGGTCATGGTCCTGGTGGCCCCCGCAGAGGCGGTCCTGGTGGTCACAGACCCTTCTAAAAAAGTCAAGAAATGAGAATACTTGTGACAGCACAGGCTTTGTTGATGCCTGTGCTGTTTTTTTTATGACAAAAAGGGGCTTCTATTTCAACATTTTGGCAAAAAGTCATTATCTTTGTGGTCTGAACACCCTACCCTCGACGTGAGGAGGACGGTGTGGACTATAATAAAGAGGTGAAAATACTATGACTGTACAGGAAATATTTAAGTTGCGCAAGCAGGGAAGGATTGAGGAAGCCTACGAGGCCATCCGCCCCATGTATGCCGTACATAAAGGCAAATACACCACTCTGGCCATGTTCTGGACGGCAAGCGATATATTGAAAAAACGCATCACGGAGAAACGCTTCGCCGAGGCCATGAAGATATTCGAGGCTTTGCTCCGTGTGCTGCCAGCCATCGACGACAAGGATGGCCGTGCCCACGCCGCCATCATGTCGGCGGCACAACGTCTGGGGCAGGAGTCAAGCGATTTCAGCACGCTCAAGTTTATCCAGGAGTTTGGTGTGGAGAAATTCACCGATGCCGACTGGCAAGGCATCATGCCCACCCCAAAAGAAGGACAGCCGGAAGGCAAAAGGCAATTCCCCCTACCCTCCATTGCCCAGCGGCTGCTTACCCGGGCATTTCATGACATACGCCGGCAGCCCACCGTGGAAAACGCACTCATCGTTGCGCCCTTGCTGCATGAGGCACTCCGGCGACAACCACGCAACAAGAATAACCAGCGATTCATGGCCATCCTCTATGGAATCATGGGCGAGCGCGAGAAAGCCAAGGCCATTTATCATGAATTGCTCCGACGGCATCACGACAGTTGGCTATACGCCGAACTTGCCCAACTCACCGACGACGCCGGACTGAAAGCGGCATTGCTCTGCCAGGCCATTACGCACCAGCGCCAGGAGCAATTCCGCATTGGATACCACCTGCAACTGACACGTCTCCTCATCGACCGCGACAAACCACGAGCCGCTCACGAACTGCAACGGTGCATCGACATCCGCAAAAAGTCGGGACAACCTATCACTCGTGAATTACGCGACTTACAAGCGCAGTTGGCGGGCATCACTCCCGCCACCCCATCCGCCCAGCAGGACTTCTACCGCCGAATGGCCCTAAAATACAAATTGTAGATGACGGCAAAAAAAATTCCACACCCTTGCTACAAGAGTGTGGAGATTTTTTTGCGCGCAATGCCTATTATTTCATCTTCAGCGATTCCATCACCTTCAGCGCGATTTCGTTGTCGCCTGTCTTCACGTTGGAAGAGTTTACCTTGATGATTCCGTTCTCACCATCACCAATCTTCAAGATGGCAGAGAAGGATTCTTCTTTACTGAGGTAGGTGGCATAAGTGTTGCCGCCGAGAGTCTTTTCGCCAAGGTCTTGCATACCACTGATTTCCATCATTATCTGTTGCGACTGCTTGTAGTTGGCTTGCTCGTCATAGACGAAATTCAAGCCCTCTTTGTATTCCTGACCGGCGCTGATTTCGTTGTCCGCGATTTTACGAACCACCCATCCCTCGGGGATGTCGATGCTGAACTTCTCACAAGTGACGGTGCATGGGCCTACGCTGCCCTCTTTCACCTCATTGGCTGCCTCAGCGGTTTGCTCAGTTGTTGTACCTTCGGCATTTCCGCCTTCTTGTGCTGTCTTGCTGCCACATGCAGTGAAAGCAATGGCTGCTACGATCATAATCGCAATTTGATAAATTTTTTTCATTCTCTAAATTTTAAAGGGTTAATATATATCTGTTGTGTTTCTTATTATTGAGGTATGCCTGGTTCGTGCATGGTAACTTGTGCATGTCTGCATTTCATTCACAGATTTTGGTTTTTTGTCGATACAAAGGTAAGAAAAAAAATGCTTATTGCGATTGATAAAATCTTCCAAAATAGCCAGGATCACTTGTTTTTTTCTTCCAAAATGGGGAAAAACAGTTCTCTAACGTAAAAAGCTATTCTATAATAGTAAAGTAAAATTCCGCCGCTTGCGACATACCATTCTTGAAATTTATTTTTTGTTGCATAAAATTCTTAAATTACTGTGTTCCTCGTGGGTCTTCGACAAATCTCTCAAATCTCTCAAATTAGAGTGATAGAAAAACTTGAGGAAAATAACAAAAAACGGAAATCGGTAAAATAAAGTTTTGTTTTTGTGCATTTGGGGGTGTAATTGTCGTGATCATAATCACACCTTTTTTTCACTTTCACCCTTAATTAGGGGAAGTAAACTTTCACATAACTTTCCCCCAAAAGACACAAACAAAAAAGGAACTCACTTTTTATTGTAAGTTCCTTTTTTCAGCGCTTTATCTTTGTAGCGGGAGCCGGGATTGAACCGGCGACCTCATGATTATGAATCATGCGCTCTAACCAGCTGAGCTATCCCGCCATCATTTGCGTTTTGCGGGTGCAAAGGTAAACAAAGTTTTTTAATTACCAAAAATTATTGCAAAAATTATTCGATTTTACGAAAAAAACATTATATTTGCAAACGACATCCCGTCATCCTAAACCATCTATTCTTTTCCGCGTATGAAAAAGCAGCGAATCACGGTTGAATACGACCTTAACTCCAAATCACCAAATATCATTTGGGGCCTGATCAGCACTGAGGGGGGCCTCGGAAAGTGGATTGCCGACGAAGTGAGCGAGAGCAAAGACGCATTTACCTTCACCTGGGGCGAAGTGTGGAGCCATCATGAGATACGTCGCGCAAACATTCTGGAGCGGGTGCGGCATAGCCATATCCGCCTGCAATGGGATGACGAGACCGACCCCGATGCATATCTCGAACTAAGAATGCTGCGTTCAGAAATCACAGGAGGTTTCACCCTGCACATCACCGATTTTGCCTTCCCCGAGGATGTGGACAGCCTGCTCGACATCTGGGAGCAAAATCTGGACCAGCTGCATCATTCAAGCGGACTATAAAACTCACAACTTCCTACCATTGAAAATCGCTATAAAAACCAACGACTTCAAACTCCAAACTCCAAACCCCAAACCAAAACGCCATTTACCACAAATAACGATTGAAGACTTTCAATAAATCGTGGTCAGAATTAAAAAAAGCAAAAATATAAGTGTTTGTGATATTTTTGTAGTACTTTTGCAGTTTGATAGCCATAGTGGCTACAAAACGAAACATTCATGTTCGGCATCAAGAAACTATACATACTGATCATCAAGCAGTTTTCCCTACTGTTTGTGGGTACATTCTTTATCTGCCTCTTCGTGCTGATGATGCAGTTTGTATGGCAGTATATTGATGCACTGATTGGCAAAGGCCTGACACTCGACGTGCTGGCACAGTTCTTCTGGCACATGGCATTGATGATGGTGCCACAGGCACTGCCTCTGGCTATACTTCTCTCCTCACTCATCGCATTCGGCAACCTGGGCGAGACCTCCGAACTGACAGCCATCAAGGCTGCCGGCATTTCCTTGATGCAAACCCTTCGCCCACTGATAGTCATTGTGCTGATTATCGCCTGCGGGTCGTTCTACTTTCAGAACAATGTGGGCCCGAACGCCAACAAGAAGATGGGACAACTGCTCATCTCAATGAAACAGAAAAGTCCCGAACTGGAAATCCCCGAAGGCATTTTCTACGACGGCATCCCCCAATGCAATATTTTTGTCCAGAAGAAAGACTTGAAAACCGGCATGCTCTACGGCGTGATGATTTACAAGATGACCGACAGTTACGAGGATGCCGCCATTATCCTGGCCGACTCTGGCATGCTACAGAGCACAGCCGAGAAGAAGCACTTGGTGCTCAGCCTGTATAGCGGTGAGTGGTTTGAGAACATGCGCGCACAGGACATGGCCGGTGCAGCGCATATTCCCTACCGCCGAGAAACGTTCTGGTCGAAACGAATCATCCTCGATTTCGACGGCGACTTCAACCTGGCCGACGCCAATGTCTTCGGCCACAATGCCCGGTCCAAGAGTCTCAACCAAATCCGCATCGACATCGACTCACTCAATTACACTTACGACAGCATTGGGCGCCGGTTCTACAACGATGCCAAAGACTACACCTACGCCATTCCGCCGCTCAGCAAGGCCGACTCACTGCGCGCAATACAAGAAATCAAGTTGGCAAAGTACGATTTCGACTCCCTTTATGCACACCTGTCGCCCGACAAGCAGCGAATGGCAGTGAACAACGCCCTCTCGAAGGTCAATCAACAGGCCAATGACTTGGACTTCAAGAGTCTGATTACCAACGACGGCGACAAATTTCTCCGACAGCACAAAATCGAGGCACTCAACAAATTTGTCCTCGCTCTCTCGTGCGTGATATTCTTTTTCATAGGTGCCCCGCTGGGAGCCATCATCCGCAAAGGCGGACTGGGCATACCCATCATCGTTTCGGTAATAGTCTTCATCATCTTCTACATTCTCGACAACACTGGCTATCGAATGGCACGTGGAGGAATGTGGGCCATTTGGTTTGGTAAGGGACTGGCTACCGCCGTGCTGGCACCCACCGCCGTATTCATCACCTACAAGGCCAACAATGACTCGGCAGTGTTCAACTTGGATGCATACATCGACCTGGGCATGCGCATGCTTGGTCTGCGCCGAAAGCGTAGCGTGATGGGCAAGGAAGTCATCATCAACGACCCCAACTACTCTACCGACGTTGCCGAACTAAGACGTATCAGCGAGGAAGTGACCCAATACTCGCACGAACATAATCTGAAATCACCACCTAATATAATAAAGGTGTTCTTCAGATATCAACCCGACCATGAGATAGAACGAATCAGTCAGGAACTGGAAACCGTAATCGACGACCTCTCCAACAGTCGCGACAGAATGGTAATCAGTCTGCTCAATCACTATCCCATCGTGGCGGAGAAAGCCCACACACGACCTTTCGAACGATTGTGGCTCAACACGCTGGCCGCCATCATCGTGCCAGTGGGTGCATTCTTTTATATTAGAATGTGGCGGTTCCGCCTAAGATTGCTTAAAGACCTGCGCACCATCAAGCAGACAAACGAGAAATTGGTGGAGCACATCGAGAGCAAGAAGTTAAAAGGAGATTGAGAATTGAGAATTGAAGATTAAGAATGAAGAATTGAAGATTACCAAAACCAACAACTCCAAACTTCAAACTCCAAACTCCAAACTAAACTCCAAACCACCTCCAAGATTAAAAATAAAAACAGATATGGCAGAAACAAAAGACTATAAACTCGACAGCATCGAGGACGCTGTAAAAGATTTCAAGGAAGGGAAATTCGTCATTGTAGTGGATGATGAGGACCGCGAGAACGAGGGCGACCTCATCATTGCGGCAGAGAAAATCACCGCCGAGAAAGTGAATTTCATGCTCAAGCATGCACGTGGCGTGCTATGTGCTCCCATCACCATCTCACGGTGTGAGGAACTGGACCTGCCCCGACAAGTGTCGGAGAACACCTCGGTGCTGGGCACACCATTCACAGTGACCATCGACAAACTCGAAGGATGCACCACAGGCGTGTCGGCCCACGACCGTGCCGCCACTATTCAGGCACTCGCCGACCCTCAATCCACACCACAGACCTTCGGTCGTCCAGGGCATGTCAACCCCCTCTATGCCCAGGACCATGGTGTGTTGCGACGTAGCGGACACACCGAGGCCACCATCGACCTGTGCAATCTGGCCGGACTCTACCCAGCCGGAGCACTGATGGAAATCATGAACGACGACGGCACAATGGCCCGCCTGCCCCAACTGGTGGAAATGGCCCGCAAATATGACCTGAAAGTTATCTCCATCAAGGATATGATTGCCTACCGTCTCCAGCGCGACTCGCTGATTGAGGTGGGCAGCGAGGTGGACATGCCCACACAGTGGGGACGCTTCAAACTGATACCATTCCGCCAGAAGAGCAATGGCATGGAGCACTTCGCCCTGACAAAAGGCACTTGGAAAGCAGACGACCCCGTCATGGTGCGCGTCCACTCATCCTGCTCTACCGGCGACATTCTGGGCAGCCTGCGCTGCGACTGCGGCGAGCAATTGCACAAATCGCTTCAAATGATAGAAAAAGAAGGATGCGGAGTGCTTGTCTATATGCAACAAGAGGGGCGTGGCATCGGGCTGATGAACAAAATCGCCGCCTATAAGTTGCAGGAAGAAGGCTACGACACAGTGGATGCCAACACCCATCTGGGTTTCAAGCCCGATGAGCGCGATTATGGCTGCGGAGCACAGATGCTTCGCCATTTAGGCATCCACAAGATGCGACTGCTCACCAACAATCCCGTCAAACGAGTGGGACTGGAGGCTTACGGACTGGAAATCGTGGAGAACATCCCCATCGAAACCACCCCCAATCCCTTCAATCTCAACTACTTGCGCACAAAAAAAGAGCGCATGGGGCATTGGTTGCATCTCTAAGATAGATTTCAGCGCCATCCCTCCCATAACTCCCATCCCTCCCATCCCTCCCATAACTCCCATCCCTCCCACCACTAAAAACAACAATCATTCATATAAAAATGCCACAGTTATCCGACAAACTCAACAGGCTCTCTCCATCCGCCACACTGGTGATGTCGCAGAAGAGCAGCGAGATGAAAGCCCAGGGAATCGACGTAATCAACCTGAGCGTGGGTGAACCCGACTTCAACACGCCTGAGGCCATCAAGGAATGCGCCAAGCAGGCTATCAACGACAACTACTCACGCTATTCCCCCGTACCAGGTTACCCTTCACTGCGCAAGGCCATCTGCGAGAAACTACTCCGCGAAAACCACCTGACCTACTCCGTCCAGGAAATCCAGGTCTCCAATGGTGCCAAGCAATGTGTCTGCAACGCCGTGATGGCACTGGTCAACGACGGCGATGAGGTAATCATTCCGGCCCCCTACTGGGTGAGTTACCCCCAGATGGCCAAACTGGCCGGCGGCATCCCCGTCATCGTGCCCACAGGATTTGAGCAGAACTTCAAGATGACCCCAGCCCAACTGGAAGCCGCCATCACACCACGCACACGCATGCTTATTCTCTGCTCACCCAGCAATCCCACCGGTAGTGTCTACACCTACGACGAACTGAAAGCATTGGCCGAGGTCGTCTTGCGACATGAAGACCTCTACGTGCTGGCCGACGAGATTTATGAGCACATCAACTATACAGGACGCCATGAAAGCATCGCACAGTTTGAGGGCATGCGCGAGCGCACCATCGTCGTCAACGGTGTGTCGAAAGCATACGCCATGACAGGTTGGCGCATCGGTTTCATGGCAGCACCCGAATGGATTGTCAAAGGGTGCAACAAACTGCAGGGACAATATACCAGCGGAGCCTGCTCCGTGAGCCAGAAAGCAGCCGAAGCCGCCTACACCTTGCCACAAGACTGCGTGGAGGAAATGCGCCTGGCATTTGAGCGCCGCCGCGACCTTATTGTCAGCCTGACGAAGGAGGTGCCCGGACTGGAGGTGAACGTGCCACAAGGGGCATTCTATCTCTTCCCCAAATGCAGCAGTTTCTTCGGCAAGCGATTTGGCAACCGCACCATCAACAACTCCACAGACCTGGCACTCTATCTACTCGAGGAAGCCCACGTGGCCACCGTTGCCGGAGATGCTTTCGGCGACCCCGAGTGTTTCCGCATGAGTTATGCAACAAGCGACGATAATATCCGCGAAGCAATCAAAAGAATCGCTGAGGCACTGGGGAAACTTGAGGAATAGTGACTCTTTTATGTAAAAAATGTGTTAATTTTCCTTAAAGCATGGAAAAGTTTCTTTTAAATTATATATCTTTGCGATGTTATTCGGCATGGTAACTTTATGCCTAATTTCGAATGCACACAGAGGTGATGTTAATCATGTAATATATAACAATAATTTTTATCTATAACTTAAATCAAACAAATTAAAAAAAATTATGGCAACATCAACAAAACCGGCTGGCGCAAAGCCAGCAAAGAAAAGTAGTGGTTTCACTGGAGTAAGAGGCGCATTCTGGATTATCATTGCTTGCGCTGTTTTCGCATTCTGTTTCTTCTTCCTGTGGTTCGGCCATTCCTCACACTTTGAGGGAGGTACTGCCGAAGGAGAGGCTAAAGACGTTTGGGGTCTTATCTTCAAGGGCGGTGTTATCGTGCCTGTGATCCACACACTTCTTCTCACTGTGCTCGCCATGTCGATTGAGCGCTGGCTCGCCCTCCGCACCGCATTCGGCAAAGGCTCTCTGCCCAAGTTCGTGACCAACATCAAGGCTGCCCTCAATGCCAACGACTTCGTGAAGGCACAGCAGCTCTGCGACAGACAGAAAGGTTCCGTGGCCAACGTGCTCACAGCTTCTCTGAATGCATACAAAGAGATGGAGCAGACTCCTGGCATCAAGAAGGCTCAGAAAGTGGCCAAGATTCAGCAGGCTCACGAGGAAGCCACACAGCTGGAAATGCCTACACTGACAATGAACCTCCCCATCATTGCTACCATCGTAACACTCGGTACACTGACCGGACTTCTCGGAACTGTGGTCGGTATGATCAAGTCATTCTCCGCTATGGGTAAGGGTGGTGCAGCCGACTCTGGACAGCTGGCACAAGGTATCTCCGAGGCTCTTATCAACACAGCCTTCGGTATCGCAACATCATGGTTTGCTGTGGTGTCCTACAACTACTTCACCAATAAGGTGGACAAATTGACTTTTGCACTTGACGAAGTTGGATATTCAATCGCCCAGACCTACGAATCCAACCACGCAGACGAGATTTAATTTTTGCTAACCCTTTAATAATTATCAGCTATGGGTAAAGTAAAAATTAAAAAAAGTGACATCTGGATCGACATGACACCTATGTCGGACGTGATGACCCTGCTGCTGACTTTCTTCATGCTCACATCTACATTTATCAAGAATGAGCCAGTGAGAGTCAACACGCCAGGTACCGTCAGCGAGACCAAGGTGCCCGAGGCCAATGTCCTCACCATCACCGTCAGTCCTGAAAAGGATGCTAAAGGCACACCAACAGGCGAGGGACAGGTGTTCTTAGGCATGTCCAATGCCGACCAACTCGGCGCCATGCTTGATGAAATGGACTCCCAAGCCGCAGGCGATGCCGGAATGAAATACGCATTCGAGAGCGAGGCACAGTTTGGTGTGTCACTCAACGATTTGCAAGCATACCTGAAACTGAAACCAGAGCAGAGGTCGAAAGTCCTTCTGGGACAGGAGCCACGCATCCGTCCAGGTATTCCTCTCGACAGTATCAGTGGCGGAATGAGCGAGTTCCAGCAATGGATTACTGCTGCTATTTCGGCCAACAGCGATATTCAGTTGGTAATCAAATCCGACAAAGACACCCCCTATAAGACTGTAAAGAAGGTGATGAGCGAACTTCAGGACATGGGAGAGAGCCATTACTATCTTTCAACACAGCTTGATGGCAGCAAGGTGGTATCTGCAAGTAATTATGTAGAAAAGCATACAGGAGGAGGTAAATAATGGCAAAGAAAAAACAAAGCAAACAGAAGAAAATCAACGTCCGAGTTGACTTTACGCCGATGGTGGATATGCTGATGCTTCTTATCACCTTCTTTATGCTCTGTACGACACTTAGCAAGCCGAGTAGCATGGAATTGTTCCTGCCGAGCAACGACAAGAACATCAAAGAAGAAAACAAGAACGAGGCAAAGGCAGACCGTACCGTCACCGTATACGTCGCTGCTGACGACAAGGTCTTCTACGGAAAAGGTATTCCTGAGTACGACAACCCAGAGTGGCTCAAAGAGACCAACTGGACTGATGAGGGTCTCAGAGAGGTGCTCCGCACCCATGCCCTTGAAGATCCCGCAGGTTTGAAGCCCGTTGACCAGATTATGACTGCTGTAAAGGCATTGAACGCCGACCGCAAGGCACATCCTGAGAAATATCCGACAGACTCAATCTATCAGACAGAACTCAACAAGATCAAGAAAGGTGAACTGGAGGGCAAGTCTATCCCAACACTTACCATCGTGATCAAGCCTACGGACAACTCTACTTATCAGCGCATGATCGACGCTCTCAATGAGATGCAGATTCTAAGTATCGGTACCTACGTCATAGACAAGATCTCCCCCGATGACGAGAAATTGCTCAAGTCAAAGGACATCAAGATGTAAGTCGAATGTAAAACAACCTTAAAAACAACTCAAATGGCAAAAATAGATCTATTTGATCCTAAATGGATTGACATGGTATTCGCCAATAAAAACCGCGAATACGGTGCCTATAAGCTGCGTAAAGGTACGTCGGGCCGAAACCTATTGGCACTCGCCATCCTGATGAGTGCAGCCTTACTGATTGGAGGCTACCTCGCATGGAAAGTGATTGAGGAACAGCGTGCCAAAGAACTGGAGGAATACAATGCTCAGTTGGAACTCTCCAAACTGCAAGAACAGCAGAAGAAGGAGAGACAGCAGGAAGAACAGAAACCACCACCACCACAGGAGCAGCAACAGCAAGTTCCTGAGGAGCGTGCTACACAGAAATTTACAGCCCCTGAGATCAAGAAGGAAATCAATGAAGAAAACCAGTTGAAGAGCCTTGATGAACTCGACAAGAACACGGCTGTAGGTGCTGAGACTAAAGAGGGTACAGAGGACCGTATCGTTCCTCCAACCGCTGTAGAAGTACCAAAAGAAGAACCTAAGGTAGAAGAGGCCCCGCCACCACCACCACCAGTAGACAACAAGGTTTACGACGTTGTGGAGCAGCAGCCTTCCTTCCCCGGTGGTCAGGGTGCTCTGATGGCTTGGCTTGCCAAGAACATTCAGTATCCTCCAATCGCACAGGAGAATGGTATCTCCGGAACGGTGGTCGTTTCCTTCGTGGTGGAGAAAGACGGTTCGGTAACCGATGTCAAGGTCGTACGTGGAAAAGACCCGTCGCTCGACAAGGAAGCCATCCGTGCCGTAAGCCACATGCCTAAATGGATTCCTGGTAAGCAGAACGGCCAGTCGGTACGTGTGAAATACACACTGCCTGTGAAATTCCAACTTCAGTAAAAGTACAAAATGAAAAGAACTTTTTTCTATGCGTGTTTTCTCATCATCAGCGCCGCAATGATTATTATATCGTGCGACAATGGCCAGAAGAGAATCACTGATAGAACCGATACAACTACGTCAGGGGCGATGCTATTCGCCTCTGACGAAAGTTTTAGTCCTATCGTAGAGGAAGAGCGCAAGCAATTTGAGTTCCTCTATCCCAAGGCGCATGTTATTCCCTTTTACACCGACGACATCGACGGTTTTGAGCAACTGATATCCGGAAAGGTGCCACTCTATTTCTCCTCACGCGAACTGACACACAGTGAGAGCAACCATATCGAGGTGACTTTAGACGTTAAGCCCCGTACATATCACATTGCATACGATGGCATCACATTTATTGTGAACCGTGCGAACACCGACACATGCATTTCAGTAAAAGACGTGAAACGTGTTCTCAGTGGAGAGGCAACCAATTGGAATCAAATTGTGAAAGGTTCGACAAGAGGCGAAATCGAGGTCGTGTTCGACAACAAGCAGTCTGCCACCCTTCACTACTGTGTGGATTCCATACTGGGAGGCCAACCCATTAACAGCCCCAACATTGTGGCGGCAAAAACCAGCCAGGGCGTGATAGACTATGTGGAAGAAACGCCCAACGCCATCGGCGTGATTGGCTCCAATTGGGTGATGGATCACCGCGACCCCACTCACCTCACCTTCAAAATGAATATTCAGGTGATGTCTGTCTCACCAGACGACGTAGCAACACCATACAACTCCTACAAGCCTTTCCAGGCATACATACTTGACGGGCACTATCCCTTTGCGCGTGCCATCTATGCTATCCTGGTGGATCCAGGATTCCGACTGCCCCGTGGCTTCGTGGAGTATTGTGATAGCCCAGAAGGACAAACCATCGTTCTACGGTCGGGTCTTCTGCCCTATCGAGGCGACATTGAGCTAAAAAAAATGGACATCAAAAGACAATAAATTAAACGTGCGTGCGTTAATATCGTCAAAAAGACAGCACATCAATTCGCTATAAGTATCACCTAATTAAAAACTAAACGATTATGAAAGCAATCAAATATTTAATGATCGGTGCGATGTTAACACTGTCGCAGACCGTCACAGTCGCTCAGACAGAGTATGAGCCACAGGCTAATGCCATCTACAAAGTGTTGAAAGAAAATCCCAACAACCCCAATGCCGCAAAAGACAAAGTCAAGGCATACGAGAAGGCTTACAAGAAAAACCCAGCCGCCATGGTATCTTTGGGCAATGCCTTCCTGGGTGCTGGTCTCTTGGACAAAGCAGTCTATTATGCAGACATGGCTCTGAAGAAAAACAAGAACTTCGGCGACGCTTTTGTCTTGAAAGGTGATGTGGAGCAGATGAAGGACGACGGTGGTCAGGCTGCCATGTGGTATCAGAATGCCATGTCGGTAGACCCGAAGAACCCCAACGGCTACCTGAGATATGCCAATGTTTACCGCAAGGACATCAACACCTTCGACCAAACCATGCAGCAACTGAAGCAGCAGATTCCAAACTTCCCCGTGGAAGCAGAGTCGGGTCACTCTTTCTTCACCATCGGAAATGCCACTCAGGCCTACAAGTACTATAGCCAGGCCAATGCGAGCTCAATGGACGAGAAATACTTCTATGAGTATATGCTTTCAGCATTCTTCTGCAACAAGAGAGAAGAGGCTCTGGATCTGGCCAAGCAGGGTGCAAGCAAATATGCCAATACAGCATACAAGGACTATTTCGCACGCTATGCCATGACTTGCGCTGCCGACCTCGGCAAGATGGACGATGCTGCCAAATACGCTGAGATGCTTTCCAATTCTGAATTGGAACTTTCAGCCAACGACCTTCAGTATATCGGCCAGGTGATGTGCAGCCAAGGCAAATATCAGGAAGCTATCGACAAGCTGAACGAGGCCCTCAAGAAAGACGAGAAAGCCTATCGTTGCTACCAGTATCTCTCCGAGGCTTACAATGGCCTGGGCGACGAGGACAAAGCCTTGAGTTACAGCGAAAAGTACATCAGCCTTGACAACAATGCCCGCCCATCCGACTTTGCAAAACTGGCCAACATCTACGGCCAGAAGGCAGAGGACGGCATCGACGTGGATGCCAACCTGGAGAAAGGTATGGGTGTTTACAACATTATGGCAGAGAAATTCCCCGAGTTGGCAGGCTATGCTCATCTGCAGCAGGGAAACATGGCGTTTAAGCTCAGCAAAAACGAAATCGCTATGAACAAATGGCAGGTCGTCATCGATGAACTCTGGGACAAGAGCAACCGCACAGAACAGCAAAATGGCAACCTCGTTCAAGCCTTACGCCTCTTAGGTGCTCACCTGTGGGGTGAGAAAGGACTGGATGTTGCTGCTCCATACATGGAAAAACTGGTGCAGTTGGCTCCCAATGATGAGTATGCAGTCCGCTATCTCGAAACCAAGAAATAACAAACGATTGAATCCCCTCAGACGAGGGGATTTTTTTCAACCATAAGATTGACCGTCATGTAAACTACCCCACTGGATATACGACAAATCCCGATGCGTGTCATCGGGATTTGTCGTTAATGAAAAAAGTAACGGGCTTGCTGAGCAAGCCCGTTTATTGTTCGCTTAGGGAAGGCTGATTGCCTCGGAGGGGCAAACATCAGCGCAAGTGCCGCACTCTGTGCAAGCATCTGGGTCAATTGAATACTTTTCGCCCTCGGAGATAGCTCCAGCGGGACATTCGTCGATACATGTGCCGCAAGCAATGCAGTCGTCACCAATTACGTATGCCATAGTAATGCTGTTTGTTTTTATTAATTAATGTTTGTTTTTAGTGTTTTGGATCAAATCCATTGCAAAGATAGAGATTAATTTTGAAATACCTAAAAATAATGAGGTTTTTTTTGCGAAAATCGCATTCTTACCTATTTTTAGGGGATTTTCCATCTGCTGTCAGCCCTTCAACCCATCTCAATCTCATCCCTGCCATACAATAAGCGACAGAAAAAAGCGTTATATTAATATGCGTATAGCAAAAACCGCACTCACCCTCATCCTCTTGCTCGTGGCTGTCACAACAAGCGGACAGGAAAGGACTGTCATGAACCGTCCTTATCTGGACTTGCGCCAATTCCATTTTGGCGTACATGTGGGTACGCACCTGCAAGATATCGAACTGCTGAATGTGGGGCCTCAGATGATTGAGATGGAAAACGGAACGATGGCCGAGAAAATAGTGTCGTGCGACCAGGACCGCTGGGACAATGGCTTCAACGTGGGTGTGCTGGGAGAATTCCGCATCAACACCAATTTCCAGTTCCGCATCGCCCCGACCATGTATTTTGGCACACGCCATCTGACATTCCTCAACCACACCGACCTGGAAGGCGATGGCAAACCACATGAGGAACGGCAGGAACTGAAAACCGCATACATTTCATGCGCGCTCGACTTGATTTTCGCCGCTCCACGCTTCAACAACCACCGACCCTATCTGGTGACGGGGCTCAACCCGATGATCAACCTGTCGGGACGCGACAACGACTTCATCAAACTCAAGCGCTACGATGTTTACGCTCAACTGGGTGCCGGCTGCGATTTTTATCTGCCATTTTTCAAGTTGCGCCCGGAGTTGAAATTCATGTACAGCCTCACCAACAGTCTGGATACCGACCACGCAAACCATCTGAAAAACCGCAACATGCTCCCCTACACCAATTCGGTGAGCAAGGCACGCACGAAAATCATCGCCCTCACTTTCTATTTTGAGTGATAATCCATCAAAACTGGATTAGTGTATTCGTGGTGATGATCCCACATCAGTTAATCCCATGAGCCGACAGATAATACTCGACTGTAAAGTCAGTGTCGTCAGCAAGCCTTTGGTTGATGGGATGGTCGTCAAGAATACTAACATGCATCTTCTTCTCAAAAGCAATGTCTATCTCTGCCATATCTATTCCGTCAAAGTTCAAGTTACGCTTGACATTTGTGTCTTTTGTGATATGAAATGACGGCTTTTTCTGATACGCTGCCTCGCAATAATCATAAATGATTTTCTCCAACTCTTTCACGTAATCCCCCTGAATGAGTGCAGAAGGTTCCTCTTGCTCGATGTGTTCATTCTCCCTGACTGGAGACGGGACATCCTCTTGCGATTGATTTTGCTTTTGCCTTTTAATGAGCCAATTATGAACAAAATAAGAAAGCACAATTATTTATATAATGACAAGCCATAACAATTTATCCATTTTCCCATACCCTTTATCCGTGTCGGGCGCAACTTCTAAGTGATGATTATTTTAGTTTCGTATTCGCTCTATGCTTGGTAGTTGAAAGAGGGTTAAAGAGAATTGAAGGGTGGTTAAAAGTGTAATTGATGCAAATATAATGAAAATTTCGCGTAATGTGCAAGAAAAGAGAGAATTATTTGGTTGGAAGCGAAAATTTTAGTACCTTTGCACCCGCTTTCCGCCGTAATCGCTGACAGGAAGAAGAGTAGCCTAGTTATGTTGCGGCGAGGCTGAAACAATAAATGCTAAAAAAACAATGGATTTAATTAAAATTGCTGAGCAAGCATTTGCTACCGACTCAGCCGCCAAGGCAAAAGAAGCCGGCAAAAAATTTGATGTTTTCAACCCAGGTGACACCGTCACAGTAGGTTACAAAATCATCGAGGGTTCCAAAGAGCGTATCCAGTATTATCGCGGCGTGGTCATTAAGATTTGTGGCCATCAGGACAAGAAGCGCTTCACTGTGCGCAAGATGTCCGGCACTGTAGGTGTGGAGCGTATTTTCCCATTGGAGTCACCCAACATCGACAGCATCGAAGTCAACAAGCGTGGTAAGGTACGTCGCGCCAAGTTGTATTATCTTCGTGGCCTCACCGGCAAGAAGGCTCGTATCAAGGAGAAGAGAGTCGTCAAGAAAGCCGAGGACAAGAATGCCTAAAAAAGAAATAAGGGGTTTCAGCATGTTGAAACCTCTTTTTTTGTAATTTCGCCCTTCCCGGAAGTCCTTGCAGGCTTTCAAGTCCAAAGGACTCCTGAGCACCTGAAAGACAGACAAGAAATATCAACAATAGAATTGTAAGAACAAAAAGATGAGAGAATTATCCCTGAAGTACGGCTGCAATCCCAATCAGAAGCCGTCGCGCATATTCATGACCGATGGTGAGTTGCCCATCGAAGTGCTTAATGGCCGTCCCGGTTACATCAACTTTCTTGACGCTCTCAACAGTTGGCAACTGGTGAAGGAGTTGAAAGCCGCCACCGGTCTCGCCTCCGCCGCCAGTTTCAAGCATGTCTCCCCCGCCGGGGCCGCAGTGGGTCTCCCATTGAGCGACACCCTGCGCAAAATCTATTTTGTCGACGACATCAAAGAGGAACTTTCCCCCCTCGCCTGTGCCTATGCCCGCGCCCGTGGAGCCGACCGCATGAGCAGTTACGGCGATTTCGTGGCTCTGAGCGACACTTGCGACGTCGTGACAGCCACACTGCTGAAGCGTGAGGTGAGCGACGGAGTGATTGCCCCCGGCTATACGCCCGAGGCACTCGACATCCTGCGCGCCAAGCGCAAGGGCACTTACAATGTCATCCGTATCGACCCCGCCTACACACCCGACCCACTGGAGCGCAAACAGGTCTTTGGCATCACTTTCGAGCAGGGTCGCAACGAAATCCAACTCGACTCCCCTACCCTCTTCGAGAACATCCCCACCAAGAACAAGACTTTCACCGATGAAGCCCGCCGCGACCTCATCATCTCGCTGATTACGCTGAAATACACACAGAGCAACAGCGTATGCTATGTGAAAGACGGACAGGCCATCGGAATCGGTGCCGGTCAGCAGAGCCGCATCCATTGCACACGCCTCGCAGGCAACAAGGCCGACATCTGGTGGCTTCGCCAGCACCCGAAAGTGATGGGTCTTCCATTTGTCGATGGCATCCGCCGTGCCGACCGCGACAATACCATCGACGTGTATATCAGCGATGATTACGACGACGTATTGCGCGAGGGCACATGGCAGCAGTTCTTCACCACCCGCCCCGAGCCACTGAGCCGTGAGGAGAAAAAGGAGTGGATTGCCCGCAACACTGGTGTGGCACTTGGCAGCGACGCCTTCTTCCCCTTTGGCGACAATATCGAGCGCGCCCACAAGAGTGGAGTGCAGTTCATTGCCCAGGCCGGAGGTTCCGTGCGCGACGACAATGTGATTGAGACCTGCGACAAATACGGTATCGCCATGGCATTCACCGGCGTGCGCCTGTTCCACCATTAATTTCCACAGGCATGAGCAAAGGAGATGATATCGATGCCATCATCCAGGGTGGCATCGTCTGGGGGCGGGGCACTTCAGGCGACAGCGACAACAAGGGCAGCGACAAGGTGAGAACCAAAGCCAAGAAGAAAGGCTATGTCACCGGTGCCCACGGCAGCGGCAGTGCCCGCCAGAAGGCCAAATACAGAGAGCAAAGAGCCAAGCGACACAAGAAATAAAAAAACAACTGTTGTAATCATCAATTGTTATGACATCATCAAAGAGAAAATATCCCGTAGGCATACAAAGCTTTGAGAAACTGCGCACCGAAGGATACCTGTACGTTGACAAGACCCATTTCATCTACAAATTGTTAACAGAGGGTGGCCCATATTTTTTTAGTCGTCCACGCAGATTCGGAAAGTCTCTGCTCATATCGACGCTTGCTGCCGTTTTCGAGGGACGCCGGGAACTCTTTGAGGCTTTCACCACCAACGATGGCATCGAGCAGCCACAACTTTTTATCGCCCAGACCAAATGGCGATGGGAGCGACATCCCGTCATCCGTTTCGACTTCAGTGCCGGGGATATCCAGGACATCGAGCAATTAGACAGGCTGATTGACCAGACTCTGAAAAGTTATGAGCAACAGTATGGCATCATACCCGAAGTCGCCGACACAAACATCCGCATGATCAACTTGCTGCGTACTGCCCACAAGCAGACAGGCAAGCGGGTTGTGGTGCTCGTCGACGAGTACGACAATTTCATTCTCCATGCCTTGGGTGATGAGGAAAAAGTCTTCATGGCCCGCTCGAAATTTCAAAACGTCTTCGGTCCTCTAAAGGCCGAAGACGAGCACCTGCAGTTTGTCTTCATTACTGGTATCTCGAAGTTCTCACAAATGGGCATATTCAGTAAACTCAACAACCTGCAGAACATCTCTATGGTTCCGGCATACGATGCCCTCTGTGGTATCTCCGAGGAAGAACTGACCACTCAGATGCACATTGATATCGAATTGCTTGGAAAGGCCAATGACCTGAGTTATGATGAGCAACTCGCTGAACTGAAACGCATGTACGATGGCTACCATTTCAGCCGGCGCCTCACCGACATTTACAACCCATTTAGTCTGATGACTGTGTTCAAGACACAAGAGTTCAGCAACTATTGGTTTGACCGCGGCACCAGTGGGGCTCTTATCAAATTGTTGGCAAAGATGCCCCCTGTTGATGTCTCAATCATTGAGCACGATGTATATCCCAGCACAATGTTTGACCTACCTTTTGACAATTTCGACAACCCGTTGTCCATCCTCTATCAGAGTGGTTATCTCACTATCAAGACAGCAGAGAGAGACGGCGGCGAGTATTACTATTCTTTGGGATTGCCCAATCAGGAGGTGCGACGTGGATTCGCCGAGTGTCTCTATAAATATGTGGCTGGGAAAGGGAGTGAAGTGAGTCAAGGAGTGTTTTTTCAGGCATATATCAGATTCCGGCGCACGAACGACTTGACTGATTTCATCGAAGCTATCAAGACCTTCTATGCCAGTCTGCCATACCAATGGGAACGCGACAATCGTAACGAGCATTATTACCATGCCTTGTTATACACATTGCTTGCCTCCCTTGGTGCAGATGTCACTGCAGAGGAGCCGTCTGCCAAGGGAAGTGCCGACATCATCCTGCGTATGCCAAAAGGCATCTATGTAATGGAATTGAAATACAATAAACCTGCACAGGATGCCATCAATCAAATCAACACAAAGGGGTATGCTGAGAAATATCGCATCGATGGTTGTCCCGTCACCAAGGTAGGCATATCTATCTCCTCCGAAGAACGCAATATCACGGAGTGGATAGCAGAGCCGTTGGTTTAGGAAACCGGCATGACAATATTGAGAGCAAAGAGCCAAGCGACACAAGAAATAATGTGTCGCTTGGCTCTTGCCAGTTTTGCGCCATGTGTCTGAATGGCTCTGGTTATTGTTTTTCCAATCCTTTGGCAGCCATCAGCAAGTCTACAAGTGGCTTGTCCTTGTAGTCGTGCTTCTTCTGGTCCCAGAAGCCGAAGTCGGCGTCGTAGCACCATGTGGTCCAGGCGATGTCAAACTCGTCGAAGACCGACAGCATGTCTTTTGTCCATTTGTAAGCCAGTTCACGGTCCACAGGCTCATACACGCCCCATTCGCCGCAGAAGAGTTGCAAGTTGTATTTCTTCGCCACCTCGATGGCATCCTTGAAATCCTGACGTATTCTGTCTACATTCCACTCCTGCTTTGTGTATTGCTCCAACTCTGGTTTCAGCGAGTCGGGGGCAGCCTCATAATCCTCCTTCGAGATGAGGACTCCCGGATAATTCACCTTTCCCTTGTACTTGCCTACCGGAGTCCACCAGGCACCGTAGTGAGTCAAGACCATGGGATTGTAGTAGTGGAAAGAGAGAATGATGTTCTTGTCACCCTCGGGCACCTTGAGATATTTCATCGTGTCATAACTCTGCCAGCGGTTTGAGCCAATCACGAGTGTGCGCTGTGGTTCCTTCGCGCGCAGTGCCTTGTGGACTTTTGCCACCAGGGCATTCCACTGCTCATGCTCATCGGCCACCGGCTCATTCATAAACTCGTAGGCCACCCAGTCGTTGCTGTAGCCTTTCAGTGCATCCGACAGTTGGTCCCACAGATGGATAAGACCTTGCTGGGCCTCCTCCGAGGTGAAAAGCACGTTGGCAGACTTGTCACCCTCGTTCACTGCATTGAAGTAGTGTGAGCGGATGATGTGAAGATCGACTATGGCGCGCAGGTTGTGCTTGCGGGCCAGGTCAAGGGCATTGGTCAGCAGTTCCCAGGCCTCGGGCAACTTATTGCCTTCTTCATCCCAGAATTGCACCTCATCAATAGGGATACGCACGAAGTCGAAGCCAAGTTGCTCCAGACGTTCAAAATCATCCTCCTGAATATGCTGACGTCGTGCTTCTCCACGCTCCTCCGACTGCGACAGCCAGTGGCTCAGGTTTGTACCGCGCTTGATGCGGAAATTGTTCACTCCGTCGGTTGTTTCATTTTTTGTCGTACATGCCACCACTGTCAGCATGGCTGTGGCGACAATCGCCAGAAAGAAAAGAATCTTTTTCATGTGGTTAAAATTTGATTTGAGATTTGGGTATGTTGATATATGCGTTGTTTGATTTTACTATCTGTTCCCCGTCATGATTCCTGAGAAAATTCTTCCGGAGTCAATGCCAAGCCGCCGTGCAGAGAAGAAATCACCGGCCTGGGCGAATGTGCAGATGCCTGAGAGATGGATATTGGAAGGCTGTATTCCCGATTCGACAAGTTGCAATCGATTACACTCCCAGAGGTTGATATGCCATTTCCGGTATCTCCTCGCAATGGCTTCCATTGGAAAACCTGCCGCGGCAAATTGCCCATACACTTCGTCACCCACCTCAAAGTTTTCAAGCGAGATGCCTGGTCCTATCACCGCTTTCAAGTCAGAGGGACTGGTGCCATACGCGCGGCGGATCTCGGCCACCGCCTTTTGCGCTATACGCGCCACTGTCCCACGCCATCCAGCATGAACGGCACAGGCGGCATGTTGCACATTGTCGTAAATCAGCAACGGGATACAGTCGGCTGTCGACACACCCAGGCATACACCCGGCAAGTGGGTCATCACTGCATCCACCCCTTCCAGCACCACCTTACGGTCGGCTGAGGAAAGTGTGAGGAACTCCTCGTCGATTTGCCTCACCTCCACCCCATGCACCTGATGGGGATAGACCAGACGGCTCTCATCTATCCCCAGCAAGCGGCATAGCGACCGACGGTTGGCCTGGATATGGTCAGCCCGGTCGCCGCAATAGTAGTTGATGTTGAATTCGGAATAATTGCCCTCGCTCACTCCCCCGTGACGGGTGGTGCTGAATGCTGTCACACCTTCTCCGAGGTCATAGCGAAGGAGTTGGGGCACCAGGCTCATTTGTCATCCTCCTCGTACTCAAAATCATCCAAGTCCTCAATTTCATCCTCATCGATGAACACAATGTCAGCATCCTCACCCTCGGCTTTCATCTCGAGAGCGAAGCGTCCCATATCCTTGTCACGATGCACGAGCGTGTCTTCCGACATAATGTTCTGCAGTTTGTTGCTCTCACTGTTGAGTTCTGTCCACAACACGTTTTTCAACTCCTCCAGACCATATCCTGTGACAGACGAGATAAACACCACGGGAACGTCACTGGGCACAGTCTCACGAATCATCTCTATCAGTTCCTCGTCAAGCAAGTCACATTTGGTGACGGCCAGCACTCTCTTCTTGTCGAGCATCTCGGGGTTAAACTGCCTCAACTCGTTGAGCAGCACCTCATACTCATGTTTGATGTCGTCAGTGTCGCCAGGCACCATGAAGAGCAGCAGCGAGTTGCGCTCGATATGCCTGAGGAAGCGCAGCCCGAGACCACGTCCCTCACTTGCCCCTTCGATAATGCCGGGAATATCGGCCATGACAAACGACTGCCTGTCGTGATACCCCACGATGCCCAGCGAGGGCTCCAGCGTGGTGAAAGGATAGTTGGCAATCTTGGGCTTTGCGCTCGAGAGCGAGGAGAGCAGTGTGGATTTCCCCGCATTGGGGAATCCCACCAATCCCACATCAGCCAGGAGTTTCAACTCGAGGATGACGGTCAATTCCTGCATAGGTTCCCCTGGCTGCGCATAGCGCGGAGCCTGGTTGGTGGCCGAGCGGAACTGGAAATTGCCCAAGCCTCCACGTCCACCCTTGAGCAGCAGCACCACCTGCCCGTCGTGAGCCACATCACAGATGTATTTGCCCGTCTCGGCATTATACACCACCGTCCCACAGGGCACGTCGATGTACTCATCCTTGCCATTGGTGCCATGACACTTGTCACGCCCGCCATTTCCTCCATGCTCGGCAAAGACATGGCGCTGGTATTTCAGATGGAGCAGTGTCCAGAAATTGTGGTTGCCACGCAGATAGACACTGCCTCCATTCCCTCCGTCGCCGCCATCAGGCCCACCATTGGGCTGGTATTTGGCATGACGGAGGTGCATGGAACCTTTGCCGCCCTTTCCCGAACGGCAGCATATTTTCACATAGTCAACAAAATTCGACTCCATTGTTTACAAGTTGTCTATGACAGCGCAGATATCCCCAAAGATGCGGTCGAGTGCGCCCAGTCCATCAATATGATGGCGTATTCCCTCGCTCTCATACCAGTCGATGAGTGGCGCTGTCTGCTTGTGATACACATCCAGTCGCTTGGCGATGGTCTCGGCATTGTCGTCGCTGCGCCCACTCTCCTGTCCGCGCTTGATAAGGCGTGTCATCAGTTCATCCTCGGGCACGTCGAGCTCAATCATCGCAGCCACCTTGTGACCGCGCTCGGCCAGCATCGACTTCAGCGCCTCTGCCTGTGGCACGGTGCGGGGGAAGCCATCGAAGATGACGCCCTTGTGCTCACCCATTGCGTCATACACACTTGCAAGCATATCCACAATCAGACTGTCGGGCACCAGTTGCCCCTTGTCGATGAATCCCTTGGCTGTCTTGCCCAGTTCGGTACCACGGCTGATTTCACCACGCAGCACATCACCGGTGGAGATGTGTCCCAGTCCGTATTTCTCAATCATCAAATCGCTCTGTGTGCCTTTTCCCGAGCCAGGAGCGCCAAAAATTACAATATTCTTCATATTCTCGTTGTTTTTAGGTTTATCTTCTTCATCCTCCGGCACCAGGGTATAGATGTCGCGCAGTCCACGACCCTGCTGGTTGTAGTCAAGGCCATATCCCAGTATGAAGTCATTGGGTATCTTGATGGCCACATACTTGATATTGATGTCCACCTGCAGGCGGTCGGGCTTCTGAAGCAGTGCGCAGACCTCCACGGATGCCGGATTGCGGGTGCCAAGCGACTCGAGCATCCGCACCATGGTAAGCCCCGACTCCACGATGTCCTCCACAATGATGATGTGGCGGCCCGAGAGGTTCTCGTTGATGCCTATCACCTCTGTCACTTTTCCTGTAGAGATGGTGCCCTGATAGGAGGCCAGTTTCACGAATGAAATCTCACAGGGTATGGTAATTCTCCTCAGCAGGTCGGCCGCAAAGACGAAGGCTCCATTAAGCACAGCCAGGAAGAGGGGATTCTTTCCCGCCATGTCGTGATTGATTTGCTCTGCCACAGCATCGATGTGACGCAGAATCTCAGCCTCTGGCATTGAGACCCTGAATTTCTTGTCTAATACTTGAATGGTGTCCATAGGTGTGTTTTTTAGAATTTAGTGCAAATTTAAGAAAAATATGGGAAAGTTGGCTATCGGTTGGCAATATTTTTGTAATTTTGCGCCTGTATGAAGATATTTACAAGCAACCAGATTCACGAGCTCGACAAATATACTATTGATCATGAGCCCATTACCTCCATCGAACTGATGGAGCGTGCCGCCACAGCAATCACTCAGGCCATTGCCGACACTTGGACCACCTTCACGCCGATGGTGGTGTTTGCCGGTCCTGGCAACAATGGTGGCGATGCCCTTGCCGTTTCGCGCATGCTTGCCGACAAGGGATATACAGTGTCTGTCTATCTGTTCAACATCAAGGGTTCCCTTTCCGATGAATGCGCCGAGAACAAGCGCCGCGCCATGGAGAGCAAGCGCATCACAAGTTTCACCGAGGTGACCCATGAGTTCGACCCTCCCCAACTCACCCCCGGCACCGTGGTGATCGACGGCCTCTTCGGCACAGGTCTTGACAAGCCTCTTGAAAAGGGTTTCGCCTCGCTGGTGAAATACATCAACCAGTCGCCGTGCAAAGTGGTGAGCATCGACGTACCCTCTGGCCTCATGTCGGAGAGCAACACCTATAACATTCACAACCACATCATCCGCGCCAATCTCACGCTGACTCTCCAGAACAAGAAACTGGCTTTCCTGCTGGCCGACTGCCAGCAGTACATCGGCCGCCTGCGCGTGCTCGACATCCGCCTGTCGAAAGAATACATGCGCAAGACCGAGACCATCCACAACACGCTGGAAGAGGACGACGTGCGCTCGATGCTGCTTCCACGCGACGACTTTGCCCACAAGGGCGACATGGGGCACGCACTGCTCATCGCCGGCAGCCGTGGCATGGCAGGAGCCGCCATACTGGCCACACGCGCATGTATGAGGTCGGGCGTGGGTAAAGTGACTGTACACACGCCCGCCGCCAACTGTGATATCATGCAGGTAGCAGTGCCCGAGGCTGTGCTGGAAATCGACCCCGAAGACACCTATTTCTCCGACGCTGTGAGCGCTGAGGGATACGACGCACTGGGCATCGGACCGGGACTCGGACAGATCGAGGGGACCGCCATCGCACTGATAGCCCAACTGCGCCGCACACAGGCTCCCATCGTGGCCGACGCCGACGCACTCAACATCCTGGGCAGCCATCGTGCATGGATGCAGCAACTGCCCCGCGACATCATCATGACCCCTCACCCCAAGGAGTTCGACCGCCTGAGCGGCGTGCGCAGCATCGACGACTACGACCGTCTGTCGAAAGCCCGCGACCTGGCGATGAAACTGCATGTTTACATCCTGCTGAAGGGGCATCACTCCGCTCTCTGCACCCCCGACGGCAACGTGACGTTCAACACCACCGGCAATTCCGGCATGGCCACAGCCGGCAGTGGCGACGTGCTCACAGGCATCATCACCGCACTGCTTGCCCGCGGCTACAACCAGCGCACCGCCTGCATGGTGGGCATGTATCTGCATGGTCTGGCCGGCGACCTGGCAGCCAAGTCAAAAGGCAAGGAGAGCCTCGTGGCCAGCGACATCATCGACTGTCTGCCCGCTGCCTTCAAGGCACTGGAATAAAAGAGAGATTTTTATCAATAGTTATAAATAACAAGAGTTTCACACCTACATAAAAACGAACACGAACCGACCGAATGAACCGAAATGTTATACCATCACTCGTGTGATTCGGTCGATTCGTGTTCGTTACATAAAGGTGGAAAACATCAGAAAATAATTAGGGAGGCTTTCGAAGAGCCTCCCTAATTATTTGGATTAATCGAGTTGAGCGAGTTTGTTGTCGGAGCCAAGCACTTCCTTGATCTTGTGCTTGTACATCTTCTCCATCTCGTCGCGTGCAGGGCCACAGAACTTACGTGGGTCAAACTCTCCGGGTTTCTCCACCAGAGTCTTGCGGACAGCGGCTGTGAAGGCCAGACGTGAGTCGGAGTCGATATTGATCTTGCAGACAGCGCTCTTTGAGGCCTTGCGGAGTTGCTCCTCGGGAATACCCACAGCGTCGGGCAGTTTGCCACCATACTTATTGATGATGTCCACATACTCCTGGGGAACGGAGGATGAGCCATGAAGTACGATGGGGAATCCGGGCAACTTCACCATGATGGCGTCGAGCACGTCGAATGCCAGTGGTGGGGGCACGAGTTTGCCGGTCTTCGGGTCACGTGTGCACTGCTCGGGAGTGAACTTGTATGCGCCATGAGATGTGCCAATCGAGATTGCCAGCGAGTCTACACCTGTACGTGTCACAAAGTCAATCACCTCCTCGGGCTTTGTGTAATGGCTCTCAGCGGCCACCACTTCGTCTTCCACTCCTGCGAGCACGCCAAGCTCACCCTCAACGGTGACATCAAACTGATGAGCATACTCCACCACTTTCTTGGTGAGAGCGATGTTCTCCTCGTATGGCAGTGAGGAACCGTCGATCATCACGGAAGAGAAACCGAAGTCCACACAACTCTTGCAAGTCTCGAAGCTGTCGCCATGGTCGAGGTGAAGGGCTATCTCAGGATGCTTGCAGCCAAGTTCCTTGGCATACTCCACGGCACCCTGTGCCATGAATTTGAGCAGAGTCTGGTTGGCATAGTTGCGAGCACCTTTCGATACCTGCAGGATGACAGGGCTCTTCAGGTCGCTGGAAGCCTTGATAATGGCCTGCAACTGCTCCATGTTGTTGAAATTGAAAGCCGGGATGGCATAACCGCCATTGATGGCACGTGCGAACATCTCCTTGGTGTTCACAAGTCCTAAAGTTTTGTAATCTACCATAAATGATGAATATGTTTTAACATAAAATAATTGCCTGTGTTTCAGTATGCAAAATTAACATTAAAAATCGTCAAATCAAAAGATTTTGATTGAAAAATGAGCGGTGTGGTAGAAAATGGAAACGGAAACCGCGAAAATAACTGTCGGTAGCCTTAGATTGAAAAATAGAGATAGCAAATCAAAGGGTGTGCCCAGAAGCCTGAACTTCCGACACACCCTCCTGTATAGTTAATAGGTAGTTGTTTTGTTATTCCTTTGAACCGATGGCTCTCCAGATGGCAGAAGCCAGCGCACCGCCAATCAGTGGCCCCACAATGAACACCCAGAGTTCTGAAAGATGCTTTCCTCCGGCAAAAATGGCCGGCCCGATGGAACGAGCGGGATTGACTGATGTTCCCGTGAAATGAATGCCTACCAGATGGATGAGAACCAGCGAGAGTCCGATGGCGAGACCGGCGAAATTATTGGTGGCCCCATTGGTCTTTGAGGTGGCCCCAAGCACCACCAGCACAAAGAGCGTGGTGAGGACGATTTCCACAATCAAGCCATTGGTGACTCCCTTGCCACAGGCATTGGCACCTAATTCTCCTGTCGGTATGGCTGGCTCGACTGTGGCCAGGATTCCTGCCAACACAGCCGCGGCGAGGATACCCCCTATAATCTGAAAAAGTACATACATTCCAAAATCCTTGGGCCCCATCCTACCACTCAGGAAGACACCCAGCGAGATGGCTGGATTGATATGGCATCCCGAAATACCACCGATAGTATAGGCCATAGCCACAACAGAGAGGCCAAAAGCAAGAGCCGTACCTACAACAGAGGCAGTGTTGTTATCATCACAGCCCAGTGCCACAGCGGCACCACAACCAAGAAACGTGAGCACAAAAGTGCCGACCAATTCTGCGAGATATTTCTTCATAACCAATTGACTTTAAATTGATTTTTAAATAATTTTTAATAAATCTACTTAATTTTAACGCAAAATTAGTGAAATTATTTTTTTCAGCAAAGTTTTTATGCGGATTTCTTATGTCTGAAAGCCATTTTCCGTGTCGTTCACAGGGCGGGGTGCTCAGGGGTGATACTCCTGATAGTCGAAATAGAGGAAGTCGGCATATCCCGCGCGATTGGCACCCGCGGCATACATGCCCAGCACCACGCCAGTGAAACCGCCCGCAACCTCGCTGCTGAGCATGACCGTGTCGAGACGCTTGCCCTTGACATAATCCTCGGTATCTCCCTCACTCACCGAGAAATCGTAAAATTCGCCATCGCTGTCGATTTGGAGGCAGACCTCGGGGTTGGAAGTGGTGAAAATCACGTCCTCGTTCTCCAGGCCTTTCACCTTGTAGGCTTGCACCACCTCGGTGACTCTCAGACCATCTATCATGGCCCGCCGCGCAAAGAGTTTGTAAAGCCCGTCGTTGATTTGGTAGACGGTAAGTCCGGCCTCGGCCCCCAATGGCATTCCGGCTACATTCACAGTGGTTTTCACGGTCATGTTGGCTGCTTCTTGCCTGCGCCCGATAAAGGTGGGATGGTCGTTTTCCTCCAGCGTGCTGGCAGAGGCTGTCAGGCGCAACCGCCCGTCGGTTAACGTATAGTTGTCCTTCACCGGATTCTGTATGAATATCCATTCGGGGCCGAGTTTGTCTGTCTTGAAATCGATTCTTTCCACGGCGGGCTGAGCCAGTTCCTGGGGCAGCGTTGCCACCTGCATCAGCGTGTCCACTGTGCCATTGCCATTGACCACGGGCCATTGCCCCTTCTTCCACTCCACAGGCGCGAGGAAGGTCTCCCGTCCCAGATGATGATAGTTTCCACCGTAGGTGCGGAATGCGAGAAACACCATCCACCAGGAGCCGTCGGCGGCCTGCACCAGGTCGGCATGGCCCGTACCCTGGATTTGCGAGGTCTGGGTGATGCGACGCTGATGGCAGAGGATGGGATTGTCGGGGTTGGCCTGGTAGGGTCCCTCGATTTTCTTGCTGCGGGCGATGGTGATGCTGTGCCCGTATTCGGTGCCTCCTTCTGAAATCAGGAGGTAGTAATAACCGTCTTTCTTGTAAAGATGCGGACCCTCGGGATAGCGGCCGCCGGTGCCCTGCCACAGCATGCGGCTCTCGGTGAGTTGCTTTCCGGTCTTGGGATTAATCTCACAGAGCCAGATGGCATCATCGGGATTGCTCACCATATAGCATTTGCCATTCTCGAAATAGAGCGACGGGTCTATACCCTGTTGTTTCAGCATGATGGGCTCCGACCATGGTCCGGCGGGATTGGTGGCAGTGACCATGAAGTTTCCGCCATTCCCCACATTGGTGGTAATCATATAATAGGTGCCGTCGTTGTAGCGGATGGTGGGGGCATAGATGCCCTGCCACGATGTGGCCTGCCCCAGGGGAATCTGCGAGGGGCGGTCGAGCACATTGCCAATCTGCCGCCAGTGAATCAGGTCGCGGCTATGGAAGATGGGAACTCCGGGAAAATACTGAAACGAGGAATTGACCAGATAAAAGTCGTCGCCCACACGGCAGACACTGGGGTCGGGATGGAAACCGGGGATGACGGGGTTGCGAAAACCAGTGGCATTTTGCGCCGTCGACATCATGGCCACGGCAAGCAAAAGCATTGTGAAGATTTTTCTCATAAAAAGATGCATGATTGATTTCAGAGTGCTAAATTAACCATTTTTTCTGAAACAACAAAAAAAGAGGGGATTTTTGGGTATAGATGGCATGGATATCATAGAGGCCGCAGATGCCATCAAGCCTATAAACAAAAAAAGGAGTACCGCCGTACTCCAACCTTTGTTAACCTTAAATCTAATACTATGAAAAACACTATGCAAAAGTACCCACATTTCGCCATCCCCGCAAATTTTCCAGCAAGAAAAAGTGTAAAAAGTACAATTACTTGATTTATGTCAAGTCGGGTGCTCTAAGTGAGCAGTTGTCTCGACTTCATCTCGATGTATTTGTTGATGACGTCGACCGACAGCCGGTCGGGTGTGGTAAGCAGACTGTAAATACCATTTTGCATGAGTGTGCTGACAATCAGACGCCTGTCGTATATCATCTTCTCGGCGATAACGTGCTCGAAATACTCGCTCTCGGTGTGCTGTGGCGTGGTGACAAACTGCTGCAACTCGGGGTCCTCGAAAAACACCACCAGCAGCCTGTGCCTGTGGTTGAGCATCCTCAGATATGGCAATTGCCGGTGCAGCGAGCCAAAGTCAGTGAAATTGTTATAAAGCACGAGCAGACTCCGCTTTCCCACCAACAAGTTAATCTTTTGACAAAGCATCGAGAAGTCGGACTCGCCGAAGTCGGTCTGCTGGTCGTAGAGACATTCCATGACCCGCTGCATCTGGGTATTGTTCCTGCCTGCCTGCACAAAGGAGTCAAACTTGTCGGCGAAAGTTATCACTCCGGCCTTGTCCTGCCGGTGTATGGCCACATACGAGAGCACCAGCGAGGCATTGATGGCATAGTCGAGCAGTGTCATGCCATTGAAAGCCTGCTGCATGAGGCGCCCTTTGTCTATCAGGCTGAATATTTGCTGCGACCGCTCATCCTGATACACGTTCACCATGAGGTGCGACCTACGCGCACTGGCTTTCCAGTTGATGCGCCGGTACTCATCTCCCTGCACATAGTCCTTGATTTGCTCGAAGTCGGTGTTGTTGCCCGCACGGCGGATACGCTTGATGCCCATCTCGGTCAGGTTGTTGGAAATCGCCATCAACTCATATTTTCGCAGCATGACATACGAGGGATAGACTTTCACCGTAGTTGGCTCGCCACACGAGAAACGCCTTTCCGCAAGTCCGATTTTCGTGGATGCGAAGACGAGTACATGGCCGAACTCATATTTTCCACGCTGGGTGGGGCGTATGTTGTAGGTGAGTTGAGTTTTCCCGTTTTCGCCCAACTTGACCGGGAATTGCAGGTCACGTATCTGAAACTCTGGCGGCAGTTCGTCGATGACGGTCAGCGACAGTGGCAAGCGCGAGTTGTTGACAAGCCTCAGGGTCACCTCATTCTCATCTCCATTCGAGAAACGTTTCCCGCACTCCCTCCTTGCCGCCACGCTCACAATGGTAAAAAGCGCCAGGGCATCAAGCGCAGTCATCACCACCAGGGCGACAAGCAGCACCATCCCCGCCACCAACAGTGGGGACAGCAGATAGCCAAACGCCATGAGGATGGCAATCATGACAATGAGCAGATAGAACCTTCGCTTGAGAAACATGACCTCCTGAGTTTTACTTGGGCACCTCCACCTGTTCGATGAGTGAGTTGACGAGACGTACGGTATTGAATCCCTCCATCTCGGCATCGGCGGTGAGCAGAAGCCTGTGTTGCAGTACGGATGGAGCGACGTATTTGATGTCGTCGGGGGTAACAAAATCGCGCCCGCGCAAAAGTGCGAAAGCCTTTGCAGCATTGAGCATTGCCACGGCTGCACGCGGCGACGCACCCAGATAGATGGCCTTGCTCATGCGGGTGGCATTCACAATCTGAGCGATATAAAACAGCAAGGAGTCGTCCACTACCACCTTTGAGATAAGGGCACGATACCTGAGCAGTTCTTCCATGGTGATGACGGGTTTCAAGTCATCGAGTTTGGTGAGCCTGATGTTTTCATGATGGCGCTTCAGGATGAGCACCTCGTGTTCCAACAGCGGATAAAACATGGATATTTTCATCAGGAAACGGTCGAGTTGCGCCTCTGGCAATTTGTAGGTACCTTCCTGCTCTACGGGGTTTTGTGTGGCGATGACGGTGAAAAGCGGCCCCATGTCATAACTTACGCCGTCGATGGTGGCCTGGCGTTCTTCCATCACCTCAAAAAGGGCTGCCTGGGTTTTGGCCGGCGCGCGGTTGATTTCATCCACCAGGATAATGTCGGCAAAAATGGGACCTTTGTGGAAATCAAATTCCGAATCCTTCATGTTGAACACTGTCGTGCCAAGCACATCGCTGGGCATGAGGTCGGGGGTGAACTGCAGGCGGCTGAAACGAGCGTCGATCAGTCGGGACAGGACTCTGGCAAGCAGGGTTTTGGCCACTCCTGGCACACCTTCCAGGAGCACGTGCCCGTCGGCAACGATGGCTGTCAGCAGCAAATCCACAACATTGCTCTGCCCCACGACGACGCTCTCTATCTGAGTTTTCACTTCCCACATCTTCTGCGAGAATGCGGTCAAGTCAAGACGTTGGCTGATTGTTTCTTCCATTGTCAATTATGAATTATGAATTGTGAATTATGAATGTCAATTGTGATTTGTGAATTGTGAATTATGAATTGTCAATTGTGATTTGTGAATTCAGTTTCTGGAGTATTTCATTCATATCATCGATAGAGGTCTGCATCTCTTCGAATTCGATATCTCCTTCCATCGCAAGCATGAAACGCAAAAGCGAGATTTTGTCGGCTATTGCTTTTTCTTCCATACCCGTGAGTTGCGATAGAATGGCGAAATTCTGTGTGTCAGATGCTTTGTCGTCGATGTCGATAAGTTGTTTCCGCCTGAGTTCCTCCTTGAAATAGGTGTATTTCTTCCAGAGCAGGTCCACCCGGTCGCGCCTGTGGTAGTAGATAGAGCCGATGATTTTCACGAAGCCCAGATTACGGTTTTCCGGCCTTTTGATAACTGGGATGATTCGCTGCCGGCGCCTTGCCGTGAAAAACATGCCTATGACGATGGCGGCCAGGAGTGTGAAAAGTGCCCACCTCAGTGATGGCTGGGACAGGAAAAAGGTGAGAGGACTCTGCCGGTAGGAATCAGACCCATCTTCAAATTTCAGGAAGAGATTGGCCGGCATGCGAATCACCTCGCAGTCGGCTATCTGCGACATGGCATAATGCTGATAACGGGCCATTTCGGGATGAAGTGTCCCATAATTGGTGAAAATCAGTGGGTTGCAGTCGGCATACAGATATCCATCACCTATCTTTGTGCCAACCGACACCACCGTCCTGGTTTTCTCGCGATAAGTATCTTTGTCGGCATTTGTCCCATACGGATCTATTGTATCAGGATTTGGAGTTTCCGCATCAAGAGAATCCGGCACTTCTTCTTCACCTTCATACAATGGTCTGTCTCCATCATAACCATAGGGGCTTACGGGATAGTCATCATATTCACTATTTTTGGTAATATCCAGAGCCAATTTGGCTGTCACCGTATGTTCGACAGGCATCCCCACAAAGCAATGGGTCAGAAAATCTTTCTTGATGCGAAGGGTATCGCCTTCGGGCGACAACCAACGCACAATTCTATATGCAGAGGTGTCTTTCAGACTTTCCATATAGTCTCTAACATCAAAAGAGCCGTAATTTTGCACAGATAGATGATGGTAGAAATCATAATAATGAGAATAGTCGTCCTCATCACCTGTCATCATGAAATCATTGCTCACCAGCAACAATTTGTTTCCACGCTTCACGAAGTCTGTCAGACGCTCCATTTTTTCAATGTCCCAATTCCTGTAGCCGTCATAGACTATCAGCAATGCCTTGCCGCCCTTGGAGTCAAGTATCTCTTCGGGGTTGCCATCGTAATAGGAATACCCTTGGGGCATGGTGGCCTCGGCCATCTTGTCGAACAACTTGCACCCGAACGGCTCCTCACTGTCGTGCAGGAAGGTGGGATTCCAACTATAATTACGCTTGAAACTCAGGAAAAAGTACACCAAAATGGTCACACACACCACCAGAAGAATGATGGGAAAAGCACGTTTCATCCCTCACCTCCTTTCTCCTTGACAACGTCCTCGCTCAGAGTCTGCATCTCATCGCTCATCTCCTTGGTGGCGGCAAACTTGCCATAGCGCACACGGAGGAAATGGCGGGTCATCGCGTCGAAAGGCTTGCTGTTCAGTTCGATGGCAAACTGGGTGGGCGTCTTCGAAATATGCCAATGTATCAACTTCCGCTCATCAAGGGTGCGCAGTGTGCGCAGATACACCAGCCTCACAATAGCGGCATAGTCTTCGTTGAGCTGCGCCTTTATCAACTCCTCGTCGAAGTCTATCTGATACACATCGTCTTCCTCGTCGAAAGCGTCGTCATCATCCTTTTCCCCCGACCGATTGAGAAGCCCCGAACGGTAGGCCCAGTAGACAAGCAATGCCAGTACCACAATGCCCAGAATCACCCACACCACCGTTGGCAGTGACGAGAAGAAATCTACTATGCCCTTGAAATACGAACTGGTATCCACAGATGGGGCGTGACCAGAATAGTCCTGCTGGCTTAGCTCTTCCATCTCAACCCCTAAACTGCCGTCATAGTCATGCCCACTGGCCATACGTCTGGCCAGCGACTCATCAAGCATTACATTGGGATTGTCTGTCATCTTGGATTAGAACTATAAATTCTCAAAATTCTCAATATCACTCTCTATCGAAGTATCATCCTGCAGTTCCGACACATTGCCATAATCAAACACACACGACAACAGCACCATCGACGCTATCAGGAAAAAAGCATACATCAGCAGCAGGGAAGAGACAAACACCATCACGTGGGCGATGAAGGAATAATTGGTGTTGCCCTCCACAATCACGGTCTCCATCAGCATAGAGGCAAGCGACCAGAACATAAAGACGGAAAAAGACATCAGAAACCCCAGCAGCGTCATGAGCGACAGAATTGCCATCAACTGAAGCCATGAGGAATATCCCAGCCGGAAGCTTTTCGAAAGGGCATCGGCAAAACTCAAATCCTCCACTATCCATATCGGTGCCAAAAGCATCATCGGCACACCCAACGCCACAAAGAGGAGAAAAAACAGCGGTTGCTGAAGCATCAGAAAGATGAACAGGGAAAAGATAAGTGCCGACACAAGGGTTTTCACCACCAATGGCCTCATATATCCCCATGCCTCGTCCAACTGCATCCGTTTTCCGGGCAGCCGCCCCTCCTGCGAGGCTTTCAACAATGTACATTGCAACAGAAAAGCGCCCCAAAAGCCCAGGAACAACAACAGATGACCGAATGGGAAATAATACTTGACTACCGTGAACAGACTGAAAATTTCCAGACCGTCCTCATAGAACAAGGTGTTTTTAAACAAGGTCATCAGGATGGCCAGTCCCATGGCCGCCGGCAGAAAAAGCACCGCCCCCAGTCCGAGCCACGACGTGACATTTTCCCTGATAAGGTCGAATGTCGCCTCCATACACTGCGAAACGCCTCTCTTGCGGTAAAGGGATGTCCAACTATGCTCCATACTCCTCCTCCCGATGCCGCTTGATGGGCAACAACACATAATAGAATATCACAAACGCCAGTGACAACAGTATCACAAAGAGGCGCACCAAATCGCCCACTCCGGTAAAGCGAGTGAAAAAGCCCTCGATAAATCCAGCGACTATAAAGATGGGCACCGTAGACACCAGCACTTTCACACCCCTGCGGGCAGCCATGAGAAACGACCTCATCCTGCTATAAGTGCCAGGAAACAGCCATCCGTTGCCCATGGTGATTCCCGCCCCGCCGGCAATGACGATGGCCGACAGTTCGAGGGTGCCATGCAGCATGATGGCAAGAATGGAGTCCACAAAAAGCCCGCGCTGGATGAAGAACGTGACAAATGCGCCCACCATCACACCATTGTTCATCAGATAATAACCCGTTCCGATGCTGGTGAAGATACCCATGACAAAGACGACAAACGACACCATCACATTGTTGACTGTGATGCCCATAAACGACAGTATCTGCGAATCGCCGCCATAGACAGCCATCGGCTCACCATTTTCGATGTTCTCAAGGGTCATATTCACATAACTGTCGCCAAGAATCAACCGTGGAAATTCCGGATCTCCATACGTGGAGACCACACCAATGATAATCGTAGTCACGAAAATCAGCAGGGAAATAAGCAGGGCGCGGCGCGACTGATAGACACTAAGTGGTATATCGTGCGTCCAGAACCTCACCACTTTCGACCAACTGGTTCGCTCATTGCGGTACAAATGATGGTGCAAACTCAGGGCCAGGTCGTTGAGATAACTGGTGATGGGAGAGTTGGGGTAATGGGTCTGGGCAAAAGCCAGGTCGGAGGTTACCTCATTGTATGCCTCCACCATCTGGTCGGGAGTGGAGTAGTTGTCGCCAAGGGCCTGAAACTCCAATTGCCTCCATTTGTCCAAATTGCGCCTCACGAAGACGGCCTCTCTCATAATATCGTCTTGTCAAAAATAAATGTTTTTGTTCTATGGCTTGCAAAAATAGAAAAAAAACCTTACTTTTGCAAAGAAATCCCACTTTTTATGGCCCAAACCAGCATTATCACCGGACAATATGTTTGCATACACCTCACTGCCGCCTCTGTGCTGCAGCGTTTCTGCGCATGGTTGCTCGATTTCATGTGCATGGTATTCACATGGTGGGTGGGTCTGGCAATTTTATCGATGGTGCTGATCAATAACCAAACACTGGGCATCATATTCATTACCCTCTTTTCGATTCTTATCATGTCATATCCGCTGGTGGCAGAGGTCTTCTTCAACGGACAGACACTCGGAAAGAAGATTGTGGGTATCAGGGTGATGTGCCTCGATGGCACCACGCCTTCTCTCGGCGCCTATTTCCTGCGCTGGATACTGCTATTGCTGGACTACTCTCTGGCCCTTGGCCTCACTTTTATCGTTTTCACACGCAACAGTCAGCGAATTGGCGACCTGGCGGCGGGCACCACCGTGATAAGGACCGACAGAGACAAGAGGGCCATCTATCCTTATCATTTCAACTTTGCCAATGTCAACTACCGTCCTGTCTACGAGCAAGCCACCAACCTGTCGATGAAGCAAATACAAGTAATCACCAGGGTTTTGAGTATGGTGCACGATGACTCACGACAACAAAAATTGCTCCAACTGGCTGAAAAAACACGGCGGGTACTCGACATCTCGGTTCCTCCAGGGACCATCGCCGAGGTGTTCTTGATTAACGTCTACAACGACTACCATTATTTTATGTCACATCCAGTGTGATTTCACTGGAATGTGACATAAAATGCATGGCTTCGTATCTCAAGCGTTGTAGTCGAGGCTATAGCAATTGGAATCCAATCACTTTTGTCCACTTCACCCGCACGAGCTGGTTGTTCTGCCGGCCTGGAATCCAGTTTGGCATATGGTTTATAATACGTAAGGCTTCCTTGTCAAGCAACGGGTCTTTTCCACGCACAACCTTGGCATTGGTCACCCTACCGTCTTTCTCCACGATAAAGGAAACGACCACCGTTCCTTGAATGCCATTCTCTTGCGCGATTGGAGGATATTGCAGGTTCCTGGCAAGCCAAGCCCGCCAAGCCGCATCTCCACCAGGGAATTGTGGTGGAACCTCCACAACGTCGAAAACCTTGTTGTCCATAGGTGGTGGTGGTGGCAGCGCAGCCTCTTCTTTTATGGGCTCTATTGGTGGAACATCCATACTTGGAACAATATTACGGTCATCCGCACCCTCAACGGCCGGAGTCCTGTCGAGTTCATCTAAGCTCCTCAACTGATTCTCCTCAGAGATTTCCTTCTTAATCTCAGGAGGATTGATTTTCTGACTTTGACGCACAGGCGCTTTCCGGGAAACAACTTTCTTTTTGTTTTGCGCACATACTCCTGTGACGCACATCATACCGATGGCAAGGGCCATCATACGGGTAAAACTGAATAGATTACTTTTCATCATATTGATTGTGTTTCACTATAGAGTCTAAAGCACATCGATTTCTATCAATGTGAAAGCATATTTGCTGCAAAAATAGTATTTTTTTGTGATTCCATCAAGAAACGACACGAATTATTAACAATTGATATAAATCAAGAAAATTGTATATTTTACACTTTTTCCTTGCAAAAACTTGCATAATCTCCCAAAATCCCCTACCTTTGCAACGTGTTTTTCATAGTATTAGATTTAAGGTTAACAAAGGTTGGAGTACGGCGGTACTCCTTTTTTTTGCCTATAAGTCAATACATCCGGAAAACGCCACGACAACCGCATGAGAAATCGAGTCGCCGACTCGTGGATTGTCCGTTTTGACTATGCTGAGGCGGGACCGCAATTGCTGTTGCAGGCGTTCCTCCAACGGATAGTCAACGGAGGAGGATACATCGACCGTGAGTATGGACTTGACCGCAAACGCACCGACCTGCTCATCCGCAAACCGCTGACCGACCACTATGGCGGGCCCGTGCAGCGGGTGGTGATGGAACTAAAAATCCTACGCAATTCACTTGAACGAACCATCGAGGACGGCCTGCGGCAAACTTCCCAATACATGGACATGGCTGGGAGCATAGATGAAGGGCATCTCATCATCTTCGACCGTACTGGCCTGAAAACATGGGACGAGCGCATTTGGCACCGACCCTATCAATACAATAGCCGCACCATCATGGTGTGGGGAATGTGAAAATAGGCCCAATTTTCTCCAGAATCCCCAAATCTTCTATTTACCCAAACAAGTCATCCAACGTGACAATTTTTTGGAATATGCCACTATGGGCGTTATGCTTTAGTCCAACTGTTGTAATGAGTGTAAGGTGAATGGTTTGCCTGAAAGACAACTTTTCCTGCAAGGTGGCGATTCTGCCTCTTAGAGTGAGTTCATCAGTATTAGTTGGCTCGTACTCTTTTGATAGAAATTTCATCTCGCAAAGATTGACCACGCGGTCATCCCTGATTACCAACATGTCTATTTGCGCACCTGCCTTTTCCTCATCGCCTTTGACAATCCACGACAATTCCGTCGACGATACTCCTTCCACCCCAAGCGCCCTCTTAATCATGGATGCATGGGTGAAACAAACCTGCTCGAAAGCCAGTCCACGCCATGAATTGAGTTGCGGCATATTCTGATGGTGTAGCCAGTACGATTCGTCGTTAATAATCCTTCCTTCTATGAATTGAAGATAGAACTGGCAGAAATTGTCTGTCAATTTGTATCTCAGTTCTTTCTGATTTCGTCCAAATGGATGGTAACTTGAGATGAAATCACTGGCAGCAAGTATCTCAAGCATCTTGCTGAAAGACCCGCCAGAGGATGCACCGAGTTTCACCACCAATTCGTCACGTGTGTAGCCTGTATGCCGTTTAGCAAGCAATTTAACCACATTCATATAATCATCGGGATTGATGAAAAGAGAGGCAAAGAGGCGCGTGAACTCCGATTTCAGTTTTGCGTTTTTGTGAAAAAACAATGAGTCGATGTTTTGCGCAAAACTCTGTCCTCGCTTGAAATAGTTCAGATAATAGGGAATCCCTCCTACTATCATATAACACTCCACCAAGTCGTAGTTTGACATGATGATGTTTTTCGACTCGAAAAATCTTTTGCACTCCCCCAACGTGAATGGCGAAAGTTTAATTTGGCAGGTCAACCTGTCGTACAGTCCACCCTTGCTGTTCACCAAATTGTCGAGCATCCATGATGTCGCACTGCCACACACCACCAACATCACATGGTCGCGCCATGCGCCCCAAGAGTTCCAGAAATACTCAAATGCCATCAGGAATTTTGAACGGTGGGTATCCATCCAAGGCAGTTCGTCTATGAAAATGAATTGCCGATTTCCATCATTGATGTTGTCCAATAGCGAGCCCAGCATCCCGAAGGCTTCCATCCACGACTTAGGGCAATGGCTCTCTTCCATACCATATCGCATCATACTGGCATAAAAGGCTTCAAGCTGGTCTCGCATAGTAATTTTGCGTTCCTTGTCGTATGGAGACAATCCGCTGTGGTAGAAAGTCATCTTATCTTGAAACATCTCTTTGACGAGAAAGGTCTTCCCCACTCTTCTGCGTCCATAGATGGCAACAAACTCAGGTTTGTCACTTTGATAACGCTCTTTCAGCTCTTCAATTTCAATTTCTCGACCTATTATCTTGTTCATCTTCGCTATATTTGGCCACAAAGATACAAAAATATATTCATTTGGCTGAATATAATACTATATATTTAGCCAAATGAGGCAGAAATACAGTGATTTTGGCTGGATATAATTAAGTTATCACGAATTAGAGAGACAGAAAAACTTCAGATACAACCATTACTCTTGGACATTCAGCAGTTCTTCGGCCAGAACCACTCCCTCCTGCTTTTTGCCATCCATCATGATGCAGAGGGGCTTTTCGAGACGTACGTGGCGCACGTGTTCGGTCTCCTCCACGGCGGGCAGGGCATCAAGGATTTCCTTGCGCCACACACCATCGCCCGTGTAGGTGTTGATGGTGAAATAGCCCACCCCGAAACTGGTGAGATTCTGGAAGAAATGTGTGCCCTGGCTAGGGTCGACATGATAGTTTTTGAGTGCCACCTCCACAATGAGCCTTGCGGCACTGATGTGCGGCCATTTCACGGGCACACCAAGCCAATAGTCGCTCGACCCCCATCGTCCGGGCCCCACCAGCACATACTGTTTTCCCGCATCGAGGAAACGCCGGTTGATTCGCTCTATCTCACTGGCGATAGCAGGATTGTTGGAAGCCGTGAAATGGTCATCGGTCTTGACATAGACCACGTCGTGAACTTCCTCGCTGATACCATGCCCCAGGGAGTTGTGCGACCGCAGCAGGCATTTCTCGTCGGGGATGGTGGCCAGATCCACATCAAGCATTTGCTTGGAGTCCACAATCGGACGTATCTGGAGCAGATAGAAGTCGATGGTGCGATTGTCGTTGACATTGCAGGCAAACTCAATCTCCACCGGACGGTGCATGGCCTCAGCACCAAGCCGCATCGACATCTGCAGGATTTCGGGGAAGGGGAAGACTCCCTGCTGGAGCATGCCGGCAAATGTGATGACCTTGCGGCCTCCCTCATAAATGCCATCGCGGATAATCTGGTCGTAGGGGTCGTAGGTGGAGGCGATGAAACTGAGCGACTTGTCCTTGTCGGCCTCACGGACACGGAGTTTCAGGATATTGAAACCGTCGTCCACTTTGAAGTCATCCCCCGCATTGGCCATGTCGAGCGCATAGAATCGGGTCTGCGTCTCGCGCAGGGCCGTCTCCATCTCGCTGGTCTGCAGCACCTGATGGGGGTGGTAGGGACTGACGCGCAACGTCTGACCGCCGTCCACGATGTATTTGCCCAGACCGAGGGCCAGACTGGCGATGCCATCCTCGGCGGTCTCGTCGCCGATGGGATAATAATTGAGCGAACGCAGCACACCGCTGATATTGGGATAGAAATGGGTGCCGTAGGTGTTGCCCACCACCTCCTGCAGGATGACGGCCATCTTCTCCTGGTCGATGACATTGCTCGTGGCGGTCATATATGCCTTGGAGTCGCGGTAGTACACCGAGGCATAGACGGCTTTGATGGCACAGGCGAGCATCCGCAGCATCTCATACTTGTCGTCGAGATAGGGAATCATATAGGTGGAGTAGATGCCGGCAAACGGCTGGTAATGGGCATCCTCCAGAAGCGACGACGACCTCACAGCGATGGGGCACTTGGTGGCCTCGAAGAAAGTGAAGAAGTCGGCGATGAGTTTGTCGGGCAACTGCGCACGCAGGAAATGGCGGAGGATTTCCTCGTCGGAGGCATCGCTGAGCGCCACCTGATACAGGTTGTTGGCATCCATGAACTGGTCGAAGATATCGGTGCAGAGCACCACGGTCTTCGGAATGGAGACAGTGGCGTTGTCGAACTGATTGAGTTCGGGATGCCGCTTGATGACATTGTCGAGGAAGGCCAGTCCCCTGCCCTTTCCTCCAAGCGACCCGTCGCCGATACGTGCGAAATGCGCGTAACGGTCGTACTTGCCACGGTCGAAGACGGCCACCACACCCACATTCTTCATCTTGCGGTATTGCACGATGGCGTCGAAAATGATTTGCCGGTGGGCATCCACATCCTGCAGTTTGTGCCAGGTGACATTTTTCAGGAACTGCGAAACGGGGAAGATGGCCCTGGCGCACAACCAACGGCTGACATGATTGCGCGAGACGTGATAGAGCATGGAGTCGTTGGGGATATTGAACACGTTGTCCTGCAACTCCTTCAGTGTACGCACCCTGGCCACCTCGTTCTTGGTGGCGGGGTCGCGGAAGACGAAGTCGCCAAATCCCATGTGCTCGGCCAGCATATTGCGAAGGTCGATGTTCATCTTCTTCGAGTTCTTATCCACATACAGGAAATGCTCCTCGCGGGCTTTCGCCTCATTCACGGTCTCGGCACTCTGCAGGATAAGAGGCACATACTCGTCGCGACGCCGAATCTCACGCAGAAGTTTCAGACCGGCCTCGGGGTCTTTCACCCCGTCTTTCGGGAAGCGCACGTCGCTGATGATGCCCTGGGTGTTGTCGGCATATTTCTCGTAATAGGCCATGGCCTCCTCGTAGGTGCGGGCGAGCACCACCTTGGGCCGCCCGCGCTTGCGCTGCGTGGCGGCATGGGGATTGAGCGCCTCGGTGGAGAACCGCTGGCTCTGTAGCAGGATGTAACTATAGAGATTGGGCAATACCGACGAATAGAAGCGGATGCCGTCCTCCACCAGCAGAATCATCTGAACACCGGCTTCCTGGACATCGTGCTCGATGTTCATCTTGTCCTCAAGCAACTTGATAATCGACAGGATGAGGTTGGTGTCGCCAAGCCAGCAGAATACATAGTCGAATATCGACATGTCCTCGTTCTGAATGCGCCGGGTGATACCATGCGAGAAGGGGGTGAGCACCACGCAGGGCAGGTCGGGGAAATGGGCCTTGATGTCGCGGGCCACGTCGAAAGCGTCGTTGTCGGCATTGCCGGGCATGCAAATCACCAGGTCGATGGCGGTGGTGCCAAGCACACGCCGCGCTTCCTCGGTGGTACTCACCTGGGTGAACGACGGCGGGTAGCGCATACCGAGTTCCATATACTCGTCGAATATCTTCTCATCTACTCGGCCATCGTCCTCGAGCATGAAGGCATCGTAGGGGTTGGCCACAATGAGCACATTGAATATGCGGTGTGTCATGAGATTGACAAACGACACGTCTTTCAGGTAGAATTTGGTCCACTCCTGGGGAATCACATTGTCCATAGGGATAAAAACTTGTTGTATGAGACTGCGAAGATACGATAATTTTTGATTTCGCACAAATGAATTGAATGAGAATCCGCTGATAAGGATAAAAAAACGCCTTTGTCGCCTTTCCGCAACACTATCCCTGACTGTTTCACCGTGAATGAAAAATTCTTCGCAAAAAGTTTGGAAGTTACATATTTAATGCATACTTTTGCGGTAAGAAAATCACAATTAGAAATATCCAACCTAAAACTTATTACTATGAAAGTTGAGAAAATCATGCAAGCGCTGGAACAAAAGCATCCAGGCGAGTCAGAGTATCTACAGGCAGTGAGAGAAGTGTTGCTCTCTGTAGAGGAAGTTTACAACCAGCATCCCGAATTCGAGAAAGCCAAAATCATAGAGCGCATCGTGGAGCCGGAGCGCATCCTGACCTTCCGCGTGCCTTGGGTCGACGACAAGGGCGAGGTGCATGTCAACCTCGGTTACCGCGTACAATACAACAGCGCCATCGGCCCTTACAAGGGCGGACTGCGCTTCCACTCATCAGTGAATCTGTCGATTCTGAAATTCCTCGGATTTGAGCAGACCTTCAAGAACGCGCTCACCACACTGCCCATGGGCGGTGGCAAAGGTGGTTCCGACTTCTCCATCCGCGGGCGTTCCGACGCCGAGGTGATGCGGTTCTGCCAGGCATTCATGCTCGAACTGCACAAGGTGATTGGCCCCGACATGGACGTGCCGGCTGGCGACATCGGCGTGGGTGGCCGCGAGATTGGCTATCTGTTTGGAATGTACAAGAAACTGACTCACCAATACCAGGGCGTGCTCACGGGCAAAGGCATGGAATGGGGCGGCTCGATTCTCCGTCCGGAGGCCACAGGCTTCGGCGCACTCTATTTCGTCAACCAGATGCTCCAGACACATGGCATCGACATCAAGGGCAAGACAGTGGCCATCAGTGGATTTGGCAACGTGGCATGGGGAGCCGCAAAGAAGGCTACCGAACTGGGAGCCAAGGTGGTGACCATCTCCGGACCCGACGGCTACATCTACGACCCGGCTGGTCTCGACGACGAGAAGATTGCCTATATGCTTGAACTCCGCGCCAGCGGAAATGATGTCTGCGAGCCATACGCCGAGGAGTTTGACGGTGCCACATTCTACGAGGGGCGCAAACCATGGGAGGTGAAAGTGGACATCGCTCTGCCCTGCGCTACCCAGAACGAGCTGAACGGTGCCGACGCCGACATGCTGCTGGCCAACAAGACCCTCTGCGTGGCCGAGGTTTCCAACATGGGCTGCACGGCCGACGCCGTGGACAAGTTTGTGGCTGCAGGACAACTCTTCGCTCCGGGCAAGGCTGTCAACGCCGGCGGCGTGGCAACATCGGGACTGGAGATGACTCAGAACTCGATGCGCATATCGTGGAGCCGCGACGAGGTGGACCAGAAGTTGCACACCATCATGTCGAACATCCACGAGCAGTGTGTGAAATACGGCAAGGAGCCCAGTGGCTATATCAACTATGTGAAAGGCGCCAACATCGCTGGCTTCATGAAGGTGGCCAACGCCATGATGGCACAAGGCATCGTATAAGCCGGTTCACCAACCCCCAAAAAACAATTCAGCCTGCACCCTCGGGTGCAGGCTCTTCTTTTGCTACATTCTATAGCAATCGCTAACAAAGTACTACTTTCTTGTTGGGATGTTGAACTCTGAGACATTTGACATCACTGTATTACCTTGCAACACAGAGATGCAGAATGTGGCAGTGCCTGGCTTCATCTTGCCGGCCTTGACCATCGCCGTGTAGCGGATGCCACGGCCTGGCTCCAGGCGTTCCACATGAATGTTGGGAGAGATGTAGATATTCTTCCGTCCGGTGGATTCAACCACGGTGGGCTGGATATCAAAGATGGTGCGCTGTGAGGTGTTGTACACCTCGAAAATCACCTTGCAGGTCTCACCCGAACTGAGTGCATTGTCGTAGTTGTCATCCACAAACCGAGCATTCTTGATTTGTATCTGATTATTCACATCGTAATTGGTGGAGAGGTACTCGATACTCGAAGACGAGGGGTCGAGCGTGCGGGGAGCAGCGGCGGAGTAGTCGCCGGTGTAGTCGGCACTGCCGAAGTCGTAGAGACGGTCGTCGCCACTGTTCGAGGGATCGTAGCCACCATAGTCATAATTGTCGTAGTCGTATTGGGATTTGGAATCGGCAGCCTTGCGACGCTGCACCTTCTCGTAGTGGTCGTGCACCTCGCGGCGGTCGGCCTGATCAGCGGCATTGCCAATCACGGCTCCCACAACAGCGCCTCCTGCCATGCCTACAATGGTGCCTACATCACTGCCACGGGGACCTCCGGTGATACCACCTATGGCTGAACCCAAGATAGAGCCGAACTCACCGCCGATGTAAGCGCCTGAGCCTGTATAGGTGCCGCAACCTGTGAGCAGAAGCACTGAGCAGATGGACAAAACTATTACCTTTTTCATATCTTCAATTTCGTTTTTGTTGTTACAAATGTACTAAAATTTCGTCTTAACGCTATCGAAAGGGAGCGATTTTCACCGCATTTTCCTATTTTCGCTACAAAATTAGGAGTTTTTCGCCATTCCAAAATATGGAAATTCCCCAAACTGATATAGGGAAAACCCTATTTCAGTGTGGAGTGTGAGGTTGGGAGTTGGGAGTGTGGAGTTGGGAGTTTGAAGTGTGGAGTGTGAAGTTTGGAGTTTGAAGTGTGGAGTGTGGAGTTCAAGGATCTCCCATCGTAGAAAAATGCCATCCCCACGATTCCCCGCCCCTCGTAGGGGCGGGGCTAGGGGCGGGGTCTATGCCAGGTGTTCATTCAGGCATAATGCTTTAATTTTTCATCTTTACCTCTCACCCCTCACCATTAAACCCCGAAGGGGTGACAAGACCACAGGCAGGAGGTGAAGCGAAGCGAAACCCCTGCTAACAAGTGGTACACACAATATCAACCCTGAAAGGGTGACAGAACAAGTCAAATATGCTCTGTCACCCCTTCAGGGTTTTTAGTTTGTTGCATTGTTAAAAGCAGGGGTTTCGTGCTGCGCACTTCACCGCCTGCCTGTGGTCTGTCACCCCTTCGGGGTTTGGGCACAGTAGAGACGTCCCATCGGGGCGTCTCCCCACCAATAGCCACGCAAAAAACAAAGACGCCACAATGTGACGTCTCTACTCATCCCTTTCGGACGGGGAAAAATTATTTGAAAATCAATTGTGCGAAGTTATACAGTCCATACTTCCATACGACAAAGTTGTGCTGTCCGTCAGGATAGTTGATGAGTGTGCAAGGAATGCCATTCTCATCGCAGAACACCTTGAGTTGCACACTGTGACCCAGCAGTCCGTCAGCGCCACCGCAAACCATCCAAAGGAGTTTGTTCTCTTTCTTCACCTTCTCCACATCGGGAATGAGTTGTGCGGCACGCTGTGTGTTGGGTGCCGACGAGAAACCTCCTACGTATGCAAACACATCCATGTGTCCGAGTCCGAAATTGAGCGACTGACCGCCACCCATCGACAGACCGGCGATGGCACGGTGGTTCTTATCGGTATACACACTGTAGTTCTTCTCGATGTAAGGAATGAGACTTCCGATAAGGTCCTTGTCGAACTCCCCGAACGCGCGGAACGACCCCATACCGCCAGCACGTGAGTCATCCTTTTGCGCACGTCCGTTAGGCATCACGACAATCATGTCGGCAACTTTCCCGTCGGCGTAGAGATTGTCCATGATGATATTTGGCACGCCACCGTCCTTGTACCACTCGTTCTCATCGCCGCCGATACCATGAAGCAGGTAGAGAACGCTGTACTTTTTCTTTTTATTGTACTTAGGTGGCAGATAGACATTTGCCTTACGGGTTGTGCCTACCGACGCCGACTGGTACTCAATGAGTTCCACGGTGCCGTGAGGTATTCCTGCACGTTCCTGGTCGAATCCCTGTGGGGCTTCTTTGTACTCGTCGAATTTCACATTCTGGTTCTGTGGGGGGCCAAACATTGGAATAGTTGGCTCTTGTGCATTGGCTGCCGTCAAAGTGAGGGAGAGCAATGCTGCTAAATAAACTTTCTTCATTTGTTCAATTGGTTGATTGAGAAAACTACGTTACTGATTAGATTCAGTTTCCCCTCTTTGGTTTAATAGATGATTCACAGGAAATGCAAACTTCGCAGGGAATTAGCTCGTCTAATTCCGCACATGCCCCACGAGACGCCACAATGTGACTACAAAACCCCTCTTGGCGGTCGGCCTGCGGCCTCAAAATTACAGAAAAATTACAATCAAAATTATAGGAAAACAGCACCCCAGCGGCAGTGCAAACTTCGTAGGGAATTAGCTCGTCTAATTCCGCACACTCCCCACGAGACGCCACAATGTGATGTCTCTACTGCAACTCGTCGACGGACACCGGGGACTTGAAGGATTTTTCTGTAATTTTCCCAATAATTTTCCTATAATTTTGAGCGCAGCGACCAGTTCATTTAGTTTGAAGTAGATATTAGTGGTGAGAGGTGAGAGGTGAGAGAAATGCACTGTGGGTTCAAGGACATCCCTACTTCTGTTTGGAGTTTGATGTTTGGAGTTAGGAGTTCAAAGATCTCCCATCGTAGCGAAAATACCGTCCCCACGATTCCCCGCCCCTCGTAGGGGCGGGGTTAGGGGCGGGGTCTATGCCAGTTGTTCGTTTAGCCGACCTTATTTCCTTTGCACCTGCTTCCGGCCATTTTGGATGACAATGCCACGGTGGTGGCGCGGGACTTGCATACCCTGCACATTGTAGGCGGGGACATCCAGATTTTCATCCGACATGACATCGCCGATACCCGTAGGACAGGAAATATCCGACAACGAAACAGTCTCAAAGAGATGATTGGTCAACTGTACATCGAGGATTGCTGGAACCACATCGTGCTTGCCACCTGTTGTCAGTTGCAAGAGAATACCGTCGCTCTCCTTCAAGGCATGACCATTGAGGGAATACACCACGATACGATAACGGCCGTCACCCAAATCGGAGCAAATCACCGAATGCCCGTCGGAGCGTTTGTCCATCAAGCGAACTTGGAGCGGTGCATCATCTGGCATCTGCACATCCATCTGCAGGGCGGTGTAAGACTTCTTGTTTTGAAGAGCAACCGCATAACCTTGAGTGGTGGGCGTAAGCATAATCGCGTCTGTCATGGACTCGCGAATGTTTGCGGGCGCATTGGACGTGGGCTCGCTGATGAGGATGTTTACGATGCTCATGATATCGGAGATATTGATGACATTGTCGCCGTTGATATCGGCATCCTCTTCACAGAAGCCAAGGGGTGTCTTGCCCACCACATGGTTCACCGTCATCATCACGTCGGTGATATTCACCGAACGGTCGTGGTTCACATCGCCAGTGGCAAAAACGGGAACGACAATGTCGAATGCAGCGTCTTGCAGATAGGTCGGGGTGTTGTCGGGGTTGTTGAGCGCGATATCGGTGATTGTGCCGCTATAAGTCCCTATGGTCTGGTCTGCTGCCATACTCAGCGAGAGAGTGATAATGACACCTTCCTTACCTTTGAATACTGCGTTGTCCATGGCGTAGGAAAGCACTTGGTAACTGCCGTCGTCTTGTGGTGTGATGCGCACACTGGGAGTGACGGCATAGCGGTTGGAGAGAGTATAGACATAGTCCTCCTGAGCATCCTGTGTCAGTTCGAATCCTTCCGGCAGGCGGACATTAAACTGGTAGCCGTTATAGATATGACTGCCATTTTGCAAAAGAATCCGAAGATCATATACATTGCCTTTTTTCACGTTGGAAGTCTCTGCAAGGAGTTTGGTAGCCAGACGGAAATAACCACTCTTCCAGCGGAAAGGCTCTGCTGAGGTGTCCACACCAAAGTCAAAGTCGTCGGGAGCAATGATGTCGCAGGGACTGTTGGCGGTGCCGACACCACTGCAAGCAGTGCTATTGAGAACGGACATGGACGGTGAGATGGCCAACTCTCGGAGGGCGGAGCAGCCATAAAGCATGTTGGTGGTCTTGGCGTCTGAGGGGAGATTCAAGAGGGACAAATCCAAGGACTCCAGGGCTGAGCAGCCGGAGAACATATAACCGTATTGGTTGTTTGAATTGTTCTTCCACGCTCCCATCTTGACTTCCTTCAGACTACTGCAACCGTTGAACATCCGATAGCAACTGGTATTGTTGGAATAGTCGAAACCGCTGATGTCGATGCTTTCCAGACTGGAGCAGTTTTGGAACATATAACCCATCTTCTCCACATTCACCGTCTCGAAATGACTCACATCTATGGACTTCAATTTGGAGCAGCCATAGAACATATAACTCATCGCCGTAGTTTCGGAAGTGTTGAGATATTCCAAACCTACTATCTCCTCCAAGTTCGACATCCCACTGAACCAATTGTTAGTAGAGGTGGGCTTGAAATTTACAAACGATGGGGCGAAAACCACCTTAGTGATATTCGCACGTTGCCCGTACCAAGCAGGATTGTTACTGACAGTATTGAAGTCATAGACATTGTCACCCATATTCATGGGTTTAATGCCGTAAGTGAATGTAAGGGTCTTTCCATCCTCAGACAAAGAGGCAAAGCCTTCTTTTTCTTTTAACTTGAATTTTCCTCCTTTCCAATAAACGTAAGCCCCATCACTGTTTAGACTATTTAAAAGATCTTCTGGACCAAACAGATAACAACCATTGCTATAATACCCTAAATTTTCAAAAATATCGTCGTTTGCTTCTTCAACATTGTATGATACGTATAGGTTTTTGATTTTAGCTCCAGAGAACATCCCAGTAACTTTTGGATGGTTTGAGAAAGAAAAATCAGACAAGTTAAATTGCTCAATTTCATTATAGGAATCTTCGTCATATTTTTGGCAATTCTCAAACATAAAACTCATGTCAGTCACTTCAGACAAGTCTAAATTATTGAATGATATCTTGTCAAAGTATACGTCCTTAAACCACTTGCTGGTGGATTTCGGCTTATACTCAGAACAGGATTCGTCGAATTTGATTAGATATGCACCTATCATCCTATTACTCGTTCCATCTGTGTTGAACAGGTATTTGTATGCTTTTACATAACTATAGTCTGCAAAACCCACTTCCCCCATTTCAAACTCCTCAGGTAAAAAAGTATTATAACCATAGAAAATGGTCGTTATAAAATCTGAATAGGAATCATGTCCATTAAAAGGTTCTTTATATTTAGATTCTTGCATTGCAAAAAGGGATTTCTCTGGAAGAGATGCCCCCTCTAGATACACTACAATCTCATTAGCATCATATAAATCTGTTATACTGAAAATCAATTGAGAAGTTGAACCTTTCCATACATCATAACCAATGACAGGATACTCACTAATCCCTTCCAAATCTTTTATTGAATAGGTCCATTTTTCCAAATTACCGGGATTAGTTGAAGAAATATTTAAAGAACTATTTATATTATCATTGTCAAGGGTACCATTTAGTTTATTACTATCAAATCCAAATGTATTGCTGGCTTCAGAATCTCCATGTGAACACATATTATCCACATATTCTCTTTTTATCCCAACCATTACAATACTCTTATTCAATGAAGTAATAGAAAGATTAGGATAATCATATGCTACTGTCACTCCATCTTGTGTATATGGTGTATTATTCCAAATTTCCCAAATAGGAACAACCACACAGTTAGGAGTCTGTTCCTCCTCAACGACAACTTTAAACGCATCCCCCCCATAAGCATTTTGACGAGCTTCCAAAGCGCTGTATGGTTCATAAAGTGTGTTGTTTCTATTACCCCCAAGGCTCGTCACATTGTAAGTGATGTCTTTAGACACAATTGATGAAGGTATGACCACAGATTCTGAATGCTTGTTGAAGTCTATGTCTGACTTGTTTGTCAAAGAAGTAGTCTTGGCGTTTTTGTTGGGATTATTGTAAATCCCGTCAACCTTTACGACATACGCCATCATGGCTATCGGAAATACCGCCATGAACAGGAGTAATAATAGTTTATGTTTCATAATTGTACGTGTTTCTCCCTCTGACACCCAAGTTCAGGTATTTATCATTTTCCTTTTTTCACCACACAACAAAAAACGTGGGTATCCACCTGCTGCCCGCCCGCTGATGAGGCCCTCGGAGACCCTGCAAGTTGACGAGCAGAGTGATACCCACGAATGTATTACTGGTACACCCGCTAAGTGTGCGTTGAAGGCATGGTGAGCCTTCACGCACACGCGGGGATACATCAGCATACCCGTGGCATCAAACTCTGCATTGTCATTGACTTGCATCTGAAATTTCCGAGGTTCCATCAGCCAATCGACAAAGCATCGTGTGACGCTTTTTCCATTATGTGTTGCCCATCTACGCATAGAGATTCCATGCAGGGATTCCATGCAGACAAGCATCTGCAAAAATAGAAATAATTATTGTAAATCGCAAAAAAACACAACTATTTTTGAATGAAGAATCACCGTCACACCTTGAAGGCAACGATTTTTAGTTTGGAGTTTGGAGTTTGGAGTGTGCCCGTGACCAGCAACTCCCCTCATCCGCACACTTGCGGGGAGGACTGGGGGTGGGGCGTCAAACTATTGAAAATGAAAGTGTTTCGCGAGGGCTTGGGGACTGCGGGTGTCACCGTCTGCAAAAGAAGCGTCGTAGTCTATTGCTTTCCAAACAATTCAGAATGAGAACCAAGCCTCACCAATTCAATTATGTTATTATCATTATCAATCCAAATGAGTAAATAATCATTCTGAATATGACATTCCATGCAACCCTTATATTGACCAATCAGCGCATGTGGCCGGAATTTTTCTGGAATGGGCTGTTCATTTACCAACATATCCAGAATTTCACCCAGCAATGCCATTTTCCTTGGCTGATTACGGTAGCGCTTATAATCCTTTTTAAATTGTGAAGAAGGGAATAATTTCTTCATTCCTCGTCACTTTCGCTATTAAGGGCATTGAACAATTCTTCAGAACTGTTATATAGTTCTTTCTCAGGATAAACTTTTCGTCCTTTGGCATCCTCAATAGCTGCCTTTGTCTCTTCATTGGGCTCATTGAAAACGATGTTGAGCAGCACACTCTCAACATAGTTGTTGAGTGTGCGGTTCTCTCGTGCGGCATTACGCTTCAGATTCTCCAAAAGATCTGTCCTAAGACGGAAAGAAGTGGTTTTTCTTAATATACGCTCCATTTTTGCATTATTTTGTAATACATTCGCATGCAAATATAATGCAGTTTCCTCATATTTCCAAATTTTCCCGTGTTTTTTAAGAGAAAAGCTATTAGTGGTGAGAGGTGAGAGGTGAGAGCAATGCCGTCCCCACGGTTCCCCGCCCCTCGTAGGGGCGGGGCTAGGGGCGGGGTCTATGCCAAATGTTCGTTTAGGCATAATGCCTGCATCTTTCATCTTTCATTTTTCATCTTTAATTTTCTTCTCCCCCACCCCCGACCCGCTCCCCGCCAGCGGGGAGGGGAGGCGCTGCTCACGGCATTCTGCTATGATACGAAATTAGACGAGCTAATTCCCTTCGCTGCCCACGGTTCATCTTTCAGTTTCAAGGACTCCAAACTCCAAACTTAAAGCCCGCTCCCCATGAGACGCCACAATGTGACGTCTCTACTGCAAATCGTCGACGGACGCCAGGGACTTGGAGGATTTTTCTGTAATTTTTCTATAATTTTGAGCGCAGCGACCACTTGATTTAGTTTGGAGTGTGGAGTTTGAAGTTTGGAGTTCGAGGACCTCTACTAACCTCTTCTTGAGGGGAATCGCTGCTCACGGCCTCCAATTTTCAAATCTTAATTTTTCATCTTCCATTCTGCATCTTTTCTCTTCAACTGTCGTAACGACCTCCGACACGAGCGGTATGCTCAGAGGCTTCAAATCGTGCCGACTGTATCATGTCGAGGCACGCTTCGCCACCATTGTAAGTGCGGGACTGACACCAATAGTCGTTTTCGAACAGTTTCTGAGGAACGCAGATGCATCCTGTTGCCATATTGCTTTCGCTGTGTTGTACTCCGGAGTGGGCGAGGATTCCTGGTTTGACACTGCAAAGAAAAGAACAATTCCTGACACTCGGATGTCATTTTGAGATTATGAGTTTTTTATTTTTTCACGCGCGCTGATGATGTTGTTGTTGATGATGATTATATATATTTCCCTTTATTAGTTTTGCGCCCTCGCTGTGCCCTTCCAGAGGGGCACAAGGGCGACACACCTATAACACACCCTGACATGAATGAAGACCAACAAAACACTTTTACTTCCAGAAAAAAGATTGCTTTTTTTGCTCTTCCAAGAATATTCGCTACTTTTGTCGTCATATTGCGAAACAACCATCCAACTTGAAAACAATAACGACAAACTGACATGAAACTATCTATTAAAGTTATAAACCTGCTGAAAAAGGAAAGTGGCACAGAATTGCGCCTTCCCTCCGACATTGAGATTTTAGCACTTGACTTAGAGAAGAAAACCGGTGAGCACATCGGAGTGAACACCCTAAAACGCCTGCTGGGTTTCATCAATGATGAGCGTATGCCCCGAACAAGCACACTTGATATCATTGCCCAATACCTGGGATACAGCAACTGGGAGGTGCTTGAGCAACTTGACAGCGGCAGCAACTCCGATTTTGGTGACATTGAGGGGAGCATGACCCCTGACAGCCTTTCCGTCGGGCAGACGATTCTTGTCGTCTATCAACCTAACAGACAGGTAAAAATGAAATACCTCGGTGACAATCGATTCGAGGTAACGATGTCTGTCAACAGCAAGTTACGCGCTGGAGACACCCTCGAAATCACAAACCTTGTGACAGACTATCCGTTGATAGCAAGCCATGTGGTAAGAAATGGAATAGACCTCGGCACTTTCACAGCAGGCAAGGAAAAAGGCATTCAGTTCAAATTGATAGAACCATAATTCATTCCCCATCGGCGATACTTGCATGAGGCTGCAAGATGCAAATGGACAAAATGGATGAATGTATTTTGAGCAATATCGGTTACCTTTGTGCAGTTCACAAAGTTTTAACCTAATATTATTGTATCAAATGAAAAAGTACTTACATTTTGCGCTATTTGCCATTTTGGCGGCGATTCCTTTCACTTTTATCTCATGTGGGGATGATGAGGATGATGACGATGTTTCTGGTGGCAGTATTGTTGGAACATGGAAATCGGACTTAATACAAGACATGGGTGAACTGTGGGAAGATTCTTTTGAAACCTTTATGGCATATTATCAATTCAACAATGACGGCACATATACTTATGTGGATGTGACAGTCTATAAAGACGATTGGTTAGAAGTGTTTGGTGGCCCTAAAGAAGAAATAATCGTTGAAAAAGGAAAATGGTATACAAAAGGAGATAAAATCTACGTTACAAGTACTGAGTCCACAGACCCTGAAGACACAATTGGAGAAACCTTAACCTACGAATATCAAGTCAATGGCAACAAACTGATTCTTACATGGACAAGAGGCATCATTTTCTCCACGACATTCACCCGCATACCAGACAAGACCATTGAGAAGTATCTGAAATAGCAAGCAAAAGGATGTGTTGAGGTAAAGATATAAGTTTTACAAACCAAAATATAAGCACCAGATATAACCGTTGCCAGCCGCTTCAACACGGCTGGCTTTTTTATGGACTTATCATAAGTGACAGATATGCACAGTAGAGACGTCCCATCGGGCGTCTCCCACTGTATAGCCACACAAAAAACGGAGACGCCACAATGTGACGTCTCTACTTGCTCCTTCTATGGTCGGCCTCTCATCCTTCAATTTTCCTATCTTAATTTTTCATCTTTCATCTTTTAAGACCTCCCCTGGCCCCTCCTTGGAGGAGGGGGAATCGTTGCTCACGGTTCATCTTTCAGATTCAAGGACTCCAAACTTCAAACTCCAAACTCCAAACTTATCACTCCATATTCAGTCCGAGGATTGTCCAGAAATCGGAGGGTAGAGACACGTTTTCCAGTTTGATACAGTCTTCGAACATCGGCGCTACAATCTCGGGGCTATATCCAGCAGAGCCACAACCCACACGGGTCACCAGGAAGCGCATGTCGGGATGATTCTCAGCAAACTTGATAAAGCGCTTTACTGCTGCGACAAAGACGGGATATTCCACAACTGTGGGGATAGCGTAAGACTGTCCCTGCAGACCCTCGGCTTGTCCCTTGATGGCACCAAACTTCCTCACTGCCAGGGCTGCGGCCCCACCTCTGTGACGTCCTTCGAGATTGCTGCCAAAAACAAACACTTCGTTTGGCTCCAGCTCATCAACATAGTCGGGTGTAACACGAGGACTGTAATATCTCTCGGCATATTCACGCCTTCTTCTCATCCTCTGCTCTAACGAGGCTTCCTCTTCGTACATATTGTTCATCAGATAATAATATTGCCGCTTGGCCGCACGCTCACGAGCCCATGTGCTGGAAGAGCCACCAACATCGTGACTGAACTCCACCATATTGTCGATGCCGAGCAGGTCGGTGACTTCCTTCACATCGTGTGCCGAACCCATATACGAGAAAGTCCAACCCTCCTCTTTCAGTTGCATAATCAGGAGGCGTACACGTGAGGCATTCCACTCCCGGGAAGAATTCTCCAGTCCATCGGTCAGGACGGTCACCACAGCCGAAGCATCGGGGTCGCCCTTGATTTGCTTTCTCAGCCTTGAGATGGACTGTCCCATGGCATCGTAAAGCGGAGTACAACCGTTGGGGTCATAATCCTTGAATACACCGACCTTGTCGATAGGCATGGTGTCGATGAGCGTGCGCACATCCTTACGAGAGGAACCTCCGGAGTCGAAAGTGACCAGGGTGAGAAAATGCTCCTGGGTCTCCTTGAATTCCTCCTGCGCGCTCTTAATGGTGTTGATGGTCTCATTGATTCCGGAAAGTGTGGATTCACGTAATGAGGACATGGATCCACTTTCGTCTACAATAATCAGGTTGTAGATACGTGCTTTTGCTTGTTGTTCCATAATTGTTTTTTTGAATGGTTTGTAAAACAGTTATTATTAATAAGTAAATAATCATCGTCACAGATAGTCGTGCGCCGCCCGACACGAAGCACATCTGGTCTGTAGGATATTAGAACTCGGTCTTGAAACCCTTCTTTTTGAAAAGGTCGTAACCTTCAGGGTTGAAAGAGTAGAGGATGGCATTGCGCCTGCTGGTGGGCTCCTCCGCAGCATCATGTTCGGTCAAGAGTTTTTCCCGGAGCATCTTCTTGTAGAAGTTCCGTCGGTCGAACTTCACGCCCAGGATGGCCTCATACAAATGCTGCAATTGTGTCATGGTAAACGTTTCCTGCAGCAACTCAAAGCCCACAGGCTCGAAGTATATGTCCCGCTGCAAGGCTTTTTTGGCATAATGTAGAATCAGGTCATGGTCGAAGGCAAGTCTTGGTACCTGGTCGATTGGAAACCACTGCGCCTTGGCGGCATCATCGCCACCCCTCACTTCGCTCAGCCGCACCAATGCATAGTAAGCGATGGTTATAACGCGCTCGCGCGGGTCGCGGTCGGGAGCGGAGAAGGTGTGAAACTGCCTGAGAGAAGCCGTCTTGATGCCTGTCTCTTCCCAGAGTTCCCGCTTGGCACACACATCGGCAGACTCGTTCATCCGCACGAACCCTCCGGGCAAAGCCCAGCACCCTTTATAGGGCTCAATACCTCGCTCGATAAGCAACACATTGAGTTGCGTGCCGTCGAATCCAAAAATCACACAGTCGGTGGTGACACTCGGATGGGGGTATTTGTAATGGTATTCCAACTCTTCCATGAAGCATTGCGTAAAAATTACGCCGCAAAGATAGGGCAAAATACCGTTTCTCGCAATTATTTTCGTGTAAAAATTACGCATATAACATAATTTAACAATTGTCACGGATACATATACCTATAATATTTCCTAAATTTGCAAAAACATTTGATTCAAGAAGCAATCCATTGCACGTAACACCACAAATCATTTCTTATGAAAGCACATATCTATACACTGACATCCCAACTTCACGACCGCCAAGCCGTGGACACGACAACATTGGAGTTTCTGTCGAGCCTAAACATCGAATACGAATTGTGCCACGACCACTTCGATGACTATGGCAGCCATGCCCTTGACCTCATCTATGTGCGCACCGGCGGCACGGAGGGTATCTTCCGCCAGCTGCTGCCGCAACTTCAGGAGCAGTCTACACGCCCCTTCTTCCTGCTGACCTCGGGCAAGAGCAATTCGCTGGCAGCCTCGATGGAGATACTGTCGTTTCTGCGCCAGCATGGCATCTCCGGCGAGATACTGCATGGTTCCACAGCTTATATCTCGCGGCGCATCCAGTTGTTAGGACAAGTGAGTGAGGCAAGAAACAAACTTTCGGGCAGCAAACTGGGAGTCGTCGGCAAACCGTCGGACTGGCTGATTTCAAGCGCGGCCGACGCCGGGATGGTGAAAAGGAAATTGGGCATAGAACTGAAGGAAATTGAGATGCCCGAACTGCTGACCACCATTGCGGAAACGCCATTGCCCACAGCAGAGTATGAAGCACCGACAGAGGGCATCAGGAATGCACTGCCAGGCGCATGGCAAATCTATCATGCGCTTAGGAAGATGGTGGATCGCCATGCTCTGAAAGGACTTACCATCCGCTGTTTCGACCTGCTTTCAGAGGTCCACAACACGGGGTGCATAGCGCTGGCCCAACTCAATTCTGAGGGCATCGTAGCGGGCTGCGAGGGCGACGTGCCTGCCATGCTTTCCATGGTAATTGCGAATGCCTTGACTGGCATGCCGGGATTCCAAGCCAATCCCTCGAGCATCGACCCAGAGACAGGCCAGATGGTATTCGCTCACTGCACGATACCATTGTGCATGGTACAGCGATACGAGCTCGACACGCATTTTGAGTCGGGAATCGGTGTGGGCATACGTGGATACATGCAGGAGGGTCCGGTCACGATTTTCAAGATTTCTGGCGACCTCTCAAGGCATTTCATCGCTGAAGGCACGCTCATCAGGAATGAGGCGAAGCCCGACCTTTGCCGCACACAGCAGGTAATCCAACTTTCCGACCCCAGCCAAGCACAGTATTTCCTCACCAATCCCATCGGAAATCATCACATCATCCTCCCAGGAAAACATCAAGATGCCTTGGAGGAGATGATGACACTTTAAGTTTGGAGTTTGAAGTTTGAAGTTTGGAGTCCTTGAAAATGAAAGATGAACCGCCCCGCTTTAAGTTTGGAGTGTGGAGTGTGGAGTCCTTGAAACTGAAAGATGAACCGTGAGCAGCGGCCCTAAACGAACCTCTGGCATAGACCCCGCCCCTAAGAGGGTGTGTCAAAATGCGAAATTATGAAATGGAAACTTTCAATTTGTAAGTATACCACACTCAAATAACAAAGAAAAGCCCATTTCTCAACCCATAATAGGGTTTTGAAATGGACTTTTCTTGTTCTTAAGTTTCAAACTATAAGATTTTCAAGAGGGCATATACATTTTGACACACCCTCAATCGTGGGGACGGGCATTTTCGCTACAATAGGAGGTTCTGAACTCCTAAGTCAGCGAATAGAGAAGATCGTCCCCAGCGGCAATGCAAACTTCGTAGGGAATTAGCTCGTCTAATTCCGTAACTCAGCAGAATGCCGTGAGCAGCGCCTCCCCGCACCGCTGGCGGGGAGGGGTCGGGGGTGGGGGAGAAGAAAATTAAAGATGAAAGATGAAAAATGAAAGATGAAAAATGAGGGCATCAGGCCTAAATAAATAACTGGCATAGACCCCGCCCCTAACCCCGCCCCTACGAGGGGCGGGGAATCGTGGGGACGTGCATTTTCGCCAAGATGGGAGGTTCTTGAACTCCAAACTCCAAACTCCAAACTGATGTAGGGATGTCCTTGAATCCACAGTGCATTTCTCTCACCCCTCACCTCGCACCCCTTACCACTAATATCTACTCCAAACCAACTCTCCCCTTGAAAAGGATTGAAGAGTTACTTTTTCTGATTTAAATAGTCTTCGTATTCCTTACCTGTAGGCTCGTAATCGGCTAGCACATTTTCGATTCTAGGATTAATGCTGATAGTGCTTACAGGATTTTCAGGCTCAACTCCATCCTCAGTACTAAATGTATAAGAGACTTGCCCGTGTGCAGGTATTGGCTTTCCTGTAAGAGTCCGACTACCTAAGCTAATTGTATTACGAGAAAAGCCAAAACCTACAGTAGTATAGATTTTAGAAATAACCACATACTCATCACCCTCAATTTGACGATTGCTCTGATTGGACACCACGACCAAGTAGGATGTCCGTATACCGGAATCAGTGTAAACACTCTTAGTGATTTTTACTTTAGATTTCAAATCAGCAATAACAGTACCCGCAATTTTATCATTAAGATACTTGACAAACAGCGTGTCAGCAAGTCGGTCGGCATTTTCAACGTCATCAAGGGATTTGTCATACCATCCAGTCTTCAACGCAAAATCCATACGGTCCTGAGGATAGACAAAGACACCATGCGATTCCTTTATTTTCAGGCCTTCATCGCCCTCCCCTTTCTGCAGTGTGATGTCTTGACCCTCGTCGAGGACAATCTTGACACTGCCATCGTCAAGAGTTTCAATTTGTGCTTTCTCAGCATCGAAAACAAAAGCAAGTGAGTCGGCTTCAGCTGCCTCAGGATACATCTTCTCGATGGTAGCCATGTCTTGATTGGCCACAGCAGTAGAAAAGTCGGTCATGAACTGTTTCACCTCTGCATTTTTGTCGCAGGCGCAAAACACCAGGAGTGCCATCATGAACGGCACAAGATTAATCCATTTTTTCATCATAGTAGTACTTATTAAGTGATATGTTTAGGTTTTCAAACTCATTTTATCCATTTTGAATGCATAGACTCTATGTCCTTATCATAGTAGATGCGAGGTAATATGCATTCAAAACGCAAATTTAGTAAAAAAAAATGAAATAATCAAGCCTTTTCAAAAAATATCAGTGCATTTCTCTCACCCCTCACCTCGCACCCCTTACCACTAATATCAACTCCAAACTAAAGAACCCTCCCCCTGACATGGTAAGTCAGAGGGAGGGCGGTATGAATTGAGTAATTGAGATTATTCAGCCTTTTCCTCAGCAGGAGTCTCAGCAGGAGTCTCAGCAGCGGGTGCCTGAGCGGCAGCAGCCTTGGAAGACTTGCGGCTACGGCGAGTGCGCTTGGCTGTCTTGGTCTCCTTAGCCATATTCTCGTCGAAGTCGACCAACTCGATGAAAGCCATCTGAGCGGCATCACCCAGACGGGTGCCCAGCTTAATAACGCGGGTGTAACCACCGGGACGGTCGCCTACTTTCTCTGCCACAGGGCCAAAGAGCTCCTTGAGAGCCTCTTTGTTTTGCAGATAACTAAACACCACACGGCGTGAGTGAGTGGAATCATCCTTGCAGCGGGTGATCAGCGGTTCAGCATACTTCTTGAGTGCCTTTGCCTTGGCGAGGGTCGTAGTGATTCTTTTGTGCATGATCAGCGAGATAGTCATGTTGGCAAGCATGGCATTGCGGTGATCTGCAGTACGGCCCAGATGGTTGAATTTCTTATTGTGTCTCATTGTTTTTTTTAATTTTCAAGTTTATACTTTGAAATATCGGTTCCAAACGACAGATTCAGACCCTCGAGCAAATCATCAAGCTCTGAGAGCGATTTCTTGCCGAAGTTGCGGAACTTGAGCAGGTCGGTCTTGTTGTACTGCACGAGGTCGCCCAGTGTCTCCACGTCGGCAGCCTTCAGACAGTTGAGCGCACGCACGCTGAGGTTCATATCGACCAGACGTGTCTTGAGCAACTGTCGCATGTGCAACACTTCCTCGTCGAACTCCTGATTCTCACCCTGGTTGGGTGTCTCAAGCGTAATCTTCTCGTCTGAGAACAGTGCAAAGTGATGAATCAGAATTTTTGCTGCTTCTTTCAGCGCATCCTTCGGGTGTATGGAACCATCCGTAGTCACTTCGAGGATGAGTTTGTCGTAGTCGGTCTTCTGCTCGACACGATAAGGCTCAACAGCGAATTTGACGTTGCGGATAGGGGTGTAGATAGAATCGATTGGAATGACGAAAACGTCGGTGCAGAAATCACGATTCTCATCGGCCGAAACATAGCCACGGCCTTTGTTAATGGTAATGTCCAACTGCATGGACGCTTTTACATCTAAATGACAAATCACCAAATCTGGGTTTAACACTTCAAATCCAGTCAGATACTTACTGATATCACCAGCCTTGAACTCCGTGGAATTCTCTACGGTGATACTAACTTTCTCGTTCTCGAATTCTTCTACTAACTGTTTGAACCTCACTTGCTTGAGATTCAAGATAATGTTGGTGACATCCTCCTTGACTCCGGGCACTGAAGAGAACTCATGCTCGACACCACCAATCTTGATGGTGTTGATGGCATAACCCTCCAGTGATGAGAGCAGGATGCGCCTGAGAGCGTTGCCGATGGTAACGCCAAAGCCAGGTTCCAGAGGACGAAATTCGAACTTGCCGAATTTGTCGTTGGACTCCAACATTACGACTTTGTCGGGTTTTTGAAATGCTAATATCGCCATTAATTTAATGATTTATTTAGAGTACAACTCAACGATTAACTGCACATTGATCTTCTCTGGAATGTCATCGCGCTGTGGCTTGTGCAGGAACTTACCACTCTTGCTGGCCTCATCCCATTCAATCCAGGGATACTTGCTGTGGTTGCAGCCTGCAAGTGAATCACCGATAACCTCCAAAGACTTGGACTTCTCACGGACGCCCACCACCTGGCCAGGCTTCACGGAGTAAGACGGAATGTTAACCACCTGTCCATCGACCACAATGTGCTTGTGGCTGACGAGCTGGCGTGCAGCTGCGCGAGTTGGAGCGATGCCCAGACGATAAACGACGTTATCGAGACGGCTCTCGAGGTTCTGAAGCAGCACCTCACCAGTGATACCCTCAGCCTTTGCAGCTTTCTCAAACATATTACGGAACTGGCGCTCGAGCACACCATAAGTGTACTTGGCTTTCTGCTTCTCTGCCAACATGACACCATACTCCGACTGTTTGCGGCGGCGGTTGTTGCCATGCTGTCCAGGAGGGAAGTTTCTCCTAGACAAAACTTTGTCGGGGCCGAATATCGGTTCTCCGAATCGGCGCGCAATTTTTGATTTCGGTCCTATATATCTTGCCATAATATAAAAATAACTTCTTGATGTTGATTTGAGTGTTGATTACACGCGGCGGCGCTTGGGAGGACGGCAGCCATTGTGTGGCAGTGGTGTAACGTCGACGATTTCTGTTACCTCGATACCGGCACCATGGATGGCACGGATAGCGGACTCACGTCCGTTACCCGGACCCTTGACGTATGCCTTTACTTTGCGCAGACCCAGGTCGTAGGCCACCTTTGCACAATCCTCGGCAGCCATCTGGGCTGCGTAGGGAGTGTTCTTCTTTGAGCCACGGAAGCCCATCTTTCCGGCGGAAGACCATGAGATGACCTGTCCCTCACTGTTGGCCAAAGACACGATGATATTGTTGAATGAACTGTGGACATGAAGCTGTCCGAGAGCATCAACCTTGACGTTTCTCTTCTTTGAAGTGACTGTTTTCTTTGCCATAACTGTTTACTTTCTACTTAATTACTTGGTAGCCTTTTTCTTGTTAGCGACAGTCTTCTTCTTTCCCTTACGGGTACGGGCATTGTTCTTTGTGCTCTGTCCGCGTACAGGAAGACCGTTACGATGTCTGACACCTCTGTAGCAACCAATGTCCATGAGGCGCTTGATGTTCATCTGGACCTCGCTTCTGAGGTCACCTTCAACTTTGTACTCAGCACCGATAATCTCACGGATTTTGGCTGCCTGCTCGTCATTCCACTCGTTGACCTTCAGGTCGCGGCTGACGCCCGCCTTATCCAATATCTTTGCTGAACTACTTCGACCAATACCATAAATGTAGGTCAATGCGATTTCGCCACGCTTATTCTGGGGCAAATCTACTCCAACAATTCTTATTGCCATTTGTTAACTTAAAAATGATAGTTTAAAAAAGATAATTCGTTGTGTGGGAATCACTTCCCTACCCCATTATCCCTGACGGAGCTTGTATTTGGGGTTTTTCTTGTTGATTACGAAAAGACGACCCTTGCGACGCACGATCTTGCAGTCGGGAGTGCGCTTCTTGATTGATGCTCTTGTCTTCATATAGCTCTAAAATTATTTGTATCTGAACACGATCCTTCCCTTGGTAAGGTCGTAGGGGCTCATCTCCACCTTCACCTTGTCGCCGGGCAGTATCTTGATGTAATGCATTCTCATCTTTCCAGAGATGTGCGCCGTGATGGGGCACCCATTTTCCAATTCGACACGGAACATAGCGTTGGACAATGCCTCAACGATGGTTCCATCTTGCTCAATAGCGGCCTGTTTTGCCATAACTGTAATTAATAATTCCTAAAATGATTTTAATACTTCATCAATTTCATCAAAAGAAGATAGAATCTCAGCCTCTCCTCTGCGCACGGCAATGGTGTGCTCGAAATGAGCGGCCGGCTTGCCGTCGCGTGTGCGGATTGTCCAGCGGTCAGGGTCCATATAGACATTTCTGTCGCCCATGGTGATCATTGGCTCGATGGCCAGGCACATGCCTTGCTTGAGAAGCACGCCATTGCCCCGCCGCCCATAGTTGGGCACCTGCGGGTCTTCGTGCATCTTTCTTCCGATGCCATGACCGGTGAGTTCCCTCACCACTCCATATCCGTGCGACTCGCAATGATCCTGAACGGCGCTGCTGATGTCGCCCAGATGATGGCCTGCAACGGCATTTTCTATGCCCAGATAAAGAGCCTGCCGGGTGGTATGAAGAAGTGTTCTGACATCCTCGGTCACCTCGCCGACACAGAAGGTATAGCATGAGTCGCCGTTGAACCCTTCGAGCAGGGTGCCGCAATCGACAGAGATAATATCACCGTCGCGCAGCACCGTCTTGCTGTCGGGGATTCCATGCACCACCACATCGTTGACGGATGTGCAGATGCTGGCGGGGAAAGGTTTTCCGTAAGGATTGGGGTAGCCCAGGAATGTGGGGATGGCCCCATGGTCACGGATAAACTCATCAGCCACTTTGTTGAGTTGGAGCGTGGTGACTCCCGGCTTGATATGTCTGGCCAATTCGGCGAGCGTAAGACCGACAAGTCTGTTGGCCCGCCTCATCAGCTCAATCTCATCTTCTGTCTTGAGAAATATTCTCATTCAAGGATATTAATATGCCGACACACCTCCACGGCTGTGGCCAGTGTTCAACAGTCCATCATAGTGACGCATCATCAGATGGCTCTGGATTTGCTGCAAGGTATCAATCACCACACCCACGAGAATGAGCAGAGATGTTCCACCGAAGAACTGGGCGAAACCCTGCTGCACATTGAGCAGTCCGGCGAGAGCCGGCATGATGGCGATGAATGCGATGAAGAGCGAGCCTGGCAGTGTGATACGCGACATGACGGTGTCGATGTAATCGGCAGTGGGTTTGCCTGGCTTGACACCAGGGATAAAGCCGTTGTTGCGCTTCATATCCTCGGCCATCTGAGTGGGATTAAGCGTGATGGCTGTGTAGAAATAAGTAAACGCAATAATCAGAATCGCGAAAATCACATTGTAGAGGAAACTGGTATGGTCGGTCAATGAGGCTGCCCATGACGTTCTGGAAGTGTCATAACCAACGATGGCCAGCGGGATGAACATCAAAGCCTGTGCGAAGATGATAGGCATCACATTGGCAGCGAAGAGCTTCAATGGAATGTACTGACGTGCTCCACCGTAGGTCTTGTTGCCCTGCACTCTGCGCGCATACTGCACTGGAACCTTGCGCACCGCCTGCGTGAGCAGGATGGCGGCACAGATCACGGCAAACAAGATGAGTATCTCGATGATGAACATCACGAGACCACCACCCGAGATTGCAGTGAATCTGGAAGTGAGTTCCTGCATGAATGCCTGGGGCAGACGTGCGATAATACCAATCATAATGATGAGCGACACACCATTGCCCACACCCTTGTCGGTGATACGCTCACCCAGCCACAGGATAAACATACTGCCAGCGGCAAGAATGACGGTTCCTGTAAGCAAGACCATTCCAAAGCCGAATGCCGGTGTCAAAGCGCCAGCCGACTGATGCTTCAGGTTGAGCAGATAGGAAGGAGCCTGGAAGAGCAGGATGAACACTGTGAGCACACGGGTGTACCACATGATCTTCTTGCGACCACTCTCTCCCTCACGCTGCATCTTCTGGAAATAAGGAACAGCCACAGCGAGCAACTGCATCACAATCGACGCGGAGATGTAAGGCATGATACCCAATGCAAACATGGAAGCATTGGAGAATGCGCCACCGGAGAACATGTCAAGCAGCGACATAAGACCACTATCCTGGGTCTGTTCCTGCAGTCTTCCCAACTGTTCCGGGTCAATGCCAGGAAGCACGACAAACGATCCAAAACGGTAGATGGCCGTAAACAGGATGGTGATGAGAATTCGCTGGCGCAAATCCTCCACCTTCCAAATGTTCTTCAGTGTCTCAATAAACTTTTTCATTTACTTAAATTATAGTTGTGTTACCACCTACTGCCTTGATAGCCTCTTCGGCAGTCTTTGAGAAAGCGTGGGCCTCCACGGTGAGGGCGGCCTTAATTTCACCATTGCCAAGAATCTTGACGAGTTTCTTGCCACTCAGCACGCCGGCAGCACGAAGTTCCTCGAGACCAATCTTGGTGAGGTTCTTGCTCTCGGCCAACTCTTGCAATGTGGAGAGGTTGACGGCGAAGTACTCCTTATGGTTGATGTTCTTGAAACCTGCCTTAGGCACACGGCGCTGAAGAGGCATCTGTCCGCCTTCGAAACCAATCTTTCTCTTATAACCAGAGCGAGCCTTTGCACCCTTGTGTCCACGTGTGGAAGTGCCACCCAGGCCAGAGCCTGTGCCACGTCCGATACGACGGCGTGAGTGTGTAGAACCTTCTGCTGGTTGTAGATTATGCAATTTCATAATTTGTCTGCTTTTAAAAAATTAGATTATTCAACTACTGTAACCAAATGATGCACTTTGCGAATCATGCCGCGGATTTCGGGGCAGTCCTCTTTCTCAACCACTTGTGAGATCTTGTGCAGGCCGAGGGCCTGAAGTGTGCGTTTCTGGTCGGCGGGGTAGCCGATTTTGCTCTTAATCTGCTTGATTTTTATTGTAGCCATGTCGTCACCTCCTTATCCCTTAAATACTTTTTGCATGGAAATACCGCGGACACCAGCCACGGTGTAAGCGTCACGCATCTCTGAGAGAGCCTTGATAGTGGCCTTGACGAGGTTGTGGGGGTTGGAAGAGCCTTTCGACTTGGCGAGCACGTCGGTCACACCGGCACTCTCCAGCACGGCACGCATAGCACCACCAGCCACCATTCCTGTACCAGGAGCAGCAGGCTTGAGGAACACCTTTGCGCCTCCGTAAGCCACTTCCACCTCATGAGGCACTGTGCCCTTGAGCACCGACACCTTGACAAGGTTCTTTTTGGCGGCCTCGGTTCCCTTGGCGATAGCGGAAGTCACCTCACCAGCCTTGCCAAGTCCCCATCCGATGACACCATTGCCATCACCAACGACGACGATGGCAGCAAACGTAAATGTACGTCCACCTTTCGTCACTTTTGTGACACGGTTGATGGCCACCAGACGCTCTTTCAATGTAACGTCACTGTTGATATTCACTTTGTTCATTGCCATAATCGATTAAAAATTAAGTCCACCTTTACGGGCTGCGTCAGCCAATTGTTTCACTCTGCCGTGATAGAGATATCCGTTACGGTCGAAGACCACCTTGGTGATACCGGCTGCGAGAGCCTTCTCGGCAATCATCTCTCCCACTTTCTCTGCCTGCTGGCCCTTTGGCATGGCCTCAAGACCCATCGAGGATGCAGAGACGAGAGTTTTGCCCATAGGATAGTAAACCACCTGCTTCTTCACACCTTTCTTCACGATGGTACGTGTGAAGGGCTTCTCGGTGTTTGCCCAAGAGTCATCAACGATCTGCACGTAAATCTGCTTGTTGCTGCGGAACACTGTCAGGCGCGGACGCTCGGCTGTGCCGTTGACCTTCTTGCGAATTCTATACTTGATCTTAATTCGTCTTTCTTCTTTCTTTGTTGTCATAATCGTAAATTATTAAAGTTACTTAGCCGAAGCCGACTTACCCGACTTCCTGCGGATGACCTCACCCTTGAAGAGGATTCCCTTGCCCTTGTAAGGCTCAGGCATACGGAAAGAGCGAATTTTTGCACAGATGAGTCCGAGCAACTGCTTGTCGCATGACTCGAGCATGATGACGGGATTCTGATTTCTCTCTGACTTGGTTTCCACCTTTACCTCTGGTGGCAACTGGATGAAGATGGGATGTGTGTATCCCAGCGAGAACTCCACGATATTGCCTTGATTGCTGACACGATAGCCAACGCCCACGAGCTCGAGGGTCTTCTTGAAGCCCTCACTCACGCCTACAACCATGTTGTGGACCAGGGCGCGGTACAGACCATGGAAAGCCTGCTTCTGCTTGTAGTTGACAGGGTTGTTCTCATCAATTTCGAATACCAACTCTCCGTTGTTCTCCTTGACGATGATTGATGAGTCGACTTTCTGTGAGAGTTCACCCTTGGGGCCTTTGACGGTGATGACACCGTTAGCCTGCTTCACTTCCACTCCTGCGGGAATGGCGATTGGCATTTTACCTATTCTAGACATAGTTCAACCTCCTCAAATTAATAAACGTAGCAAAGCACCTCGCCGCCAATCTTCTGCTCAGCAGCCTCTTTGTCTGTCATTACACCTTTGGATGTAGATAGAATAGCGATACCTAATCCGTTGATAACTCTCGGCATGTTCTTGTACCCCGTGTAGCGTCGGAGTCCAGGAGAAGAAACTCTCTGGAGTTTCTTGATGGCGTTCACCTTAGTGGCTGGGTCGTACTTGAGAGCGACCTTGATTGAGCCCTGAGGTCCGTCCTCAACAAACTTGTAGTTGAGGATGTAGCCTTTCTCGAAGAGGATCTTCGTGATTTCCTTCTTCAAGTTGGAGGCGGGAATCTCCACCACACGGTGATGAGCCATGATGGCGTTTCTTAGCCTCGTCAGATAATCTGCAATTGGATCTGTCATAAAAATTTTAATGTTTAATTAATCGGGACTACCCCGACAATATTAAATACTTGAAATACTGTGCTAATTTACCAACTTGCCTTCCTCACTCCGGGAATCAAGCCTGCGGATGCCATCTCACGGAACTGGATACGTGAAATGCCAAACTGGCGGATGTATCCTTTGGGGCGACCGGTGATCTTGCAGCGGTTGTGCAGACGGATGGGGTTGGCGTTGCGTGGAATGCTCTGCAGTTTGCGGGCTGCCTCGTAAGCCTCCATCGGGTCGTTGGAGGTGGCGATGATCTTCTTCAGTTCAGCGCGCTTCTGGGCATACTTCTCCACGAGTCTTGCTCTCTTGACCTCGCGGGCCTTCATTGATTCTTTTGCCATGTTGTTACTTATTTAGCGTTTTTGAAAGGAAGTCCGAAGGCCTTGAGCAGGGCGAAACCCTCCTCGTCGGTCTTTGCGGAGGTGACAAACGTGATATTCATTCCCTGGATGCGGTCGATGGTGTCGATGTTGATCTCGGGGAAGATGATCTGCTCCTCGATACCGAGAGTGTAGTTGCCACGTCCGTCAAACTTTGTCTCAATTCCCTTGAAGTCGCGGATACGGGGCAGGGCCACGCGCACGAGTTTCTCAAGGAACTCATACATGCGCTCACGGCGCAGTGTCACCATCACACCAATAGGCATCTTCTTACGGAGTTTGAAGTTGGCGATATCCTTCTTTGAGAAGGTGGCCACTGGCTTCTGTCCAGTGATGACTGCCAGCTCGTTGAGTGCCACGTCGATGATTTTCTTCTCCTGGGTGGCGTCGCCGAGTCCCTGGTTGATGACAATCTTCTTGAGCACGGGAATCTGCATGGCCGAAGTGTAGTTGAACTGCTTCTTGAGGGCCGGTGCGATTTGCTCGGTGTATTGTTTCTTTAACTGTGCTGTATTCATTATTTGATCTCCTGTCCTGATTTTTTGGCGATACGAAGTATACGAACTTTACGGGCCTCGGTGCCGTCCTTCTTCAATTTTGGAGAGCCATCCTTATTTGTTTTGACGGGACCATCCTCTACTCTCTCGATGCGGATGCGGGTGGGCTTGCCACTCTTGGGGTCGATAAGGCTCAGATTAGAGATGTGGATAGGAGCCTCTACCTTGGTGATGCCACCCTGAGGGTTCTTGGCAGAAGGCTTTGCGCTCTTGGAGACGATGTTCACACCCTCCACGATGGCGCGCTCTTCCTTGAGCAACATCTTGAGCACCTTGCCAGTCTTGCCCTTGTCCTCACCAGCGAGTACAACGACTGTGTCGCCTTTCTTGATATGAAACTTTGTCATTTCTTTACTACTTTTTAAATGTTATAGAACCTCTGGTGCGAGCGACACGACCTTCATGTTGACAGCGCGGAGCTCACGTGCCACGGGACCGAAAATACGGCTGCCGCGGAGCTCACCGGCGTTGTTGAGCAACACACATGCGTTGTCGTCGAAACGGATATAGGAACCGTCAGCACGACGTATCTCTTTCTTAGTGCGTACAATCAAAGCCTTTGACACAGTGCCTTTCTTGATGTCGCTGGAGGGAATGACGTTTTTCACCGTCACCACGATGATGTCGCCAACACTGGCGTAGCGTCTGCGTGTGCCACCGAGCACTCTGATGCACAGAGCCTCACGGCCTCCGCTGTTGTCGCAAATTGTAAGTCTTGTTTCTGCCTGTATCATGATTACTTAGCCTTTTCGATTATTTGTACCAGTCTCCATCTCTTAGTCTTGCTCAACGGGCGGGTCTCCATGATGAGCACGGTGTCGCCTACGTTGGCCTCTTCCTTCTCGTCGTGTGCATGATATTTCTTGGTTTTCTGCACAAACTTTCCATAGATTGGGTGCATCTCTTTGAACTTAGAGGCAATAACAATGGTTTTATCCATCTTGTTGCTGATTACCACACCCGTTCTTGTCTTTCTTAAATTTCTTGTTTCCATCTGGACCATTGTTATTTGTTAAGTTCTCTCTGACGAAGTACTGTCTTCATACGTGCAATGTCGCGACGCATCAACTTAATTTGTGATGGATTCTCCAGAGGTGCGACAGCATGTGTGAGTTTGAGTTGCTGCAACTTTGCCACTGCGCCTTCCAGTCTCTCTTCCAAGTCCTGTGTGGAGAGTTCGTTTATTTCATTAATCTTCATAGTTATGCGTTTTTATCGAAATCACGTCTTACAACAAACTTAGTTTTCACGGGCAGTTTCTGGGCAGCGAGGCGAAGGGCCTCCTTAGCGATGTCGAAACTTACGCCCTCTACCTCGAAGAGGATGCGTCCAGGAGTCACAGGTGCAACCCATCCTGCGGGGTCACCCTTACCCTTACCCATACGCACGTCAGCGGGCTTGCGTGTGATAGGTTTATCGGGGAAAATACGTATCCAAACTTGTCCCTCGCGCTGCATGTATCTGTTTACAGCTACACGGGCTGCCTCTATCTGGCGACTGTCGATCCACTTGGCCTCGAGTGTCTTGATGCCGAATGAGCCGAATGCCAGCTGTGTGCCTCTGTGAGCGTTGCCCTTATTGCCGCGACCGTCTTGAGGTCTTCTCCATTTTACTCTTTTTGGCTGTAACATTTTAGCTTCTCTTTTTATCGGTTATTGTTTCTCCTGCGGTTGCCGCGACCCTGGCGTGCACCACCACCCTGACGGCGGTTCTGCTTCTCCTGTGTGAAGTTGGGAGCCAGGTCGACTTTCCCGTAGATTTCGCCTCTGCAAATCCACACCTTGATACCGAGCAGACCCACCTTTGTGAGTGCCTCTGCCTTGCAGTAGTCAACGTCGGCGCGGAATGTGTGCAGTGGGGTACGTCCCTCTTTGTACATCTCCTTGCGGGCCATTTCAGCACCGTTGAGACGACCGGTGATTTGCACCTTGATACCCTCGGCTCCTGCGCGCATGGTGTTGGCGATGGCCATCTTGATGGCGCGGCGGTAAGCGATTTTACCCTCCACCTGGCGAGCGATGTTGTTGGCAACGATGGTGGCGTCGAGGTCGGGCTTCTTCACCTCAAAGATATTGATCTGAATCTCTTTGTTGTAGAGTTTCTTGAGTTCTTCCTTCAGGTTATCGACATCTCTTCCACCTGTGCCGATGACCTTACCAGGACGTGCTGTGCAGATTGTAATGGTGACCAGTTTAATGGCTCTCTCAATGACGATTTTCGAAATGCTGTCATTAGCCAGACGCTCGTTGAGGTAGTTACGGATTTTCTGGTCCTCGACCAGGTTGTCACCGAAGTTTTTGCCACCGAACCAACTTGAGTCCCATCCTCTGATAATACCCAGACGGTTGCTTATTGGATTAACTTTCTGTCCCATTCTGCTTATTGTTTTTCTTCGTTATTTTTAGAGTCCACGAACAGTGTCACATGATTGCTGCGCTTGCGGATGCGGTATCCACGTCCCTGAGGTGCTGGTCTCATTCTCTTCATGGTGACGCCCTCGTCGACGAACACACGCGAGATTACCAGTTCGCCATCTTCTGCCTTGCGGTCATTCTTGCTTTCCCAGTTGGCAATGGCAGAGAGGAGAAGTTTCTCCACATCGATGGCAGCTTTTTTGTTTGAGAATTTGAGCACTCCGAGGGCTCTGTTGACTTCCATGCCTCTGATCATGTCTACCACGTAGCGCATTTTCCTGGGTGAGGAGGGACAGTCATTGAGCTTTGCGAAGTAAAGGCTCTTGGCGGCTTCTTTTCTTTTCTCGGCCGCAATACGTTTTCTTGCTCCCATTATCTTATTCTTTTATTTTCAATGGTTTTGCCTGTTTATCTCTTGTTGCCTGCATGGCCACCGAACCTGCGTGTGGGGGAGAACTCACCCAACTTGTGTCCAACCATGTTCTCAGTGATGTAAACAGGGATAAATTTGTTACCGTTATGAACAGCCACAGTGTGTCCCACAAAGTCAGGGGAAATCATTGAGGCCCTGGCCCATGTCTTCACGACAGTCTTCTTGCCGCTCTCGTTCATGGCGAGAATTTTCTTCTCCAGAGATACGTTGATATATGGACCTTTTTTAAGTGAACGACTCATAATTTACTCTTGTTAACTGTTATTTTTTATTAGCCCTTTCGATGATATACTTGTTGGAATGCTTCTTGGGTGCTCTGGTCTTGAGTCCCTTAGCATACAAGCCATTGCGTGAGCGTGGGTGTCCACCTGACTGGCGTCCCTCGCCACCGCCCATTGGGTGGTCGTGCGGGTTCATCACCACACCACGGTTGTGAGGCCTGCGGCCCAGCCAGCGTGAGCGTCCGGCCTTGCCCGACTGCTCAAGAGCGTGGTCAGAGTTGCCTACACTACCTACAGTAGCCTTACAAGCAGAGAGGATCTGGCGTGTCTCGCCAGAGGGGAGCTTAATCACGCAGTAGGAACCCTCGCGTGAAGTCAACTGAGCGAAATTACCTGCCGAGCGAACGAGCTTGGCACCCTGTCCCGGGCGCAACTCGATGTTGTGTACCACAGTACCCACGGGGATGTTGGCCAGTGGCAAGCAATTGCCCACCTCTGGTGCTGCCTCAGGTCCCGACATGAGCGTTGTGCCCACTTGAAGTCCGATAGGAGCAATAATGTAGCGTTTTTCACCATCAGCGTAGTAGAGCAAAGCGATGCGAGCCGAGCGGTTGGGATCGTACTCGATAGTCTTGACTACTGCTGGAACACCATCTTTCTCTCGTTTGAAGTCGATGAGACGATACTTTCTCTTGTGTCCACCACCTCTGTAACGAACGGTCATTCTACCAGCGCTGTTGCGGCCACCTGTGGAGTGCTTGCCGATAACGAGAGATTTCTCTGGTACGGATGCAGTAATTTCCTCGAACGTACCAATAATTTTGTGTCTTTGACCCGGAGTTACGGGTTTCAATTTACGTACTGCCATTTCTTATTTAAATATTGCTGTAAAAATCAATTGTATCGCCTTCCTTAAGTGTGACGATAGCCTTTTTGAAAGCAGCCTTCTGACCCCTGATAAGTCCTGCCTTAGTGTAACGCTGCGAGCGCTTTCCGGCATATCTGAGGGTGTTGACGCCAACCACTGTGACGTTGTAAAGGCTCTCTACCTCTTCTTTAATCTGGAGTTTGTTTGCTTCCGGGCTCACAATGAAGCCATACTTGGGTCTTGCAGGCTTGGTATAGGTGAAATATGTCTTCTCCTTTGACCTTTCTTCCCTGCGGTTGCTCTTCTTCACTTTGTAAGAAACCTTCTCCTCGGTAGCACCATGCTTCTGTGCTGACTTGGCATTGGCTGCGTGCAACTTCTTCTCGACCGACGACTTCTCCGAGATTTGGTTCATCTTCTCAGTGACCAATGGTTTTATAATGAATGCCATTTCTTTCTTCTCCTTAATTATTTAGTTAAGATTCCGTCGATGGTCTTCAGCGAATTCTCGGTCATGACAAGAACATCAGCATTCAACACCTTGTAGGCATTGAGTGACGATGCATGCATAATCTCTGTGCGCTGTAAATTACGAGCCGACAAATATACATTTTTATCAGTTTCTGGCAAAAGGAAAAGCAGCTTCTTACCGTCGATTTTAAGATTTTTAGTAATATTTACGAATTCTTTAGTTTTCGGTGCTTCGAAGGTGAAGTCCTCGATAACCAAGATAGCATTTTCCTGAGCCTTATACGAGAGAGCGCTCTTGCGTGCGAGCACTTTTACTTTCTTGTTGAGCTTGGTGCGGTAATCGCGTGGCTTGGGGCCGAATACGCGTCCACCACCGCGGAGCAGAGGTGAGTTGATGTCACCATGACGTGCGCCGCCACCGCCCTTCTGACGTCCGAGTTTGCGAGTGGAACCAGTGTGCTCGCTTCTTTCCTTGGCCTTGGCTGTTCCCTGGCGCTGATTGCCGAGGTACTGCTTAACGTCGAGGTAAAGCACATGATCGTTGGGTTCAATACCGAAGATTTCCTCATTGAGGGTCACCTTGCGCCCGGTCTCCTGACCTTTGATGTTTAATACGCTGACTTCCATTATTTCTGAATTAAGACGGTTGAACCATTACATCCGGCCACGCTGCCTTTCACAAGGAGGAGGTTGTGCTCCGGTATGATCTTTAACACTCTGAGATTCTGGGTTGTTACGCGGTCACCACCCATGTGGCCACCCATGCGCATTCCCTTGAACACTTTAGCTGGATACGAGCAGGCTCCGATAGAACCCGGCTTGCGGGCGCGGTCGTCCTGTCCGTGTGTGGCCTGGCCTACACCGCCGAATCCGTGGCGCTTCATGACGCCCTGGAATCCCTTACCTTTGGAGGTACCTACCACGTCAACAAATTCGGCATCGCCGAAAATCTCAACTGTGACGGTATCGCCGAGGTTGAGTTCCTCGTTGAATTTGAACTCGGCCAAGTGCTTTTTCGGTGTTGTACCTGCTTTCTTGAAAGTTCCCATGAGGGCCTTGGAGGTGTTTTTCTCCTTTGCCTCACCGAAACCCAGCTGGAAAGCCTTATAACCATCTTTTTCAATGGTCTTCACCTGGGTAACAACACAAGGACCAGCTTCGATAACAGTGCACGGAATATTCTTACCGTCGGCACTGAAAACGGATGTCATTCCGATTTTCTTTCCAATTAATCCTGGCATTTCAGTTTAAAAATTAAAAAAATATAAGTTTGATGTTTTGTTTCTTTTTAAGTGGCATCTTACTTTTTCTCACACACAATCCACTTAAAAAGAAACGCTTTCTTCTTCGAAATTGAAGGCCAAGTCGCTCTTTTTCAGTGTATTGATAGCATCAGAGCCAGCGCAATACTCACTTTAGCGGGTGCAAAGGTACAAATTTTCCCTTATTCCCGCAAATATTTTTAATATTTTTTATCTATTGACCAAAATTTTTTTTTGGTGATTCCCACAAGTGAAAAAAGATGTATGAATCGCCGCTCCATCATCCCTATCAAAGGGGGCAGGGACACCAAAGCGGCACGACCTGCCTGGTCGTGCCGCCTGGATGATATAGTGGATATTCTTTTTTTACTATACCTTGATTTCAACTTCCACGCCACTGGGAAGTTCGAGTTTCATCAGCGCATCCACGGTTTTTGCTGTAGAGCTGTAGATGTCGATGAGACGCTTGAAATCGGAGAGCTGGAACTGCTCGCGTGCTTTCTTGTTGACGAACGTACTGCGGTTGACAGTGTAGATACGTTTGTGTGTGGGAAGAGGAATCGGACCGCTCACCACAGCGCCGGTAGCCTTGACGGCCTTGACGATTTTCTCTGCTGACTTGTCCACGAGTTTGTGGTCATAGGACTTCAGTTTGATTCTGATTTTCTGACTCATGATAATTGATTTGATTAATTTGATTATGAATTCGGGCGAAGAGTGGCACCGCTTAAGAGTCATTCGCTAAGCGGTGTCTCTTGCCTCGTCGTTGTTTACACCAGGTCGGCGCGCCCCTTCACCTCCTCGAGCACGGCCTTGGCCAGTGATGTGGAGAGCGGTGAGTGATGGTCGTATTCCATCGAGCTGGTAGCGCGTCCCGATGTGATGGTGCGCAGGGCAGTGACATAGCCAAAGGTCTCCGACAGTGGAACCAAAGCCTTGACGATGCGTCCGCCTGAGCGGGCCTCGTCCATACCCTGCACCTGTCCGCGGCGCTTGTTCAGGTCGCCAATCACGTCGCCCATGTTCTCCTCGGGTGTCACCACCTCGAGTTTCATGATAGGCTCCATGAGCACGGGTCCAGCCTTGACGCAAGCGTTTTTGTAAGCCTGGATGGCGGCGATTTCAAACGAGAGCTGGTCGGAGTCTACGGGGTGGAACGAGCCATCCAGCAGTGTCACCTTGAGTGAATCCATCGGATATCCTCCGAGGACGCCATTTCTCATGGCAGTCTCAAAGCCCTTCTGCACGGAAGGTATAAATTCCTTGGGGATGTTGCCACCCTTGACCTCGTTGACAAACTGCAGTCCACCCTCCTTGAAGTCCTCGTCGACAGGACCCACATTGACGATGATGTCTGCGAATTTTCCACGTCCGCCACTCTGCTTCTTGTAAACCTCGCGCAGGTTGACAGTCTTGGTGATGGCTTCCTTGTAGTTCACCTGTGGCTTGCCTTGGTTGCACTCCACCTTGAACTCACGCTTCAGTCGGTCGATGATGATGTCGAGGTGAAGCTCGCCCATACCCGAGATGATGGTCTGTCCGCTCTGCTCATCGGTGCGCACTGTGAAGGTGGGATCCTCCTCGGCCAGCTTGGCGAGTCCGATACCGAGCTTGTCGACATCAGCCTGCGACTTTGGCTCCACGGCGATACCAATCACGGGATCGGGGAAAGTCATCGACTCAAGCACGATGGGATGAGCCTCGTCGCAAAGGGTGTCACCAGTGTGGATGTCCTTGAAACCCACTCCGGCTCCGATATCGCCGGCGTCGATAGCCTCCATGGGAATCTCCTTGTTGGAGTTCATCTGGAAGAGACGGCTGATACGCTCTTTCTTTCCCGAGCGGGGATTGTAGACGTAACTGCCTGCCTGAACCTTGCCGGAATAGACACGGAAGAACACCAGACGGCCCATGTAGGGGTCGGTGGCAATCTTGAAGGCGAGTGCTGCTGTGGGTGCATCCTCGGATGGCATACGGCTCTCTTCTCCCTCGGTCTCGGGGTTGGTACCCACGATAGCCTCGGTGTCGAGTGGTGAGGGCAGGAATGCACATACATAGTCGAGAAGTGGCTGCACGCCCTTGTTCTTGTAGGAAGAACCACAGACCATGGGTGTCAGTTCCATACAGACAGTGCCCTTGCGGATGGCAGCGATAATCTGCTCCTCTGATATCTCCTGTCCCTCGAGGTATTTCTCCATGAGGTCGTCGTCGTAATTGGCGGCGCACTCCAGCATCTTGTCACGCCACTCCTCAGCCTCGTCAACGAGGTCGGCGGGAATGTCCTCAACGTCGTATTCGGCACCCATGCTCTCATCGTGCCAGAGGATGGCTTTCATGCGGATGAGGTCGACCACACCCTTGAAATTCTCCTCAGCGCCGATGGGAATCTGCACCGGGCAGGGATTGGCTCCCAGGATTTCCTTCATCTGCTGAACGGTTCCATAGAAGTCTGCTCCCGAGCGGTCCATCTTATTGACATATCCGATACGTGGAACATTGTACTTGTCGGCCTGGCGCCATACGGTCTCCGACTGTGGCTGTACGCCGTCGGCTGCCGAGTATGTGGCTACTGCGCCATCGAGCACGCGCAGTGAGCGCTCCACCTCAGCGGTGAAGTCCACGTGTCCCGGAGTGTCAATCAAGTTGATTTTAAATTTCTTTCCATTCCACTCCCACTGACATGTGGTGGCAGCGGAAGTAATTGTGATACCTCGCTCTTGCTCTTGGGCCATCCAGTCCATTGTGGCGGCGCCATCGTGCACCTCGCCTATCTTATGGGTCTTGCCCGTATAGAAAAGGATACGCTCCGACGTGGTGGTCTTACCAGCGTCGATATGAGCCATGATGCCGATATTGCGAGTGAGGTGTAAGTTTTGCTTTGCCATTTTCTCTTTTTACCTATAAAATGCTAAATACCTGTGTGTATGTTAAAACCTGAAATGGGCAAAAGCACGGTTGGCCTCAGCCATGCGGTGCATGTCTTCCTTACGCTTGAAGGCACCACCCTGGTTGTTGTAGGCATCCATGATTTCAGCGGCCAGTTTCTCGGCCATGCTCTTACCACCACGCTTGCGGGCAAAGTTGATCATATTCTTCATCGACACGCTTTCCTTGCGGTCGGGACGGATTTCGGTAGGCACCTGGAATGTGGCACCACCGATACGGCGGCTCTTCACCTCAACTTGTGGGGTGATATTGTCGAGTGCGGTTTTCCATATCTCCAGTGGAGTCTTCTCCTCTTTCGACATTTTCTCCTTCACTTTCTCAAGAGCATTGTAGAAGATTTCGTATGAAATGGTTTTCTTGCCATCATACATCAGATGGTTCACAAACTTTGAGACCTTGAGGTCATTGTACACTGGGTCGGGAAGGACCTGGCGTTTCTTTGGTTTTGCTTTTCTCATTTTGTTTAATGAAATTAATTCTGACTGGGGCTGTTCTTGCTTGTTCTTCAACGCTCACTCGAGAGCATTTACTCAACCTGTTTCTAACAATTCTCCAGCAAAACGGTTAAAAATTTTTTTTGCGTCCTGTACTAACCATCTCCGGTTATTACTTCTTCTGCTTCGGACGCTTGGCTCCGTACTTGGAGCGACGCTGTGTGCGGTTGGCTACACCGGCTGTATCAAGTGTGCCACGCACGATGTGATAACGTACACCGGGGAGGTCCTTGACACGGCCACCGCGGACAAGTACGATACTGTGCTCCTGAAGGTTGTGGCCCTCACCGGGGATGTAGGAGTTCACTTCCTTCTGGTTGGTCAATCTTACACGGGCGACTTTACGCATCGCCGAATTAGGCTTCTTAGGGGTCGTTGTATAGACGCGAACGCATACACCACGACGCTGTGGACATGAGTCCAGCGCGGGCGACTTGCTCTTGTCGACGAGCACCTTTCTGCCTTTTCTAACTAACTGTGAAATAGTAGGCATTTTGTTAACTTTTTAATTATATATTTTGTTGTATTATTGTATCTTACCTATCTGATATGCCGCAACATACCAATTTGGGCTGCAAAGGTACAAACTTTTGGCGAAATAACCTAATACTTATAATATGAAAGAATCCCCAACTGCGAAGATTTAACACATCGATGCATTATTTAATATATTTTAAGACCGTAAGTGGCATTTTTTTGCCCTTTGCTGGGCTCATGGGAGCCATTGAGCACTTGTTTTCAACGAGGAGAGGTGCAGGGAAACCGACGCTGCACGCCGTTTCCCTGCACCTCTCCTCGCTTGTGTCGAAGTGGTTGTCAAGCCTCTCCCCCACCCTTGATATTGAAGGGCGAAATGGTGCGCGGCTGACGGTTGGGCAGTTGGATTTTTCCGAATTCCTGCTCATATCTTGCGATATTTTCCTGCAGGGCCATGGCAAGCCTCTTGGCATGTTCGGGTGCGAGTATTACACGGCTACGCACGACAGCCTTTGGCACACCTGGCATCATGGAAGCCAAATCTACCACAAATTCCGAACTTGTGTGCGAGATAATGGCGAAATTGGAGTAGATGCCTGCAGCCAATTCGGGCGAGACTTCTATCTGAAGTTGCTGGCCCTGTCCTTTGTTGTTCTGATTATCCATAGTGGGTGTTTCTTTAAAGATTCAACTTGATTGGAGTATTGTGTGAATGTATTTATCTGAAGGCCGGTGTTTATATAAACGGCTGCCGGCATGATGTCACCGGCAGCCGCTATTTAGATTAATGTATGGCCTAAAGTTCGTCGGTGGCCAGCACTTCCTCTTCGGCGAAGTCGAGCACGTTCTTGCGGTTGGCCTGCATGCGGTCGTGCTCCTCCTTGGAACCAACGATGAGTTTGTCCCACTGACGGAGTCCGGTTCCCGCAGGAATGAGGTGTCCGCAAATCACATTCTCCTTCATACCCTCGAGATGGTCGACTTTTCCGCGGATGGCGGCCTCGTTGAGCACCTTGGTGGTCTCCTGGAAGGATGCAGCCGACATGAAGCTCTTGGTCTGCAATGCGGCACGCGTGATACCCTGCAGAATCTGAGTGGATGTAGCGGGCACGACGTCACGCACCTTGATGGTGCGCAGGTCGCGGCGTGTGAGGCTCGAGTTCTCGTCGCGCAACTTGCGTGCCGAAATAATCTGGCCTTCATACACATTTTCGCTGTCGCCCTTGTCGATTACATATTTCTTGCCCCAGATGCGGTCGTTCTCCTCGGCGAAGTCGAGTTTGTCGACCACTTCCTGCTCGAGGAATGTGGTGTCGCCCGGCTCCACGATTTGCACCTTGCGCATCATCTGACGTACGATAATCTCGAAGTGCTTGTCGTTGATTTTCACACCTTGCAGACGATACACGTCCTGCACCTCGTTGACGATATATTCCTGAACGGCGGTCGGGCCCTTGATCGACAGGATGTCGTTGGGGGTGATGACACCGTCGGAGAGCGGGGTTCCTGCGCGCACAGCGTCATGCTCCTGCACAAGAATCTGCTTCGACAACTGTACGAGATACTTGCGCTGCTCGCCAGTCTTGCTGGTGACGATGATCTCACGGTTGCCTCTCTTGAGACGGCCCATGGTCACCTCACCGTCGATTTCGCTCACCACAGCCGGGTTGGACGGGTTACGGGCCTCGAACAACTCGGTGACACGTGGGAGACCACCGGTGATATCACCTGCCTTACCCACGGCACGTGGAATCTTGACCAGTGTGGTACCTGTGGTCACCTTGTCGCCATCGCTGACCACCACGTGACCGCCCACGGGGAAGTTGTATGTTCCCACCACCTGTCCGTTCTCGTCCACGACGTCACAGGTAGGAACCATTGACTTGTCCTTGGAGTCGATGATGATTTTCTCGGTAAGTCCGGTGGTCTCGTCGGTCTCGGCCTTGAAGGTGAATCCCTCGACCACGTCCCTGAACTCCAACGTACCGTTGAACTCGGTGACGATGACGGCGTTGAACGGATCCCACTTGGCAATCAAGTCGCCCTTCTTCACCACGTCGTTGGTCTTGAAATAGAGCGAACTGCCATAGGGCACTGGCATGGTGGACAGCACGATGCCGGTATTGACATCGATGAACCTCACCTCGGCGAGGCGGCTCACCACCATCTGGCAATCCTGTGCGTCGGGCGAATCCTTCATACCCTCGGGGAATGGCACGGTGCGCAACTCGTCGAACTCAATGCGTGAGTCGTTCTTGGCCACGATAGAGGCGTTGGCGGCTGCATTGGCAGCCACACCACCGGCGTGGAACGTACGGAGAGTAAGCTGTGTACCCGGCTCACCGATGGCCTGGGCGGCAATCACACCGACAGCCTCTCCCATCTGTACCATGCGGCTTGTGGCCAGGTTGCGGCCATAGCACTTCATACATACACCCTTGCGGCTCTCGCAGGTGAGCACTGAGCGGATCTCAACACTTTCGATGGGCGAATTCTCGATGGCCTGTGCCACAGACTCGGTAATCTCCTCACCGGCGGCAACAATCAGCTCACCTGTTGTGGGATCCACGATGTCGTGCACAGAGACACGTCCGAGGATACGCTCTGAGAGTGTGGAAATCACCTCGTCGCCACTCTTAAGTGCCGAGCACTGCAGTCCGCGGAGGGTTCCGCAGTCTTCCTCAGTGATAATCACATCGTGCGACACGTCCACGAGTCGGCGTGTGAGGTATCCGGCGTCGGCCGTCTTCATGGCGGTATCGGCCAGACCCTTACGTGCACCGTGTGATGCGATGAAGTACTCCAGCACCGACATACCCTCCTTGAAGTTGGAAAGAATCGGGTTCTCGATAATCTGCGCTCCCTCGGCTCCGGCTTTCTGTGGCTTGGCCATCAGACCGCGGATACCCGACAACTGTTTGATCTGGTCTTTCGAACCACGGGCTCCCGAGTCGAGCATCATAAACACGGCATTGAAACCCTGGTCGGCCTCGGTCATCTCCTTCAGGAGGATGCTTGCGATGTCGTTGTTGACGTGTGTCCAGGTGTCAATCACCTGATTATAGCGCTCATTGTCGGTGATGAATCCCATGTTGTAGTTGTCGGTGATTTGTCTCACCTCCTCATTACCCTTGGCGATGAGGTCGGCCTTCTCGGGCGGGATGATGATATCGTCGAGGTTGAACGAGAGTCCGGCAAGATATGCCATGCGGTAACCGAGGTTCTTGATACCATCGAGGAACTCGCAAGCCCTTGCGAAGCCCACAGTCTTGATAACGTCGGCGATGATGTCGCGCAGGCTCTTCTTGGAGATAATCTTGTTGACGAATCCCACTTCCTCGGGGATAATGCCGTTGACGATGACACGTCCGACAGAGGTCTCCACCATCTTGTCCACCAACTGTCCGTTCTCGTCAAGGTCCTTGACGATGACACGCACCTGGGCGTGGAGGTCGCACTTGCCCTCATTGTGGGCAATGATAGCCTCCTCGGGACCGTAGAATGTGAGTCCCTCGCCCTTTGCTCCCGGGCGAATCTTGGTGATATAGTAGAGTCCGAGCACCATGTCCTGTGAAGGCACGGTGATAGGCGCGCCATTGGCGGGATTGAGAATATTGTGGCTCTGCAGCATGAGGATTTGTGCCTCAAGCACAGCCTCGTTGCTCAGTGGGAGGTGGACAGCCATCTGGTCGCCGTCGAAGTCGGCGTTGAACGCGGTACATGCCAGCGGGTGCAACTGAATGGCCTTGCCCTCGATAAGTTTGGGCTGGAACGCCTGAATACCCAGACGGTGAAGTGTCGGCGCACGGTTGAGCAGCACGGGATGTCCCTTCATTACGTTCTCGAGGATGTCCCAGATGACCGGCTCACGGCGGTCGACGATTTTCTTTGCACTCTTCACGGTCTTGACAATGCCGCGCTCGATGAGTTTGCGGATGATGAATGGCTTGTACAACTCAGCAGCCATCAGTTTGGGCAGACCGCACTCACCCATCTTCAGTTCCGGACCGACGACAATCACCGAACGGGCGGAGTAGTCGACGCGCTTACCGAGCAGGTTCTGGCGGAAGCGTCCCTGCTTTCCCTTGAGAGAGTCGGACAGTGACTTGAGCGGACGGTTTGACTCGCTCTTCACAGCGCTGCTCTTGCGGGAATTGTCGAACAGGCTGTCGACAGCCTCCTGCAGCATACGCTTCTCATTGCGCAGAATCACCTCAGGAGCCTTGATTTCGATAAGTCTCTTGAGACGGTTGTTGCGGATGATGACCCTACGATAGAGGTCGTTGAGGTCGGAAGTGGCGAAACGGCCGCCATCCAGTGGCACGAGAGGCCTGAGCTCGGGTGGAGTGACAGGTATGATTTTCATAATCATCCACTCGGGGCTGTTCACATCCTTGCTGTTGCGGAAAGCCTCCACCACCTGCAGACGCTTCAGGGCCTCGGTCTTGCGGGCCTGCGATGAGTCGGTGTTGGCACGCTTGCGCAACTCTGCTGCCAGTTCGTCGAGATTGAGTGTGGCGAGCAGGTCGTAGACTGCCTCGGCACCCATCTTGGCGATGAACTTATTGGGGTCGCTGTCGGGCAAAGCCTGATTTTCGGGGGTGAGTTTGTTCTCCACAATCTCGATGTACTCATCCTCAGTGATGAGGTCGAGTTTGTGTGAGCCGTTCACCTCCTCGTCGCTCTCCTTGCGTCCCTCGAAGGCACCTGGTTGTATCACCACGTACTTCTCGTAGTAGATTACGGCGTCGAGTTTCTTGGTGGGCAAACCCAGAAGATAACCGATTTTGTTGGGCAGTGAGCGGAAATACCAGATGTGTGCCACGGGCACCACCAGTTCGATGTGTCCGGAGCGCTCACGTCTCACGTTTTTCTCTGTCACTTCCACACCGCAGCGGTCGCAGACGATGCCCTTGTATCTGATACGCTTGTACTTGCCGCATCCGCACTCATAGTCGCGTGTCGGACCGAAGATGCGCTCGCAGAAAAGACCGTCGCGCTCGGGCTTGTATGTACGATAGTTGATGGTTTCGGGCTTTGTCACCTCTCCGTAAGAATTTTCGAGAATTTCCTCCGGCGATGCCAGTCCGATGGTAATTTTGGTGAAGTTGTTCTTCACCTTCGTATCTTTCTTAAAAGCCATTTTCTAATACGTTTAGTCGAGTTTGATACTTAATCCAAGTCCGCGAAGTTCGTGCAGCAGCACGTTGAGAGATTCGGGTATGCCTGCCATTGGCATAGGCTCGCCCTTGACGATGGCCTCGTAGGCCTTGCTTCTGCCCACCACGTCGTCCGACTTGATGGTGAGAATCTCTTGCAGCACATGGCTGGCTCCGAAGGCCTCCAGTGCCCAGACCTCCATCTCACCGAAACGCTGTCCGCCGAACTGTGCCTTACCGCCGAGGGGCTGCTGTGTGATGAGAGAGTACGGTCCGATGCTGCGTGCGTGCATCTTGTCTTCCACCATGTGTCCCAACTTGAGGAAGTAGGTGATACCCACGGTGGCCGGCTGGTCGAATTTCTCTCCGGTCTCACCGTCGTAGAGGTGTGTGGAGCAAAGGCGTGGCAGTCCTGCCTTGTCGGTCCATTCCGAGAGGTCCTCGAGTTTGGCTCCGTCGAAAATAGGAGTGGCGAATTTCACGCCCAGCCGCTTTCCTGCGGCACCAAGGATGGCCTCGAAAATCTGTCCGAGGTTCATACGCGAAGGCACACCGAGCGGGTTGAGCACGAGGTCGACAGGTCTTCCGTCCTCGAGGAACGGCATGTCTTCCTGTCTGACAACCTTCGAGACGATACCCTTGTTTCCGTGGCGTCCGGCGAGTTTGTCGCCCACGCCAATCTTGCGCTTCTTGGCCACATAGACCTTTGCCATCTGGAGAATTCCCGAGGGCAGTTCGTCGCCGATGGTGATGGCGAACTTGCGCCGTTTCATCTCTGCGTCGAGCAGTTTGGCCTTGCGGATATAGTTCATGATGAGTTGCGAGATGAGTTTGTTGGTATGTTCATCTGCAGTCCATCCATTCGACTGTATGCCCTCATACTCCAGGCCCTTGAGTGCGGCGATGGAGAATTTCGAGCCTTTTGTGATGATTTCCGTGCCGGCATAGTCCTTGACACCCTCCGAACTCTTGTCCTCTATGAGGGCGAGCAGTTTGTCGACGAGAATGTCCTTCAGGTCGTTGTTCTTGGCCTCGTATTCCTCGTCGATCTTCAGCAACAGTGCCTTGTCGGTGCGGCGCGACTCACGTGTCTTGACAGCACGCGAGAAGAGTTTCTTGTCGATGACAACACCACTGAGCGAGGGATTGGCCTTGAGGGAAGAATCCTTCACATCACCAGCCTTGTCGCCGAAGATGGCGCGCAGCAGTTTCTCCTCAGGCGACGGATCGCTCTCACCCTTGGGCGAGATTTTACCAATCAGGATGTCGCCTGGCTCAACACGTGCACCCACGCGGATGATACCATTCTCGTCGAGGTCCTTGGTGGCCTCCTCGCTGACGTTGGGGATATCCGAAGTGAACTCCTCCATACCGCGCTTGGTCTCACGCACGTCGAGTTGATACTCATCGACATGCACGCTGGTGAGCACATCCTCACGTACCAGTCGCTCGGAAAGCACGATGGCATCCTCATAGTTGTAACCCTTCCATGGCATGTAGGCCACGAGGAGGTTGCGCCCGAGTGCCAACTCGCCATTTTCTGTGGCATAGCCCTCGGTAAGTATCTGGCCCTTGTGCACGCGGTCGCCCTTGTTGCAGATGGGACGCAGGTCGATGGTCATATTCTGATTGGTGCGGCGGAACTTCGACACACGGTATTCCTTGAGTGCTGGCTCGAAACTGACGAACTCCTCATCTTCGGTGCGGTCGTAGAGGATGCGGATGGTTGTGGCGTCGACATACTCGATGACACCCTCGCCCTCGGCGACAACCATCGTGCGGGAATCCTCGCAAACCTGCTTCTCAAGACCGGTACCCACGATGGGCGCGTCGTTGTGAAGCAGAGGCACAGCCTGGCGCATCATGTTACATCCCATGAGCGCACGGTGACCATCGTCATGCTCCAGGAATGGAATCAACGCTGCCGACACAGATGCTATCTGCTGTGGCGACACATCCATAAAGGAGACACTGGCGGGCTCCACCACGGGGAAGTCGGCGTCGAGACGGCATTTCACCACGTCGCGGATAAAGGTGCCGTCGGGGTTGAGCGGTGCGTTGCCCTGGCCGATATAGTGGTCTTGCTCCTCCTCGGCAGTCATATAGACCACATTGTTGTTGTCCAGGTCCACCACTTCGTTCTCCACCTTGCGGTAGGGGGTCTCGATGAATCCCAGTTGGTTGATGGTGGCATACACACAGAGCGACGAAATCAGACCGATGTTGGGTCCTTCAGGACTCTCAATCGGGCAGAGACGGCCGTAATGGGTGTAGTGCACGTCGCGCACCTCGAAGCCGGCGCGCTCACGCGACAGACCGCCAGGACCGAGGGCCGAGAGACGGCGCTTGTGTGTCACCTCGGCCAGAGGATTGGTCTGGTCCATGAACTGGCTCAGCGGGTTGGTGCCGAAGAAGGAGTTGATGACACTCGAGATGGTCTTGGCATTGATCAGGTCGGTGGGTGTGAACACCTCATTGTCGCGCACGTTCATGCGCTCGCGGATGGTGCGGCTCATACGGGCCAGACCGATGGAGAACTGGTTGGCCAGTTGCTCGCCTACGGTGCGAACGCGGCGGTTTGACAGGTGGTCGATATCATCGACAGTGGCATTGCTGTTGACCAACTGGATGAGATATTTGATAATCTCGATGATGTCGCGGTTGGTGAGCACACGCACGTCCATATCGGTGTCGAGTCCGAGTTTCTTGTTGATGCGGTAGCGTCCCACCTCGCCCAGGTCGTAACGCTTGTCGGAGAAGAACAGGTTCTGGATTACCTCGCGTGCGCTGGCGTCATCTGCAGGGTCAGCATTGCGGAGCTGACGGTAGATGTACTGCACGGCCTCTTTTTCCGACTTACTGGAGTCCTTGGCCAGGGTATTGAAGATGATGGCATAACGGGTGGCGGCATCGTCGTCCTTGTGAAGCAGGATGGTCTGTGTGCCGCTGTCAAGGATTTCCTCGGCATTTTCCTCGGTGATGACTGTCTCGCGGTCGATGATCACATCGTTGCGCTCGATGGAAACCACCTCACCGGTCTCCTCGTCTGAGAAGTCCTCGGTCCAGGTCTTCAGCACCTGACCGGCCAGTTTGCGGCCAATCACCTCTTTCATATTCTTCTTGGTGACCTTCACCTCCTCGGCAAGGTCGAAGATTCTGAGAATGTCCTTGTCCGACTCATAGCCGATGGCACGCAGCAGCGTGGTGACAGGAAGTTTCTTCTTACGGTCGATGTAAGCGTACATCACATTGTTGATGTCGGTGGCGAACTCTATCCAGGAGCCTTTGAAGGGGATGATGCGAGCTGAATAGAGTACGGTGCCGTTGGCATGCACACCTTGTCCGAAGAACACACCCGGCGAGCGATGAAGTTGCGACACCACCACACGCTCGGCACCATTGATGATGAAGGTGCCGTTCTTGGTCATATAGGGTATGGTGCCCAGGAACACGTCGGATGTCACCATGCCGAAGTCCTCATGGTCGGGGTCGGTGCAGTAGAGTTTCATCTTGGCCTTGAGTGGCACACTGTAGGTGAGTCCGCGCTCGAGACACTCGTCGATGGAGTAGCGAGGCGGGTCGATGAAATAATCGAGGAACTCAAGCACGAAATTGTTGCGGGTGTCGGTGATGGGGAAATTCTCCGAGAACACCTTATACAATCCGTCGTTCTTTCTCAACTCTGGCGGTGTGTCGAGTTGGAGGAAGTCCTGAAAAGACTTCAGTTGCACGTCGAGGAAATCCGGTGTGGGCATCGGATTCTTCACGCTGGCAAAGTTTACTCTGTTGTTAAGGATTTTGGTAGCCATTCAAAATTTTGAATTTACACCCGGTTGGCCTACCGGGATAATTTACACGAAAAGAGACACAAAAAGGTTAAGAATCCCCGACTGGGAGACTCTTAACCAATATTTCCAGAAGCCCCGCGTGATATTAAATCACTCTGCGGAGTTGAGTAGTCGGTATTATTTCAGCTCTACCTTTGCACCCTCAGCCTCGATAGCCTTCTTCAGGTTCTCAGCCTCGGCCTTAGCCAGACCTTCCTTCAGTTTTGAGGGAGCGCCGTCAACGAGATCCTTAGCCTCTTTCAGACCGAGACCGCAAGCCTCTTTCACAGCCTTCACAACCTTCAGTTTGTTGGGGCCAACCTCTGCGAGCACAACGTCGAACTCAGTCTTCTCCTCCTCAGCGGGAGCAGTAGTAGCGGCGGGACCAGCAGCAACTGCAACAGCGGCTGCGGCGGGCTCGATTCCATACTCGTCCTTGAGGACAGTAGCCAACTCGTTTACTTCCTTTACTGTCAAATTAACCAATTGTTCAGCAATAGCTTTGATATCTGCCATTTTATTTAAAATTTTTTATTGTTTTATGATTTATTTTTTTGACTTTAAATTATTCAGGACGCTCGCCTAAAGTCTTGAGCACACCATGGATGGTGTTTGCGCCTGACTGAAGAGCAGAGACAACGTTCTTTGCGGGCGACTGCAGCAAAGCCACAATGTCGGCAATGAGTTCGTTCTTGCTCTTGATAGATGCCAACTCCTCAATCTTGTCGGCACCCACGAAGATACCTTCCTCGGCGTAAGCGGCCTTGAGTGCGGGAATACCTTCCTTGGTATACTCCTTGAGCAGTTTGGCAGGCACGTTGGCAGTATTGCAGAACATTACGGCCGTATTGCCTTTGAGAGCGGGATAAATTTCGGAGAAGTCAATCTCGGATGCTTCGAGTGCCTTGTGAAGAAGCTTGTTCTTCACAACAATCATCTTAATCTCGTTCTTGAAGCATTTGCGGCGGAGTTTTGAGGTGTTCTCAGCGTTCAGACCTGTGACATCCACGAGGTAGAAATGCGGATATTCCTTCAGTTTCTCGCCCAGTTCAACTATGATGGTATCTTTAAGTTCCTTTTTCATCTTGATGTTTCTTTAGAAATTATTCAATAGACTTGGGGTCCACCTTGATACCCATACTCATAGTGCTCGAAATGAAAATGCTCTTCACATATGTACCCTTGGCAGCAGCCGGCTTCAGCTTGATGATAGTTGAGATGAACTCCTTCGCATTCTGGAAAATCTGGTCGGGAGTGAAAGTCACCTTGCCAATGGAAGCATGAACGATACCGGTCTTGTCTACCTTGAAGTCAATCTTACCCTGCTTGACCTCTTTCACAGCCTTTGCGACATCCATTGTCACAGTGCCGCTCTTGGGGTTAGGCATCAGGCCACGGGGGCCGAGGATACGTCCGAGAGGACCTACCTTTCCCATGCACGAAGGCATAGTGATGATGACATCAACGTCGGTCCATCCACCCTTGATCTTATCGATATATTCCTCAAGTCCTACATAGTCGGCTCCGGCCTCTTTGGCAGCGGCCTCGGCGTCGGGAGTACATAGGCAGAGAACACGCACGACCTTACCTGTGCCGCATGGCAGGGAAACCACGCCACGCACCATCTGGTTGGCCTTGCGAGGGTCAACACCCAGTCGCATGTCGATATCCACAGATGCCTCAAATTTGGTGGTGGTAATCTCTTTCACCAGCTCGGAGGCTTCACGGAGAGTATATGCTTTCCCTGCTTCAATCTTCTCAGCGACTAATTTCTGATTTCTTGTCAGTTTCTTCATCTTTCCTTGAATTTGAAGTTAATTATTTACCAGGGAATTCCCCTTTTACTGTGATACCCATGCTTCTTGCAGTGCCGGCGACAAGTTTCATAGCTGACTCAACTGTGAAGCAGTTCAAGTCGCTCATCTTATCCTCAGCGATGGCACGTACCTGGTCCCAAGTCACAGAAGCAACCTTCTTGCGGTTGGGCTCGGCAGAACCACTCTTAATCTTGGCAGCCTCGAGCAACTGAATGGCAGCGGGAGGTGTCTTGATTACGAAGCTGAAAGACTTGTCGTTGTAGTAAGTGATAACGACGGGAAGAATTTTCCCAGCCTTATCCTGGGTACGGGCATTGAACTCCTTGCAGAAACCCATGATGTTGATACCCTTAGAACCAAGAGCAGGACCAACTGGGGGTGAAGGATTGGCCGCGCCACCCTTAATCTGTAATTTGATTAATCCAGCAACTTCTTTAGCCATTGTAATTGTTAATTAAAGTTTGATAATATAAAAGAACTCACGGATGCGTAACCATCCGCTATTCTTTTTCGACTTGCATAAAACCAAGTTCGAGCGGCGTCTTGCGCCCGAAAATCTTGACCATGACTTTCAACTTGCGCTTCTCGGTGTTCACCTCTTCGATGACACCCGAGAAGCCACTGAACGGGCCTTCCGTAACCTTTACTGTCTCGTTGACCTCAAACGGAACGACTACCTCGTCGACGATTTCGGTCTCCTCGGCATTACCGAGCATACGGTTGATTTCTGACTGCTTGACAGGCGACGGATTGTCAAGGCCTCCAAGGAACCCCAACACGTTGGGCATGAAACGCAATGTGTGAGCCACATCACCCTTCATAATCGCCTCAACAAAGACATAGCCAGGGAGAGAAACTTTCTCCTTGACTACACGTTTCCCATCGCTGCGCTGAACAGCGTGCTTTTCCATTGGAATCACTATCTGGGAAACAAATTGAGACAATTGTTCATTGTGCTTAAGTTCAGCCTCAATGTATTCCTTCACCTTGGCCTCCTTGCCGCTAACGGTCTTGAGCACATACCAATTTTTTCCTGTCTGAGCCATTTTTTGTTAAGCAAACAAACCGTAAATAAGTTGCATACAATTCTTAAATACCACATCCATGAGGAACACCACAATTGCAATGATAAGGGAAGCAGATAAAACAACCATTGCAGTGTGAGTAAGCTCCTTCCTGTTGGGCCATGTAGTCTTATGCGCAAGTTCGTCGTAACAATCCTTGCAATAATTAATAAATCTTTTCAACATATCTTTTTATCTTTTGGCACGGGAAGGAGGACTCGAACCCACGACCCTCGGTTTTGGAGACCGATGCTCTACCAACTGAGCTATTCCCGTAAAAAAGTCCCGCGCCCACTGACGCGGGAACTCTATTGATGTTTAGTAAGGCTTAGTCCTCGTACACATCGGTGATCTGACCAGAGCCCACTGTGCGGCCACCCTCACGGATAGCGAAGCGCAGACCCTTGTTGAGAGCCACAGCGTAGATAAGCTCCACGTTGATCTCAACGTTATCACCAGGCATCACCATCTCAACGCCCTCGGGGAGAGTAATCTCACCGGTGCAGTCCATGGTGCGGAGGTAGAACTGTGGACGATACTTGTTACCGAACGGAGTGTGACGGCCACCCTCTTCCTTCTTCAGCACGTAGATGGAAGCCTTGAACTTCTTGAAGGGCTTGATCTGACCCGGATGGCAAAGCACCATACCGCGCTTGATCTCCTTCTTGTCGATACCGCGGAGCAGCAAACCGACGTTGTCACCAGCCTGACCCTCATCGAGGATCTTGCGGAACATCTCAACACCAGTCACCACAGACTTGGCATCCTCACCAAGACCGAGCAGCTCAACTGCGTCGCCCACGTGAATCACACCAGTCTCGATACGACCTGTAGCCACTGTACCACGACCTGTGATTGAGAACACGTCCTCAACAGGCATAAGGAAGGGCTTGTCGGTAGCGCGTGGGGGCTCCTGGATCCACTCGTCGCAAGTGTCCATCAGTTCCAGCACTTTCTCTTCCCACTTGGCAACACCATTGAGGGCACCGAGGGCAGAACCGCGGATGATTGGGGTGTCATCCTCAAACTCATACTGAGCGAGAATCTCTTGAACCTCCATCTCAACGAGCTCGAGCATCTCTTCGTCGTCCACCATGTCGCACTTGTTCAGGAACACGACGAGGCGGGGAACGTTCACCTGACGGGCGAGCAGCACGTGCTCACGGGTCTGAGGCATAGGACCGTCTGTAGCGGCCACAACGAGGATAGCACCGTCCATCTGAGCAGCACCAGTTACCATGTTCTTCACATAGTCGGCGTGACCCGGGCAGTCCACGTGTGCATAGTGACGCTTCTCAGTCTCATACTCCACGTGTGCGGTGTTGATAGTAATACCACGCTCTTTCTCCTCAGGAGCGTTGTCAATCTGGTCGAAAGACTTAACTTTGTCCTTGTTGGCCTCAATCTTCTCGGCGAGCACCTTGGTGATAGCGGCGGTAAGGGTGGTCTTGCCATGGTCTACGTGACCGATGGTACCAATGTTCACGTGCGGTTTAGTACGCACAAAATTCTCTTTAGCCATTGCTTAACTTTTTATATATTAAATGAATAATCGTAATTCTCTGCTTCTCACCAAAAGAGCTGTTACTGAGATTTGAACTCAGGACCTCTTCCTTACCAAGGAAGTGCTCTACCACTGAGCTATAACAGCATTTCTTGAGCGGAAAACGGGGCTCAAACCCGCGACCCCCAGCTTGGAAGGCTAGTGCTCTATCAACTGAGCTATTTCCGCGAATAATTTGGTGTGGGTGCTGATGGATTCGAACCACCGAAGTCGAAAGACAGCAGATTTACAGTCTGCCCCATTTGGCCACTCTGGAAAACACCCTTCTTTTCATTTCCTCCTGCTCATCGCCCTCTTGGAGAGCCTCTTGTCGGATTCGAACCAACGACCCCGAGATTACAAATCACGTGCTCTGGCCAACTGAGCTAAAGAGGCAAAAATCCTTGCAGCCGCACGGCTGTGATTGGACTAGTCGGAAAACGGCTGCAAAGATATGAATATTTTTTCATCCGGCAAAATATTTTCCGGTTTTTTTTATTTGTTGCGGAGTTTTTCCTTGTATTTGGTGAGTTGGACTTTCATGGAGTCCACACACTGGCCAACACCCTCCTCAAAAGTGTCACATGTCTTCTCCACGTAGAGTTTCTGTCCTGGCACATACACGGTGAGACATGTCTCCTTGTTGAGTGCCGTGGCTGGTTTCACCACCTTCAACTGCACCTCCACCTTCTGTACGTCCTCAAAGGTCTTTTGCAACTTCTCGGCTTTCTTCTGGATGTAGCCTTCCAATTTCTCTGTAGCGTCGAAATGAATCGACTGAATTTTGATTTCCATAGTTACCTCCTGTTTTTAAAGGTTAGGCCCTGGGATGGGCATTTTTATAAACTTTTCTCAACTGCTCGAAAGTGGTATGAGTATAGATTTCTGTGGTCGACAGACTCTCATGTCCGAGCAGTTTTCTCACACTTTCTATTCCTGCCTCATGATTGAGCATGGCCGTGGCAAAGGTATGCCTGAGCACATGTGGTGTCCGCTTGCTGATGGTGGAGACCCTGGACACATTCTTGCTCACCTCGTAGCGTATCTGGTTATGGTTCATCCGCTCACCCTTGCCGGTGACAAAAAGGGCATGATCCTGTCTCGTCACGTTCTGGTCGCGGGTTTCCATGTATTTCCTCAACGCGGTGGCGAGTTCTTCGCCAAAGGGTATCACACGCTGCTTGCGGCGCTTGCCGGTGACACGGACCTCACAGCGGGCAAAATCGAGCATCTCGTCGTCAAGACTGGCCAACTCTGCCAGTCGCATCCCTGTGGAATAGAACAGTAATATTAATGTACGCGCGCGCATATTAATAAATGTATCGTCCCACATTTCAGGCGACAGCAACTGGTCCATCTCCCGTTCCTTGAGAAATTTGGGGAGGGGCTTGCGCTTCTTCGGCCCCACCACACCATGGGCTGGATTATGGTCGACCAGCCCGTTGGCCAAGGCGAAACGATAAAAGGAACGCAGAGCACTCAACCTTCTGTTGACGGTTGTGGCAGTGTGTCCTTTATCCATCATGCTCTCCATCCAAGCGCGGACGATGTCGGAGTCGATTGTCTCCCACGAGAGCAGAGTGTCCAAATTTTTAAAAAAGGCCTCAAATTCCTTAAGGTCCGTACCGTAACTTTGCACCGTTAGCGCGGAATAGTTGCGCTCGTCTTGCAAATAACTCAGAAAATTCTCCACTCTCATCCGCAACTTGTATTTCGGAAGCGAATTTAGTGAAAATTCTTCAAACTGCCAAATTTTTGGCTGTTTTTTTATTCCTCAGCGTTTCTGAGTTTCTGCACATAGATAGCCTTCTCCATCTTGAGTCTCTTCAAAACAGATGGCTTGTTGTACTGTTGGCGGGTACGAAGTTCCTTAATGACACCTGTTTTCTCGAATTTTCTCTTGAATTTCTTCAATGCTCTCTCGATGTTCTCGCCATCTTTTACTGGTACAATAATCATGCTTTTTGTCTTTTATTTTTATAGTTAAACTTGTTGATTTTCTTTCGTTTTCTCAAAATGTGGGTGCAAAATTACCATTTATTTTTTTATGTTCCAAATATTTGTGCATTTTTTCGCTAAAAATCTGTTTTTCAACCCGCAAAGGCATCGACTTTCTGGCGGGAAACGCACCAGAAATGGCTGATTATTTTGCAGGAACATCTTTTTTGCCAATATCTACACCTTCATCTTTCCAGCCTTTTTGTCGCATTTTTCAGCCAACCGCGCTCCGTATCATTGAGATATGGACTGAGCACTTCAAACACCCGCTGATGATAGTCATTGAGCCACTGGATTTCCTCGTCACTGAGCATCTCTGTCACGACGGGGGTCAGGTCAATGGGACAGAGGGTGAGCGTCTCAAACTGCAGGAACTCGCCAAAAGCAGTGGTCATATAAGGCACGACGAGCAAGGTGTTCTCGATTCTCACGCCAAACTCATTCTCTATATATATGCCAGGTTCATCCGTAACCGTCATGCCTGACAACAGTGGAGCCGGTTTCCACTCCATACGGATTTGATGTGGCCCCTCATGCACATTGAGGTAAGACCCCACGCCATGACCTGTGCCGTGTAGGAAATTCAGTCCGGCCTTCCAGAGGTCGCGGCGCGCCACAGCATCCAGTTGTGAGCCACAAGCCCCCTTCGGGAACTTAAGCAACTGCAACTGGATATGCCCTTTCAGCACCAGCGTATAGACCTCACGCTCGCGGTCGGTGAGTTCGCCCAAGGCTATAGTCCGGGTGATGTCGGTGGTGCCGTCAAGATACTGTCCGCCTGAGTCTATCAGCACTAAACCTCTCTGTTCCAATGGGATATCCGTTTCTGGTGTGGCCTCATAATGCACGATGGCCCCATGGGGACCGTAGGCGGCAATGGTGTCGAACGAAAGTCCCCTGAACAGAGGGCTCTCTGCCCTATAGGCTGTGAGCCGGCGGTCGAGAGAGATTTCGGTTTCCTGCCCCTCTTCCACATACTGACGCATACGGCTCAGGTATTTCACCATCGCCACACCGTCGCGGGTCATCGCACGACGGTAACCCTCAATCTCTGCCTCGTTTTTCACGGATTTCATGGCTGGTATAGGCGAGGTTTCTCTCACCACCTGACCTTTCACCGCCATGAAGAGGGTGTAGTTCACTGCGGCGGGGTCGAGCAGCACTGGCATTTCCACAAGCGTGGACAAAGCATCAATAACAGTCTCATAATCAGCGGTTTCTACTCCTTCAAGCCGCAAATAGTCAGCCACTTCAGGGGAAATTTTACGGGCATCGACAAAGAGTGTCGTCCGCTGCTGGGTGATGAGCAGATAGGCCACGCAGACAGGATTGCAATGCACGTCGCTTCCACGCAGATTGAGCGTCCAGGCTATATCGTCGAGGGCGGTGACGAGCATAGACTGTGCATGCTTCTCAGTCATCGCCTTCCGGATACGCGCCAGTTTCGACGTGGCTGGCTCTCCTGCATATTCCAGAGGATGCAGCACAACAGGGTTCATGGGAATGTCTGGTCTGTCGGTCCAAATGTCGGCGAGGGGGTCGAAATCGGTCACCAGGTCCATGCTGCCTGTCTCCTGCAACTCATGCCGCAGAGTCTCCACGCTGGTGACATCGTTCACCATTCCATCAATACCCACCTTGCCTGTACCCATCACATCGGCGAGCCATTGGGCAATGGTGGGAGTTTCCGGTATCCGCTCACGCATCAATGTGATGCCTGTGCCGGCCAGTTGCTGTGCTGCGGCAATGAAATAGCGGGAGTCTGTCCACAATGCGGCGTCATTGGCGGTAATCACCACTGTGCCCGCCGAACCGTCGAAGCCGCTGATCCACTCACGTCCTTTCCAGTGGTCGGGCACATATTCTCCTTGATGGGGGTCGGTGCTGGGAAACACAAAGGCGTCTATCTCATGGCTGCTCATCCACGAGCGAAGGGTCGCTAGCCTTTCTCTGATGATTTCTGCTTGCATACTGATATCAATAATTGTTTTTCGATGGCTGCAAAAATACAAAAAAAGGTTGAACTTTGGGGCGTTTGGGGTAGAATTATCGTAGTTTCATTCATAAATCGATTGAAGATTCACACCATCAAGGACGAAAGAAAAGAACAGATAACAAAAAGGTCGCCCCGTCAGCATTTGAATGATCAGCCATGCCACCATTGAAGTAATACACTGTCACCTTGCATGACTTCTCGGGATTCGTGCTATCAACCTTGGTGAAGAAACTCAAGGCAAGCATCAAGCAAAAATGCCTTGGTGCCATCCTTTTTCCACCATCAGTTCGGTCAGTTTCTTGTTGAGTAGGGATGGGCGGACGCCCCATTGTGGGGCAATCACCATTTGGATTGGGGAGGAAGAGAAGAAACGCTCCAACACAAGGTCGTTCCGCAATCGGCAGATGTATTGTGCCAGCAGCGACAGGTATTCATCTGGGGTTGAGACACTTATCTCGCCTCGCTCCCAGCATTTGGCCAGGGCAGTTCCCCGTAGTATTTGAAGTTGATGGATTTTGAGTATCTGAATGGGAAGACGTGAGATTTTCAAGGCCTGTTGGAGCATTTCTTCCTCGCTCTCTTGAGGCAATCCGAGAATCACGTGTCCGCAAGAGATAATACCGCGACAGGCCAAGGCCTCTATAGCTTGGCACACACACGACGTGTCGTGTTGGCGGTTCATTCTCTTCAATGTGTTATCGTTCATCGACTCGATGCCTATCTCAACCGTGAGGAAGGTACGTCGGCTTAATTCTTCCAAGTAGTCAAGACAGCTGGTGGAGAGGCAGTCTGGCCGTGTGCTGACGACAAGTCCACGGATGCCTTCCACCGCAAGGGCTTCCTCATAGCGTTCGCGCAGGGTGTCGGTGTCGGCATAGGTGTTGGAGAATGACTGGAAATAGGCCAAATATCCTGTATTGGGATATTTGCGGGAAAAAAAGTGTTTGCCAGCCTCCAACTGCTGAGTAATGGAGGCATTGGACTTGCAATATGGTGGAGTGAAACTGCGGTTGTCACAAAATGAGCATCCTTGAGTTGACAGCCGTCCGTCTCTGTTGGGACAGTCGAAGCCGGCATTGACAGGAAGTTTTTGCATCCTCATGCCCATTCGTTGTCTAAGCCATCTCCCATAATCGTTGTAGGGCAACGACTCTTCGTTTGATTGTTCCATCCTCTTTATTTATGCACATTCAAATGGCCATCATACGACCTTTCCATATCGTAGTGCCGATATTTTTGTGCAAAAATACTCATTTTCTTGTACATAGTTATTCTTTTCTTTCACAAGTTGAATATTGTCAGATGGTTTATTTATAAAGAGACGGTAAAAAGATTGAAATACATCATCTCTTTTCATGTTATCATAAAAATAGTCCCGTAGTTGTAGAGGTCGAGACAAATATCTATCCTACCATTCAATCAAATGGCTGAATTTGAAGGCAAAAAGTGAAAAAAATGCTCTTTGCTTTGCATTGTCACGGAAAAGTGTTATATTTGCATTCCAATCATTCTGTCAACATCAATGGTCATACAAGTAGCCAATCCTGTATACGACGCTGTCTTCAAGTTTCTGATGGAGGACATGCGTGTTGCCCGCATCTTGCTCTCAGCACTGCTGCGCAAAGAAATCCTTTCGGTAAATGTTCGCCGCCATGAATACGCGAACGGAAGCCGCAATGAGATTTCCATGTTCCGTATAGACTTCGGCGCACTTGTCCGCGAGGAGAACGGAGAAGAGAAACTTATCCTCATCGAGTTACAGAAGACCTGGCTTGACACCGAGACCCTCAGGTTCCGCCAGTATCTTGGCGCACAGTACACCAATTCGGAGAACATGCGTGACGACGGAAAATTCAACCGCCTCGCCTATCCGATGGTGGCAGTGTACATTCTCGGGCACAAGGTAGGCGACATCGAGGAGCCCGTTCTATATGTGAGCCACGACTCATACGACTATTATGGCAACAAGGTGACCAAGGGCATCCCCGACCCATTTGTCGAGAGCCTTGTCCACGACAGCATCATCGTGCAGATACCCCGCTTGCGCGGACAGGTGAACAACCGCCTCTATCGAGTGCTAAGCATATTCGACCAGTCACAGATTTCAGGCTCCGACCAGCACATCCTCAACATCGACGACAGCCAGTATGAGAACGATGACGATATGCAACTTCTGCTCCATCGCCTGCTGATAGCCTCAGCCGACGCCAAACTTCGTCAGGACATGAATGTGGAGGACGAATTCTTTCGTGCCATCGAGGACCGCGACACTGCCATCATGCAGCGCGACCAGCGTATCAAGGAACAACGTGACCAAATCACTGAGCAGAAGGCACAACTAACGGAGCAGAAAGCACAACTAACGGAGCAGAAGGCACAACTAACGGAGCAGAAGGCACAACTAACGGAGCAGAAGGCACAACTAACTGCGAAAGATGCATTGTTGAGTGAAAAAGACTCTATGCTTCGTGCAATGGTACAGGCGTTGCAGCAAAAAGGCATGGACATTAATGCCATTGCCATCATCACGAATAAATCTTCAGAGGAAATATCGTCATTAATAAGTCAAGAGACATGCGAATGAAAGGTGTGCAGAGGCACTCACTTCGTAAGACATCAAAAACCTAAAAACATACGAACTTTTTATGAGAAAAGCAAAAAAAATGATTGTGTGCGCGGCCCTCACTCTGGCCGCTCTTCCCTCATTGGCACAAGAAAATGTGATCAATGTCAACACCAAGAAAGTGGGCGCCCCTATCCAGTCCACCATGTATGGTATTTTCTTCGAAGACATCAACTTTGCAGCCGACGGTGGTCTGTATGGTGAGTTGCTGAAGAACCGCTCGTTTGAGTTCACACCCGACCCACTGATGGGATGGCAGGCATTCGGCCGCGTGGAAGTGAGAAACGACGGTCCGTTCGACAAGAACCCCCACTATGTGCGCCTGAGTTCAGCCGGGCATCGCGACCTGTGGACTGGTCTTCAAAACGAGGGCTATTTCGGCATCGGTCTGGAGAAAGGCGCCGAATATCGCTTCTCTGTATGGGCCCGTGTACCCGATGGCAAGCCCTCCAAACTCTGGATACAGTTTGTAGACCAGAACACGATGGAAGAGCACCAGGAATTCACCAACACCGACCTGACCATCGACTCGCGTGAATGGAAGAAATACACCGTCAACATCAAAAGTCCCCGCACAATCGCCAAGGCACAGTTGCGCCTCTATCTGGTAGACGACAAGCGCCGTTCTGGCACTGGCACACTCGACCTTGAGCACATCTCGCTTTTCCCCGTCGATACCTGGAAAGGACATGAGAACGGCATGCGCCGCGACGTTGCACAGGCACTCTACGACCTTCATCCCGGTGTGTTCCGTTTCCCCGGCGGCTGTATTGTCGAGGGCACCACACTCGACCTGCGCTACCAATGGAAAAACACTGTCGGCCCTGTGGAGAACCGTCCCATCAACAAAAACCGCTGGGAGAACACCTTCACCTATCGCTATTATGCCGACTATTTCCAGAGTTACGGTCTGGGATTCTTCGAGTATTTTCAACTGGCTGAGGAAATTGGCGCAGAGCCACTTCCCGTGCTCAATGTGGGTATGGCCTGCCAGTTCCAGAACGACGGCGAGAGTGCCCATGCTCCCGCCACGCAGGAAGGTCTGCAGCAGTTCATCGACGACTGCATCGACTTGATCGACTTTGCCAACGGCGACCCAGCCAGCAACAAATGGGCAAAACTGCGTGCCGACATGGGGCACCCAGAGCCTTTCAACCTGAAATTCCTCGCCATCGGCAACGAGCAGTGGGAGAAGCCCTACTTCGACCGTCTGGCCATTATCGCTCCTGCCGTGCGCAAGGCACATCCCGAAATCAAAATCGTGGGCACCAGTGGTCCCAACGCCGAGGACGACAAGTTTGAACACGGCTGGGCTGCCATGCGCGAACTGAAAGCCGACCTGGTAGACGAGCATTTCTACCGCGACGTGCAGTGGTACAAGGACTGGATGAACCGCTACGACAACTACGACAGAAAAGGCCCGAAAGTGTTCGCCGGAGAATGGGCATGCCATGACCGCGGCAAGAAATACAACCATGCCGGTGCCAGCATCTACGAGGCAGCCTTTATGACCAATATGGAAAGAAATGCCGATGTCGTTCAGATTTCAGCATACGCTCCGCTCTTCTCACACATCGAAGGATGGCAGTGGCGTCCCGACCTCATCTGGTACGACAACCTCACCACCGCCCGCACCGCCTCCTACTATGTCCAGCAGATGTATATGCTCAACAGGGGAACCAATGTGCTTCCCACCACCATCAGTCTGAATGGTGCCAAAGCCGTGTCGAATCCCGTTCCCAAGGGTGAGGACGGCGTGTTCGCATCATCGGTCATCGACAAGCAAAAGAAAGAGATTATCGTCAAGGTCATCAACACCACCGGCCAGGCCAAGTCTATCCTCATCGACCTCAAGGGGCAGGCGAAACTCAACGGCAGCGCCGAGGTCATCACACTTGACTGTTCCAATTACGACGCCGAGAACATGCCTGGCAAGCCCGAGATGGTCAGTCCGAAACAGAGCAGCGTGACTCTGACCAAGGGACAAATCTCCACCACTATACCCGGAAAGAATTTCCAGTTGTTCAAAGTGAAATACTAATTATCATCCATTAATACATACCATGGAAGAGGCGAGGGCACCCATACAAATAAGTGGTGTCCTCGCCTTGCAATTAGGAAAAGGAAGGATGGAGAGAGAGACGGGGACTACCTTTTCTCACTTAATAGGCACCTGCTTTTCACAAAAAAACACCATCCGACATAAAATTACCATCCAATTCGCTACAATCCAATTATTTTTTGTATATTTGCAGCCTAATGCGATGTGACAACAAGTGACATCACTTTTCTATATAAATTGAAAGGCAATGAAAACGTTGAAACTTTTCTTTACATGTATCCTGCTGGCTGTAGCAGTCAGCATCAGTGCACAAGACACTTACCGCACCGCCCTGAAAAATTACGCCAGTGCAAATCCCAGTTTACAGGCTTTCTCAAGCGACAGGATGAAGCCTCTACTGTCGATGCTCAGCAATCAGTTGCTCACTGGCGAAAGCCTTGAGAAATCCGAAGAACTGACCGACCGCTATCTGAAAGAGCAGTTTTTTGATGACATCATCGACATGATGCTCCCTTCCATGAAAGAGCATGTCTCGGAGGCTGAACTCAAGGAACTCACCACGATTATCAGCACCCCTGAGGGAAAATCGTTCGCCCAAAACAACATGAAATGGGAAAGCGGCATGGAAGAAGACTTGACTGACTTCATGGGAAAAGCGGCCAGTATCATCAATGGTGGAACTCCCGAGCCCATTCAAGTGAACGGCAACATCAGCAAAAGTTATGAGAAAAAATTCCGCACATTCATCGAATCCAGTAATCAACTTGAATTGTTCAAGAAAGGTCTGAACCTGGGGTCACAGAACCAACTTCCCCAGCAGGTCGTTGACTGGGTGATGGAAAATGCGCCCAACTACTTTATCAATACCGGCTATGGCATACTGAGTGAGGCCGACCTTGACTATGGCATCAAACTTTCTGCCAACAGCAGTTACCAGAATGCGTTGAAAGCCGCTATGTCTCTTTCAGACGACGCCATGTCTGTAGGGATGAAATTGGTCACCAATTATACGACATGGCTCAAGGCACAAGGCGCAAGCGTTGTCGACCTACCTTTTTAAGAAACAGTCAACATATATCAAATATTAAACAAAACAATTATGGCTTTTTTGACAAATGACAAACTGACAATCGTCGGCGCAGCCGGCATGATTGGTTCCAACATGGTACAGACAGCCCTGATGATGGGCTTGACAAGCGACATCTGCCTTTATGATGTGTTCTCACCCGAGGGTGTGGCCGAGGAGATGCGCCAGAGTGGTTTTGGCAATGTGAAAATCACTGCCACCACCGACCCAGCCGTGGCTTATACCGGTGCCAAATACATCATCTCAAGTGGTGGTGCTCCCCGCAAGGCAGGCATGACCCGCGAGGACCTGCTCGCCGGCAACTGCAAGATAGCCGAGGAACTGGGTAAAGACATTCAGAAATACTGCCCCGACGTACGTCACGTGGTGATTATTTTCAACCCCGCCGACCTCACCGGTCTTGTCACCCTGCTCTACTCAGGTCTGAAACCCGGTCAGGTGACCACACTCGCCGGACTCGACACCACCCGTCTGCAGAGTGCCCTTGCCAAGAAATTCAATGTGATGCAAGACGAGATTACAGGTTGTGCCACATACGGTGGCCACGGCGAGCAGATGGCCGTCTTTGGCAGCCATGTGGAGATTGCCGGCCGCAAACTCACCGACATCATCGGCACCGACGAGTTCCCCGCAGAGGAATGGGAGCAGATGAAGGTTGACGTGACCAAGGGTGGCGCCAAGATTATCGAGTTGAGAGGACGCTCCTCTTTCCAAAGCCCCTCCTATCTCTCGGTTGAGATGATTCGTGCCGCCATGGGTGGTGAGCCTTTCCGCTTCCCCGTGGGCACATACGTGAAGACCGACAAGTACGACCACATTATGATGGCCATGAAGACCACTCTCACTCCCGAGGGTGCCACCTTCGAGATTCCACAGGGCACACCAGAGGAGAACGCCAAGCTTGACGCCAGTTACGAGCACCTCTGCAAGATGCGCGACGAACTTGTGACACTCAACATCGTTCCCCCCATCACAGAATGGAGCAAAATCAACCCCAACCTGTAAAATACATTATACGACTACAGCAAACACGGGCCTGCCAGACGAAGGCAGGTCCGCGTTTCTATGTGGGCATACTGCACCTTCCGCACATTCAATGTCGCCGCATTTGCAGTCAGAAAATCAACACCATTCAAAAAAAATCATGAAGATTATCAAAGACCTGTCCTTTGGCGGCGAGCGCCCGCTATTTGAGTCGCACAACCTCCGCATGGAGAACATCACCATCACCGACGGTGAGTCGGGCGTGAAGGAATGCAGCGACATCGAGGCCCACAACTGCCATTTCGAGGGGAAATACCCTCTCTGGCATGTAGATAGAAGTGTCATCACCAATTGCTATTTCGCACCGGGCTCCCGCTCTGCCATTTGGTACTCCAACGACATGGAAATGCGCGACTGCATCATCGATGGCCCGAAATTCTTCCGCGAAATGCGCAATCTCACGCTACGCAATGTGACCATCAACGATGCCGACGAGACTTTTTGGAACATCGATGGTCTGACACTTGAGAACGTGACTCTGCATGAGGGCACCTACCCCTTCATGGGCAGTCGTCACATCCGCATCAACCACCTGAGGAGCGACAGCAAATATGTGTTCCAATATGTGAAAGATGTGGAGATACACGATGCCCACATCGTAACCAAGGATTCTTTCTGGGAAGTGGAAAACGTGACCGTCTATGACTCTTTTCTCGACGGCGAATATCTGGGATGGCACTCCAAGAACCTGCGACTGGTGCGTTGCCATATCGGTGGTGAGCAACCTCTCTGTTACGCCCACGACCTGGTGCTGGAGGACTGCACGTTCGACCCTGCCTGCGACCGCGCATTTGAGTATTCCACTGTGCATGCCGACATCCGCGGACATATCGAGAGTGTGAAGAATCCCGCCAGTGGCACCATCATCGCCGACAGTTATGGCGAGATTATCCTCGACGAGAACATCAAAGCACCCGCAGACTGCAAAATAATCGTCAGAAAAGACCTTTGAAAATCGAAGGCAGCACTTCCCTCCTCCAAGGAGGTCCCTTTCAATTGATAATTGATAATTAATAATTGATAATTGAATGCGGCACTCCCTCCTTCAATGAGGGGCTGGAGGAGGTCCTTTCAATTGACAGATCACTCCAAACTCCAAATTCCAAACTCCAAACTGAAAAAGAACTCCAAACTCCAAACTAAATCCATGGCAATGATTTACAACTTCGACGAAGCACCTGTGCGACGTGGTACAGGTTGTGTGAAATGGGACACCCCAGAAGCCGCTGATGCACTGCCCATGTGGGTGGCCGATATGGATTTCCGCGTGGCCAAACCCATCACCGACGCACTTTTGCAACGGGTGGAGCATGGTGTTTTCGGTTATACGCAAGTGCCAGATTCTTACTACGAGGCTGTCATCAACTGGTTTGGCCGACGCCATGGCTGGGAAATCCATCGCGACTGGATACTCTACACCTCCGGTGTGGTGCCTGCATTGTCGGTAGTCGTGAAAGCCCTCACCCACCCTGGCGACAAAGTGCTTATTCAGACACCTGTCTACAACTGTTTCTTCTCTTCCATCCGCAACAACGGCTGTGAGATACTGGAGAATCCCCTTGTCTACGAAGACTCCACCTATCACATCGACTTCAACGACATGGAGCGCAAAGCCGCCGACCCCAGCACAAAACTATTTATCCTTTGTAACCCGCATAATCCTGCCGGACGTGTCTGGACACGCGAAGAGATGGCTCGCATGAACAACATTTGCCTGCGAAACGGTGTAAAAGTGGTGGCCGACGAGATACATTGCGAATTGGTTTTGCCAGGGCACAAATTCACACCATTTGCATCCGTTTCAGAGGAATGTCAGCGCAACTCGATCACCTGCAATTCCCCATCCAAGTCGTTTAACACGGCTGGACTTCAGATAGCCAACATCATCAGTTCCAACTCAGATATCCGTGCCAAGATCGACCGTGCCATCAACATCAACGAAGTGTGTGATGTCAACCCATTCGGCGTGGTGGCACTCATCGCCGCCTACAACGACAGCGAGGAATGGATTACCCAACTTTGCGACTATCTTGATGGCAATTACCGCGCACTATGCGACTTCTTTGCCGAGCAGTTGCCCCAACTGCCAGTCACCATCCTGGAAGGCACTTATCTGGTGTGGGTGAATATCGAGTCGCTGGGCATTGATTCCGACACGCTTACCGAGCGCTTGCTGCATGAGGGAAAGGTTATGGTCAACAGCGGCACCATGTATGGGAAAGAGGCTGGTGAAGGTTTTATACGCATCAATATCGCCTGTCCGCGAAGTCAACTCATGGAAGCACTCCACAGAATAAAAAATGTCATAGCACCTGCCATCCCGACAAGCACCGAATAAAATACTAACATACAAAAAACATCAACTCAAAAACTCGAAATGGCATTAATAAAATCCGTCAAAGGTCTGACACCCAAATGGGGCAAAGACTGTTATTTTAGTGAGAACGCCACGATTGTGGGCGAAGTTGAGATGGGCGACGAATGCTCCATCTGGTTCAATGCCGTGGTGCGTGGCGATGTGGCCTACGTGCACATCGGCAACCGTGTCAACGTGCAAGACGGCGCCTGCGTGCATGTGACCAACAAAATTGGTCCCACCATCATCGAAGACGATGTCTCAATAGGCCACAATGCCACCGTACATGCGTGTACAATCCGCCATGGCGCACTCATCGGCATGGGCGCCACAGTGCTCGACAATGCCGAAGTGGGAGCAGGAGCCATTGTTGCCGCAGGGGCCTTGGTGCTTCAAGGCACAAAAATTGGCGACCATGAAATCTGGGGTGGAGTTCCGGCAAAATTCATCAAAAAAACCAGCCCTGACCAGGCCGAAAGTTTTGCCGCCCATTATGTTGGCTACTCCAAATGGTATTTGGAAGAGGGGGAAAACGATTGAAAACGCCCTATATTCCCCAAGACAGAAAAATGCAAAGCCTGAAAGACTAATCAGAAGACGATGGCGAGTGCCAATCGTCCAGGCAGGTGGTGAAATGCGCAGCACGGAACCCCAGCACCCTTTCGGGCCAGTTCGTGTTTAAAACTTAATCATATTCATAATCTTGTCGGTGGCTCCCGCCTGAGAGGCGACGAAGTCACCGGCTTTTTGGCTTGACTCCTCCAGGAATTTATTGTCGGTGAGCAATCGCTGCATGATTTCATCGAAATCATCATTGTCGTGAATCTCAAATCCGCCCTTCGCAGCAAGCAGCCCCTGCGCCTCCTGGAAACGCTTGTTGTTGGGACCAAAAATCACCGGCACCCCCCACACAGCAGCCTCCAGCACATTGTGAATACCCACGCCAAAACCTCCGCCCACATAGGCCACCTCGCCATAGCGGTAGATGCTCGACAAAAGACCGAAACAATTAATAATCAGACATTCAGCCTCGGCAGCCTCCTCGGGAGTAGTCTCCGTATAAAGCACTGTCTTGCGACGCAGCAGCGACTTGATTTGGCGCAAATGGTCCTCGCCTATCACATGTGGGGCAATAATCAGGCGCCAGTCACGATGCTTGTTGAAAAAATCGATGAAAACCTCCTCGTCGGGCGGCCAACTTGAACCAGCCACAAAAACCTTTTTACCCGACTTAAAAGCCTCGACAATGGGCAACTGCTTCGAAAGCGACTTGATTTCCAAGACACGGTCGAAACGCGTGTCGCCCGACACCGACACACACTCAATACCCAATGAAGCCAGCAAGTTGCGGCTCTCCTCGTTTTGCACGAAAAAATGCGTAAAGCACTTCAGCACCCATGAGTATTCATGGCCATACCATCGGAAAAAAATCTGCTGGGGCCGGAAAATGCTCGACACGCTGTAAACCGGCACTTTCCGGTGCTTCAGGATGTGCAAATAATTATACCAGAACTCATACTTGATAAAGAAAGCCATCACCGGTTTCACAAGCCTTAGAAACCGGATGGCATTCACCGGAGTATCGAGGGGCAAATAGCAGATGATGTCGGCCCCCTCATAGTTTTTTCGCACCTCATAACCAGAAGGCGAGAAAAACGTAAGCAGGATTTTATATTCTGGGTGTTCGCGGCGCAATTTCTCCATCAGCGGCCTACCCTGCTCAAACTCGCCGAGTGAGGCCGCATGAAACCACACATAACGAGCCGATGGGTCTACCTTTTCCTTGAGCACGCCAAAGGCGGCGCGCTCTCCGCGCCACATCTTGCGCACCTTCTTGTTGAAAAGGCTATAGACGGCCACACCGGCCAGATATATGTAGATGATGAGATTGTACACGCGCGCGCAGGATTATTTCAAGACTTCTATGGCCCTGCGCAGACGACTTAGCGTCTCATCCTTGCCAAGGAATGCAGAAATATCAAACATGCCGGGTCCCTTGCCAATGCCGACAAGTGCCAGGCGGAAGGCATTCATCACATCACCGAGTTTATATCCACGACGCTCCACCCAGGCCATCACCTCTCGCTCCTGATTTTCGATGGAGAAGTCGTCGAGTTGCTCCAGCAGGGCCGACAGTTCGTTCATCACTGCGGCCGAATTCGGCTTCCAGCGCTTGCGCACTGTTTTCTCGTCGTATTCCGTGGGCGGAATAAAGAAGAAAGAGCACAATGGCCACAGTTCCTTGACAAAATTCACGCGGTCTTTCATCATGGCCACCACCTGCTCGATACGCGACATCGGCTCGTCGATGCCATTGCCCGCTACGATAGGCGCAAAGAGTGCGGCAATCTCGGCACTGCTTTTATGGAGGATATACTCATGGTTGAACCACACTCCCTTGAGATAGTCGAACCTGGCCCCCGACTTCGAGCACTTGCTCAGGTCGAAAGCCTCCACCAGTTCGTCGAGCGAGAATAGTTCCTGCTCCGTACCCGGGTTCCAGCCCAGCAAGGCAAGGAAATTGAGCACTGCCTCGGGGAAATAGCCACTCTCTCTGAATCCTGATGACACATCGCCCGTTTTGGGGTCACGCCACTCCATCGGGAACACGGGGAATCCCAGTCGGTCGCCATCACGCTTCGACAGTTTGCCTTTGCCCTCAGGTTTGAGCAACAACGGCAAGTGAGCGAATTTGGGCATGGTGTCGCTCCATCCAAATGCCTCGTAGAGCAGCACATGCAAGGGCGAACTGGGCAGCCACTCCTCACCACGAATCACATGGGTGATTTCCATAAGATGGTCGTCGACAATATTGGCCAGATGATAGGTGGGCAACTCGTCGGCGCTCTTATACAGCACCTTGTCGTCGATGATATCGCTCATGATGCGCACTTCGCCACGTATCAAGTCATTGATTTGCACAGGCACGCCTGGCTCCACCTTGAAACGCACCACATATTGCACGCCATCGTCCACCAGTTCTTTCACCTCCTCGGGCGAGAGGGTGAGAGAGTTGCGCATCTGCCCACGCGTGCGGGCATCATACTGGAAATTGGGAATGGCGGCACGTTTGGCCTCCAATTCCTCTGGCGTGTCGAAAGCGATATAAGCCTTTCCGGCATCCAGCAACTGGTCCACATAGCGGCGATAGATTTTCCTGCGCTCACTCTGGCGATAAGGACCATAGTTTCCACCGAAAGACACACCTTCATCAAACTTGATGCCAAGCCATCTGAATGCCTCAAGGATATACTCCTCGGCTCCAGGCACGAAACGGGTGGAGTCGGTGTCTTCGATACGCAGCACCAGACTTCCCCCCTGCTGGCGGGCAAACAAATAGTTGAAAAGAGCGGTGCGAACACCACCTATATGCAAAGGTCCCGTGGGACTGGGTGCAAAACGCACCCTCACTTTTTTCTCTTCCATGACTGTTATATTAATATTTGCCGCAAAATTAGTCATTTTTTTCCGAACAAGGGAAATGAGCGCTCATAGATTTGGCGAATTGGAATAAAAAAGACTCAAATGGAGTGATTTGAGGGTGCCAAAGCATGTTTTTCAGTGGATTTATCTATAATATGAGAAAAAAATCGTAATTTCGCCTTTTGAAACAAATCATCGTGCAATATGGGATTCTTTTTTGACAATGAAGACAGAACCTGGCGCAACATCCTCACTCGCAGTTTGCTGGTGATAGTGTCCACCATTCTTATTGTGTGGGCCTTGCCCAAGAAGGCCAGTTCGTCGTTTGATTTCGACACCAACATAGGTCAGCCCTGGAAAGGCAACACTGTAATAGCCAAATTCAGATTCTCTATCCTCAAGTCCGACGAGGCCATTGCCAGCGAAAGGGAGGAGTTGCTGAAGAATTTCCAGCCCTACTACAAGGTTGATAAGAATGTTTCGAAACGCGCAGTGGAAGAATTCGACAAGGCTTTCACAAAAGAGAATGCCGGTGATTTATACGCACACAAAAGCCACCTCTACCGCCTGCTTTGCCAACTCTATGACAAGCGAATCATGGACGGGCGGGAATACGCCCAACTCACCGCCGACACCATCATGATTATCAACGAGGACAACAGCAAGAGTGCCTCGCCCGTGGAAAAAAGCAATATCCTCACGCCCATCCAGGCCTACGAGAACATCTTCGTCGACACCGACCTGACGAAACTCCGCGACCAGTTGTCGCGATTCGACCTCAACAAATACATCCGCCCCAACCTGATTTACGACGTGGCTCTCTCGGAAGCCGTGAAAGAAGAGATTGCCAACAAGGTAATCGTGTCTACCGGTGTGGTGGAGAAAGGCGAGAAAATTGTTGACACCGGCGACAAGGTGACCGAGGACACCTACATGAAATTGCAGTCGCTGAAAAAGGAGATGGAAAGCCGCAGCCAGAACAAGCAGGAGACATACATTCTTCTGATAGGCCAGTTGATAACCGTGCTGATGCTGATTATACTCTTCACCTGCTACCTGATTATCTTCAGGAGCAACTATTTCAGCAAGCCAAGGCATATTCTGATGCTCTTTTCCATGATAACACTGTTTCCCATCATGTACTCGATATTGGTGAAACACCCTGTTCTCAACGCCTACATCATACCCTTTGCCATGGTTCCCATGCTCACGCGTGTGTTCCTCGACTCACGCACGGCATTTATAACCCACACGATTATCATCCTCATCTCGTCGATAGCAATAAGCTACCGCTTTGAGTTCATTGTCATCGAGATGGTGGCTGGACTGACGGCCATTTATGCGCTCAACGACATGTCGAAACGCGCCCACCTGTTCCAGGCAGCCTTCTTCGTCACCATCTGCTCAGCCATCTCCTACTACGCCATACAGTTGATACAGAATGACCAACTTGTGCCAGCAGACCCCTTGTTCTATATGGTCTTCGTCAGCAATGGCATCCTGCTCCTGCTGGCCTACCCGCTGATGTTTGTCATCGAGAAACTGTTTGGCTTCACTTCCGTCATCACACTTTTCGAATTGTCCGACTCCAGCCGTGGACTGCTCCGGCAACTCAGCGAGGTGGCTCCCGGCACCTTCACACATTCCACCACAGTGGGCAATCTGGCATACGAGATAGCCAACAAGATAGGCGCCAACGGACTGCTTGTGCGTACCGGTGCGCTTTATCACGATATAGGCAAGATGGTCAATCCAGTCTTCTTCACCGAAAACCAGGCCAATGTCAACCCACACGACAATCTCACTGAGAAGGAAAGCGCCGCCATCATCACCAGCCATGTACTCGAGGGGCAAAAACTGGCCGAGAAATACAACTTACCCGCCACCATCAAGGACTTTATACTGACTCACCACGGACTGGGTGTAGCCAAGTATTTCTATCTGAAATACCAGAATGCACACCCCGACGAGAAAGTGGACAAAGACCTTTTCTCTTACCCTGGTCCCAATCCTTTCACCCGCGAACAAGCCATCCTGATGATGGCCGACTCTGTGGAAGCCGCCTCGCGCTCAATCAAGGAATACAACGAGGAAAATATTCGCACTTTGGTCAACCGCATCATCGACTCTCAGGTAAACGAGGGTTACTTCACCGAGTGCCCCATCACCTTCCTCGACATCGCCACCGCCAAGCAAGTGCTCATTGAGCGCTTGAAAAGCATTTATCACACACGTATCCAGTACCCAGGGCAAAACGAACGGGAAACAATTACCGAGGAAAGGACAATCCGGTTCAGACGCAACAAGAACAAAAAGAAAAGGAAGGGGTAAGGAAAGATGAAAGATGAAAGATGAAATATGAAAGATTAAAATTGAAAGATTAAAATTGAAAAATTAAATAATTGAAGGGGATTTAGGAAGTTAAAGAAGTTAAGGAAGTTAAGGAAGTCAAGGAAGTTAAAGAAGTCAAGGAAGTCAAGGAAGTCAAGGAAGTTAAAGAAGTCAAGGAAGTTAAGGAAGTTAAAGGACATTACCTTTGAAGATGAAAGATTGAAAATTGAAAAATCCACAAGAGCAAAAGGCCATCAGCGGCAGTGCATTTCTCTCACCACTCACTTCTCACCCCTCACCTCTCACCACTCACTTCTCACCTCTCACCTCTCACCCCTCACCTCTCACCCCTCACCACTCACTTCTCACCACTCACCTCTCACTCCTCACCACTCACCCCTCACCTCTCACCTCTCACCACTCACCACTCACCTCTCACCACTCACTTCTCACCCCACACCCCTCACCACTAATTTTCTTTGAAATGAGACATGTTAACATCCATTGACACAGAGGTCGATCCAAGAACCGAGAAAGTGGCGGATTACGGAGCGGTAAGGGATGATGGTGCCGTGTTGCACACTCATTCCTGGGCCGACTTCGATGCCTTCGTGTCAAAGTGCGACTTCGTATGTGGTCACAACATCATCAATCACGACCTAAAATACACAGCATTGACGGGGCATCCGACCATTGTCGACACCTTGTTCTTATCACCGTACGCAGTGTGCCTGGTCAACATGATATTGACCAAACCGGAAGAGAAAAGCGACAATCCCGTATAACATCACTTTCGGGCAATGTCGAGGCGGAATAAAATCACAAGATGCTTTTGAAAATCAAGAAAAGTCATTATCTTTGCAGATATTAAGGACAAATCACTAAAACAAAGAGAAATGACTACATTTTGGAAGGACGACGAAGAACTGTACAAAATAGCACGCACAGAACTTTTCACGGCCTTGGTTGGCGACGTGTTGGACAAGATGGGCTATCTTCACCAGTTTCTTCCGCCAGGCATCAAGCCTTTACGGCGCGACATGATTGTGATTGGGCGGGCTATGCCCGTGCTGGAGGCTGACGTCTTCACAGAGCGCCAGCAGGACACCCATCTTGATGTGATGCGCAAACCTTTTGGCATCATGTTTGAGGCGCTCGACCAACTGAATGCCGGCGAAGTGTATATCTGTTCAGGCTCTTCGCCCCGCTATGCATTATGGGGTGGACTCATGAGCACCCGCGCCATCGCCATTGGTGCCGCAGGTGCTGTGGTCGATGGATTCTCACGCGACACCAACGAGATTCTGCGGTTGAACTTCCCCACCTTCTCCCAGGGGACATACGCACAGGACCAGGGCCCACGCGGGAAAGTGATTGATTATCGCGTGCCCATTGAGTTCGGAGGCATCCGGGTGAACCCAGGCGACATCGTGTTTGGCGACCTCGACGGTGTCATCATCGTACCTCGTGAAGCAGAAGAGGAAGCCTTTGCGGGCGCTATCGAGAAAGCCCGCGGCGAGAAACTGGTGAAACAGGCTCTGGAACAAGGCATGAGCACTGTAGATGCTTTCAAGAAATTTGGTATTATGTAAATCTTAATCTATGGAAACAATGAATTCATTCAGGTTGGACAACCAACGTGCCGTAGTGACAGGTGGTGGCAGCGGACTGGGACTGGGTATCGCCAAGGTGTTTGTAGAAGCGGGTGCCGAAGTGATTATTATCGGGCGCAACGAAGAGAAACTGCGCGAGGCTCAGCGGCAGTTGGGCGAGCGTTGTTCGATTCGGGCATTCGATGTCACCAATCTCGACGGGATACCTCAATTGGTAAAGGAAATCGGAACAATAGACATCCTTGTCAACTGTGCAGGTGTTCATTTGAAGAAGTGGGCCCTCGATGTCACCGACGAAGAGTTTCTCAATGTGCTCAATGTCCATGTGATGAGCGTCTTTGCCTTAAGCCGGGAGTTCGCCAAACTGATGGTGGAAAAAGGCAAGGGAAGCATCATCCTTATTAGTTCCATGACTGCCATCATGGGTATGCAACAGGTGGTGGCTTACACCACTGCCAAGTCGGCCATCCTTGGCCTGCAGCGCAGTCTGGTGGCCGACCTCTCACACAAGGGAATACGGGTGAACACCATCGCCCCGGGCTGGATCGACACGCCTATGCTCCATAAGGCCATTGACAACGACCCTCCCCGCAAGGCCAATATCATGCGCCGTATCCCCATGAAATATTTCGGACGACCCGAAGACATCGGCTATGCCGCCCTCTACCTGTCCTCGCCTGCTGGCAGTTATGTGAATGGTGTGTTCCTACCTGTCGACGCCGGAGCGTCAGAATCTTTTTAGGGTATGAAACGCTCAAACGTCAGGTGGACCGTGGTGGCGCTGATTTTCTTTGCCACCACCATCAATTATATCGACCGTCAGGTAATCGGTTTGCTGAAGCCATATATCCAGGACGACCTTGGATGGTCGGAGGCCGACTATGGCTATATCGTGACAGCCTTTCAGGTGGCATACGGTATCGGAATGCTTGTTTGCGGGCGAATGCTCGACAAGTTTGGCAGCAAGATAGGCTATTCCATCGCCATCGTCGTTTGGAGTCTGGGAGCCCTTCTGCATGCTGCCGTCCGCTCGGTGACAGGCTTTGGTGCCGCACGTGCCATTTTGGGATTAGGCGAGGCAGGCAACTTCCCCGCCGCGGTGAAGGTGATAGCCGAGTGGTTTCCCAAACGCGACCGTGCCTACGCCACTGGCCTCTTTAACTCCGGCACGACGATAGGCGCCATCATTGCGCCCATTATAGTGACGGCCATCACCCTGCAATGGGGGTGGCGCTGGGCTTTTGTCATCACAGGTCTATTGGGATTCTTTTGGGTGGTCGCCTGGTGGCTCATCTACAAGGCTCCCGAGAAGAATCCCAAGGTGAATGCAGCCGAACTGGAGTATATCCATTCAAAAGACGAATGCGAGGAGGAGGCAGAAGTGCCACAAGGCCGCACGGTCACCTGGGGCGAGTTGTTCAGTCATCGGCAGACTTACGCCATTCTCTTTTCCCGCTTTGTCACCGACTGGGTTTGGTGGTTCTTCTTGTTCTGGACGCCCGACTTCCTCAACAAGGTGCATGGTGTCGACCTGAAGTCCACCGTCCTGCCACTTATCATCATCTACACCATGTCGAGCATCGGTGGCATCTATGGTGGGCATGTCTCATCACAGTTCGTGCGCTTCGGCCGCTCGCTTGATTTTGCCCGCAAGACCACCATCCTGCTCTTTGCCCTTCTGGTGCTCCCGCTCAATGCGATTCCATATATCCATAACATTTGGATAGTGGTGCTGATTATCGGATTGGCAACCAGCACCCATCAGGCATGGGCATCGAATATCTTCACAATCGTGTCTGATGTCTACCCCAAACAGGTGGTGGGTTCGATGACAGGTATCAGCAGTGTGGGTGGTGCTGTAGGTGGAGCGTTGGCCTCATCGTTTGTGGGTCTCATCCTGGAATGGACGGGTAGTTACACCACCATCTTCATGGTGGCCAGCACGATGTATTTACTGGCATGGCTCACGCTGAAACTCTTTGTTCCTATCAGACAAATAAAATTCGAATAAGTATGATCATAAAAAAGATTGAGACATGGTGGGTGCGTAGAGAGAAGTGCCTGTTCGACGACAAGCGCAAAGGCAAGAGCGCCATGGACTGGGATGTGCTGGTGCTCAAACTCACTACCGACAACGGCATTGAGGGCATTGCCACTGCCCTGGCGGCACGCTCGGGCAATGTCACAGAGGCTTATATCATGGACAACATCGCCCCGGTGGTGCTTGGCCAGTCTCCCTACGACAGGGAAAAAATCTGGCATGAGTTATGGAACATCGACCGCCATCTGACTTTCTTCCCCGTCTACCTGCCGGGACCAATTGATGTTGCACTTTGGGATATCTGTGCGAAGGCTGCAGGACTGCCGCTATACCAGTATCTGGGTGCTTACCGTGAGCAATTGCCTGTCTATGCCAGCGGACTGTTCCACACTTCGGAACAGGAATACATCGACGAAGCGCTTTACTATCAGGAGCGGGGCATCAGATGCTATAAGGTGCATCCTCCTGGCCCCGTCGAGACAGACATGCGCATACACGAGAAACTGCGGAGAGCCGTGGGCGACGACTTTGGACTGATGAGCGACCCTGTGGCCGAATATACGCTCGACGAGGCTATTAAAGTGGGACGTCAGTTGGAGCGTCTGAACTATATCTGGCTGGAAGAACCTTTCAGGGATTTCGAACTCTATAAATATACCGAGTTATGCAAGGCGCTCGACATACCCATCGCTGCCACAGAGACGACAAGAGGCTGCCACTGGGGAGTTGCGCAGGTCATCAGTCAGAGGGCGGCGGATATCGTACGTGCTGACGTGTCGTGGAAATGCGGCATCACAGGCACACTGAAAATAGCCCATCTGGCAGAAAGTTTCGGACTGAATTGCGAGATACATACCACAACCATGAACTATATGGACATCGTCAACCTGCATGTATCGTGTGCCATCCGGAATTGCAAGTGGTTTGAATATTTCGTTCCTGAAAAAGACTTCCAGTTCCCTATGAAGGGATTGCTGCCCATCACAACCGAAGGCAACATTGTCGTCCCCAAGGCTCCGGGCGTAGGTGTGGAACTCGACTGGGACCTCATTCACAACAACTGCGTGTCGCATAAAAAATTGGAATTGTAATGAGGGGATTCTTGCGTAACGACGGGCGGAAGGGCATCCGCAATGTGGTGTTGGTCAGTTATCTGGTAGAGTGTGCTCACCATGTGGCCGCCCGCATTGCCCAGCATTATCAGCAGGAAGAGGTCCACTTGGTAGGGTTCAGCGGTTGTGCTCCCAATGATTATGCCGAACTGATGATGCAACAGTTGTGCACACATCCCAATGTGGGGGCCGTGTTGCTGGTGTCGCTGGGTTGTGAGAACTTCCAGCGCAACCGACTCTTGCAAGACATCAGGGAGAGCGGTCGACCTGCCTCTCTCATCGTCATTCAGGAAGAGGGTGGCACTCTTTCCTCTATCGAGAAAGGCATCAGTGAAGTGGGTACCTTTCTTCGTCAAATAGCCGGCACACCCCAAGTGGATATCCACTGGGGCGACCTCATGGTGGGTACCGTCTGCGGTGGGTCGGATGGCTATAGCGGCATCACCGCCAATCCCTCCGTTGGCGCCACCTTCGACTGGCTCGTCGACCAAGGCGCCACGTGCATTTTCGAGGAGCCGGGCGAACTCATTGGCTGTGAGTCGCTGCTCCAGAATCGAGCAGCCAACCCCGAATTGGGAATACGGCTCTACAACTGCATCGTGAAGGCCGACAAATACTACAAAAAGATGGGGCACGACAGTTTCTCGGCAGGCAATGCCACCGGCGGTCTGACTACTATCGAGGAGAAGTCGCTGGGCTCCTACTGCAAGAGCGGCACGCGCATCATACAGGGACTCACTTACCCTGCAGTGCCACCCACCAAGCCCGGACTTTGGATGATGAACGTGGTGCCCGACGGCGAGGCACGATGGGGCTTCCCTAACATCAACGACAATGCCGAAATCATGGAGATGATTGCCTGCGGCTGCCATCTGATTCTCTACACCACAGGGCGCGGTTCGGTGGCTGGTTCTGCCATCTCGCCCGTCATAAAAGTCTGTTCAAATCCCGCCACTTTCCAGCACATGGCCGATGATATGGACATCAATGCAGGAGCCATCGTCACCCAGAATCTCTCGTTCTCCGATATCCGCGACCAACTGCTGCAGTGCATCCACCAGACGGCCTCTGGACAGCCCACCAAATCCGAGTCACTGGGCCACCGTGAATACTCATTAGGCTACAAGTTCTTTCATTGCTCGACCATTGAGAACCGTTACCAATGATTAAAACATGAATTGTGAGTTGTTTATTTTCAAATTAGAGTAAAATGTAGAAAAATATCATTATTTTTGTAGCCTAAAACCACATATGAATCAATAAAAAAAGTTTTAACATAAGAAATTTACAAATAATTATCTGGAATAATAATGAAATAAAGCCATTATTATAATATTTGACGAGATTATGGGGAAAACTGATAATTTATTTACCAACAACATACCACAAAGGGGAAACTTACCTTATGATATAACTGATGCAACCAAAATCTATGAGTATAGTAAAGGATTAATAGGTAAGACATTACGTGATTTTATCAAGAATGATTACACGCCCAAAAAAGGTAAAGGTAGTCTCGGTCAAATGGTCGAAAATATTTATTTTCTATTAGAGACAAACAACTATGCCGGAGCTGATTTTTCAGAAGCAGGAATGGAATTAAAATGCACTCCACTGAAAAAAAGCAAAAAAGATGAATATCTTATTAAAGAGAGATTGGTTTGTAATATGATTAACTACTGCGAGGTAGTGAAAGATGACTTCGAGCATTCTCATTTCTATCTGAAATGCCAGTTGATGCTACTACTTTTTTATTTGCATCAATCAAATTGCAACAATCTTGACCTTGAGTTCATCTTTTCTGTCTTGTGGAAATTGCCAGAAAAAGACTTGTTAATTATCAGACACGATTATGAAGTTATTATCAATAAGATAAAGCAAGGCAAGGCCCACGAATTATCTGAAGGTGACACGATGTATTTAGGAGCCTGCCGTAAAGGGCAGAAAGGCGAAAGCTTGATGAAACAGCCATACAATCTAGAATTTGATGCACCACGCAGAGCATTCAGCCTTAAAATGGCTTATATGCGTACTATTTTAGATTATGTAATTAAAAGTGGCGAAAAAGCAGTTTCTAATGTAATTGGTCGACAGTCGGAACTTGTCAGCACTAATGCTCTTCGAAATAAATCATTTGATGAATTATTGCTGAGTCGTTTCAGCCCCTATTTGAACATGTCTTTTACCAAAATTGCTGAATGCTTGAAAGTAGACATATCAAACAATCCGAAGAATAAATTCGCGATGATTGCCAATGCTATTGCTGCTTCTGTAAAGTGTTCCAACGTGAATCGCTCAGAAGAGTTTTTAAAAGCAGGACTAACAATGAAAACTATCCGCGTTCAAGCCAATGGTATTATCAAAGAAGCGATGTCTTTTGAAAACATTGATTATATAGAGATTGCTGAGTGTGAAGAATGGATAGAATCAAGGTTGTATGAGCTATTTTCTAGCAGATTCATGTTCGTGATATTCAAAGAGCAAAATATTGGCAAAAAAGATTATGTGCTCGATGATGTCTTCTTTTGGACGATGCCTCAACGAGATTTAGAATGGGCTGAAGTATACTGGAATCATATCAAAGACAACGTCCTTGCAGACCATATATCTGAACAATACTGGTGGAAAGGCTCAGACAAAAAGAAATTCCATATTCGGCCAAAAGCACTAAAAGCAGTTGACCTCGCACCAACTCCAAATGGTAAAGGAGCAAAAAAATTCTGTTATTGGTTTAACAATGACTATGTTCGTGAAATTGTAGATAATCGCAAAAAAGAAACAAATGTATCAGCATAAAATAAAAGTAGTTGAATTGTTTGCCGGTGTGGGAGGTTTTCGCATTGGCCTTGAAGGAGCGTCGGATGCCTATGAGACCATATGGAATAACCAATGGGAACCGTCAACACAACATCAGGATGCATCGCTAGTATATAGAGCAAGATTTGGTTCTAAAGGGCACTCCAACAAAGACATTAATCTTGTACCCACTTCGGCAATCCCTGACCATGATTTATTGGTTGGTGGTTTTCCGTGCCAAGACTATTCTGTGGCCGCTACATTGAGCCGTTCTGGTGGCATCGAAGGAAAGAAAGGTGTGCTTTGGTGGCAGATTTATCGTATCCTTCAAGAGAAAGGCGAAAAACGGCCACAATACTTATTATTTGAAAATGTAGATCGCCTGCTCAATTCACCAGCTACACAACGTGGACGTGATTTTGCAATTATCCTAGCATCTCTTTCAGACTTGGGGTATGTGGTTGAATGGCGTATTATCAATGCCGCCGATTACGGTATGCCTCAGCGAAGACGAAGGACTTTTATTGTAGGTTATTTGCAAAATTCCGTAGTTGCTCAAAAAATTGAGTCAATGGAGGATTGGGTAAAGTATGATGGTGTACTAGCGCAGGCTTTCACATTTCGCACAAAGGAAGGTACTATTTCTGAGTTTAACATTGAGGGTACCGTGCAAGAAGTCTCTACCAATTTCAATGTTGGCAAGAAAAATAGTCCTTTTGGCAATGCTGGGATAATGAAAAACCGTAACGTTTTTTCTGTTGATGCAGATGCCGTATACGATGGACCACAGCAAACTTTGGGAGGAAATCTTATAGATGAATCGTTCGTACCTGAAGAGTTCTTTATTTCAGAAGAAGAACTACCTAAATGGCAATACGAAAAGGGCGCGAAGAAAATCAATCGAATTTCAAAGGAAGGTTTTGAATATGTTTTTTCAGAAGGCGGCATGGCTTTCCCAGATTATTTGGACAAGCCATCTCGCACCATGATTACCGGTGAGGGTGGCTCCGCACCTTCTCGATTCAAACATGTCGTACAAACCCCATCAGGGCGCTACCGTCGTTTAATTCCATTAGAGCTGGAGCGTCTAAACATGTTCCCCGACAATCACACCCTTCATCCCGAAGTCTCGGACGGACGACGTGCTTTTCTAATGGGAAATGCGCTTGTATGTGGCGTTGTAGAATCAATAGGGAAAAGTCTCTATCGTTTCATCTATGATGAAGAACCAATTTCCACACATCCCATTTTCACACAACGGGATGTGAAGCCAATGCTTGATTTAGGACTTTTTGCCGAAGAAAAAACGGATTTAGTAGTTAATCGTCCAAAGAAATCTTTCACCTTGGATAAGACAAAGCATCTCCTTGTTGGTTATGTGAAACCAGATAATCAAGAGTATTTTCTCAAAGAAGAGCCTACAAAGATTTACTATACAGGCAAGACACATTCATTTCCTTCAACTATAGCACTAAACAAATTGTACTATTTTATGCCATACATCAAAGGAAAAGGTGTGCGTGACCTCTACCTTATACGTACAGCTCGAATAGGAACAAAAGCAGAGATACATCCTAACAGCAACGACATAGCTCCACGTTTGATTTTCAATCTTGAGTATCTGCAGAGTCTGCCTGACTATATGCCAATCCAACTGAATTTCTTACGGACGTATACTGATACTCTTGCGGGGAGGATTTTCAAATAAAATCCTCCTCAATCAAAAGATTAGTATTTTGACTTTACTTGAAGCCTGTCATATATCTTCGTGGAAAGATGACGTGAGAAATCGTACTAATCCAAAGAATGGTCTCTGTATGACACCAACCTTCCATCGAGCCTACGACAAATACCTTATGGCAGTTACTCCTGATTATGAGATTGTCATTTCTGAACAGATGATTGATGGGACAAAAGACGAGGAAGTTCAACATTATCTGATTGGATTACAGCATAAAAAAATACTGCTTCCTAATAAGTTCGCCCCAGATATCGACCTCCTTGCAATGCACCATGAATTGTTTCTGAAATCCATTTCATAAAGCTACCAACTTTCTGACCCATGGTTTTCTAAGTATCTTGTAAGCGCTTCATAAGCAAAAATCTTTTCCATTTGGTCGACAGTTCGTTTAACCTTATCCCTATCAGCACCGAAATTATTATATATCCACTCTGCATCTCCTTCTGACAAATCCTCATTTTCAATGTAGCGAGAATAAATGTCGAAATGTAGGATGTCATCTCTATGGTAATAATTTGGTAAAAATCTCTCGATGAACGCCCACACATTCCCCTTTCCATATTTTACCCCTGAGAGTGACATTGCTTTTATTGTCGTATCAGCCTCCTCTGAGACATCTATTATGATCTTTTTACCGGAACCCTCAGAATGAGGTTCAATAACGGAAAATTCCAATCTACCATTCTTATCCAACACCTGTTCAAGATATTTCCCGACAATCACAGATATGATGCGTAGGCACATATCTGCTGCTTCGATTTTTTTGAGATTGTATTCGCACATTTTTTACGCAAATGTACACCAAACATTTAGATAGACCAAAGATTCCGGCATTCTTTAAGATTTTACCGGTTTTGTTAAGAATTCAAGGCTATCATACAATGCTGGTGGTATTTTAGGTTCACTATTCTGGAATTGCGCACAAACCCATCCAAGAAAAAGCCAGAAGGATTCACGCCAAATCAGTTTCATTCAGCAAGAGTAAGCGACGTTGAAATATACAGTACCGACCAGCGTCCCGTAAACTCCAGGATTATTGACGAGGCAACAGACGACGCAGTCGGTACTAAAAGTGATGCAAAGTTACAAAAAATTCTTGATTCAGCAAGAAAATCCAAAGAAAACGTTCCACCCACTGGCTCGAGTATTCATCAAAGAGAAACCTGTATGGTGATTCCACGAATTGGTTCGATTATACATGGCATTCAGAGAGTGAATTTGTTGAAATGCATGCTGGCGAATGGTGGATGAGGGAAATCTAATTTACTAACCCGATAGGAAAGTGAGAATTGTTTGTCGTCGTCATCAGAGTTCACGTCATTCATTCGGTTTCTTGACAATATCGTGAGGGTCGTATTGGCAAAGTAGCCGTAAAATGTGACCAATAACTATTCGCTGAAGAGTTTTTCCCTATTGACCGCCCGTTAATATTTGTTAATAATATCGTGGTTTTGTTCGTATTCCGAACAATTAATTTACCTTTGTGACCAATTTCGGATATGTAACTATTAAAAGTTACAAATTCTTATTATTTAAGGTCAACAATCAGATGAATATGTGTAAAAAAAGATTGTATGGTATAGCAGTATCCTTACTGCTATTGGGAAACCTCACTGCATTTGCCGGAGGCATACTTACCAACACCAACCAAAGTGTACAATTTCTTCGCAATCCCGCCCGTGATGGTGCTATCGGAATTGACGGTGTCTATTCCAACCCTGCCGGTGTGATTTTTCTCGGCGATGGTTTCCATTTAGGATTCAACTGGCAATATGCCCATCAGACCCGCACGATTACCTCACGAAATCCTCTTTATACGTTGGGATACCGGAACAATGGTCTCGACACCAAGGAGTTTGAGGGAGTGGCCAACGCCCCCTTCATCCCCTCGCTTCAAGCAGCCTACAACACTGGCGACTGGAGTTTCCAATTCAATTTCTCAGTTCCTGGTGGCGGTGGCAAATGTGAATTCGACCAAGGCGTGGGAACCTTTGAGACTGCCGTAGGTGCAATTGCCAGCCGTCTGATAGACGTTTCCAACCAACTCAACCAGCAAATCAACGTACTGGGCGCCAGCGTGCCCAATGTGACCGGTTACGACGCTGATGCCTATATGAAAGGCCGCCAATTCTATTTTGGCGTGCAAGTGGGTGCCGCTCACAAATTCAACGAGCATCTTTCCGTCTATGGCGGTTTGCGCCTGCTGTATGGCTCAGCCTCCTACGAGGCACGTATCAACAACATCCGTGTGATGGATGGCGCCAACGGCATCTCCCTGCCCGATTATTTTGTAGGTGTGACCAACGGCATTATTGACGCACGTTCCGCACTCAGCGCCAACGCAGAGAAAGTGGAGTTAGGAATTGCCCAATATGTCAACGCCTATATGGCCGCCGGTATGACACAAGAACAAGCCATGCAGACCCCCGAAGTGCAGGAACTGGTGCAGAAAGGCCAGCAACTGCAGGCAGCAGGCACCCGTCTGCAGGCCGCCGGTGAGGAACTGACCGCCAGCGCCGAGGCTTTGGCCCCCTATGCCAATGGCATGAACCTGAAATCCGACCAGACTGGATGGGGTGTGGCACCCGTGATTGGCATCGACTACAAAACCGACCGTTTCAACTTCGCCGCCAAATACGAGTTCAAAACCCGTATGCGCATGAAGAACAACTCCGACCTGAAAGAAGCATCGGTGGTGGCAGCCACCAATAAGTATATACATGGTACAAGCGTGCCCGAGGATGCTCCCGCCCAACTGGCACTCGGTGCCCAATGGTCGGTGACCGACCAGGTGCGCCTCAACCTGGGCTACCATCATTTCTACGACACCTCGGCACACTGGTATCAGCACAGCGAGAAACAACTCGATGGTGGCACCAACGAATACTTAGGCGGTGCGGAATGGGATATCACCAAACGCCTGCAAGTAAGCGGTGGCGCACAGATTACCCGTTACCAACTAACCGATGAGTTTATGAACGACATGTCGTTTGTGGTCAACTCTTGGACATTCGGACTGGGTGTGGGCTATCAGGTTTCCGACAAGGTGAAAGTGAATGCCGCCTATTTCCAGACCAACTATTCCAAATACAACATGGACACACCCGAACAAAACATGGCTGGAATGGGACTGCATGTGCCTGCTGGCCACAACTCCTTCACCCGCACCAACAAAGTTGTGGGTCTGGGTGTGGAAGTGAACATTTGAAAAAATTAAGGGATTTGGGGAGGTCCAAGAACTCCACACTACAAACTCCACACTCCTCACCACTATAAAATGCAGGGCAGCGTATCGCTTGTCCTGCATTTTTTCATGGGTCTGAAGCAGGAAGGTACGCACCCACCTGTTTTTTTTGCCTTTTTGTTTGTTTTTTGACATTTTTTCACTATATTTGCGCTCAAACACTCTAGATCTATTAACCCTTTAAAACAAACCGCTATGAAAAAGTTACTTTTGGGGGTTCTGACCCTTTTCATGCCATTACTGGCAATGGCCGACCACGCATACGTGGACCTCGGCCTGCCAAGCGGAACACTGTGGGCAACCACAAACGTGGGAGCGTCGGCCCAGGAGGGCTACGGAAACTACTACGCCTGGGGAGAGACAAAGACAAAGTCCACCTACAGCTGGAGCAACTACGCATACTGCAGCAGCGGAACCGCAGCGTCGGCCTACGACATCGGAGAGTACATTCCCGAGTCGCTGGGCAGCAAGATCTGCAACCTGCAGGGAACGTCCTACGACGTGGCAAAGGCCGTGTGGGGATCGGGATGGGCCATGCCCACCTACGAGCAGGTCAACGAGCTCATCAGCAAGTGCAAGATCACCAAGACAACGGTCAACAGCGTCGCGGGAGTGAAACTCACGGGACCCAACGGAAAGACCATCTTCTTCCCCTTCGGAGGCTACAAGTACGACTCCAACTACACCGGAAAGGCCACAGAGGCTTACTTCTGGAGCGCCACCGGCGACTACTACGGGCTGGAGAAGAGCAAGGCCATCGCATTCTACGTCAAGGGCTCCACGATGACGTCCAAGAGCATACAGCGCCGCACGGGAGCGCCGGTGCGCGCCGTGAAGGTGTCGGGAGGCTCCGGGGGAACCGACCCAACGCCAGCCACCAACCCCGAGGCCGTCGACCTCGGACTGAGCGTGAAGTGGGCAACATTCAACGTGGGGGCAACAGCCAGGGAGAAGACCGGCGACTACTTCGCCTGGGGCGAGACAGCCAAGAAGACCAAGTACTCATGGGCCACGTACACCCACTGCTCGGGAACGGCGGCCACATGCAAGAGCATAGGCAGCGACATCAGCGGAAACGCCACATACGACGCAGCCAAGAAACTCTGGGGAGGCGACTGGCGCATGCCCACGGGGGATGAGGTCAAGGAGCTCTACCAGAAGTGCACGTTCAC